>Ga0164293_10003433_pt1 | contig 13510 bp, 11 predicted proteins | sample GEODES118metaG_FD_111487 | JGI IMG/M metagenome (GOLD analysis project Ga0164293, IMG submission 111487) | Eutrophic lake water microbial communities from Lake Mendota, Wisconsin, USA - GEODES118 metaG | ecosystem: Environmental > Aquatic > Freshwater > Lake | place: USA: Lake Mendota... | reverse complement strand
CGCTCCAGATCGCGGCGTTTCATCCGATCTGCAGTGGCATGCGCATGGCATCAGGCGGCAGTCCGCGACTGATCTCAGCCTCACGATCCTCAAGCAGGAGCTCAATCGCTGCCTGCAGATCTTTTTTAGCTTCCTCAATGGATTCACCCTGTCCGTTAGCGCCAGGGATCTCCAGGCAGATCGCCCAGAAGCCTCCCTCAGGAGCCGGCTCAATCACTGCAGTCAGCTCCCCCTTCATGAAACCAGCCCACACCGCAATCCCTTCATTTTAGGTGGGAAGACGTTGTTCAGCAGCCAGGGTTGATCATGCGCCGTCCCTCTTGGCCTGTTGCCCTGCCCCCTCTCTCACACCGCCAACGCCATCACCGGCAGCCACGCCGCCGGGATCTCCCGCTCCAGCCGCCAGCGGATCGCCATGGGGCGTTCGCCTTCGTGGCTTTCGTAGCGGGCAAACCCCAGACACGCGAACGGTTCGGTGGGGGCGCCGGGGCGGCCGTCCTGTTTGCGGTGTTCGCGCACAAACAGCAGCACCCGGGAGCCGCGCGAGGCGTGGTGGATGGTGCGCTGGCCGGTGGCCGAAGACGCGGTGGTGGTGCTATGGCTTTCCCAGTGGAACAGGGATGGGCCGAGGGCCAGGTCGCGGTAGCGGGTGGAGGGGGAGAAGAGGGCTTCGCTTTTGCGCAGGGTGATGAACAGCAGGTCGGTGGCGCTGGGCTGGTGAGCGAGCACGCCTTCGCGGTGGATCCAGGGGGATTCTGTGCTGAGCACGCCATAGCCGCAGGCTTCTGCGAAGCAGTAGGCGGCTTCGATCTCGGCGCGGCTGTAGTGGCCATGCACGCGCAACGGCACCGGCAAGGCCCAGGGCAGCGGGTGGAGCCGGCGATCGGCGCGTTCGGCGAGCAGCTCCAGCAGCTGGATCAGCTCCTCGCGCCAGGCGCCTGCCTGCCAGAGCACCTCCAGGGCCTGATCGAGGGGTCGCCACTGGCGGCGGGTGCCAAACAGCTGGGCGGTGAGCATGTGCCACTGGCGCCGCTCGCGCTCGGAGAGGGCCTCTGGATCGGGCGGCGCGGCGGCGGCCAGGGAGGCGGCGGTGGCGCGCAGACGGACGGGGTCGTCGAGGTGGAGCAGGCCAGATGCGATGGCGCGGCTGAGCCGCTCCTCCTCGGGATGGGGTGCGCTCGCCAGGTGGGGCGGCAACCAGCCCAGCTCGCGCCGCAGGGCGGTGAAGCCGGCGCCAGAGCAGCGAGTGAGGAGCTGCCGACGTGATAGCCGGGCCAAAAGGGATCTCAGGGATCAACGGGTATCCCCAAACCGCGCACCTACAGGCAGAATCCCTAAAGCGATGCAAACCTGATCCCCAGATGCCCGATCAGGAGCAGCTGGAAGCCTTCCTTGAAGCCCTGGAAACGGCCGGCAGCCCCGCCAAGAACCCGTCCCTCCGCGGGGTCATGAATGGGCAGGGGGCCTTCCACAAAGACGCGAAGCCAAAACTCGTGGCCTCCCAGATCGGCGTGAGGGGCTCGACCTGCAAGGCCAGAACTTCCAAAAGGGGCATCCCTCACCAAGGAGTGGTCACATCGGAGCACAAGCACCTAGTGCATGGGGGCCTCGTCATCGGCTCTCCCACCGGCAGCGTTCACTGACACTGCTACCCGATCCCCACGAACGGCCCCATTCATCCACCCCATGGCGATCAAGAAGTCCGACCTCTATTCCTCGCTCTGGGCCTCCTGCGATGAGCTGCGCGGCGGCATGGATGCCAGCCAGTACAAGGACTATGTGCTGTTTATGCTGTTCATCAAATATGTTTCCGATAAATACGGTAACTCCGAAGACTTTGCACCGCCCGTTGTGATTCCAGAGGGCGCCGGTTTTCAGGACATGGTGGCGCTCAAGGGCAACAGCGACATCGGCAATCTGATCAATACTCAGGTGATCCAGCCGCTGATTGATGCCAACTCTCGCCTGGCCCGCAGCGACTTCCCCGACTTCAACGATTCCAACAAACTTGGCGACGGTGCCGCCAAGGTGGAGCGCATTGGCAATCTGATTGCCATTTTTGAGAGCCCAGCCCTCGATTTCTCTAGGAACCGCGCCGAGAACGACGACATCCTTGGCGATGCGTACGAGTATCTAATGCGCCACTTCGCCAGCCAGAGTGGCAAGAGCAAGGGGCAGTTCTATACACCATCAGAAGTAAGCCGCATCATCGCCAAGGTGATCGGTATCTCCCCCGACAATTCAATCGCCGCCACCACCGCCTACGACCCCACGTGCGGCTCTGGTTCGCTGCTGCTGAAAGTGGCTGCCGAAGCAGGCAAGCCCATCACTCTGGAGGGCCAGGAAAAGGACGTGACCACCGCGGGTTTGGCGCGCATGAACATGATCCTGCACGATTTCCCGACTGCGACGATCATGTCCGGAGGAGAGGGAACGCTGGTGAAGCCCAGGTTCCTCGATGGTGAGCAACTACGCACCTACGACTATGTCGTTGCCAATCCGCCGTTTTCCGACAAAACCTGGTCCACAGGCCTGGCTCTTGGAGAAGGAGGTAGCGGGGACAGTTACCAGCGTTTCAGCTGGGGCGTGCCGCCCCCCAAGCAGGGTGACTACGCCTACCTGCTCCACATCATCCGTTCGCTGAAAAGCACGGCCAAAGGCGCCTGCATCCTTCCCCACGGCGTTCTGTTCCGGGGCAACGCCGAGGCGGTGATCCGCCACCAGCTGGTGCGCTCCGGCCTGCTGAAGGCGATCATCGGCCTGCCCGCCAACCTCTTCTACGGCACCGGCATTCCCGCCTGCATCCTGGTGCTCGACAAGGAGAACGCCACCGCCCGCAAAGGCATTTTCATGATCGATGCCAGCAAGGGCTTCAAGAAGGACGGCCCCAAGAACCGCCTGCGTGAGCAGGACATCCACCGCATCGTGGATACCTTCAGCCGGCTCGACGAGAGCGACCCGCGCTATGCCCGCCTGGTGCCGGTGGAGGAGATTGCCCATCCCAAGAACGACTACAACCTCAACTTGCCCCGTTACATCGACAGCAGTGACCCCGAAGACCTCCAGGACATTGACGGCCACCTGCGTGGTGGCATCCCCGAGCGCGACCTCGATGCCCTTGGCGCCTACTGGTCGGTGATGCCCGGCCTGCGCACAGCCCTGTTCCAACCTTCTAACCGTCCTGGCTACGCCGATCTGAAGCTCCCGATCACCGAACTGAAGGCCACCATCTTTAGCCACCCCGAGTTCACGGCCTTCACCACCGATGCCCAGCAGCTCTTTGCGGATTGGCAAGCAGCCACCGTTCCGCTGCTCAAGGGCCTGGAGCTCGGCGGCCATCCGAAGCCGCTAATCGAAGCCATTGCCGAGCATTTGCTCGCGGCCTTCAAGGACGCGCCGTTGCTGGATGCCTACGACGTGTACCAGCACCTGATGGACTACTGGGCCGCCACACTTCAGGATGACGCTTATCTGATCGCCGATGCGGGCTGGATCGCCGGCGCCCTGCCCCGGGAGATCCGACAGGTGAAGAACAAGGAGGGCAAATGGATCTGGCCTGAGAAGGAGGATGTCCGCCAGGGCAGGCGCCGCTTCAAATCGGATCTGGTGCCGGCGGAGCTGCTGATTGCGCGCTTTTTCAAGGCCGAGCAGGACACCATCTCGGAGTTGGAAGGCCTGCTGGCCTCGCTGCAGCAGGAGCTCGATGAAGCCCTGGAGGAGAACAGCGGTGAAGATGGGCTGCTGGCGGAGGTGATCGAAGGCGAGGGCGACAAGCAGAAGATCACCGCAAAAGCGGTGAAAGGCCGCCTAAATGAGATTGGCCGCGATCCTGATTACGCCGATGAGCACAAGGCATTGAAAAATTATGCTGTCGTCCTCAAGAAGCAGGCGGAGGCCAAAGCCCGGCTGAAAACTGCCCAGGAAGACCTCTACGCCGAGTTGTTGGCCAAGTATCCCACCCTCAGAGAAGCCGAGATCAAGACTTTGGTTGTGGACGACAAATGGCTGGCCACCCTCGCCTCCGCCGTGCAGGGCGAGCTGGACCGCGTATCGCAAACCCTCACCGGCCGCATCCGCCAGCTCGCCGAACGCTACGCCACCCCGCTGCCGCAGCTCACCGACGAAGTAGCGACCCTCGCCGCCCGCGTGGACGAACACCTCAAAAAGATGGGAGCCGTATGGAAGTGAAACCCGGCTACAAACTGACCGAGGTCGGCGTCATCCCGGAGGAGTGGGAAATGGTGGCAGTTGCGGACCTCGTCGAGCCTTCTGCACCGATTTGTTACGGCGTCGTTCAAGTAGGACAGCACACAGAGAGCGGTGTCCCGATTGTGGCGATTAAGTTCGTGAAGGAGATTGCCCACGCGCCACTTCATCGAACAGCCGCTCACCTCGAACAACCTTACGCGAAAAGCAGACCTAAAGGCGGAGATGTCCTCATCTCCATCAAAGGGACTATTGGGCGAGTTGGCATCGTTCCCAACGCATTTCAGGGGAACATCAGTCGCGAATTGGCAAGGCTACGAATCAGAGATGATTTATGCCCGGAATACATTGCTCACCAGCTTGAGTCGGGTGCGACGCAAGAACGAATCATGCGGTCGGTAGTCGGAACCACACGGCTTGAATTTTCGATTGCGACGCTACGCAAGTTTCCTCTCCCTATTCCTCCAAACCTTCCCGCTCAACGGGCCATCGCGGAGGCGTTAAGCGATGTGGATGGGTTGCTGGGCGGACTGGAACGGCTCATCGCAAAGAAGCGCGATCTCAAGCAGGCCGCCATGCAGCAACTCCTCACCGGCCAAAGCCGCCTCCCCGGCTTCCAGGGCGAGTGGGAGGTGAAGCGGCTGGGGAATGTGGCCCCCCTTCAACGGGGCTTTGATCTGCCTAATCCACTGCTCAAGAGCGGTCCATATCCCGTGGTTTATTCCAACGGAATACTGAACCATCACGTCGCCTTCCAGGTAAAAGGCCCGGGTGTTGTCACAGGACGTTCTGGAACTATTGGGAAAGTCACTTTTGTGGAGGGAGATTTTTGGCCTCATAATACTTCGCTTTGGGTGACGAGCTTCAAGGGGAATGACTCTAAGTTCGTCTTTTATCTCTATTCAAGCCTTGGCTTTGAGCGCTTTGCCTCTGGCTCCGGAGTGCCAACGCTCAACCGAAACGACGCACACGCCTACCATGTACAGATACCTCCCACTAAAGCTGAACAGACCGCTATCGCCCAGATGCTTTCAGTCATGGACGAAGAGCTCGCAGCCTTGGAAAAACGCCGCGACAAGACCCGAGCCCTCAAACAAGCGATGATGCATGAGCTGCTCACTGGTCGTACGCGACTGGTATGAACCCGGAACTCCTTAGCTGGCTGCAACAACAGGCGCCATGGCTTCAAGCCGCAGCCGAGCGGCTACTGCGCGATGGCACGCTATCGGAGACGGATGTTGCTGATTAGGTGCGTTTGATCAAAACGTCAGCGCCAACAGAATCTAGGCCTGAGCCACCCATCCCAATAACCGCCAACCCGCCGCCACAAGCTGAGTTGAGGCTCCTCGCCCTAGGCCCTGTCGAAGGCATTGACGCCCTCAACCCGCGCACTCCGCTTGGCTTTGGTACCGGAAATCTGAGCGTGGTGTACGGCCACAACGGAGCGGGGAAGACTGGATACAGCCGAATCATTGCCAAGGCATCAGGAAAACCCCAAGCTGCGGACTTGCGTTCCAGTGTTTTTGCCGCAGTTCCTGCGCGCCAGGTCTGCCATATTCATTATTCGATTGCTGGTGTTTCAAGCATAGTTGAGTGGATACCGCCCGATCCATTGCCAGACTTGGCCTCCATCGACATCTTTGATTCAAGTTGTGGCCGGATCTATCTCGAGTCCGAGACGGAAGCCTCTTTTGTTCCGCCAGAGCTGGCCCTCTTGGCGGACTTGGTGGCCGCATGCGGCCGAGTTGACACCCTACTCGGCGCTGAAGAACGGGCTTTGGTGAGTCGCCTTCCCATCATCCCTCCAGAGCATCAAGGCACACCTGCCGCATCGAGCTATGGGTCGCTTCAGCACGATTGGACAGAAGAGCAGCTCGCTTCGCTGACCTTGTGGACTGAGCATGATGCAACAGAGTTGGACCAGTTGACCGCAACACTTTCAGTAACTGATCCTGCATCAGCTGCACAGCGCCGCCAAGGGGTGAAGCAGCAACTCGATTTACTTGCCACCACGCTTGTCCAGGCACTGGATCAAGTGACGGGAGCTGGTTTCGAAGGTACACGGGCTCTAATTCGTGGAGCTGTTGAGAAACGCTGTATTGCCACAGAGGCAGCCAATGCTCTCCAGTCTGCATCCGATGTCAATGGAGTTGGTAGCGAAACCTGGAGAGCACTTTGGACAGCTGCCCGCGAGTTTTCGATTGCCGAGGCGTATCCTGATGGTAAGTTTCCTTTCAGAGAAGAGGGCGCTCGTTGCGTGCTCTGTCATCAAGAGTTGGATGCCCCCACGCGCGAGCGGTTATCCAGATTTGACAGCTATGTTACTGGTCGTATTGAAATGGAGGCTATAGCCGCAGAGACTGCACTAGCGAGCCACCTTGCCAAAATCAAAACTCGCCCATCGTCCGAAATCCTGCAAACAGGAGAACAAGCGGCTGAGCTGACGGAGGAGCAAGCCACACTTCTAGATGCTGTTTGGGCGGAGCTGGAGACATTCCTCCGGCCGCTTCGGGATGGGATTGAGCCGCAAGCTGCTGCTCAGCCCAGCTCAGCCGTTATAGACCTCATTCGGTTGCTTCGCCAACTTGCCTCGGATGCTGAGGCATCGGCGATATCCATACTGGAATCGTCGGATCCTGAAGCAAGGCAGGCCGCACAGACACGAAGCAAGGAACTGCTCGCCAAGCGTTGGGTTTCAGAGCAGGCGGCAGCCGTCCAAGAAGAATGGGTCCGTTTGAATCGAATCCAGGAGTATCAAGCCTGGAGACGCCAAACCAGCACAACCGGCATTTCCAGAAAGGCCAGTGAGCTTTCCCAGATGCTCGTTACCGATGCTTACGTCCAGCGTTTCAACCATGAGTTACGGCTACTTGGTGCGAGCAATCTGAAAGTGGAGTTGGCCAGAACTAGGGCTAAGCTTGGCAGGGCAAAGCATAGAATCCGCTTGAGAAATGCTGTTGTAGAAGGTGCTCTCATTTCCGATATTCTCAGCGAGGGTGAGCGCCGAATTGTCTCGTTGGCTGCCTTCCTGGCCGACGTTGCAGGTAGGCATTTCTCCAGCCCCTTCATCTTTGATGATCCAATCTCATCTCTTGATCAGAGCTGGGAGGAGCGTGTTATCGATCGCTTGATCGCAATTAGCGAGGCCCGTCAAGTGATTGTTTTTACCCATCGGCTCAGTTTTCTTGGAATCATTTCAGGCAAGGCCGTTAATCTACATGATGTCTTTATTCGCCGAGAGTTATGGGGAACAGGTGAGCCTGGAGAGGTGCCACTCTTTGGTAAACGGCCTGAAAGGGCATTGAATCATCTCAAAAACGATAGGCTTGCAAGGGCTCGCGCATCGCTAGACACAGAAGGTATTGAGGTCTATTATCCGCTGGCCAAGGCTATATGTAGTGATTTCCGAATCTTGACCGAACGCATCGTCGAGTTAGTTTTTCTTGCCGATGTGGTTCAACGGCATCGACGCGCCGTCAATACTCAGGGCAAAATCCATCAACTAGCCAAGATCCGAGTCGCAGATTGTGATCTGGTCGATTCATTAATGACCAGGTATTCTTGCTATGAGCATAGTCAGTCTTCTGAGGCTCCTGTGGAGCTCCCCTCTCCTGAGGAAATTGCTTCTGACATCGATATCTTATTGGATTGGCATGCCGAATTCACGAGGCGTACGGTTTAAGGTTCGGTCTATATGCTTTGTTTCACTTGAGAATCCTAAAGTCACTCCATCTTCCTTCTTGGTGTTCTCGGCGGAGATTGATAGAGGGCCGCCGCTCGTGACACAGCACTGTGAATAGCCACTTGCTCTCAGACTGTCCCTGATGCAGGAGCTTCTCCAGCGCAGTACGCCACTGACCTAATTGCTTTCCTTCGCTGCTAAACTGCTCATAGCAAGCCTCTGGAATGTCCGACCAAGAACGCCACCTTCAAGAGCTCGAACGCCAGTTTCCGCAAGCGTCCGGTGAGGCCTTCGCCTCTGCCCGTGCTCAGGTGCTGGCCTCCGGGCAAAGCGTGCTGCAGAGCGAAGGCGGATTCGTCGTTCGGGTCTTTCCTAACGGACGTAAGCAGCGGATCAAGCAGCTGGAACCGCCCACCCCAGCCATCCCTGGCACCACCTTCATCATTCGGTGATCGCTGAACCACCAAGGCTACGGCTGTTCGCAGGTCCCAACGGCTCGGGCAAAAGCGTTCTGAAGTCGGTGCTTCCGGCGCCACTTCTGGGGGTCTACCTCAACCCTGATGAGATCGAAGCTGGTATCCGGCATAACGGGTTTCTCGATCTGGCCGCTTTCGGTGTCGACATCACGGCGGATGTCCTGCTGCCAGCGTTCACGGCTTCGCCGTTATTGAGATCCGCAGGCCTGGAGGAACCGGCAACCCAGTTGAGGTTCGCTGATGGACGATTGGAGTTTGGACGGGTGGAAGTCAATGCCTATTTCGCTTCGGTGGCGGTGGATGTGCTGAGGCGGCACTTGCTGGAGCGCCGGGTCAGCTTCACGTTTGAAAGCGTCATGTCCCATTCCGGCAAGGTGGAGCTATTGGCCGAGGCGCAGCAGCTTGGCTACCGCACCTATCTCTACTACGTGGCCACGGATGATCCAGAGATCAATGTTTCGCGGGTCCGCAATCGGGTTGGAATGGGTGGACACCCCGTGCCGGAAGACAAGATCATCAGCCGCTACCACCGCTCGCTGGCACTGCTGCTGGAGGCGATCAAGCACAGCAGCCGGGCCTACATCTTCGACAACTCAACCGACAGCTCCAATCCTCGGCTAGCTTGGCTGGCAGAAGTGACGGACGGCCAGTTGCTGGAGTTGAAAACGGACCGGATTCCAGCCTGGTTCCAGCGGGCAGTTATCCAGAAGATTGCCTGATCCTTTCCGCTGCTATGCCTGAATCCCCACGCCCCGAACGCAGGACGCAGAATCGTGTCATCGCCCTGTTCACGGACAGGGATCGATCTGACAGCCTCGGCTATGACTTCCTGGGCGATTGGAGCAAACGGGAAAACAACCGCTGCATCGAGGCCCACCTGCTGCGCTCGAATCTGCTGGAGCGGGGCTACAGCGAAGTCCATATCACAGCGGCGCTGCAGAAGCTGATGGCCGCTGCCGATGCCACCGGCATCACGCTCTATCAGGCCAACATGCGCACCTACCAGCTGCTGCGCTATGGGGTGTCGGTGCAGATTTCCGCAGGAGCGCCCAACGATCAGGTTCATCTGGTGGATTGGCAGCACCCGGAGGCCAACCATTTCGCCCTTGCCGAAGAAGTGACCCTCCGCGGTGGCCATGAGCGTCGACCTGACCTGGTGATCTACCTCAACGGCATCGCTGTGGGCGTGATTGAGCTCAAGCGCAGCTCGGTGGAGATCGGTGACAGCGTGCGCCAGCTGATCAGCAACCAAGACGAGATCTTCAATCAGGCGTTCTTCACCACCGTTCAGCTTCTTTTCGCGGGCAGTGATTCCCAAGGCTTGCGCTATGGAACTGTAACCACCCGCGAGGAGTTCTTCGTGCAGTGGAAGGCGGCTGGCCCTAGCCAGCCCATTGGTGCGCTTACACCCGGTGCGCTTTTGGATCGGCCGCTCGCTGAAATGTGCTCTAAGGCTCGTCTACTTGATCTGATTCGCAACTTCATCCTCTTCGACAATGGCATCAAGAAGGTGCCTCGTCCGCATCAGTTTGCGGGCGTGAAAGCGGCCCAAGAACGCATCCGCAGCCGTCAAGGTGGTGTGATCTGGCACACCCAGGGCAGCGGCAAGAGCATTCTGATGGTGCTGCTGGCCAAATGGCTGCTGGAGAACGATCCCGAAGCCCGCATCCTCGTGGTCACTGATCGCGACGAGCTCGATAAGCAGATCGAAGGGGTGATGAAGAACGCCGGGGTGATCGGCGAGTGTTCTCCATCCCCCCGTGTCACTCGGCGGGATGAGTTGGTGGCCAAACTCGGCGCCACCACTCCCCGAGTTCTCTGCGCCCTGCTGCATAAGTTCGATCCCGCAGACCTGAAGAGCCCGCCTCCACTGGTCCGTGGCCGTTTCTATGTGTTCGTGGATGAATGCCATCGCAGCCAGGGTGGCGACATGAACAGGCAGATGAAACGATGGTTGGCGGATTCCCTGTTCATTGGCTTCACCGGCACGCCACTTCTCAAAAGGGATGCGGCCCGTCTGCGCACGCGGGACCTTTTCGGTACCTATATCCACACCTACAAGTTCCATGAGGCCGTAGCCGACAGGGTGGTGCTCGATCTTCGGTATGAACCCCGAGACGTGCCCCAACGACTCACGTCTCCGCAGGATATCGAAGCTTTTTTTGAGCAGAAAACACAATCGCTGAACAACTTCCAGAAGGCCATCATCCGCAAGCGCTGGGCCACGATGGAGGAGCTGATGAGCGCCGAAGAGCGCAAGGCACGAATCGCCGCGAGCATCATCCATGATTTCGACACCAAGCCTCGCCTCAACAACGACCGGGGCACCGCCATCCTCGTGGCCGCGAGCATCTACGACGCTTGCCACTACTTCCGCATCTTTCAAGCCAAGCCATTTGGCGAGTATTGCGGTGTGATCACGTCTTTTGAGCCGAACCATAACGCCATCTCCCGCGAGCCGGCCAACAGCGATGAACGCTATAAGTTTGATACTTATACCAAGCATATTCTTAAGCACAACCAATCCACTAAGGCCTACGAAGATGAAGTAAAACGCCGCTTCATCGAGGAGCCAGCCAATCTCAAGCTGCTGATTGTAGTGAGCAAGTTGCTCACGGGATTTGATGCTCCGACCTGCACCTACGTTTATCTGGACAATGAGCTGCATGATCACAACCTTTTTCAGGCCATCTGTCGCACCAACCGCCTCGACGGCGATGACAAGGTCTATGGCCACATCGTGGATTTTAAGAAGCTCTATGAAGATGTTCAGGATGCTATTTCGGTCTACAGCTCCGATGAACTCGATATCGATGAGGGCAGCGGGGGAACCAACAACGTCGAGCTGAAAAACTGGTTAACGGAAGGCAGGAAGCAGCTCGATGCCGCCCGAGAGGCGCTCCTCTATCTCTGCGAGCCTGTGCCTTTACCCCGGGAGATTGAGCACTTCCTGTATTATTTCTGCGGCGATGGGGACGATCCACTGGCTTTGCTGGCAACGGAGCCCCTGCGCATCTCTTTTTATAAGTCTGTGGCCAGTTTCGTGCGTGCTTTTGCAGACATCGCCCAAGATCTCATCGAAGCCGGCTACTCACAGGACCAAGCCATTGCCTTGCAGCAGGAGGTGGCCTTTTATGGGGAAATACGAGCTGCTATGAAAAAGCACTCAGGCGAAGTGCTGGACATCAAGCCATTTGAGGCTGATATGCGGCGATTGCTCAACACCTATGTTCAGGCCGATCCTGCGATGAGCTTGGGGAACCTCGGCTCACTCTCACTCACAGAGCTGATCATCGAGACCGGCATCCACGATGCGATCGCCCGTAAGCTCAATGCCAAAGGCAAGCTATCAAGCAACGCTATCGCTGAAGGCATCATCAACAATGTTCGGCAAACGATCATCCGCGACCAGCTCACCGATCCGCGCTTCTACGCCGAGATGTCGCAGCTGCTTGAGGATCTTATCCAACAGAGCCGTGCCGACACCTTGGCCTACGAGGCCTTTCTGGTTCAGGCGGAGGATCTTGTAAAGCGATTGGCCAACAGGGATCGAGTTGCCGGTGTTCCCGCCAGCATCCACGGCAACCGCGAGGCTATCGTGATCTACAACAATCTGCTAGATCTTCTTGGCGGGAGTGAACCTGAGCAAGCTGAGGAGCGAACACAACAGCAAGCAGACCGCGCGGAACTTGCTCTTCGCATCGATCAAGCCATGCGTGAGCATGCACCTGCGGGCTGGAAGGGCGACGACACACGGGAGAAGCAGGTGCTGAATGCCCTATTCCCGATCCTTGCAAGGGATCGGGCAGCAACGCTGGCAGTTTTCGAAATCATCAAGAACCAACCTGGCTACGGATGAACGAAACGATTCAGATAGGAGAAATTAGTGTTCTGGTCGCCAGAAAGGCCATCAAGAACGTCCATCTCTCCGTTCATCCGCCCGATGGGCGGGTCACCCTGGCTGCTCCGAGTGCCACGCGGCTGGATGTTGCACGCGCCTATGCCATCTCCCGGCTTGGTTGGATTCGCCAGCAGCAGGAGAAACTCCGTGCACAGGCCCGAGAAGCACCACGCCAATTCATCGAGCGTGAGAGCCATGCTCTTTGGGGGCGGCGGCATCTGTTATCGGTTGCCTATCGCGATACCAAGCCTTGTGTTTCGCTAGACCATAAACGCATTTTGCTCACATTGCGTCCTGGTAGCGACGTCGCTCAACGGGCCAAAGTCCTTCATGAATGGCACAAGGGGCTGCTTCACGATGTTGTGCCTCCTCTGATCAAGAAGTGGGAGAAAAAGCTGGATGTGTCGGTAACTGGCTATTTTCTGCAGCGAATGAAGACCAAATGGGGAAGCTGTAATCATGATGCTGGCCACATTCGACTGAATACTGAATTGGTGAAGAAGCCGAAAGATTTGTTGGAGTATGTTGTCGTCCATGAAATGGCTCATTTGCTTGAGCCAACACATAACGAACGTTTCATTACTATCCTTCAGGATCACTATCCCACTTGGCGCGAAGCGCGTGCGGAGCTGAACGAGCTGCCGTTGGGTGCAGAAGTGTGGAAGGAGTGAATGGGTTTCTGGCGGCGCGTGTGGGAGAAATTGGGTTTGATACGCCGGTGGCACTGGCATAGGCGCCCGCTCCACCTCCTTGGCTACCCGTGCCGTCTATTCCTTCTTTGGCTTTCCCAGCACCCCGCAGTGCCATCTTTACCTCCACCACGACGGCTACCCAACTGGTGCAGCCTGGCGCTTTGCCGAGGCCTCGCGTGAAAGCATCGAGCCCGCCTCATTTCTTGTCGCCTTCCTGAGCACGCAGCCCAATGCGGAGCCAATCCAGAGCTCCAAGCAGGCCGCTGATGCTGAGTACCGCTACCTGGTGCAGCTCCTCGCCGAAGCAGACCCCCACCTACAGGTGCAGTGCTGGCGACGGATCCCCGGCGGCGATAGATGGAATCCCCGCTGCGGGCCCATGCCGATGGCGGTGTTCATCCAGCGCTTCCTTCCTGGTGATTCTGCGTAGCTCAGCGCCTCAGTGCTTCCCGATGGGCCCTGAGAAACTGCTCCTGGTTGCGACTGAATGGCCGGATCAGGTTGGCGCCATCGATCCCCCAACAGCGCAGCGCCTAGCCGGCGGCCTCGTGTT
>Ga0164293_10003432_pt1 | contig 13511 bp, 11 predicted proteins | sample GEODES118metaG_FD_111487 | JGI IMG/M metagenome (GOLD analysis project Ga0164293, IMG submission 111487) | Eutrophic lake water microbial communities from Lake Mendota, Wisconsin, USA - GEODES118 metaG | ecosystem: Environmental > Aquatic > Freshwater > Lake | place: USA: Lake Mendota... | reverse complement strand
TCGCAGAGTTAACTGCTGATTTGTCTACTCGTGGAGTCGTTGTCGAATCATCCCAAATTCGACGTTTTCGGTCTGGTCCTGCCATGGTGCTGGTGGGAAGGCTTTCGTAGTCTTTCCACTCTGAGCGCACTCCAGTAACCTCTGTATAGATGACGCAAAGTGTGTCGGCGAATTTCGCACCACATTTCGCACCATCCCCGCCTTCGTAGCTCAGTGGATAGAGCAACGGTTTCCTAAACCGCAGGTCGCAGGTTCGATCCCTGCCGAGGGCGCTTTGGCTGCTAGTCGCGACGCATTTCATCCGCGCCTAAGGTGGCATCTAATGGAAGTACTTCGCACACCTGATTCCGCATTCAACAACATCCCCGAGTTTGAATACCCAGTTGCCTACACCACCGTTACAACAGACGATGGCACAGCAATGCGGATTGCGCATGTGGACGCGGGTTCAGCGTCTGCCGCCAACACTGTGTTGTGTATGCACGGCGAGCCAACGTGGAGTTTCCTTTATCGAAAGATGATTCCCGTGCTGACCTCAGCCGGGCATCGAGTGGTTGCACCCGATCTTGTCGGTTTTGGTCGCAGTGACAAACCTGCGCACACTTCCGATTACACATATGAACGGCACGTGGATTGGATGAGCCAGTGGCTGGTGGCCAACGATCTGAGAAATCTCACTCTGGTATGCCAAGACTGGGGCAGTTTGATTGGCCTGCGGCTGGTTACAGCATTCCCTGACCGCTTTGATCGTGTTGTCCTAGGAAATGGTGGATTGCCAACTGGCGATCCAGAGCCGAATGCAGCATTCATGGCGTGGCGTGATTTCAGCCAGAACACCCCGATCTTTGAGACTTCCAAGATCGTTCAAGGTGGATGCGCATCTCAACCCCTGGCGCCCGAGGTGCTCGCCGCTTATGACGCGCCATATCCAGATGAGTCTTACAAAGCAGGGGCGCGCATTTTCCCAACGCTGGTTCCCGCGTCGCTTGACTATCCATCATCCAAAGAGAATCTCGCTGCATGGGAAGTATTGAAACAGTGGACCAAGCCATTCCATTGCGTATTCAGCGACAGTGACCCGATCACGAAGAACGGCGAATGGGCATTTCGAAAGCAAATTCCTGGCTGTGAAACTTCAGCTCACACCACGATCGTTGGTGCAGGGCACTTCCTCCAGGAAGATCGCGGCCCCGAGCTTGCAGCCTTCGTGAATTCAGTTATTGGCACTCACTAGATTCTTGGACCAGCCATAAGTTGGAACTGAAGTGAATGATTGCGTGCCGGCGTTATTGAGCGCGGCGGCGGGTCAGTGCGAAGACACAACCAATTCCCATGGCCAGAAGTATTAGGCCCCAAAGCCTCCCACTAGAGCCCGTTGGCGGTAACTCACCCGTAGAACTCGAGGTTGTGGGTGTGGTTGATGTCGAAATTGTTGAATTTGGTGTATCTGATGTTGAAGTAACAGGAATTGAAGTCGTTGTGGTGGGAAGCGTTGTTGTTGTCGTCGTCGTTGTTGTTGTTGTTGTCGTTGTTGTTGTTGTTGTGAGGGCCGGATCCACCGAGATCGCCATGATGAATGCATCTTCAAGTTGTCCACCGACATATGGATTTGCGTTATTGACTGAACCGAGGTCGGCCTGAAACTCAACCAAATTAAAGGTGCCGATCAATTGAATTGAACCACACGCCGCTGATGCCGTCGCATTGTAAGAATTGTTGGTTGTACTGCAGTTTGTGGTGGGATTCTTTGTGGTTGGCTCAATACGGTTTGATCCAACAATTGAAAGGTTCTGTTGCCCCAAAAGACTCATAGTGATGCCAGGTGTTAAAAGCTCGAACTCCGTCCACGCCGTGGTCTTTCCGTTTGTAGCCGAGTCAAAACCACCGCCGCCGATGCCGGACAGGTGTAGGACAGGATCTGTTACGGGCTGAGAGAAGCTAATTGTAAATTTGCCCCGATTAGCGCACATCACTCCATAGGTGCACCCCGTATCAGTTGTAACTACTTGTGCGCCCGTCTTCGTATGGATCGTTGAGTCCATGTACATCCCGTTCGCACCGCCGCGTGCGCTCAAGAGTTGATCGGTCGCCGCAATTCCCGTACCGCCACCTGAAACTTCAATACTCACGATAATTCCGGACGTGAGTGTGGAAGTACGTTCCGACGCCAGATACCACGTCGTCCCCTCAATGTTCGTGCCACTACCGCTAGTCACCCAAGTCCAGCCACCATCCGTTGTCTCAAAAGCCGCATGTAGAACGGTCGGGGCAATTAGCAGACCAAGTGAGATCGATATAACAAAGATAAAAAGCTTACGTACCACTGAAACTCCTTTAACCAAATGGAGATTAGATTGTCGGGGTTCAGCGATTGCCTTAAAAATATTTTTAAATGGTCACAGAAAAGTATCTCGATGCTTCATATTTCATCGAGCCAAGGGATTTCTAGGAACGTTGTATGACCAGCGAGTTGCACGCAGTAGAAGTTGGTAGGCCTCCCATTCTCGGTCATCGGTTTTGACTGGAGGCGACGATCTGAAATCTCTAAGGGCCGGTGACGTCGTTGAACTGAACGCGTAGGTCTTTCTTCAGCGCTTTTCCAGAAGGGTTGCGGGGGATCACATCCACGAATCGAGCTGCCACGGGCTGCTTGAATCGTGCCAGTTTTCCTTCGCAGTGTGAAAGCACATCAGCTTCTGTAAGAGCGGGATCTTTTTTCACAACAATCGCCAGTGGTGATTCGCCCCACTTCTGCGACGGGATACCGATTACAGCCACATCGCCAACTCCGGGATTGCTCATAATCACGTTCTCAATCTCGGCGGGATATACATTTTCACCGCCTGAGATGATCATGTCTTTGATGCGGTCTTGGATGTACACAAAGCCATCTTCATCCATGATTGCGCCGTCACCAGTGTGTAGCCAGCCATCCACGAGAGTTTCAGCGGTGGCTTCGGGGCGATTCCAATATCCGAGCATGATGTGACCGCCACGCACGATTACTTCGCCAGGCTCATTCGGGCCGCAATCGGAACCATCACCTCGCACAATGCGCACTTCGGTGTGGAAGAAGGCCTTGCCCGTTGAACCAGCTTTGCGAATCGCATCTTCGGGCGAAGTGAGACACGCTGGGCCACACGTTTCAGTGAGGCCGTAAACCTGGTTGATGTCGATTCCCATTTCGGAATACGCCTGAATCAACGGCACTGGAACTGGCGCAGCACCCGACATGATCCAGCGCAGGCTCTGATGTTTGTGTTTTGCGGGGTCATACGTGGCGCGCATGAAGTTGAGCATCGCCGGCACCATCAGACCAGAGGCGATGTTCTCTGAGTCAATCAACTCCCAGGTCTTCATCGGATCAAATGCCCTCATCATCACATGAGTGAGACCGCGATAGACAGCAACAATTGCAGGTGTAAGTGCCGCCACATGGAACATTGGCATTGGGTTTATATAGCGGTCACCATTTGCGAAATCACTCGATGCAGTGACGGTAAGAATTGCCCACATCTGAGTGTTATGGGAATGCATCACACCTTTTGGCAAGCCAGTGGTACCTGAGGTGTACATGATGTACAGCAGATCATCGTCTGATGCGGTGATGGCCGGCTCGGTATCTGCCATCTTGGCTGCTTCAGACTTAAAGTCGATCGCAAAGCTTGGTTTGTCTGCGGTGGTGCCAACATAAAACCATTCACGCACATCGGTCTTGGTGCCGCGGCTCTGCAAATCGGCAACAACTGGAGCAAAGTCAGCGTCGAAAACCAGTGCGGTAACACCGGAATCTTTCAAGATGAACTCGAGCTCATCGGCGACAAGCCGCCAATTCAACGGCACGATCACGGCGCCAAGTTTGGCCGTTGCAAAAAAAGTCGTGACGAACTCAGTGGAGTTCATCATGAGAAGACCAACTCGATCCCCAGTCTTCACACCTCGCGCACTGAGAAGTGATGCAACACGATTGGTCTCTGAATTGAGCTCGGCAAACGTGAGGCGCCGATCAGCAGCGACGTCAAAGAGTGCCTCAATGGTTGGATTGAGCGTTGCTCGTTTTGTGAGTATCTGGCCAATATTGGTGGGAAGTTGTCCCATTTGCGCCCCCTTGGTTTGGGGGAAATGCTAACGGCGTTTCAGGTGCCACAAAACGTCTGGTAGCCCTCCCAGTCGGCGGGCATTGGGCTCGTGTATTCATCCATGCCATCACGTTTCACAAATGGATCTTTGAGCAGAGCAACTAATTCATTCATCGGTTGTAGGTCCCCATTTGATCCGGCAGCAAGTGCCATTTCCACAATGTGATTGCGGGGTATGTAGGCGGGATTGTTGGCATCCATTTGAGTGGCTACTGCATCGCCTGCGTGGCCCTGTGCTTTGAGTAGCGCATTCCACTCGTCTTTCCACGTTTGAAAATCAGCCGAATCCGCGAGCTCAGTCACGGTTGTTACGCCACCACGCGCAATTGACGAAAGGGAACGCATGGAGTTGGTGTAATCCGCTTTTGAAGACTCAAAACATGCAAGCAGTCGATGGAAAAATTCAGGTGACACTTGGGCATCCGAAGCAAAGCCCAATTTGGATTTCATTCCCTTATTCCACGCACTTTCAAATCGTTGCGGGAACGTATTGAGTCTTTCGGTTGCAATGCGGACAGCTGAATCGGGATCGCTATGGATGAGTGGCAACAAAGCTTCAACGAGGCGTGCGAGGTTCCACTGTGCGATATAGGGCTGTCGGCCATAGGCGTATCGACCCTGATGGTCGATAGAGCTGAATACTGTGAGCTCACTGTACGTATCCATGAATGCGCAAGGGCCGTAATCAATCGTTTCGCCTGATATCGCCATGTTGTCGGTATTCATCACGCCGTGGATAAAACCGACATGCATCCACTTGGCGATCAGCTCAGCTTGGCGTTGCATCGTTGCTTCGAAAAAGTCCAGCGCCTGATCGGTGCTGGAGCGAAGTTCTGGATAGTGCCGATTGATGGAGTAATCCAACAGTCGTTGGAGGTGCTCAACCCCCAAAGCCGATGCGTACTGAAAAGAACCAACACGAATATGACTCGAAGCAACACGGCAAAGCACGGCACCAGGCAATGGCTCCTGGCGGCGAACCGTTTGATTTGTCGCAACAACTGCAAGGGCGCGGGAAGTGGGAATGCCGTAAGCATGCATTGCCTCACCGAGTATGTATTCCCGAAGCATTGGCCCTACTGCGGCCTTGCCGTCGCCACTGCGCGAAAAGCGCGTGCGACCAGAACCTTTCAGGTGTAGATCAACTCGGTTGCCTGAAGGTTCAACGAGCTCACCAAGAAGGAGTGCGCGGCCATCACCAAGGACAGGTGAGTATCCGCCAAATTGGTGCCCCGCATAAGCCTGTGCAACGGGTGTCATGCCAGGTACTACAAAGTTGCCGACAAGGAATTTTGTTCCGTCAGCCGAATGGAGCCAATCAACATCAATCTTTAGATCCTTCGCCAATGAGTCATTGACAATTAGTGCAGTTGGATCGGGAACTTCGTCAGCAGTCCATGGCTCAAACATTCCAGGAAGGGATTCCGCCCACGTATTTTGCAGGGCAGGCACAACTGTGGACTTGTTCACATCATCAAGGTTAAACCCGAATTTCCCAGTTCATTGGGGTGGAGATTGATCAATCCTGCGAGACTTTGAGCATGGGTGAAGACGTATCTCTCTTCAGACGTGAAGGGGAAGAATTTCTCGCGAATACCTGTGCATGTGGACCGTGGGGCCCAACAGCGCTGGCGGGCGGGGCAGTGCTGTCACTTTTGGGCCATGTGCTCGAAGATGTGCCGTCACTTGTGCCAATGAGCCTTAGCCGAATGACCGTTGACCTAATGCGACCCGTGCCGTTGGATCAGCCGTTGAGAATTGAGACCGAGATTCGTCGTGATGGCCGAAAGCTTCAGGTGGTTGATCTGGTTGTAAAAGCCGGCGACACTGAGCACGCTCTCGCACGCGCACTGCGTATTCGTGACACTGATGTTGAGTCGGTATTAGGAGAAGCCCTTCCAAGTGCAGCGCTGTCTCACCCTGTAATTCCACCGCCCGAGCATTTCCAGAATTTGATCCCAACAAACATGGGAACCGGGTTCATCCCGCGCGGCATTGATTATGTGCGATCACCGGAGTTTGAGAACGGACTCAACACAATCTGGATGAGACTTCGGGTCCCTGTAATCGAGGGTGAGAAGGTCAGGGCAACATCGCTGGCAACCGTACCGATGGACGTGGTGAATCTGATTGGCTACTCGTTAGATGTAGCTAAAGCCACCGCCATCAACGCAGATGTGAGTGCTCATATCATGCGCTACCCGGTTGGAGATTGGGTAGCGATCACGGGTAATACCGATGTTGATTCCACTATCGGCCACGGTGTTTCGATGGGTACACTGAGCGACCGCGAAGGTGTCTTTGGTTCAACGTCCATGGTGCAGGTGGTTGATCCTGCAAAGAAGCGCTGACATGCACGACGGATTCCCTAAGCAGGTGTCATTAGACAAAGAGGCGATTCAGGCTCTACGCACGATTCTTGGAATCATGACAGATCAGGTGTACACCACTGAGATTACGAACAGTTGGAATTTCGAACACATCATCATCTTGGACCAAAGGTTTGAAGACCACGATCCCGAAACGCCAATCACACTGAACATCTACGATGCAGCGCTATTGATTGACGGCATGGCTTTCACCGAAGTTGCATCCGCGGAGCTTCCCTGGATCGATATGGTGCGCTGGACTACCGATTTCGTCACAGCAGAATTGCGTCAGCACTGGACCGACGAAGAGTGGCAAAGCCTCTAGGCGGGCAAAGTTAGCTAGTGGGCGTGTGAGCCACAGATGTCTACCCGCAATGAGTCTTCAACTGCGGCTTGACCTTCTGCCAATCCTTCAACCGCTGCAAAAGGCCCGCACGGGTGGGGAACAATCCACACATGGATCATTGGTTTTTGAACTGGGCGCAGCATTGACCCGGGTGGACAATCACCATTTTCGTCAACCACGCCGGCGACGTCGACGAGACCGCGCCAACATAGATCGTTGTGAACGTGCCACTGGAATAGTGGCCCTGCAAAGTTCACGAGCTCGGGTGCATCGATGTCCGGCTCACCTTCTGCCATGTACATCGCCGACACCAAGATTCGCTTGTCTCCGTACACTTTGTAGACAATTGATTCAGGCATTGTTGAATCTAGGAACTTGCCGTCGTTAAGTGCGCGACCATTAACGAAGTGTTCGTAACCAGTTTCCCCGTCTCCAATGCTGAACCAGCCTTCAGCTAAAGCAGTCTTGTAGTCGGCCCAGCGAACCAAATTATTTTGAGTTTCGGTTATCAGGTCTGCGGCACGGCGTTCCTGTTCAGGGGTAACCCCTTCAACATTGGAGATGTCAATGCCAATGCTTGGAAAGTAAGGCCGGGGCCAGTTAGCACTAGTCGCCTCTGAATGAGAGTCCCCATGGTCGTGTTGATGATCTGCCGTGGCAAGCGATGCGGGAACGACAAGTGCGAGCACCATGACGCCACCGATTGCGGGAGTTAGATGAAGTGACTTGACTCGTTGCCCGAGCAATGAACCCAAAATTGCAAGAGCAGCGAGACTTGCGCACAAGGCATCTGCCGCTTGCACAGATTCAGAGTTCTCGAGGCCGTCAATAAAGGAGATCCCGCTAACCCGAGTAACGATCCATCCCCCAATTGCAACAGCGTTGACCACTATCACTGGAGCAGACCACCATCGGTTGGCATTACTCATTGCAATTACGCCAACACCGCACTGCAGAACCGCAAGTAGCGCGATAGCTAATGCCGCTTGGGTGTGCTCCGTGTGGGTGCCAGCAGCAAGAGCATGAACAAAGCCAGCCCCTAGGGAGAAGAGCCCCGGAAAGTAGGCATGTGAGTCTTTGCGCATCTCCAATAGGGTACTGCTCGGTAATGCGAGAGCGCTTACAGGGCGCTTTCACCTTTGCGTGGCAATGGAACTACTATCGGCGATGCGTCGGGGAACGCCAGCGGGGGATCGCTGGGGCCCGATTCCATTGATCAACAAGGGGGAAATCCAGTGGAGCGTTTGAAGGGCAAAGTTGCATTTATTACTGGTGTAGCTCGCGGCCAGGGCCGTGCGCACGCGGTGCGTCTTGCATCAGAAGGTGCAGACATCGTAGGTATCGACATCTGCGAAAACATTGACTCAATGAACTACCCGCTTTCATCCGAGGCGGATCTTGCTGAGACCGTAAAGCTTGTTGAGCAGCAAGGCCGCAAGATGATCGGCGTTAAGGGTGACGTTCGCAGCCGTGAACAGCTTGCCAGCGCAATCGACCGTGGCATGAAAGAACTTGGGCGTCTCGACATCGTGGTTGCAAATGCTGGCATCATCGCGGGCAAGGCCGACAAATATATGGCAAGCGGATTCGTGGAAGTTTCCGACATCGACCTCATCGGTGCAATGAACACAGTTGCTGCATCTTTGCCACACCTTAAGGAAGGTGCCTCAATCATCATCACAGGCTCAACCGCCGGAATGATGAAGGGCATGACCGAAAATGTTGGCGTTGCAACTGGTGGTGCAGCGTATGGATGGTCAAAGCGCATTCTGATCAGTTACGTCGAGACACTCGCATTGCAGCTCGCCCCATACATGGTGCGACTCAACGGTGTGCACCCAACAAACTGCAATACGCACCTGCTCCACAACGTTGACGTCTATCGTGCGTTCCGCCCGGACCTCGAAAACCCAACTCGTGAAGATGCGATGCCGGTATTGCCGCTCATGCAGGCGATGCCCATTCCGTTCATTGAGCCAGAGGACATCAGTGCGCTGATTGCATTCCTTGCATCAGACGATGGTCGTTACATCACTGGTTTGAACATCCGCGTGGATGCTGGTGCTCTCTTGAAGACACCGCCAACCGAGCGCTGATAACCAAATAGCTCAGACAGGGTCGACGCGCAGGCGGGAGAGTTCCAGCCGCGCGATCTTCCACTCACCATCTTCGCGGACGTACTCCTCGTGGTAATGGCCGTACCCTTGTAGGCCCATGCCGGATTGTCCGTCCGCACCTGGAAACTGCACGTAATCAAACATCGCCCATATCCCCGTGGCTGTGTTTGTGCCCGTAATTTGAATCTCGGGCATGTGTCCATGGTGTGTAGTAGTTGCTCCCTGGAGAAAGCCAGAGATCGTGTCGGCGATTGTCTTGTTACCTGCAAGGTCAACTCCACCCTCGGGCACGATCATGCGCGCATTCGATGCAAATACCCTTTGGAAACCGACCCAATCTTTGGTATCCATGCAACGGAAATAGCGAGCTTTTAACTGCTTGATCGCTTCGATGTCGAGCAGTTGTTGAATGGAGCTGTCACTCATTTCGAAGCCAACGCCGCTCTGGTCACAGCGACTGCAACGGTTGGATCTGCAGCGTTGATACCGTCAACCCCGAAATCCAGAAGGTCCTGATATCCAGACTCGGTTTCCCACTTGCGTTCGTTTGGCCAGATCCAAAGCACGTATCCGGCGGCGTGCGAATCATCAACAAGTTTCTGAGTCAAAACCTCGATGCCTTGGTACTCCGGTGGAACTTGAAGAATTCGCATTCCATTCTCAAGAGGTTTGCGCTGCAACACCCACGCTGAAGTTGCATCAAGCCCCGGGGTGAGCTCCACCGTTGGGGCGAGTTTGCGGAATTCGTCCACCACCTGGTCGTCAAACGATGTGACAACGGCGCGATCGAGTGAGTTTGTGTCAGTGAGGATTCGAGCGAGTTCCTTCGCGGCGGGGACAGCAGCTGGGTACTCACCTTTTATTTCGATATTCAGCAAATGGTATGGGTATTGGATTACCAGGTCTTCAAATTTCGCAATGATGAAGTCCTCAGCGGAGTATCCAGTGGGCGGCTCCTTTTCACCTGTGCGCACACCTCTATATTTGTAGTCCGCTTCGGGTTGATCAGCACAGGTGCAGTTCAACGTGAACCAATAAGCGTTGTCCATCGCCAGAAGCTCTGCGTAAGTCAGGTCAGCGACCTTGCCCGCGCTATTTGTGGTGCGGTCAATGGTGTCGTCGTGATGCACGATTAGCACACCATCTTTGGTGAGCTGCACGTCGAAATCCAGAATGTCTACCCCTTGGGTGACGGCATCGGCATAACCGAATGGAGTGGAATGTGGATGAATATTTTCACCCGATGCATGTGCGAGAACCACTGGGCGCCCTAGTGCGAGAGTTTCTTCAACCGTGGTGGCTTCTGGCTTGGCAACGGTTGTCGTGGTGGTGTCGGAGGTTGCTTCGCTGTCGCTGCAGGCGGGCATCAGGAGCAGGGCTGCCGACAAGATGATTACGGGTTTACGGAAATGTGTGCGCAACATGGATGCAGAACCTACCTTGATTGGGCTGCAGCTAGGAACAATCACCTAGTCAGACAGCTTTGGAACTAGTAAAAATTTTCTTCCTAAAACAAATAGTAGTCATTTAAAATCGGGCAATGCTCAGTGAGACCACATCCGAAAAACTGATCCTCGAAAGCGCCCGCGGGGAACTCGCCGAGCGCGGCATTCTCGGTCTTCGGGTCGCGTCAGTGGCTCGTAACGCGCATTGCTCAATCACCAACATCTATCGGTATTTCGGCGATCGAGATGGTCTGCTTGCAAGAGTTTTGGGGGATATGTACGAGGAAATCACCCTGCGGGCAGTTGAAAACTTCATGGACCAAATTCGACAACGGCCGGTCATCACTGTGAGCGACATAGCAAAGGCGGTCCCTTTTCCAACGTCTCCCGCCGAGATACGCATTCAAATGTTTCGAATGCAAATTCTTGCCACTGCCGTCGAGAATGATCGTCTTAGGCAAAGGCTCCAGACAATTAGCTACCAGCGCGCAATTTTGTGGAAGGAATGTTTCGAGGAGATTGAATCCAAACTCGCTTCAGGAGAAACGTTTGATCGTCAGGTTTTTCGGGTCATGCTCGCTAACTATGCACCGTTCTACAACGAATTACTTGGTGATATGAAAGTCACAAAAGAAGAGTTTCAACAGTTTGTTGAAAACAAACTTTGTAGCAGCTGATCTCTAAAGAATTACGATTCAAAAGTAAAATTATTTTTACTGCACATGCCATGGCTATTGAGGTTGGATGAAACTTTAATTTTAAAGCTGTGCGCAATCAGCCCTCGTTTTGCTACGCAAGTAAGCGTGTTTCAATTGCGTCACTGATGCTCATCTTGTTTGTTGCAAGTGTGGGAATAGAGGCTCGGGCCTACCAGGCCGGTGGAACAGTTTCGTCGCCAGTACAAACTGGTTACTCAGGCTTAACGACAACAATTTCTGTTTCAGGAAGTGATCTAACGCTAGAACCAAGCTCAACCATGAACAGTGGTCGCGATTGGTCTACCGATTTCACCACTTACACTCCTGATGTTCGGACACAACGGGGTCTGCAGTGGTACACATCGGGTTCTGGTTGTTCTTACCCTGGTGCGGGCGCAAGTACATCGGGTTGCAACAAGGGATCAGTTACCTTCACGTTTTCACGACCAGTTCGTAATCCTGTCTTTCATATTCACGACTTTGGCGGGCGGATGGAGGCGAACTGCAAACTTGCGATTCAGGGAACGCTGACGCTTTCGAGTACGTCACCAGCTGGTGCAACCATTTCAAAAATTTCTGGCGGCATCACAGTTTCGGGGTCGGCAATCTCAGGTCGCAATACGAGCACTGCACCGTTTGTTGAAAGCAATCACTCAAGCGGCTCTGTTCAGGTCACTGGGACCGTCAGCGTCATTACATTTAGTAAGACCGTCCTCTTGTCACGACAAGGAAGCACTTGCTCGTATAGCAATAGCGACATGTTGATGTTCGCCCAAGAGCGCCTCAACGCAACCTTTTCGTACAGCGAAGATATGGGTGACGGCCCAAGTTCCTATGACGAATCGTCGGCCGCTTCGCATGTGATCGGTGACTTGATGATGGGCAGCGCTACCGTTAGCGCAGAAGCTGCTGCGACCCTTAACTCATCAACGAGCGCCATCACATCTTCGCCAATCTCTGGTGCGGCTGCATCTTCAGACAATGATGACGCGATATCTGGTTCGCCGACGGCAGCAACAATTGAACGTGACTACTCTCTAACTGTCCCAATCTCGGGGGCTTCGCAGGCAGGTCAAGTCTGTGGCTACTTGGACATGAATGCCAATGGTGTTTATTCGACATCGAGTCCCAATGAGCGAGCATGCACCTCATTTGCAATTGGTGCAACTTCGGCAACATTGAATTGGACTGCAGCACAGTGGCCGTCTGGTGCATCAGCGGTTACGTCAACTGGCTTACGTCTTCGCGCCGCTTACGGATCAGGTGCATCGTCGCCAACTGGACCAGTGGACTCTGGTGAGGTTGAGGATTATCTGGTTCAGCTTTTGTCGCCAACGCCACCAGCGGCTGTTCCTCTAAGTGGCACTGCAACCCAGAACGCAAATCAGACAGTGACGCCCGCGACTTCCCAAGGCTCTATGGACGCAGCGCGAACCTGCATCGTTTCAGGGGCTTCATGCGTGAATTCGCTGACGGTAAGTGGTGAGGGAACGTACACGGTGAATGGGAATGGGACAATCACCTTTGATCCATTGCCATCCTTCATTGGGGTCGCATCACAGATCACCTATCGGATTGAAGATTCAGGTGGACAGCAATCAACTTCCACCATCTCGCTTGAAGTTGTGGCTGCGCCAACTGCACAGAATGATTCGACAACAACTCCATACAACACCGCTGTCACCTCAAACGTTGTGCTGAATGATTCTGCTGCCGCGTCCACAACACTTTCAGCTTCAACATTGAAACTCTGCGCCTCCGGAGAGACGCCACCGAACTGCACAGCAAGTTCTGTGGAGATTGCTGGCAAAGGAACGTTCAGTCGCCATCCAACCAGCGGAGAAATAACGTTTACTCCACTTTCAACCTTTACAGGTGACGCTTCCATTGATTACCAGATCGCAGATGCGCTGGGTGGAGTGGATTCGGCGACTTTGACGGTAACTGTAAGCACTCCTTCCGGTCCATCAGCTTTGCCAAAAGAATCCAATGGCCCGACGGACACAAATCAGAGCATCACTCTTAATGGCTCTGGTGGGGGAGCAACTCTGGATCCAACTCAAACCTGCATCGTTTCGGGAGCTTCATGTGTTCGTACCCTTACTGTCGCGGGTGAAGGCACCTACACGGTAAATGTGGATGGCACGGTTACATTTGACCCCGTTTCTGGCTTCACTGGGACTGCATCACATACGTATCGCGTATACGACGTTGTTGGTCAATCTGCAGAGGCAACGCTCACCGTCTCGGTGGCGGGACTTCCAGTGCTAAATGATGATTTGTCTAGTGGTGCTTATAACACTGATCAGGTGATTGATGTTTTGGATAATGATGCTGCGGATTCGCCTGCGACTTTGGATCCTTCGTCGGTTCGGATTTGTGCGGTGTCGACTGCGG
>Ga0164293_10003431_pt1 | contig 13512 bp, 11 predicted proteins | sample GEODES118metaG_FD_111487 | JGI IMG/M metagenome (GOLD analysis project Ga0164293, IMG submission 111487) | Eutrophic lake water microbial communities from Lake Mendota, Wisconsin, USA - GEODES118 metaG | ecosystem: Environmental > Aquatic > Freshwater > Lake | place: USA: Lake Mendota... | reverse complement strand
ACACCGGCTTTAGCCAGGTGTTGCTGCAAGGCATCGCGCTGTTTTGTGCGGATCACGAATAAATGGTAAACATGTGTTGCGCCCGGATGCGTATAAGGCAGTACCAGGTCGCCCACTCCCTGCAGGGTCTGCAGATACCAGGAAGCGATCTGCTGTCTTTGCCTGTTCCAGGGTTCAAGGTAGTCCATCTTTACATTCAGGAAAGCGGCCTGCAGTTCATCCATCCGCATATTGTGACCAGGCACTTCGTTCTTGTATTTTACCTGCGATCCATAGTTCCGCAACACGGTTACGCGGTGTGCGATATCAACATCATCAGTAGTAATGGCTCCCGCATCGCCTAAAGCACCCAGGTTTTTACCGGGGTAAAAACTGGTACAGTTGGCATTTCCCCAACTGCCTGTGATCTTTCCGTTGAAGGCAGCACCATGGGATTGCGCATTGTCCTCCACCACGCCCAGTTGATGCTTATTAGCAATGGCCATGATCTCTTCCATTTCGCAAGCTTGTCCATACAGGTGTACAGGTATAATGGCCCTCGTGCGCGAGGTAATTGCCGCCTCAATATTTCCTGGCGCTATGTTGTAAGTACCCGGGTCGGGCTCAACGAAAACCGGTTTTGCCCCCACAAGGGACGTTGCAAGAACGGTGGCGATATACGTATTGGAAGGAACGATCACTTCGTGCCCCTCACCTACACCAAGCACTTTAAGGGAAAGGTGCAGTGCATCGAGACAATTACTCAGTCCAACAGCATATTTTGTATGGCTAAATAGTGCGTATTGCTTCTCGAACTTTTTCATTTCCTCCCCCATAATGTACCAATAACTGTCATACACGGAAAGAAATGCATCATTCATCTGTGCCCGTATCGGGGCGTGCATCTGTTCAAAATTTAAAAAAGGTATCATGCTAAATCTTTAAAAAAGGTATTATGCTAAATCAGGGTATGCGGAATAACCTTCCATCGGCTGAAAGATAACCTTCCGCGGTTTTTGTCATTTTTTCTCCGCCTACTTCCACGAAGCCTATGATCTGCGCAGGATTTCCCGCCACGAGTGCATATGGAGGAACCGATCTGGTAACCACGCTGCCGGCGCCAATCATTGCGTATTCCCCAATTTCGCAGGGACCTATGATAGTGGCATTGGCGCCGATGGATGCAAACCGGCGTATCAGTATTCGGTTGAAACTGGCCGGGTACGATTTGGACCTCGGTGTTTTATCATTTGTAAAAGTGGCATTCGGACCAATAAATACATGATCTTCAACGGTAATGCCGTCCCAGAGATATACGCCCGATTTTACGGTAATATGGTCGCCGAGCTTTACATCGTTCTCGATAAAAGTGTGGCAATTGATATTGCAGTCGGCACCGATTGTAGCATTCTCCAGTACCACGGCAAATTGCCAGATCCTAGTACCGGTTCCGATGTTCTTACTGCAAACGTCTGCCTTGGGGTGTATCAATGGGCCTGCGCTCATTCTGAATCGGGGGATACGGCAAGGGTATCACATATGTCGATCACCTTTCCTGTATAACCGTTCTTTTTAAGATTTTCACGTACTTCCTTTGGAATATGCCAGGCCAGGTTCAGGATGGGCTGTGTCATATCCATTTTATAAAGGTCGGCTTCAGGGAATATAGGTATCCGCGTACCAGGTACGTAATGACCTGTTTTTATAGACCCTTTGATCTCATACACGGCGGAGATAAGATCGCTGTCTATCCCGAGCAATTTGATAAGTATCGCAGCCCGACCAGGGAATGCTTTGGCCCTCAACTTTCCTTGCTCACTTACATACTTCTCGATCATTGCCTTGGTGGAAATTCTCCACTCTTCCATCTGATCGGCTAAAGCCTTGAACTGTTCACCGAATTTTGTCTCATCTACATTTATGGAAGAAGAGGGCCCTGAACCGAGGTATACGCGGATGTTACCGCCATAACGACTTACAAACTTTACATCCATTACATTCAATCCCATTGTTTTTGCAATATGTTCGAAAGAATTGAGACTGTACGTACGGGGATGCTCATGGTAAAATGTATCAAACTGGCCCCTCCGCAGGATATCACCTAAATAGTGGTTCTCGATCACCAGCACCGTCTGCTCACTGATCAGCATTTTAAGATTGGAAAGAAGTTCGGGCAGGTCTTCTATGTGCGCGAATACGTTGGTGAAAGTGATAAAATCAGGTTTGCCAACCGATCTCAATACCTCGGCAGCACTTTCCTTATCAAAAAAAGTATTCAAGGTCTTATGCCTCGACTCAAGTCCGGCACCAGTCGGGTCAATGCCGATCGTGCGACAACCTTTCTCTTCAAAAAAATTCAAAAGACTTCCATCGTTACAGCCGATATCCAGCACTAATTTACCGGACAGCGCGCCAAATCTTTCTTCACAGCTGTTCACCAGTTCAGACATGCCCGCAAGAACACTTCCTGTCATGCGCGCCCTATAGTGGTATTCTTTAGGGAACAATAATTTCTTTTGTACCTGGTAACGCTGGTGAGCAGTATTACAGGTGTTACAATACAAAATATCGATAGGATATTCTTCGCATTTCAGGTCACTATTAAATGGCACAAGATCATCACAGAGCGGATGCTTTCCCAAGTCAAGCACTGGAACAAGATCTTTGTTCCCACAGACTTCGCAGTTAATAATTTTTTTCATGATTTTTATAATTCGAGTTAGGTTCTGTTGTGATAAACGGAAGAAAGGGCCATCGTCCTATCTTCGCCAAGGCGGTTAAATATTTATTTTGTACAGGCATGAATTTGGATTTGGTTTGCAAAAATAAGGATAATGACCAGATTATCCCATACAAGTTTTCAATTATGGACATTTTCATACTACTTCCAAAGGTCGGAAGTAGTATGAAATAAATAATAAAAATATAAATGTAGCATCACTTAAAGAAACCGAAAAACATGACATTATAATTAATGAATAGATATTAATCAAAATTAACGCAAATTTTCCATTGTTTTTTGTGTACAAGCAATAAATTTTATTCATAAACAAACACAAAACAAATAAAAACACCAACGAACCTAAAAACCCAAAAGAGAATAACAATGTTGAGAATGCCGGAATCGTTGCACCTTCTGAAAGAATAATATGCTTTTCAAAATCTATGACTTTGTAGTTAAAAAAATATGGGAAAAAATTCAACCCCAAAAACCCTTGTAAATAACTTGCAGGTTCAATAGGCAATAACCCAAATTTATCATAATTAATATTCTCAACTAAGTTACTTGTTGGGCGCACTGCATAAAGGTACATGTCTGTTAAACCAATTATTACCTCCTCCTTCACCGTATTGTCTTGAAGCTGTTTTTCAACATAATTTATATTATTCAAATTCCTTACGTTAACAAAAGTCGAAAAGATAAAAGACAATGGCAAAATCATAATCACGCCCATTAGAATAGACTTCAATTTAATTTTGGTTGTAAATGTATATGCCAATATCCACAAGACCAACATACTCATAAGAACAGATCGCTTTAACAATAAAGCCGCACAGCACACAGTTACAAACAATACAAAATAAGCAGAGAATGTCTTTTTTTTATAAAAAATATCTACCAAAAAAAATCCAAAAAGGTAAAGCAAGTTAATTTTCACCAATAATGTATGACGAAGACCGAATTTTAAATTTGCATCATTGTAATTGATAGGATTAGTAAAATCAGCTACTGAAGTCAGTGGAAAACCACCTAAAACGCGATATTCATATGCGAGTTCAAAAATTAGTAATGCAAATGCTATTATACTGAAAATAATACTGTTTTTTTTATATTGGTATTTTACTTCACAACCTAAACCGTTTATTCGTATACTTTTAAAATTAAAAAAGAAAACCAAAATATAAGAGATAATTACTAATGAAGCAAAAACAGTTGGTTTCACAAACTCATCCGTAACATCAATGATAAACAAACAAAACACTATTATCCAAATTACAAATGCACCATTCGTCGGGTTTTTAAGATCATAGAAGAACTGTTTATTCATTATTTTATAACTGGAATAAAATCCCACAAATCTTTCAATTTATCCTGTAGTTTGACGACTTCATCTTCTTTGTAAAACTCCTTATAAAAATTGATATTTTTCGCACTTATATCAGGATTAAACTTGGATTTTGGTCTTGAGTGAGACTCTAATTCTAAGCCTAGAAAAAAACAAATTTTTTCTCTAATTGTATTATAGTTCAAAACAAATTCATTAAAGTCGATAATCAAACAATTATCCCTGTTGACAATTTTTAGTTTTTCAAGAAGCAATCGTTGATTAAAGATATAATTATCAATATCATTGACACAATTCAAATTGAAACTATATGGTTTCAGATTGGAATAAAAAGAGGACATATTTTGGTTACCCTTCACAATGTTAATGTATGTGTCACGCGGATCCCTTACCACAATAATACACTTACTTTTATCAAATAAATTAAGCTGACTATTTAGCAATGTTAATTCAAAAGCATTATTCGTTGCAAAATATCGATAATTATCTTCACCGACGCCTAATTTAAGGATATCATAGAAATAATTTTTTATTAAACCGTCAGCTTCCGAATTGTATGCATAATAAATATTATCGTTAGACAAAATAGGGAAAAATTTATTTCTTACTCGTTTACAAATTAAATTCAAAGTAGTATCCGACAACATAGCAAAAGGCCACAAACCTTTGTATTCATATATCACTAATTTTTTAATTAGCTCATCAGTTAGATTTTTAAACCCTGGGAAAAAATTCTCGTAGGAGAACCCTGCAGAATTTATTATTTCCTGATAACCGTAGAAACCTGTGCGCGATCCGAGTCTATTTGTTACCTTTCTAAATCGCCTAATGGCATCATCTGAATAGATAGCAGTGAATCGTTCATTCATGTACATATTTAAGTCAAACAACCCTCCTGGTACACGAATTAGATTAAATTCGAAGTCATTTGACATCGATTTAATACAATCAAATTCACTTAAAAAATCTGAAACTGCTCCTTTACCGGAGTTTCCAAGCCCAATTAAATCAATGTGCATTGAAACTAATAATTTTTAACGATTTTGTCTATATTTTTTAATTTTTGTAACAATCGAAATAGATCATCAAAATTAATCATATTAGGACCATCACAAGGTGCAATTTCTGGGTGTGGATGTGTTTCAATAAATACAGCTGCGATCTTTGTTGCAACCGCTGCACATGCTAGAGATTGCACGAATTCCCTCTGCCCTCCGGATGCTCGCCCCAATCCTCCAGGTAATTGAACAGAATGAGTAGCATCAAATACAACTGGATTTCCAAAACCTCTCATAATATCAAAAGACTTCATATCCACAACTAAGTTACCGTATCCAAACGTCGTGCCCCTTTCACACAAAGATATTTTTTCATTTCCGGTGCTTTTTGCTTTAAACAAAACATTTTCCATTTCATAAGGAGATAAAAACTGCCCTTTTTTAATATTTACTGGCTTGCCTGATGCTGCAACGGAAAGAATAAAGTCAGTCTGCCTGCATAAAAAAGCTGGCGTCTGCAGCATGTCCACTACACTTGCCACTTGCTCTACCTGATCACTACTATGAACATCTGTAATAATCGGGACTCCTATTTGACCCCTAACTTCAGCAAGAATTGATAACCCCTCATCTATACCAACTCCCCGGAAAGAAGAAAGAGAAGTCCGGTTAGCCTTGTCAAATGATGATTTATAAATAAAAGGCAACTCGAGTTGGTCGAAAATTCCCTTTAATTCTCTAGCAGTGGACAATGCGAATTCACGGTTTTCAATTACGCATGGACCAGCAATAAAAACTAACGGCAACTCATTACCAATTATTATTGGTTCCTCTGGTCCTTCAACTTCAATTTTTGTTTGTTTCATTATTTCAAATTATTAATCAAATCATGTATTCTAACTATCCCCTCAAACTGGTCATTCTTATTCATGAGTAGCATCAAATTTAGTGGCCTGGCTCTAATCTCCATTTTATCAAGAACTGAGCATGCCATTTCATCCGAATAACTAAATAAAAAATCCGTGTTCATCACATTTAGGGGATTTATACTAAAAAAATCACTTTCGAACTTTTGAATAAGTCTTCGAATGTCTCCATCCGTAAAAATACCAGCAACATTTTCGTTATTCATTATAATTGCGACGCCATACCCACTTTCTGTTAAGGAAATCAGGACATCCTTCATTAGAAGATTCTCCATGACCAATAATTTCAATTTACTTTTTGAAATCATCAAATCCCCCGCTTTAAGATTTAATTTACGCCCCAACAATCCTCCAGGATGAAACTTAGAGAAATCTTTCGCACTAAATTTATTCATTAATTGCAATGCCACCGAAATACAATCACCAATAACCATTGTAAGTGTCGTAGATGCCATTGGAGCTAAATTATTAGGGCAACCTTCATTTTCTACGCTAAAAACCAATGAACAATCACTGAGCTTATCTAAAGTAGAACCTTTAACACCTGTAATGGCTATTATCTTTAAGCCGTAATTTCTGATAGCAGGCAAAATCGCATTTAATTCATCACTTTCTCCGCTCTTTCCGATCGCGATTAGTATATCTTCATTTGATAAAAATCCAAGATCACCATGCAAAGCTTCTGTAGGATGCATGAAACATGCAGCCTTGCCTGTACTTGATAATGTCGCAGCAATTTTTCGACATACCAATCCCGATTTCCCAACTCCAGTCAAAACAACCTTACCCTTAGATTGGTTTAATAGATTTACTAACCTATAAAAGTCATCTTTGTTGTAATTTCCGGCAAAACTCCTTAGATTATCTATTTGAACATACAAAAAGGAATCAATTAATTCAGAATTATAATTATTCATTTTATAATTTATTTAGAATGGGTTTAATAAATAACTTATCATCCTTCTTGATAAAGAATAAAGTCAAAATAGACAAATATCCAATCGCAAAAAACAATCGCAAAAAAATTCCTTCATATGTCTTCATATAGATATTAAACACTAATAATATAACAATATTATAAATAAGTAATTTAGCTATTCCTTCTAAATCATAGGGCAAAGAAACAAATCTATTGTTTATGTAAATTATTAGTATGGCAAAAATCACATAACCAAACAATAAGGTAAAGGCAGCGCCATAAAGGCCGAATGACGGAATTAATAATCTATTTGAAATAATAAAGAAAGGAATTAACAGTACACTTAAAAGCGTTAAATATATATTTTTACCAGATCTGAATATTCCGATATCAGAAATATTTTGGAAACCTTGGATAAGATATGCAATCATAAACACAAGAATTAAATTACTTGTTTGTGAATATTGGTCTTTGTCAGTAAAAAAACCAATAACTTGATCACTGAATATATTTAAAAATAAAATTAATACAAACCCAATAAAAATATAGTAATAGGCAATTTTTGAGTTTATCATTGGAAAACTGTTTCCATTGAATTTATCAAGTCTTACACTGCTCCAAAAAAGACCGAAGGGAATTATCAGCAATACCTGGATAATCGCCCCCATACGGATAGCAAAAGAATAGACACCAACACTTTCTTCATTCATTAGACTACTTAAAACAAACCTGTCAATAGAATTTCCGAGATATAAAACTATCCCAGACAATGCAAAAGGAAATCCAAATTTCAAATTTTTAACAAAAATTTGCAACGGTATTCTGTGCGTCAATTCCTGTTTCAAATAAATAAACAAGATAATATTAGCAAGGGCCACGCTAACAAAAGTTCCAAAAAATGGAACTATTATATACTGAATCGTAGCAATATTAAAAAGAAACAAAGTAAAAATAAAATTTATAATCAATAGACCCAAAGAAAAATATAAATAAATAATCGACTTTTCAAGACAGCGAAGAAATGTCAAAAAATAATTAAAAATTATCTGCATCCCTGCACTTGCAAACGCCACAACCAGAAGTAACCAATCAAACTGTTCCCTGACTATTAACGACAAAATTTGATTCCCAAAAAATATTCCTATTATTGTAATTAAAAGCGCCCCTATTATTGTAATTACCAAATTTGCACTGAAGATAATTTTCCTTTTTTCTTTGTCAACCGTATCAAAATAATGCTTTAGTAAAGATGTTGTGGCGCCCATGTAAAAAACACCACTGAAAACCGACACAAACAATTGGATTATTGTGTACTTCCCAAAATCCTCTGGTGATAAGTAACCCAAAATACTAGGCAACAATAGAAACACCAATGCACTCTGACTTATGGATGATACACTGTAAAGTATAATATTTTTAAATTTTGAAAATATTTGAAAATATATATTATATATCATATATTAATTGGTAATAAAATTAAGCAATGCTTACAAATACTTTAATAATACTTGTCTTTACGCTATCACAATGAGGTTATACAAACAAAGAGGAAGTTAGGAATTGTCTAAAATTCTATTTTATAATATAATTGATATAAACTCAAACATTTAAACAAATACATCATGCTAAATCTTTTGGCAACAAATTCCAATTTACCAATTCTATTTTTTCCATTTCCGATTTTTGTGTAATAACTCCGAAAGCGCCTGTTCTTAATTTCAACGATTCTATCTTGCCCGTAATATTTATTGCTTTGAATATAAATTTCGCAGCTCCATTGCTAGTTACGATAAGTACATTATTGTATTTTACGTGTTCCGTTAGAAAATCTTTCCACCCTGAAATCCGTAGTTCTTCATTAACATTCCAGCCATTTGGTATAATTCCAAAACTGTCCCAGTCCATCAATGCTTGAGTGCCAATACGATTTACTATCTCCAAATCTGTTTTCCCTTCATCTTCACCATGATCAATTTCATCAAAAAGTGGCTTTTTCACAATATTCAGTTTATTTATTTGATAATCTATAATTATTTCAGCCGTCTTAAGCGTTCTAACTAGTGATGAACAATATACCATATCAAAAAAAATATTTTCATTTCTAAAATACAACCCTAAGTCATGGGCCTGTAATATTCCTGACTCTACCAAAGAGACATCAGTATTCGCCCCAACTCTTGTAATTTTTTGCCCAGGCAAAAATGTGTTTCCATGCCTAACAATAAATAAATTCATAACTTTACCTCCAAGGAATATAAGGATCGTAAATATCTTCAATTAATTTATTTGCAACAATCACATCATTGGGACTATCAATTCCTGACATGGGAAATATTGGAGCATCACAAACTTCTGTTAATATTTTAATTCCATTCTCTAAAAATCTTAGTTGCTCAAGCTCTTCATAGTCCTCATATCTAGACTTCGGCATATCACAAAACCACTTCAAACACTCAAAACTGTAACAATACAATCCTAAATGCTGGAAAACTGGTGACATTAATGTGCGTTTTCTTAAATCATCTTCTTTACGTATAGTCGGTATAATTTGCTTTGAGAACCAAAGCGCATAACCATCTTTATCAATAATACAAGTTGTACCGCTAAAAGGTGTCAATTTCTTTCTTACGTTGAGCGCGTCTAAATCAACCCATGAAAGATTGAAGACGGGTGTCGTCACTTCAGCTTTAAATTTCCTTGCCGAATTAATAGTTTGAATTATTTGTTTTGCGGAAATAAAAGGTGCGTCTCCTTGAAGATTAACAATTAAATCGGGATTTATACCAATTTGGCTTATGCAGTAGAATACTCTTTCAGTTCCTGATGAAATTTCACCGTCAGTCATGACACATTTAATCCCAATTTTGGAACAATGCTCTTTTATCAATTCATCATCGGTAGCTACTATTAACTCAATATCATCAAGCACTTTCTGCACCTGCACTCCCACACTAATTACACGATCAAGAAGGGGTATATCTTTGATTAATATCAATGGTTTACCCGGTAGCCTTTTGGAATTAAATCTAGCAGGAATAACAATATAATCTTTTTTCATTGTAATCTACTTTACTTCACGAATAACGTTCCTGTCGTTTTCAGAATTATTACGCAGGTTTTTGGAACTGGAATTAATTGTACGAAAATTTTGCATTTAATCTAAATGGTCAATTTTGTTATTTAGTTGTGCTAATCAAATAGTCGTGAGGAAATAAAATATAATAATACCACTAAATTGCGACAGCCACCTATATTTTAATCAATTATTAAAGATTTGATGAGGACTTGTCATCCCCATAAGCTTTCATTATCAACTCCAAAAATGTTATTTAATGTTTAACAAATATCCCATATAGGTCTGGGCCAGACCGATTGATTAATTGCACACCAGACTGCGCACCAACTACCTCGTTTTTGATCGATTTTTTCGAGATTTTCCAAAAACTCAGAATTAAATTTATCGTTGATAATCAATAACTTAAGCGATTTAAGATGATTAACAAATGGGCCTTGCTGCTCTGGACCACACTAATCATGATTTCAGTTTTTGGGTCTTCCACCAACGACTCAATAACAAGTAAATCACGGCCAAGAAAAATGCCCAAAAGCAACCACCTATCGCCATTAATAGTTTACTCGTCTTTTTCTTTTCCAGTGGGAAACGGGGCTGATCAATCAATTGTATTAACGGTTGATCTTTGGCCATCATGGTGCGACTTAACTCCAAATTCTTAATTAATTCACCATACATGGTCGATAGCACTTGTATCTCCAATTGTTTCTTGGCCTGAGGTACTTTTGCCACGCCCCTCACCAAAAACTGGTTTCCATCTACTTCCGAGGCTACGCCATACATCGCCTGTCCCAAGGCCTGCTTTACGCTGTCTACCTTGTGCTCCATCATTTTCACATTCTTCCGCATCTGACCTGTTTTGGTTTCCACGTAGAATTCCGTCACATTTTGTGTTAATATCTGGGTAAAATTCTTTGCAAACCATTGGTCCTCGCCGGTGAACGACACCGAAACAATCGCCAACTTCTTATCCATTTTCGCCACTTGTAAGTGGGTTTTGGTTAAATCTGCAGATACCTTGGCCAAGAAAGAATCTTGTGCCAAACTATAACCTTGTTTTTCCTCATTTCCTATGAAATAAACTGGCAGGGGATCATCTGGTTTGCGTGGCTTGGGTTTCTTGGGTTTGTTGAAATCTATGTATTGGTTCACCAATAGCTTTGGTTTTCCAGCACTGTCCACCACAGTTAAAAGCGTTTTTTCTACCAGCAAGCGACTTTTCATGAGCTCCAACAAGTTGTCGCCACTAAATGCACCCGCCGATCCACCACCCATCAAATCCACACCAAATTGAGACGCAATGGAACCAATCCCTCCCATTTTGTCCCCACTTTCTGCCAAGGCAAATGTGAGTTTGGCTGTGTACTTAGGCTTGGAAAACTTGGCATAAAAAAAGCCTCCTACACCACCCAACAAGCCCAACAACATCAGTTTCCACCACTGGGTTTTAAGGTAGGAAATAATCTCTCCCGCCTTCTGGATGAGCTCCTTTAATGAAATTTCGTCGGTTTCTTGAATTTCTGATGCCATTGAATTATTGTGTTAACAGGGCCCACAATGTAGCAAATCCGGTGATTTTAACGGTAATATCTTGGATTACTTTGTTCCAATCGGTAGGGATTTTATCTTTTAATGCTTTGGCTTTTTCTGTCCTTGTTTTGTATTTTCTTTCCTTAAAGACCACATGAACGGTTGATCCTTTTCTTACCCTTGGCGAGATACGAAACAAATAAAGATTGGCCGTTTTTCTTACTCTTCCATTCGCCTCCAACACATATGTTCTGCTTTTCCAGGCGTCTGGGGTATACCCATTGCCGAAGGTTCGAATATAATACCCGGCCCTCTTGCCTGCGATAAACGGCGCATTCATTACATTGTTATCAGTGAGTTCTAAAAACTCAATCGCCGAACCATAAATGGTTATAAATTCAATCACTTTGGGCACAGTAATCACATCCCCCTCTTCCAAGGTATAGTTATACGGTGAATTGTTTGCTGCCAGCGCTTTTTTCATGTTAAAAACCATGTAGCCTCCGGGTACGGTAGGTCGGTCAAATCTGGCACCCTTAACAAAAGCATACTGGGTAACACCACCTGCCATTGCCACTACGTCCTGAACCCTCCATCCTTTGTCTTGGATCACGTAGAAGCCAGGATACTTAAATTCACCGCGCAATTCCATCACTTTCTGCAACTCGAAATTTGGAATTCTTCGTACGGATATGATATCGAAAGGGAGAAGTGGGGTATTTAATATGGCTGCGCTGTCTGTAACATCCTTGGGGATGGTGAGTGAAATTGTGGTACTTTTGTATTCCTCACCCGGTACATAATTGGGAGAGAAAATGTTACTTCTGGCAATTTCTATTTTGGTAATTTCTGCAGAAATCTGTAAACCCCCACTCAACACCAATACGTCGCCCAAAGTAATGCCTTCTTTGAAGGGGAAGGTGGCGGGCCTTTTAATTTCCCCATTGGTGCTTACTGTAAACCGATTGAGAAAATCAGATTCGCTATAGAGCAACAGTACATCGTTCTTTTTTAGGGTGATGTTATCCACGCTATTACTTTGTTTCACAATTTCCTCCACGTTTAAAGGCAGATATTTGCGTGTATCGTCTTTTTCGGTGCGTATCAAATAGGCGCGCTTCAACAAGATCTGCTCTCGCAAGCCACCGGCTTTGGCAATTAAGTCGGAGATGCGTTCATCGCCTTTGAGGGCATAGGCCCCCGGAAAGTATACGGGTCCTTTGATTTCCACCCGGTTTTCTACATCTGTATTCAGGACAGGAATGGTTACTTGGTCGCCATCCACCAACACATAATCCGTTTTGAGTGCAGACAAACTATCCCAGTTGAGCGGAAATAACCGTAAATTTTTGTCGATATACCGCTGCAACACCATGCTTCTTCCCAACGAATTGGCATTCAAATCTCCGGCATAGTGAATCAATTTGGCCAACTCTTCTCCGGGGAGCAATTCGTAGGTCATGGGCCGTTTCACGGCGCCCGCAATGTTCACCAGTTTACCCACGGTTCCAATTACCAGGTAATCGTTGTCTTGTAGGAAAAAATCGTCGTCCGAACCCGGATTTTGCAAGTAGGCATATACATCAAAGGTTTTGATCACTTTGCCATTACGCCTTAGCTGAATGTTACGCAAGGTACCAATATCAGTGGGTCCTCCTGCGGCAATCAGAGCATTGAAAGCGGTATTGAGGGCAGGGATTTTATAGGATCCGGGCTTAAATACTTCCCCCACGATGTTCACGGTGATGCTGCGGCTATAGGCCAAGGAGATTTCTACTTGGTTGGAGCCCATGTTAAAGTTGTTGCTGAGCGCTGTTTTAATTAGGATTTTGGCACGGTCAAAAGGAACCCCTTTCACGTAGATGCTTCCCAACTGACCCAACTCAATTCTTCCGCGGCTATCCACTTTGGCTACGGTGTTGTAATAACTCACCCCAAAGATGGATATGCCCAATTCGTCCCCCACACCCAGTTCATAATTGGCGGGTGCTTTGGCATCAATACTGCGCTCATAAATTTT
>Ga0164293_10003429_pt1 | contig 13517 bp, 15 predicted proteins | sample GEODES118metaG_FD_111487 | JGI IMG/M metagenome (GOLD analysis project Ga0164293, IMG submission 111487) | Eutrophic lake water microbial communities from Lake Mendota, Wisconsin, USA - GEODES118 metaG | ecosystem: Environmental > Aquatic > Freshwater > Lake | place: USA: Lake Mendota... | reverse complement strand
GGTCGACAATCTCCACACCATTCCCCGCCACGCCATGTCGTCATCCGGCGATCGCGCGCTTCGTTCAGGGGCGATGGTCGCGTGGCGCGAGATCGCCGAACTGGGCGTCGCCGCGTAGCGCCAGGGGAAAGTGCCCCGTCTTCGCCCGGCCGCCGTTCGGCAAGTTGACAGTACCGTTTTCCCTCCGCCTGCGGCACGACATCAATCAAGCTTGGCGCAAAACGAAATAGTAGACACTGGCTTCTTGCTCTCCCTCCATTTATCACGTATCTTTGCACGTATCAAAAGGAGGGGCCCATGGCCCGTGTTGAATTCAAGGGATCGATCACGACCACCGGGCGCTCGGAAGCGATCCGCCTCGACAAGGCGTTGTTCAAGGCCCATCCCGAGTTTCGCCAGCGCGCCAGGATCAAGGCGAGTGTGATGGGTCCGGGAAGCCTGCTGGTGACGCTTGATCCGGAGACAACTGACGATGCCGATGCGGAGGCCGATCCTGTGGTTCGCGCCTATCTCGCGTTCCTGGAGCGCGACATGCTCGAGCATCCTGACCGCTTGCGGCCGATCACTGAGGTTTTCGTCGAACGCATCAAGAGCTTGACCGATGGCGTCGAGGTATCTTTCGATGACGTTCTGCCGGACGACGTCACGCTGTGATACCTTCGACCTCACCGGCCATGCGTCATGGCTGGACGCTGATACAGACGGTTGCCTTCGCAGAAACCTTCGACGTACTCGAGGCCGAAGTGGCCAGCCTCGCAGCTAAAGACCCGCAAGGGTATCTCAGCCACCCCAAGGCGAAACTCTTCAAAAGGATCGTCGATCTGATCCTGGACGAGATCCCGCGTGATCCGAACGCGCTGAACTACCAACTTGGAAATACACTTGGTCCGATGCACCGGCACTGGCGCCGGGCCAAGTTCTTGCAGCGCTTCCGGCTGTTCTACCGGTTCGACAGCACAGCCAGGATCATCATCTACGCTTGGGTCAACGACGAGACAACGTTGCGCAAGGCCGGCTCGCGCAACGACCCGTATGCCGTATTCCTGCGCCGTCTTGAAGCTGGTGTTCCGCCGGATGATTGGGCAGAATTGCTCGCGACAGCCAAGCCGAAGCCCTGAACAGGCTTCAAACAATGCCGCGCTGCACTCGGGAGAATGCAGTGTTTACCGCAAATTTCCAAACGATATCAATATCTTTGATCCATAATGAAGTAACTGGGGCAGATTCTGTGGCGGTCAGGCGGTGGCGTTCTGCCGGACGAGACCGGCGAGTTCGGGCACCACGCCTGCGCGGGTGAGGCGATCACCGAGGTAGGCGTAGAACGAGACGCCGAGCTTGCTGCAGGTTTTCATCAGCCCGAGGAGGATGTCGTGGGCCTCGCGCCCGGCGTCGCTGACGGTTCCGCCCGAGATCTTGCGCCTGGTGACGCAGGCGCGGATGTCGTTCTCCGAGCCGTTGGTGTGGAGCGGGATCTCCGGTCGATCAAGGACGCGCAGCAGCTCATCCTTGCGGCGATGGAGCCGCGCGAGCAAGCGGTCGAGGATCACGAATATAGCGCGACAAACAATCACTGGCAGCGCGCGACACGCCGTCATGAACTACACTTCTTGCCGGTCAAGATACCGGTAATAGGGCAGTGCCAGCGGTGCAATCCGGCGGATCAGCGGCTGCAATATCCGTGGGCTTGGCTCGGAGAACGGCAGGCCAAGTTCGTTCTCGGGCACGCCTTGGATCGCCCGAGAGATGTCCCGCCCGAGGATGACAGACAATGCAACACCGCGCCCGTTGCAGCCAGCCCAAGCATAGCCTGATGGCCCAAGCCGGTGAAATCTTGGAAATCCGGGAATTTCCGGCCTGAGCAGATTCTCGGGCGTCATGCCGACATAGCCGTTCCAGACGTGATCAATCTCGATATCGCCGAGCTGCGGCCAAAGGCGCTTGAGCCGCTCGATCGCATGTTTGGCGACATGGACCCCGCCCGCTCCCGGCGCAATCGCTGCCCCGCCTGTAATGAGCCGCCCACGTGCGTCCCACCGGGCAAAATACAGTTCGCGATGGGTATCGGACATGGCCTGCCGCGCCGGGATGATGCTCTTGCGCACGTTGTCACTGATCGGCGTGGTCGACATCTGCCACGACCTGACCGGGATGACCTCGGTCGCAATGGCTGGCATCAGACCTTGCGTGAATTCGCCGGTATAGGCATTGGTCGCCAGAACCAGCGCCGTCGCCTTGACGCTGCCGCTAGCCGTCGCAATCGTCCAGCCCAGCCCTTGTCGAGCATGGCTCGTCACGGGGGATCGCGCATAGATTCGCACCCCAAGGCCAGCCGCGACCTGAGCCAGTCCCCGCGCCAGTGCCAGCGGGTTGATGTGCCCGCCGGAGCTGTTGACCATGCCGCCAAACCACGCGTTCGAGCCCAGCATGTCAGCCATGGCGCTGGCATCCAGCAGGTCCACGGGCGCGCCAAGCGCTTGCCATTCTCGGGTACGGGCTTCCGACCGCTTCAGCCGACCGGGGGAATGGGCAGGCTGAACCCAGCCGCTCTGCTCCGCTTCCGCCGCAATCGCATAGCGCCGGACCAGATCGAACAGGTAGCCAGCGCTGTCGCGCACCAGAAGATTGAATCGCTCACCCGCTTCGCCATAGCGCTTGATGACGCCAGAAGGGTCATGGCCCGACAAGGTCGGAATAACCTGGCCATTGTTGCGCCCCGACGCGCCCCAGCCGGGTTCGGCAGCCTCGACCAGCACCACATCCAGCCCCGCCTCACGCAGGTGAATGGCACTGGAAAGCCCTGTGAAGCCAGCGCCGATGATCACCACATCCGCCGTCTCGGCGCTGTCCAGGATCGGCAGGGCCATTGGCGGCGGCGAGACCGAAGCCCAGAGCGAGGGTGGCCAGACAACAGGCAAGGCAGCGCTCATGACCGGTCCATCCGTTTGAGTGTCAGGTGAGTTCATCTTTCAGATAAACGCGGGCCGGGCGCGAATGGCAAGTCGGCTATTCCTCCATAAAGGCATGGCTGGAAATTGCGGCATGGCAGTTGCAGTTAGTCGCCAGTTGCGCTCAACTCTGGCGACCAGGTGCTGATGAGGAGTACAAGATGCCACTCAAGAGTGTCATAGGCGTCGATCACATCGTGGTCGCCGTGCGCAACCTCGATCAGGCTGCCGCCGATTGGGCCGCGCTCGGCTTCACCATGTCGCCGAGAGGCACGCATTCGGCCCATCTGGGCACGGGCAACTACACCACTATGTTCGGCGATGATTATGTCGAATTGCTTGGTGTCCTGCACGAGACCGACCAGAACCTGCCGACACAGGCGTTTCTGAAGAACCGCGAAGGTATCGAGCGCACGGCCTTCACGGCGATGGATGCCGATGCAGGCGCTGCCGAACTGCGCGCGCGCGGGCTTGAACCGCTTGGCCCGGTGCATTTCAACCGTCCGGTCAACATGCCTGATGGCAGCACTGACGAGGCCCGGTTCTCTGTATTCCGCTGGCCGTTGAGCGAGGCACCTGGCGGCATGCGCATCTTTGCCTGCCAGCATCACACGCGTCATACGGTGTGGATTCCCTCGATCCAGTCCCATGCCAATGGCGCAACACGCATCATCCGCATCGAGGTGCTGGACGAAACACCCGAAGCTGCGGCAACACATATGTCCCGCCTGATTGACCAGCCTGTGATCGGCGAGACCGATGGCGCGTTCCGTGTGCCATCCGGCGGGACCCGCGCTGATTTTGTTTTCCTTGACCGCGCCACGCTTTCGCAGCGCTATCCTGCCGCCGCGATTGCTGGTTTGCCGGCTCAGGGAGCTGTCGGTCTTGTGCTTGCAACGACTGATTCAGCCGCTGCCGCGCGTGCGATTGGCCCCAAGGCCATCTCTGAGAAGGGCCGGACCATTGCGCCGGCGAGCATTGCCACAGGTGTGGTGGTGTCGTTCGAACAGTCCTGAACTGAGAATTCTTCGCCATCGCCATTCGAACTGGAGGCTTACCATGGACATGACCCGCCGCGCCGCTCTGATGACATCGGCCGCGATTGCAACAAGTGTGCTGCTGCCTGCAGGGGCTCGCGCGCAGGAGACCCCGCGCCGTGGCGGCATTTTCACGGTTCACTACGCCACCGAGCAACGCATCCTCAACCCGTCGCTGCAGGCCTCGACCGGCGTCTACATCGTCGGCTCAAAAATTCAAGAGCCATTGGTCGATCTCGATGCGGAGGGCAGGCCCGTACCCTGCCTGTCTGAAAGCTGGGAGCATTCAGCCGACAGCCTGACCCACGTCTTCCGCCTGCGCCGGGGTGTGACCTGGCACGACGGCAAGCCGTTCACCTCAGCAGACGTGCAGTTTACTGCCATGGAGATGTGGAAGAAAATCCTGAACTACGGCACCACGCTGCAGCAGTTCCTTACCGAAGTGCAGACGCCTGATCCGCATACGGCTATCTTCAAGTACTCGCGCCCGATGCCTGCCGGGCTACTGCTGCGCGCCATGCCCGATCTTGGCCACATCTCGCCCAGGCACATCTTTGAGACAGGCGATATCCGCCAGAACCCGGCCAACACAGCACCCATCGGCACCGGCCCGTTCAAGTTCGTGCAGTACGAGCGTGGCCAGTTCATTATCGCTGACCGCAACCCGAATTATTGGCGTGACAACCGGCCTTATCTCGACCGCATCGTCTGGCGCGTGGTCGGTGACCGCGCTGCTGCTGCTGCGCAGATGGAGTCAGGTCAGCTCATGTTCTCGCCGCTGTCGTCGCTGGCGATATCCGACATGCAGCGGCTTGGCCGCGACCCGCGCTTTGAGGTCACGACGCGCGGCAATGAGGGCAATGCCCGCAACAACACGCTGGAGTTCAACTTCCGCACCCCGCAACTGGCGGATATTCGTGTGCGCAAAGCCATGGCGCACGCGCTTAACGTGCCGTTCTTCATCGAGAACTTCCTCGGCCCATTCGCCAAGCTCGGCACCGGGCCGATCCCAACCACATCGCCGGATTATTACCCCGCGAACATGCCGCAATACGGCTTCGACAAGGCGCTGGCAGAGCGCCTGCTGGATGAGGCGGGGCATCGGCGCGGTGCGGGCGGTGTGCGCTTCCAGGTTCGACTTTTGCCTGCACCATGGGGCGAGGATATCGCGCTTTGGGCGACCTTCATCCAGCAATCGCTTAGCGAAGTCGGCATCCGTGTCGAGATCGTGCGCAATGATGCTGCCGGTTTCCTCCGCTCGGTCTATAATGATCACGCCTTTGATCTGGCCACGGGCTGGCACCAGTATCGCTCCGATCCGGCTGTCTCGACCACGGTCTGGTACCGCACAGGCTCGCCCAAGGGTGCGCCCTGGACCAACCAGTGGGGCAACACCGATGATGTGCTCGACAAGATCATCGATGATGCCGCCACCGAGATCGACCCAGTCAAGCGCAAGGGGCTCTATGCAGATTTCGTCCGGCGCGCCAACACCGAGCTGCCGATCTGGATGCCAATCGAGCAGATCTTCGTAAGCGTGATGAACCGGCGGGCGCGCGGCCATTCCAATATGCCGCGCTGGTCGTCGTCATCATGGCATGACCTGTGGCTTGCCTCATGACGGGGCGTATGGTCCACAAGGGGCATATCTGAGCGCATGCGTATACTGTCCCTGGCGCTGAAACGGCTGGCGGCGTCATTGCCGACGCTGGTCTTCATCCTGATCGGCATGTTCCTGTTGCTGAAGCTGGCACCGGGTGACACGGTCGATGCGCTGCTCGCACAGATGGGCGGGGCTGATGCCAAAGTGGCCGCCGACCTGCGCAGTTTCTATGGGCTCGACATGTCGGTTGCGGCCCAGCTCGGCAACTATCTCTGGCGGCTGGTGCGCTTCGATCTCGGGTTTTCCGCTATCTATGGCAAACCCGTCTCCACTGTCATCATCGAGCGCTTGCCTGCAACCTTGCTTCTGATGGTTTCGGCGCTGTCGTTCGCCTTCTTCTTCGGGCTGGTGCTCGGCGTCCTGGCGGCGCGGCGGGTCAACCGCTGGCCTGACACGCTGATCTCGACCGTCGGGCTGATTTTCTACGCGACCCCCTCATTCTGGTTCGGTCTGATGGCGATCGTGGTCTTCTCGGTCTATCTGCAATGGCTGCCAGCGGGTGGCTTCGAGGACATCACCTTGGGCCATGCGGGCATTGCCCGCACGCTCGACATCGCGCGGCATCTCATCTTGCCGACACTGACGCTCGGGCTGATTTTCCTCGCGATCTATCTGCGGATAATGCGTGCCTCGATGCTTGAAGTGCTCAATCTTGATTTTGTGCGCACTGCCCGCTCGAAGGGCCTCGACGAGACCCGCATCGTTACCCGCCACGTACTGCGCAATGCGCTCTTGCCGATGGTGACGCTGATCGGGCTGCAGGCCGGAACAATGCTGGGTGGCTCGGTGGTGGTCGAGAGCGTGTTCTCGCTGCCCGGCCTTGGTCGTCTGGCTTACGAGTCTGTCGTGCAGCGCGATCTCAACACGCTGCTCGGCATCGTTTTTGTCTCGGCGCTGCTGGTCATCATCATCAATTTTCTGGTCGATCTGGTCTACGCAAGGCTTGATCCGCGCATTGCGGGCGGGGGCTGATTGATGAGCCTGCTGCGTGCCTATTGCCGAAGCCCCTCGGCAGTTGTGGGTCTTGTGCTGCTGTTGATCGTGGTGGCCATGGCCGCTTCCGCCGGCTGGCTGTTTCCGCGCGATCCGCTGGCGCTGGCCGGGCGACCGCTGGTCTGGCCCGGCGACAATCCGCGGTTTTCCTTCGGCACCGATAACTCCGGCCGCGACATCGCCGCGCAGATTTTCCATGGTGCCCGCATCTCGCTTTTGATCGGGGTGGTCGCCACCTCCATTGCGATTGTCATCGGCGTGGTGATCGGGGCGATTTCGGGCTATTATGGCGGGTGGGTCGATACGGTGCTGATGCGTGTCACCGAGGCTTTCCAGACCTTGCCGAACTTCCTTCTGCTGCTCGTGCTTGTGGCCGTGTTCGGCTCGAATCTGATGACTGTGACCATCGCCATCGGCGTGGTTTCATGGCCCGCACCAGCCAGGCTGACGCGGGCCGAGTTCCTCTCGTTCCGCAACCGCGAGTTCGTGCAGGCCTGCCGCACGCTTGGCATGAAGGATCGGCAGATCATCTTTCGTGAAATCCTGCCAAATGCCTTGCCGCCCGTCATCGTCTACGCCTCTGTCGTGATGGCAGTCGCGATCCTGCTCGAAAGCGCGCTGGCCTTCCTGCGTCTGTCAGACCCGAACGTTGCTTCCTGGGGCAATCTCATTGGGCTCGGCCGCGATGTGTTGCGCATCCAGTGGTATGTCTCGGCCATTCCAGGGCTTGCCATCCTGCTTACCGTGCTGGCGGTTTCGCTGGTCGGGCAAGGGCTGAATGATGCGCTTAACCCAAGGCTCAAGGGCAGATGAGTGCGTTGTTGACTTTGGAGGGCCTGTCAGTCCGGCTCCCCGCCGGCGCCGACCGATCGCATGCACTCAGCGATGTGACGCTGTCACTTCAGCCCAACGAAATCCTTTGTGTTGTAGGCGAGTCAGGTTCAGGCAAATCGATGACCGCCAATGCGGTGATGCGGCTCTTGCCAACGGGCGTCACCATAGACGGCGGCAAGGTCATGTTCGGCGAGCGCGATTTGGCCTCCCTTGATGAGGCTACCATGCGCACCGTGCGCGGCGCTGGCATCGCCATGATCTTTCAGGAGCCGATGACAGCGCTCAACCCGTTGCGCACCATCGGTGACCAGATAGGTGAGATGTTCCGCATCCACACCGCCTTGAGCGATGGTGAGATCACGGCACGCGTGCGTGATCTGCTGGCGGAGGTCCGTATTCCTGACCCAAAGCTGACGATGCGTGCCTATCCGCATGAGTTGTCTGGCGGGCAGCGCCAGCGCGCCATGATTGCCATGGCGCTGGCGCTTGACCCCAAGGTGCTGATTGCTGACGAGCCGACAACCGCGCTTGACGTGACCACGCAGGCGCAGATTCTGGCGCTGATCCGCGATCTGCAAGTCCGCAAAGGTACGGGCGTGTTGTTCATCACCCATGATTTTGGAGTGGTGGCCGAAATCGCCAACCGTGTTGCCGTGATGCAGCACGGCAAGGTGGTCGAGCTTGGCCCCACGATGGATGTGCTCAGCCATCCGCAGCATCCCTATACTCGCCAGTTGATAGCCGCCGTGCCGCGACTGACCGCGCCGCCGCCAAGGCCGGTTTCCAGCGAAACGATCCTGTCGATCGAGGGCGTCAACAAGACCTACCGTACCGGCGGCTTTCTCGGTCGCGGGGCGCGCGTCACCCACGCTGTCAAGGATGTGTCATTGCAGCTGCCGAAAGGTGGCACTCTTGGCATTGTCGGAGAATCCGGCTCGGGCAAATCGACACTGGCGCGCTGCATCGTGCGCTTGATCGAACCTGAGACAGGTGCGATCCGGCTTGGTAGCACCAACCTTCTGTCATTGACGCGCGAGGAACTGCGCCGCGAGCGCGCCTGCGTGCAGATGGTGTTTCAGGATCCGTTCGGCTCGCTCAACCCGCGCCGCAAGGCAGGCGATCTGGTGGCGCAAGGCCCGATGATCCACGGGTTGTCGCGTACTGAGGCTAACAAGCGCGCCAAGGAGCTTTTCGCGCTGGTGGGGCTTGATCCGGCCTCGACTGACCGTTTCCCCCACGAGTTTTCCGGCGGCCAGCGCCAGCGCATCGGCCTTGCCCGCGCCTTGGCCTTACAGCCCGAAATCCTTGTCGCTGACGAGCCTGTTTCGGCGCTGGATGTTTCTGTGCAGGCGCAGGTGTTGAGACTGCTGGCGGACTTGCGGCTGCGCCTGGGGCTGTCGCTGGTGTTCATCACCCATGACTTGCGCATCGCCGCGCAAATCTGCGATGTCGTCGCCGTCATGAAGGATGGTGTCGTGGTCGAGAGCGGGCCGACAGCCCAAGTCTTCGGCGATCCACAGCACCCCTACACGATGGCTCTGCTGGCTTCGATTCCTGGTAGATCCTTTGCGTTGGCTGAGCTCAATACCGGGTTGGAGGTTGGCACCAGATGAAGATTGCGGTTGTTGGAGCGTGTGCCGTTGGCGGTCTTGTGGCATGGCATCTGGCTCAGGCAGGCATTGGTGCACGGATGCCGACGGGCGGAACCCAGGCTTTATAGGCGTCATCACCGGACGCGGACCGACACCGGCCTTGCAATGGTCATATTGCGGTTGGCGATCGTGATGTGAATGGCGACTTTGTTCTGCTGTGCGCCGAAAGTTCTGGATGTCAGGCGTCCGCCGTTGATCCGCTTGATGCGGGAGATGGCGGTTTCGACCAGTGAGCGCTTGCCGTATCGGTGGCGCTTCTGCCAGGCCATTCGGCCACGGGCCGCAATCTCTGCCGCATGACGTTCGCGCTCACTGCCGCCATGGGGTTCTTGCCTGGCGGGGATCGAGGCCTTGCCCGGCGGGATGACGATCCTGGGTGGCGAGCGCTCAGGCCTCGCCACGAACAACCCTCGCAATTGCCTCGTAGGGGGTGAGCAGATACTTGACAACAGGCATTGCCCCGCATGCAACGATCCTGCATTCAGATCGCCCGCACCGATTTAATGTTGCGTCCTTGGATCGATCACGTCGCGCGCCGCGTCGCCGATAAGGTTCAGGCCAAGCACTGTCAGGAAGATGGCGAGTCCTGGGAAGATGCTCATCCACCAGGCTTGGGTGTATTGCATGCCGGTCGCGAGCATGTAGCCCCAGCTTGGTGTCGGAGGCTGCACGCCCAGGCCTAGGAAGCTTAGTGCCGACTCCGTAATCAGCGCCGCGGAGGCTTTCAAGGAGCCATAGACCAGCACGTTGCCGCTGACGCTCGGCCAGACATGGCGTGCGACGATCCGCAGCGGCGAAGCCCCCATGGCGCGGGCGGCCTGGACATAGTCGAGTTCGCGCACCACCAGCGTTTCGCCGCGCACAAGCCGCGCGAAGCCCGGCGTGTTAACGACCGCGATTGCGATCATGGCGTTGAGGAGGTCGGGGCCGAGCACGGCCACGATTGCGAGCGCCAGCACCAGCGCCGGGAACGCCATCAAACCGTCCATGACGCGCATGAGCGCATTGTCGATCCACCCGCCCGCATAGCCAGAGATCAGGCCGACGGCGGCACCGATCACAAGCGACAGCGCGACTGCCGCTGCGACCACTTGCAGCGAAACCCGCGCTCCAAACAGGACGCGGCTGAAGATATCACGGCCGAGTTCATCAGTGCCGAACCAGAATCGGCTGTCGGGCGCAACGAGGATATAGTCATAGTAGATTTCGGTCGGATCGTGTGGCGCAAGCCAGTCCGCGCCGGCGGCGACAAGCACGAGGACCGCGAGCACAATGCAGCCTGCGCGCCCGAGCCGGTGCCGCCACAATCCTTTCAGCAAGCCGAGCCAACGGGCGTCAGGCACCTTTTCGGGGGCGCGGTCAGAGGTGCTGGTCACGTTGGCGATGCTCATGCCAGCCTCACGCGCCTGTCGAGCAAGCCATAGGTCAGATCGGTCAGGAGGTTGACGACGACCACGGCGAGCACGACCGTGAGCAGGGCTCCCTGGATCACCGCGAAGTCACGCTGGAAGATGCCGTCGACGATCATTGTACCAAGGCCAGGCAGCGAAAAGATCGTCTCGGTGACAACCGCACCGCCGATCAGCGCACCAGATTGCAGGCCGATCACGGTCACGACCGGCAGAAGCGCACTTCGCAGCCCATGCCGAACCACCACCGTGCGTTCGGGCACGCCCTTGGCGCGGGCGGTTCGGATGAAGTCCTGGCCCAGAGTCTGCAGCATGGCGCTACGGGTCTGGCGCATGATCAGCCCCGCCATGGCACCGCCCACGGTGAGCGATGGCAGGACCATCAAGGTGAGATTGCGAACTGGATCGACCCAAATCGGCACATAGCCAGAGGGCGGCAGCCAACCAAGCTGGATCGAGAACAAGCGAATAAGCAGGATGCCGGCCCAAAAGAACGGCAACGCCATGCCCGCAAGCGCGGTGACGCTGACGGCGAAGTCGATCCAGCTGTTGGGCTTCAGCGCGGCGGCGATGCCAAGTGGGATGCCGATCAGCGAGGCCACCAGCATGGACAGGATGGTGAGTTCGACAGTGACTGGTAGCCGGGCCGCGATCATCGCGGTGACCGGTTCGCGGGTGCGCAGCGAGCGGCCGAGGTCGCCCGATAGCGTGCGGCCCATCCAGTCGAGGTAGCGCAGCGGCGCGGGTCGATCGAGGCCCATCTCCTTGCGCAGCACCTCACGCTGCTGCGGCGTCGCGTTTTCGCCAAGCACGGTGATTGTAGGATCGCCCGGCAACAGATCGGTCAACGCGAACACGGCGAGGCTCATCACGAAGAGCACCGGGATCACCTGCGCGATGCGGCTGGCGAGCAGGCGTAGCATACTCAGCTCGCCCGCGCCGCTATGACGGCTGACACAATCGGTTGGGTCGCGGTGAAGTGCGCCTCCATCGCGGCGCGCGCGGCTGCGGGATCACGCGCCGCGATGGCCTGATGGATCGCGACATGACGCCGGAACGTGGCATTCTGGTCGCGCAAGGGGCGCTGCGCATGCATGATCCGGATCGTCTCCTCCATGGTCGCCCTGAGCGCCTCGATCAGGAACAGCACCAGCGAATTGCCGGACGCTCGCGCAAGCAGCTGGTGGAAGCGCACATCGGCCGAGACCCAGGCCTCTGGATCTTCGCCGGCGGCGCGCATCTCCTCGACAACCGCAGCAAGCTCGACAAGCTCTGCCTCGGTGATGTGAACGGCCGCCTGCATTGCGATGTCGGTTTCGAGCGTGCGCCTAAGCTCGACCGCTTCGCGCAATCCGCGTGGGCTCGCGCGCATGGCGAAGCGGAAGAACAGGGCAAGCGGTTCGGAGTTGATCGCCCTGACGCTGGCGGGCTTGCCCTGGCGGATATCGACCACGCCCATGGAAACCAGCCTATGCATCGCCTCACGCACGACCGGTTTTGACACACCGAAGGCGCGGGCGAGGTCCGCCTCGCTGGGGAGCGCGTCGCCTGGTTTCAGGTCCCTTGACATCAAGAGTTCGACCAGCCGTTCGACAGCAAGGTCGGAGAGCTTCTGCCGTTGTGGTTCGAGCGGCGTGAGCGCGCGCCGCGCGGCTTGTTCAGGCAGCATGGGCGGGCTCCTTCGGATCTTTGTGCGGAGTCGATCTGGTTTTGAAGCATGCGGCCAGACCGTCGGCCACAGGCTTGAGCACAGGGCGGTCGCGCTTGCACGCCTCTTCGGCGATTGGGCAACGGCTGGCGAAGGAGCACCCTGGTGGAGGGTCAAGCGGGCTTGGCGGATCGCCAGGAAGCGGCGACGGCCGATTGCGGCGACGGGCGTCAAGACTGGGCGCCGCAACGACCAGGGCCTGCGTATAGGGGTGGACCGGGTCTCGCATCACGCGAGCTCCGTCACCGATCTCGACGATGCGTCCAAGATACATAACAGCGACCCGGTCTGCGATATGCTGGACCACGCCAAGATCATGACTGATGAACAGCATGGTAAGGTTCAAATCGGCGCGAAGGTCTGCGAGAAGATTGAGGATCTGCGCCTGGATCGAGACGTCGAGTGCCGCTACCGCCTCGTCCGCCACGATGAAATCGGGTTCCGTGGCAAGCGCCCGGGCGATGGCGATGCGCTGGCGCTGACCGCCCGAGAACTCGTGTGGAAAGCGCTCGCGCGCTGTGCGCGGCAGGCCAACGCGGTCGAGCAGGGCGTCAACGCGCGCGGCCAAGGCAGGGCCGGTGGCGAGCCTATGGATCTGGATCGGCTCCGCAATAGCTTCGCCGATGCGCAGATGCGGATTGAGCGACGAGAAAGGATCCTGAAAAACGATCTGCATCCGTCGCCTCAGGCGGCGCATTTCGGCTGCAGGCAAGCTGGTGATGTCGACGCCGTCGAACCGGATCGCGCCAGACGACGGTTCGATCAATCTCAGCATCAGCCGTCCCAGTGTGGTTTTGCCGGAGCCTGACTCGCCGACCAGAGCAACGACCTCGCCGCGCGCGATGTCGAGGTCGACATCGCTGACGGCGTGAACCTCCAGTCGCCGGCCATCACGGCGCTGATCCGTCGCGAAGCGCTTCGACAGACCAGTGACTTCGATGAAACTGCTCACGCCTGCGCCCCTTCGCCAACACGAAGGCAGCGCACGTCGCGGCCGTCGAAGCGCTTCAACGGAACGTCCCCTACATCGCACAGGCCCGGCTTCGCGAGGCTGCACCGTGGATGGAAGGCGCAGCCCTGCGGCCTGCGGCCCGGCTCTGGAACGGCCCCAAAGATGGCGGAGAGTCGGGCGCGGCGTTCGGTCAACAGAGCTGGGCGCGATGCGATCAACCCGATCGTGTAGGGATGAAGCGGCGCGTCAAGCACCTGATCGATCGGGCCTGTCTCCACGATCTCGCCTGCGTACATGACGGCCACACGGTCGGCGATGTCCGCG
>Ga0164293_10003427_pt1 | contig 13522 bp, 5 predicted proteins | sample GEODES118metaG_FD_111487 | JGI IMG/M metagenome (GOLD analysis project Ga0164293, IMG submission 111487) | Eutrophic lake water microbial communities from Lake Mendota, Wisconsin, USA - GEODES118 metaG | ecosystem: Environmental > Aquatic > Freshwater > Lake | place: USA: Lake Mendota, Wisconsin... | reverse complement strand
TCGATGCTTGCCGACTCGAGGGCAAGCACCAGCAAATCCTCGCCCACTTCGGCGCGCATGCCGACCATTCGGGCGTCGACCTCGCTGCGCACATCGTTGCGAACGACCAGCCCGCCGACTGCGGGAGCGCCCGCGCTGCTGGCGATCATCTCGGCCTCGGCCTCGATCGCCGCCTCGTCCTCCGCGGTGATGGACAGCCCCCCGCCCGCATTGGCCGTCATGGCCTGATTGAGGCCGTCGGTGGCATCGATCTCGGCGCGCGCTCGGGCGCTGATCATGTTGCTCGCGAGCACCATGCCAGCGGCCGCACTGGCGCCCGACGAACTGGCCTCGTTGTAGATCTTGGCGCTGACCCGCTCGCGGGTCCGTGCGTCGACCGCAATCGCGCCGCCCGCCTCGAGTGAGCTCGCCAGCACGCTCGCCACGACTTCGGCGGGTTGCTCGGTGCCGATCGCTGTCCCCAGCAAGGCATCGATCGCGTTTGAAAAAATGTTCTGCGACTGCCAGCCGATCGTGTTGAACGCCAGCGTCACGCCGACGGCCGTACCGCCCCCGGAGGCGGTCGCCGAGTTTTCTGCCTCGATCTGCGCACCATTGCGTGCGTTGACCGCAAGATCACCCCCCGCCACGAGAGCGCTGTCGAGGACGGTATTGCTCACGTCCGAAAGGATCAGGTTGGTTGCGATCAGGCCGTTCAGGGCGAGCGACGGCGCAGGCTCCTCCCCGGCCTCTTCGGCAGGGGCCTCCTCCTCGACCGGGGTTTCCTCCTCGGCCGGTGGCTCCTCCTCGACGGGAATTTCCTCATCGGCTGGTATTTCGTCTTCGGGGAGGGCCTCCTCGACATCCTCGAGCGGATCATCGGTCAGGAGCGCCGTGATCGTCGCCGAGCCGCGGGCATCGATGCTGAGGTCGCCGCTCACCTCGAGATTCACACGGTCGAAGAGACTGGTGACGGTACTGCGGACATCGTTGCGGGCGAGCTTGCCGCCGACCGAGGGCCCTTCGCTGGAGGCAGCCGAGCCGCCGATGCGCGCGACGATCCCGGCGGTGTCACTCGCCCGGGACGAGAGGTCGCCGCCGACCGTCACGGGGTCGGCCTCAACATCGAGGGTCGGTCGGAAGATGACTTCGGCCACTGAACTGACGAGGTTGCTCGCGAGCACGAAGCCGACCGCGGCACCCCCGTCGGAGGTCACGGTGTTGACGATGGTCGCATTGATCTGAGGCACGGAAACAGCCGCAATCTCGAGATCGGCCCCGATCGCGATGTCCGTGGATGCGACGCGCGTCCGGACTTCGGCCGGAACTTCGTCACCCACCGCACTGGTTCCCAGGAACGCATCGAGTGCTGAAGCAAAGATGTTCTGCGCGCCCCACCCGACGGTATTGAACGCCAGGACCGCGCCCACCGCCGTGCCACTGCTCTCCGTGCTCGCGGTGTTGAGTGCATCGATCGAGGATTCGTTGGATGCGGTGACGCTCAAGCCGCCATCGGACGCCTCGATCACGCTGTCGATGAGAAGGGCCTCGGCACTCGACAGGACCAGGTTCGTGGCGATCAGTCCGTTGACCGCGATCGAGCTGGCGCCGCCCGCGCCCCCGCCTGTCTCTTCCGCGCTCGCCTCACCCTCACCCGTGGTAGCCGCGCTGTCACCATCCCCGGCCGCGCTCTCCGCAGCCTCGCCCTCCTCCTCGCCCGATGGCTCGAAGCCCGATTCGCTGGCTGCGACAACGGTTCCCGTGAGCTCGGCCTCGATCGACGCACCTAGCGTGGCATCGATCGTCACATCGCCACCCGCGCTGATCGGCACACCCTGAACGATGCTCGCCACGCCGGCGCGCAGATCGTTGCGTACCACGATGCCACCCACGGCAACGCTGGAGCCCCCGCCCGAAGCCGACTGGGCCGACATCGTGACGTTGGCGCCGATCGAGGCGGCCTCCTCGGCGAGCACCTCGACGCTGCCGCCTGCCTCGATGGCCCGGGATTGAGAGCCCGCATCCGCACCAGCGATCGATGCACGCGTCTCGGTTCGGACCCGGTTGCTGGCCAGAATCCCCGACGCCCCCACGCCCATACCCGAACCGTTCGCAGTCGCGCTCGACTCATTGCTGATCTCGGCGGCGATCGATGCCTCGTCCTTTGCGCTGACAGACAGATCACCTCCGACCACGAGGTCGGTCGCGAGCAACTCGGCGCTGACCGACAGGGGCAGCTCGGTGGTGGCGACATCGGTGCCCAGCAGGCTGTTGAGCCCGGCGGCGGCCACATTGCCCATGTCCCAGCCGATGGCATTGAAGGCGAGCGTGATCCCGGCGGCCGAACCGCTGTCACCGGTCACTGCCGTGCCGGCAGCGGATTCGGCCGAAAGCGCAGCGGCATTGAGCGCCTGAATGGCCGCCGAACCTTCGCCGAGCGCAAGCGTGGCATCGCTCACGCTTGCAGTCACGCTACCGGTGAGCTGGTTCCAGGCAGCCGTGCCACCGAGGGCGAGGCTGAAACCGCCGCCGGAAGGAGCGCTGTCGTCGCCCTCCGAGCCCCCGGCCGCGCCAGGATCGTCTGCGCCCTCGTTCGCCGCACCATCACCCTCTTCCGGATCGGCCTCCGGCTCGACGACCGCCATCGATTCGGTGACCGAATCGAGTGTCTGCGCGCCGACCGCAAGGACCGCGAGGTCGTCGGCCTCGAGCACCGATCGCAGGACCGCGGCTTCAATCCGCCGGTCGACCGTGTTGCTCGCGGCGGCGATTCCGATCTTGACGTTGTCCAGCATCGGCACGTCGGCCTCGAATCCTGCGCTCGAGGCCTTGAAGACCGTCTCGTCACGGGCAATGATCGCGGCCGCACCGGGCGCGCTGACCGTCGCGTCCGAGAGTCGTGCAACGGTGTGGCCACGGCCCTTGTTGGCGGCCACCTTGCCGCTGGAACCATGGGTGGCCCCGGCCAGTGCGTAGACCGCCAGTTCACCCGCATCCAGGTCGGCGCCGGCAATGAGTGCCTCGATCGAGTCGATGACGTTGACCGTCTGCACGCCGATCAGGCTCGAGATGACCTCGCCCCAGACGCCGGGCGCGTCCTCGTCCTGATCGGGCCAGGCCTCGCCGTCCACCGAGGCCGCCGCCACGTGGATGCGGCTCGGGGCCGCATCGCCCACGCCCTGCACCGTCAGGCGTTCTCCCCCCTGACCGAGCACAGCCTGAGTGCTGCGGCTGATGTTCATCAGACTCAGGCCCGCATCGAATCCCTTTGCGCCTAAACCCGTGAGGATCCCGCTCGCAAGACTGTCCGCGGTGTTCAGGACGGCGCTGAAGCGGCTGCGGTCAAGGGCCTCGATGATCAGCCCCCCGGGCTCGCCCGCCTCCTCGCCCTCGACAACCGGCGGAGCAACCAGCGTGATCTCGGCACCGCTGCCCACGCCGGCCCGCGTGGTCTGATCGGCATCGAGCTGCACCAGCCCGCCGGCTGCGCCGCGCTCGACCCTCAGCCGGTTTTCGGTCAGCGCCACGATTTCGATCGATGAGGCCTGAACGGTTGCCCCCGCGCCGATCCAGGCCGACGCGAGCGTCGTCACGTCGAGATCGGTCATCGCGAGCGGTACCTCTGCCGAGGAATCCACCGTCACCTGGACCCGGGCGTCGATGCGCAAGGCACCGCCCAGCGCCACCGCGCCATCGATGCGAACCTGGGCGCGGGCGTCGATCTCGCCGTCGTCCTCGCTGTCCATCACCGACTCGGCCCGCAGGACCAGATCTCCGGAGGAGGAGATCCTCTCGCCCACCGCCAGCTCGATGGTCTCACCGTCGACCCAAAGAGAGGTCCGGCCGAGCTCCAGGCTGTCAAGTGCGATCCGGTCGGCCCCTCCAAGGCCTCGCAACGCCAGAGTCTGGGTGGGACGCGAGAACACCAGCTCGTGCAGCCCCTCGCCGCCCGAGAGCCGCAGCGAGCCGTCGGGATTTTGCGACAGCAGCACCTCATCGTCGCCCTGGCCCAGGTCGATCACGAGGTCCTGCAGCGCGCTGTTTAGCCGCAGCAGTCCGCCCTCGGACTGGAGCCGGTTGTCCTGCCTGGCGTCCCGGGTGAGATCGATCCGGAAGGCATTGCTCAGTCGGCCGGGGGCGAAGTTCGCAGCGGACTCCGGGGCGCCGAGATCCAGCTGGATGTTGTCCGCCGCGACCGGTCGGGTCTCATCGGGTCGCGACGGTTGAAGGAAGGGCTCTGCCGACAGGAGGACACGATCCTCCAGACGTTCGACCTGCGAACGAGTCTGGGACCAGGCCTGGCGCCGCCCGCGGGCGGACCATCGTTTGAAAGGCTTGTCAGCGCGAGCAGTTCTCATCGGGAACTCCGATCGGGAGGACCTTCCCCCGCCCACGGTGGATGTTCGTCTGCCCGCCCATCCAAGCGGAGGGCGTCAGCACAAAAAGCCAGCCCGCGCCCCAAACTTCGGACGCCAGACCGGCAGATCGCTGAATTGACCGACAAAACACACGTGCGCGACGGAACGGATACCCCTTGATCCATGAAACGTTGAGCGAAATCAAGCCATAACTCTATCTCGATCGGCGCCCCGGGAGTATGCATCGCGATCGCCGGCAAAGTTCCAGATTGGAACTTGGTATGACTTTGTATGGGTGGCGGGCCCGGTATTTGCTTTATATCTCTGCGGGGTCCACTTCGAGATGCCAGGCGATCCGGGCCGGATGAGCGCGCAACCGGGTGAGCCATGCCTCGAGAAATCGATGCAGGACCAGGCGTGAAGCCGACTCGACCAGCAACTGTGCGCGCTCCCGATCCTTCAGCCGCTGAAGAGTCATCGGAACCGGGTCAAAAAGCTGGATTTCAGCTGAATCGGCCGCCAATGTCTGACCGATGCTGCGCGCGGATTGAAGCCACTCGATTGCCGTCTCGAGTTCGGGGGCATCGGCCCGAAGCAGGGCCTGATGAGAGAAGGGCGGCATCGATGCGTCGCGACGCTCGACGATCAGGTGATCGGCGAAGCCCGAATAATCATGCCGCCGCAGAAACGCAAAGAGGGGGTGATCCGGAAATCGCGTCTGGATCAGTACGCGGCTCGCGCGCGCATCACGCCCTGCGCGTCCCGCAACCTGCATGAGTGTGGCAAAGAGTCGCTCGGGCGCCCGGAAATCCGAGCTGAAGAGGCCCGCGTCGCCATCGACGACCACGACCAGACTCAATCGCCTGAAATCGTGCCCCTTGGCCAGCATCTGCGTGCCTACGAGCAGCCGGACGGAACCGGCGTGGAAAGCCTCGATCACCTGCTGTGCGGCGCCTCGCCTCTGTGCGACGTCGCGATCGAGTCGCGCCACAGCATGCCCTGGAAAACGTTCAGCGAGCTCCTCTTCGAGCCTTTGCGTGCCGCGCCCGATTGCAGCGAGCGACACGTTCCCGCACTCAGGGCAGGCCTGGGGGGGCGGGACGGACTGACCGCAGTGGTGACACTGCAGACGGTAGGCGCCCGCGCGAGTACCCGGCCGGGGGGACTCACCCGACCCTTCACCCCGGAGTCGATGGAGCACACGCCACGCCGAGCAGTGATCGCACCGACTCACCCAGCCACACCCTTCGCAGCTGAGGACCGGGGAATAGCCACGGCGATTGATGAAGATCAAGGCCTGATCGCCAGCCGCGAGCACAGCCTCGAGCGCCACGATGGCCCGTGCGGAAAGCGCCTGTCTCGCGCCTGAGCGGTCCTTGCGAAGATCGACCATCTCGATCTCGGGCAGCACAGCGTCGCCGATCCGCTCGGGCATCTGCAGCAGTCGATAGCGTCCGCGCTTGGCTGCTCGCCAGGTTTCGAGCGACGGCGTGGCCGACCCCAGCAGGACGGGCGCGCCGGCGCATCGGCCGGCCACGATCGCAAGATCACGCGCCGAGTAGTGGACCCCATCCTGCTGCCGGTACGAGGCATCGTGCTCCTCGTCGACCACGATGGCCGCCAGGCCAGGGAGGGGGGTGAGGACTGCGAGACGGGTACCAATCACAACACGAGCCCGCCCCTCGGCGGCGCTCAGCCATGCACGCGCCCGCTCGGCCGGACTGACTCCACTATGAAGCACCACGACATGCTGTTCATGGAATCTTCGCTGAACGAGCGCAGCGAGATGAGGCGTCAAGGCAATCTCGGGCACCATCAGCAGCAACTGGCTGCGCGGATCGCGCGCAAGCAGCAGTTCGAACCAGCGCAGGTAGACCTCGGTCTTGCCACTGCCGGTGACGCCATGCAAGAGGCGGACGGAGAACCCGGACTGGGTCGCCAGTGCGGCCAGCGCATCAGCCTGGCGTGGAGACAACGCCCGCGCAGCATGCCCCTGCGGCTCGGCCACCTGGGCGCTTGCCGGGCCGCCGGACGCCGCCCGCCGCGCCCGATGCCGGGCGAAAGGACTCGGGGATCCTTCTTTGCGAGGCGGCGTGCGAAAATCTTTCGGGATGGGCGGAAGCGCGAGCTCTCCGACCCCACGGTGATAGTAGGTACTTGCAAACCTCAGGAGGCTCCACCAATGCGGTGGCAATGCGGGCCCATCTTGCCAACGACCGATCACCTCCCGCAAGCGCTCGGGAGCGAGGTCAGAGTGATCGGAGATCTCGATCACCAAGCCCACCTTGCGAGCCCTCCCCCACGGCACGATCACCCAGTCCCCTGCCGCAACCTGTCCTGCCCAATCGGGCGAGACCCGGTAATCAAACCAGGGCGCGATCGGAACGTCGAGGGCGACGCGAGCAATGAGCGGCCGGGCACCCGGCTCAGAATTCACTTTAAGGTCATCGCCCAATCTTAAGCGCTGGAAGAAGAAAAACCGCTCATCAACAAAACCTGTGGATAAGCCTGTGGATGACTGTTGAAAATACGCGGCAAGTCCTTGTAAAAACTTGATCCACGGTGGATTGCCCGTTTTTTGATCAAAATCAAGTCTTTTAAAATCAACAACTTAGTGACGCCCCTCTGCGCCAGACAGAAAGCCCCGCAGAGAACCGGGGCTGCAGCACCAAAATGTGCATAAGTCAAATGCAATCCTCAGTGAACGCCCCGGTTTACAGCCCGCAAGGGCATCGCCTCGTAGCTCGCATCGGGCCGAAGGCACCACCGGGTGCCGCACAATGCATGCGTCAGAGTTGCGACACGCCCGCCCCGCGCCGGCGCTGCTCGCGGCTGTAGGCATGGACCGTCTCCACCAGCGCGGTCACCGATTCGGGCGGGGTGAATTGCGAAATGCCGTGGCCGAGGTTGAAGATATGACCCACGCCGGCCTGCGGCCCGCCAAAACTCTCGAGCGCCTTCAGCGCCTCCGCGCGGATCTGCTCGGGGCTAGACATCAGCACCATCGGATCGAGATTGCCCTGGATCGCACAGCGATCGCCCACACGCGCCCGCGCCTGTCCGAGATTGACCGTCCAGTCGACCCCGAGACCATCACAGCCGGTCGCCGCAATCTGCTCGAGCCATAGCCCGCCCCCTTTGGTGAAGACGATGGTCGGCACCCTGACCCGTGTCTGACCGATCACCCTGCCCTGGTCATCGAAGAGCGGCTCGTCGCGCTCCGGGCGTAACTGCTCGAGCACCTGCCGGATTGGCCCCAGGGAAAATTTCTGGAACGCTCCGTCGGCCAGCGCGCCCCCCCAGGAATCGAAGATCATCAGCGCTTGAGCGCCTGCCTCGACCTGGGCATTCAGGTAGTCTGCGACCGCCCGGGCATTGACGGCCACGATGCGTTCGAGCAGATCGGGACGGCGATAGAGCATGGTCTTGATCGTGCGGAAGTCGTCGCTACCACCGCCCTCGACCATGTAGCAGGCGAGCGTCCAGGGGCTGCCTGAAAAACCGATCAGCGGTACCCGCCCGGCAAGCGCCCGACGGATCGTGCGCACGCCGTCCATCACGTAGCGCAATGAATCGTTGGGGTCGGGCGCGGCCAGACGATCGACTGCCGCCTCATCGCGCACGGGACGCTCGAATCGCGGTCCCTCGCCTTCGGCGAAATAAAGCCCCAGCCCCATCGCGTCGGGCACGGTGAGAATGTCGGAGAACAGGATGGCCGCATCGAGCGGGTATCGTTCGAGCGGCTGCAGCGTGACTTCGCAGGCCAGTTCGGGGTTTTTGCACAGGTTCAGGAAACTGCCCGCGCGCTTGCGCGTCGCGTTGTATTCGGGCAGGTAGCGGCCGGCCTGGCGCATCAGCCAGACCGGGGTGTAGTCGGTCGGCTGGCGAAGAAGGGCTCGGAGAAAAACGTCGTTCTTGAGAGGCATCATGAGCGTGGGGTCTCCTGGGAAATGACCAGTTCGATCAGGACGGGCCCGCGCTGCGCGCAGGCGCGTTCGAAAAGTCGAGCAAAGCCCGCCAGATCATCGGCTCGGTTGGCTTCGACGCCCAAGCCCCGGGCGATCGAAACGAAGTCGAGCGCCGGACGATCGAGGCTCAGCATGTCGTTGGCGCGACGCCCGGGCGTGCCGGCACCGACTCCGGCAAACTCGCCACGCAGGATCTGATAGGCGCGATTCGCAAAAATCACGACCGTGACATCGAGCCCCTCGCGGGCCATGGTCCAGAGGGACTGGATCGTGTACATGGCGCTGCCGTCGCCCTCGAGCGCGACCACCTTGCGTGCGGGCGCGGCCACCGCCGCCCCAATCGCAGCCGGCAACCCAAATCCGATCGAGCCCCCCATCAGGGTCAGCCAATCGTGGGGCGCGGCACCGGCAGTCGCTGCGCCAAACGACCGGCCCACTGTCACGGCCTCATCGATCACGATGGCGTCCTCTGGGAGCAGTTCGGCGAGCACGGCTGCGATGCCAGCCGAGTCGGGCGCGCCCGTCGGTAAGGCTGAGCGGCCCAGAATCGATCGGGACGCCACCCGCGCAGGGCTCGGCGCAGGCGCGCCGAGTTCATCGGCCAAGGCCGAAAGCGCAGCCTCCAGGTCCTGATCGGACTCCGCCAGGGTGATCAGCTCGCAGCCCTGCGGCACGAGCCGCCCGGGCTTACCCGGATAAGCAAAAAGCGCCACGGGTTCCCGGGCGCCCACCAGGATGATGCGCGTAAAAGGCGCAAGCGCAGCCAGCGCCGGCTCGATCGCGTAGGGCAATCGGGGGGCCATGACACGCCCGGCACCGCGGGCCAGCCGCGGCACATAGAACTCGGACATCAACGCGCAGCCGCTCGCGGTGGCGATCCGGCCCGCTTGGTGGAGCGCCGCGGGCGTGGTGGCATCGCCGCCGACCAACAGCAACGTCTTCCCCGGAGCACGCAAGGCTGCGGCACACGCGCTTACCGCCTCGGCCTGAAGGGGGCGGAAGACCGTTGCAGGGCGTAGCGCACCGGGCGCCGGCAAGGGGTGACCGTCCGGCAGGGCAGTCCAGGCGGTGTCGGCCGGCAAGATCAGGGTGGCGATGCCGCCAGGCCGGGCGCTCGCCGCGGCCACCGCCTCGCGGGTGTCCTCACCGATTGCCTGCGCGGAGCGAGACGTCCGGACCCAGTGCGAAACCGGCCAGGCGATCGCCTCGATATCCGCGGTGAGCGGCGCATCGAACTCGATATGGGACAGCGCGTGTTCGCCCACCACGTTGACGATGCCGGAGCGCGCCTTGCGGGCGTTGTGAAGGTTGGCTAGACCATTGCCCAGGCCCGGGCCGAGGTGCAAGAGCGTTGCCGCCGGCCGGCGGGCCATCCGCCAATAGCCATCTGCCGCACCCGTCACCACCCCTTCGAAGAGCCCCAGCACGCAGCGCATCCCGTCGTGACGGTCGAGCGCCGCGACAAAATGCATCTCGGAGGTCCCGGGGTTGGCGAAACAGACGTCCACTCCGCTCGCAAGCAGACTGTGAACAAGATGATCAGCTCCATTCATAATGGCGTTTTCTCCTTGCGGTTCGGCCAAGACATCCAACCACAAGGTCAATGTTACGCCGGATCAGCGCCCGACCATCGCCCGAGGGGGCCGCCTCATCCCGGGAGCCGGCTCTTCCGCACCCGGGCCACCCAGGGCCGGCGAACGTTGTGTTGCATTCGGGTCAACCCTGGAGCCCGTCCCTGTCCATGAGCCGCTCTGAACACAGCCGCCCCACCAGCCCGCCATCGCCGGGCGAAGGGTCAGCACGCCCCCCTTCAGAGGGCGGGCCGAACGCCCAGCTGCATTCAGGTCCGCGGAGCAGCAAACGCGACCCGGTGCACGTCGTGATCGTCGAGGACAACCCGCAATTGCTCGAGGAGATGGTGTTCCAGCAGGCCGCAGCAGGGCTCGCCGTCCGGGGTGCTCGCGATGCGGTGGAGCTCGACCGGGCGCTTTGCGACACACCTTGTGACATTCTGGTCCTCGATCTCAACCTGCCCGGTGAGAGCGGGTTCTCGATCGCCAACCGCCTGCGCGACCCCAATCGCCTTGGGATCGTGATCCTCAGCGCGCGCAGCGCCATCGGCGACAAGGTCGATGCACTGGCCTGCGGCGGCGACCAGTACCTGGTGAAACCAGTCGATCGCCGCGAGCTCACGGCGACGATCCTGGCCCTTCATCGCCGCCTGCGGGCGAGCCGCCAGCAGCCGGGCTGGCGATTTGAGCTGCCGGCGCGCACGCTCTACGCACCCGACGGAAGAGCGCTGGAGTTGACCCCGCAGCAGGCGACGATCTTTTCCTTGCTGGTCCGGCATGCTGGCGCCGTGCTCGACCGGCAGCAGATGGTGAACGGTCTGGGCATCGAGTACGTCGATTTTCCCGATACCCGCCTGAACACGCTGATCAGCCGCCTGCGCCAGCAACTCGAGGCCTTCGATCCATTGCTGCAGGTGCGCACCTGGCGCGCCCGAGGCTATGCCTGGGTCGGTCCGCCGATCAGCGGGCTGGGCCCCTGAGACGGTAAGCACCCTACCCATGCCGAGTCTACCCACCCCGCCCGCGCAGGCCAGGACGCTGCCTGAGCCTCCCCTGCCCGCCCGCAGGGTCGTACACCTCGCTTGCTCGCTTAAGATCGCTCACCTCCTGCGAGCCGCCTTTTGGCTGATCGGCATCACGCTCTTGGGCGCACTTGGCGATAGCCGCACCAATCTGGCCTGGGCAGCGGCCCAGGCCAAAGCGCCGGCTGGCATCACGGTGATCGATCTGCCCGAGGTGCACGCGCAGTTGTCTGGGCTTTTCGACCCGGAGGGCCAGCTTGATTTTGATGCAGTCAGCTCGCCCCAGCGCCAGCATGAATTCGCCCCGCTCGGCAGCGCGCTCAATGCCGGCTACTCGGGAGGGGTATGGTGGCTGCGGGTCGACATCCATACCCCCACAGCCTGGATCGGAAGGACGGTGTTTCTCCAGGCGTGGATGCCCGACCTGGATGAGGTCCGTTTTCGATCGCCGGATGGGCGTGAACACGCCAATGGTGCGCTCACGGCCGTCGAGGCGAGGAGCAGCCGCCTGCGGGTGCCGACGCTGGAGCTGGTGCTGGATCAGCCCTCCACCACGGTTTACCTCAAGGTGCGGGCAAGCGGCAGTGCGACGCTGATCCCACAGTTGCTCTCGCCCAGAGGCGTACTGCTGACCACCGAATGGCAAATGCTCTATCTGGGTGCGCTGGGCGGCGCGCTCCTGATCGTGCTCATCATCAACCTCGTCAACGCCATCGGCACACGCGAGCCGATCTTCCTGATCTACTCGGGCCTGGTCCTGTCGGCGGGCCTCGCGACGCTCAGTCGCAATGGCTTCCTGCATGCGGGCTGGGTGGCCAACCCGGATTGGCTGATTCCACTGATCGCTGCGCCGGTGCACCTGCTCGCGATTTTCGCGATCCTGTTCTCAGCACGGATGCTCGGCATCGGCGAACGCCATCCGCGCCTCTTTCGAGGCCTGCATGGCTTGACCGTGCTGATTGCGCTCGGCTTTGGACTGCAGTTTACCGACTGGGTGCTGGAGGCGAACCGCCTGATCATGATCACCATCTTGGCCTACGGCGCGCTCTCGCTCGGCGTGAGCGGCTGGGACCTGCTGCGCCAGCCCGAGCGCAGTCGATCCTTCATCTTCGCGGCCTACGCCGCCTTCATGTTCGCGCAAGTGATCTCCATTCTCGCCATGCTCGGGTATGTCCGGGCCACGCTTATGACCGTCGAGGCCTGGCAATTCGGCACCTGGATCCACCTGCTGCTCCTGCACCTCGCGCTGGTCTCGGGTCTGCGGGACCAGCGCCGGCGGGCGCGCGCGATTGAGCTCGAAGCCCAGGTTACCCGCGCCGAGCTCGCCGAGCAGCGCCGGGCAAGCGAGGACAAGTCACGCTTTCTGGAAATGCTGGCCCATGAGATCAATACGCCGCTCAGCGTGATCGACAGCACCGTTCAGAGCCTGGAAATGATGCCTGGGGCCAGCGCCCCGGCGCTTCGCGAACGCCACACGCGTATCCGCTCATCAGCACGCCGCGTTTCGCGGCTGATCAACGAAACCGCCTCGCGCGACCGGCTCGACAATGGGGCCTGGCAGGTCCGGCTGAGCAAAATTGCTGCGACCGACTTGATCGCGAGCGTCATCGATCCGCTCGACCGGACCCTTGCGCTGGACCCTCAGGGCGGCGGCCCGCTGCTGGCCGACGAAGTCGGCGGGGCGCCGGGCTGGCTCAAAATCCGGATCGAGCCGGGACTGCCGACGCTGCTGGCCGATCAGCGCCTGGTGGAGATTGCGCTGTCGAACCTGATCGATAACGCACGCAAGTACGGTGCCCCGGGCAGCACGGTATGCGTCGAAGCGAGCGCGGCACCCCCGGCCGGCGGCATTGAGACACGCGCGCTCACGCTTGCCGTGACATCGAGCGGATGCAGACTCGAAGGTATTCCGCTTGAACGCCTCTTCGAAAAGTATCACCGCGGACACACGCACCCTGATGTACCGGGCATCGGTCTGGGACTTCACCTCGTGCGATCGATCGCGCAACTGCACGGCGGAGCGGCTGGAGTCGAGACGCTTTCGGGACCGGCCTTGCGCTTCTGGCTGACGCTGCCCTGCGATGAGACGCACTGAGCGCCTGCGCTCACCAGAACACCGACACACCCAGCTCCCAGCCGTTGCGCCCCGCGCCGCCCAGCCCGAACTTGTAGCGAAGCTGGGTGCTCCAGTGTACCGAGGGTGCGACATGGCGCCCCCCTCCGGCGGCCCCCTCGATCGCAAGGCCCAGACCGGCCTCGAGCCAGGCCTCGCGGTAGCGATCCGGATCGAGGCCACGGCCCTGGAACACCGCATGCGGCACGAGCCTGATTGCATGGCCCAGGGTCCAGCCATAGCCCTGTCGCCACTCGCCATACAGCGCCCTGGTACGCGATGCCGAAAGATAGGCAATGTCAGCCCAGAGGTGGCCGACCCAACCCGGTGCGGGAACGATGACTGCGCCCCAGCTTCGCCCCCAGGCTGCCCGAAAAAGCCACTCATCTTCCCCCTCCCCGCCGACCGCAAACAAGCGCTCTGCAGAGACCCAGCCGTCAGGGCTTACAGCCGGCCTATAGCGCAGACCCAGGCCCAACTGAGTCGCCGCGGTGTTCAAGCGCACGGTATC
>Ga0164293_10003424_pt1 | contig 13526 bp, 14 predicted proteins | sample GEODES118metaG_FD_111487 | JGI IMG/M metagenome (GOLD analysis project Ga0164293, IMG submission 111487) | Eutrophic lake water microbial communities from Lake Mendota, Wisconsin, USA - GEODES118 metaG | ecosystem: Environmental > Aquatic > Freshwater > Lake | place: USA: Lake Mendota... | reverse complement strand
TGAGACAAAACGACTGGTTTTTTTAAGGGGCCAAATTGCTGCATGAATATCCTTTATTTAAGTGCACTGACGACTGCTTCTATCACTCGATCTTGTGTGGAGTCATTCATATCTGGAAACATGGGAAGACTTACGACATGGTCCGCCGCCCATCGAGCATTGGGAATGTGGGCTGAAGCCCCTGCCGTGTGTTCCTTATACCAAGGCTGATCCGCCATGGTCATTGGATAATGCACAGAAGTAGGAACACCCTTTTCTTGAAGTTTCTTTTGAAATTCACCCCGGTTTTCGACTGTTAAGGTGTATTGAGCCCAAGCACAATTCCGATCAGATTTGATGAGCGGAGTAGTGAAATGGGGAGCTTTAATTTCAGAGAAGGCCTGATCATACCGATTTGCTACACGTTGACGCTGTTCCATTTCCCAGTCATAGCGCTCGAGTTTAGCCAGCAAGATAGCGCATTGGATCGTGTCGAGCCGACCATTTACACCAAGTCGTGTGTGATAGTATCGCTTTTCTGATCCGTGTTCTCGAATCTCTTTCATGGCGATGACAAGCTTTGAGTCATCAGTAAAAATAGCACCACCGTCACCGTAACAACCCAAGGGTTTTGCAGGGTAAAAACTTGTTCCTGATGCAATGCCGAAGGATCCACTTTTTTTATTTTTGTAAGTGGCACCGTAGCTTTGAGCTAAGTCTTCAAGAACGTAGAGATTGTGCTTTTTTGCGATGGCAATGATTTCGTCCATATCGACAACTTGACCATAAAGGGAGACGGGCACGATCGCCTTTGTTTTAGGCGTGATGGCTTTCTCGATAGCAGCGGGATCAATGTTGTAAGTCCTAGGGTCAATATCAACATAAATTGGTTTAGCTCCAGCGAGCACGATGGTTTCAGCTGTTGCAATAAAAGAAAATCCAGTGGTGATCACTTCGTCGCCAGGGCCGATTCCCAATGCCATCATAGGAATCAGCAGCGCATCCGTTCCACTTGCGCATGCCAGCGCATGTTTTACACCCGTGTGTTGAGCTAACTTTTGCTCGAGCTCTGCGACTTCGGGGCCGCTTATGTAGGCGCCAGATTCTAAGACTTTCATGATGCGAGAATCGATATTTTCTTTTAAGGCAAGATACTGAGATTTAAGATCGATAAATGGGATGGGCGACATGGTTTCTCCTCTGTATGAAGGCTTAAGTATGCCAAGAGAATTTCATTAGGTCTACATGACAATACGAATCATCTTTGTTGCTTGGAAGCGACAGAGAGTGTGGTTATTTTACAAGTCCATTTCGAGTTTTAGGAGCAACAAATGATCCCAATCGTTTTATCAGGTGGCAGCGGAACAAGATTATGGCCAATTTCTAGACGTAAGTTCCCTAAGCAGTTTTGTGAAATCTTTAATGAATCCCTGCAAAATCTGACTTTGAAAAGAGTTTCTACTTTAGGGAATCCGATGCTTGTCACAGGACAAGATTTAAAAACCTTAACTGAGATTCATATTAAAAAATCTGAAGTGAATGTTCGCCAGGTCCTGTATGAGCCAAAATCTAAAAACACAGGGCCGGCAGTATTAGTGGCCTGTGAGTGGTTGAAATCCATGGGTCATGAAAATGAGTGCGTTGGCTTCTTTCCAGCAGATCATTTGATTCAAGATGAAGAAGAATTTTTAAGTGCAGTCAAATTGGCACAAAGCGTGGCTGAAAGTGGAAAAATTGTAACCCTAGGTGTTCGCCCCACTTACCCAGAAACTGGTTACGGTTATATTCAAAAAACAAAAAAAAGTTTACAAGAGGGATCTGAAATTTTTGGCGTTGTCCAATTCCATGAAAAACCAAATTTAGAAACTGCAAAAAAGTTTTTACTCACTCAAGAGTATTTGTGGAACGCAGGGATCTTTATTGGGCGAGTTAAAGATTTCCTATCAAGCTTTGAAAAATTTCAAAACGATATGAGGTCTGAAGCTAAAAAATTAAAATCTGATTTGTCGAATCTTTTGGAAGTTTACGAAAAGATGCCTAACATTAGTCTTGATTACGCGATCATGGAAAAGCTCTCGGTTGATCAACTTTCCGTGGTTCCAGTGGATTTGGGTTGGAATGATGTGGGCAGCTGGGATGCTGTCGCTGATCACTTCAGGGCTCGCGGACTTTCTTCAAAGGGGACGACTGTTCTAAGTACGGGCACTGATCACAATCACTTTGTATTTTCTCAAACTGGCAGAGAAGTGGCTTTAGTTGAAGTGGATAATTTGATTGTGGTTGATACAGCAGATACCTTGTTGATTGCCTCGAAGGGGTCCTCTCAGAAAGTTCGAGAAATTGTGGATCAGCTGAATCAAAAAAAATCCAAATTAGCTGAAGAGCCTACATTTGAGGACCGTCCATGGGGGCATTTTCAAATCTTAAAAGACACAGAACATTTTAAATCTAAAGTGATACAGGTTTGGGCGAAATCTCAGATTTCGTATCAGTCTCATGGGAAACGAGCCGAGCATTGGATTATCACTCAAGGAAAAGGCGAAGTTGTTTTGAATGATCAAATTATTCCGGTTCAGGCGGGATCCCATGTGCACATTCCTTTGGGAGCTAAGCATCGGATTCGAAATACCACCGATCACACTCTTGAGTTCGTAGAGGTTCAGTTGGGTTCATACTTTGGTGAAGACGATATTGTTCGCTATTCAGATGACTACAATCGTGCACCTACGAAGTCAGTGGCGAATCAGGCTGAGGAGTGAAACCCTTAGCGATTGTCTTAGTATTCGTCAGCTAAAATGGGGATCAGCTCGAAGGCGAGGGCTCCGATGAGGGGGCCCACAAATAACCCAGGTAATCCAAATACAATGATGGCGCCAATTGTGCACAACAAGGCCCAAATTGACGGAATTTGTGTTGTTCCAGCTAGTAAGATTGGCCGCAATATATTATCCAGTACGGATGCCACACCTGCAAAAATAAACAAACCAATCGCGCTACCCCAGTTGGAATCTGAGATTGCTAATAGTCCCATCACTATAGAAACGGGACCTGCGCCGATAACTGGAATAAATGAGAGTAAAAATGTAATAAAGAAGACAAGAAGGAATTGATAATCAGTAAATATTAAGGCCCCAACAGCAGTTAATAAGGCTTGAGCTAATCCAGTTACAAACGAACTAATTACAACTGATCTACAGCAAGTAACAAAAGTTGTTGTTAATCTTTTAAGTCCTTCTTGTGAAAGCCACTCAATATTAGAAACTGTTTTTTCGAAAGTTGTTTTCATCATTAAAAATGAAATCATAGATAAAGTGAGCACGAAAAAGAGCAGCAAAAGTTGAGGGATTTCAGCCACTGTGTTGCTGACCACATTTGTGATCAATCCACCGGCTTTTTGTGCCAAGCCCCAAAGCTGCTCGTTGATAACCTCTGTGTCGATGCCATACTCATTAAGAGTATTAAATCGAGATAACAAGCTAGCCTGATACTGCTTGAATTGCTCGATGGATTCTTGGTTATTATATCTTTCTAAATTTTGTCTTAGGACTTTGGTCCCTTTGATGAGTGTTAATCCAAAAGGGATGAAAAAAAGCAGTGTCAATGAGGTCAGTAAGGTAAAGAGTGCGAATCGTGTTCTTCCTTTGAAAAGTCTTTCAAAAAAAACAAGTGCAGGATCCAAAGCAACGGCAAATACAAGTCCTAATACGATAGTGATCCAAAATGGCTTAAGTATCCAAACAAATGGAAAAGCAACTGAAGCCATCAAAAATAAGATAACGGGATGTCGATAGGTTTTTAGAAAATGATTCATATCCAATTTATAGAAGATCGGTCCAGGGATTGCAACTCACTGTGCTGCATGAACTCATATTAAAGGGGATCGAGATGACTCAGATTTTTGGAATTTTATTTACAGCACTGTTTATTTTTTCAACAGCTCATTCGGCAAGTCGTATACGTGTGCCAAGGCTTCTGACAACAAGCAGTTTTAAGCACCCAGTGATGGCACAAACCAGCCCTGAGTTTGTTGAAAAAAGAGGATCGACTACAATTCTCAGACGCTTCTACATTACTCGATGGGGCACTCAAAGGTTTGAGTATGGATATGCAAATTATCAGTGCAAAAACTCAAAATGTGAACTGATGGGTGATCCAACGCAAATCACAATGTTTGAAAAGTGTCGTGGTTTTAAATCCAATGGCAAACCAGACTGTGACCGAGTCGTAAGTTCTAGAGTTGATATTCAAGATCCAAATACGGGAGGTGGAACTGGTTCAGGTCGGGAATGGTTTGCATGTGATGATTATGGATCACCTTGTCGTGACTCGGATGAGTTGAATGAATATCCTTCTAGAGATCAAAACGACAGAAATGAATTCGGTTTGTCGTTCTAAAGGAGCACCGCTTGGACATTAAAACTGATAATGGATTTCCAGAGATCGACGTTAAAACTGCTCATGAAAATAAAAATCTATTTCGATTGATTGATGTCAGAAATCCAGACGAGTTTGTTGGCGAACTGGGCCATATCGAGGGAGCAGAGCTCATCACGCTTGGCCCAAATCTTCAAAATTTTTTAGAATCTGCTGATAAAGCGCAATCGATCTTGTTTGTCTGTCGAAGTGGCGGCAGGTCTGGCCAAGCTACCCATGTTAGCCGTCAAATGGGGTTTCAAAAAACCATTAATATGACCGGTGGAATGCTGGAATGGAGCAGACTTCGATTTCCTGTTGTTTTTAAATAGTTTTTAAACTTGCCTTTTCAATGACTCAGCTCATGATATTTAAATGAAGGATTTTATTCATCCTTGTCAAAAATGTGGAGCTTGCTGCTCATCGTACAGAGTTTCTTTCTATTGGAGAGAGGCTGAAGTTAACGACTCAGAGTTCGCGGTTCCAGAGCATCTTTGGGAAGAAAGCTCAGGCCAATGGAGAGTTCTTAAAGGTACAAACTCGAAGCACAAGCCGAAATGTCAGGCCCTTGTTGGGCAAATCGGAACAAGCGTGGGATGCACGATTTATCAAAATCGACCAAGTCCATGTCGAAATTTTCAGGCCTCATTCGAGGACGGGACCAAAAAGGTAAGATGTGATGAGGCAAGGTCTAAGCACGGACTCGATCCGTTGAGACGAGAAGATTGGTTATGACTTCAGCAAAGAAAATTTATTGGATATTTGGAATCGTATTTTTAATTATAAGCCTAGCTATGATTTCTATCATAAAAAAAGGGGTTACACTTAGACTTCAGCCTCTTATTAAGCCAACCGTGCTTGAAAAGAATCTAGAACCTATGGCTCGGCATTTATTTCTTCGAATGTTTCCAGATTTTCAACAGGTCGATTATGTGATCTTGAATTTTGAAGTGAAATCCAGTGAAACAGAATTGTTTTTTTCTCAAATTACAAATGAGTTTGAGAAAAAACTGAATCAAAAAATTAATACTTTGAGTCAGTCTTTTGTGTCTATTAATGATTGTCCGGCTCCGTGTTGGGCCATTTCAAATTCTGAATCTGAGTTAGGTGAATGGAAAAAGCAATTAACTGAGAAAAGTAAAAAATGGATTGTCATTCATTGGAAGAGTTATGAAAAAGTAGAATCAGTCCCAGAGGTCTGTTTGAATCAAAGAATTCTGAGTCAGGAATGTTTACGACCTGTTGCAGTTAACGATGTTAAGAAAAGGTTAAAAGATCCAAAGGCTCGATACTTCTTTTTAAAAAAATATTTAGACACAGATTTTTATTTGTTTGTTAAAAGCCTAAGCGCTGAGTGAATTGAGCAAAGAGCAAACGACTTTGGGGTGAACGTGCTGAACAATTCCAAAATATATCTTTCCAGTCAGATGATGTGTTTTAACGATAGTTTTAAGTGAAAAGGCATCATGGAAGTCGATTCGGTCAAAGTCTTCAAGGAACGGGTCTGTGGGAGAAATCGAGACTGAGTGAGCTTTTTTAAGTTTCATTGAATCAATTTTTCATTTTTCAAAAATGAATAAGTGGTTGGACTGCTGGACCAGGCAAAATTTAAAAATATGAATAAAAATGTAATCATATCAATAAAAATTAATACGCTAATTTTTTTCTGTCACCCACAAAAAATGAGGCTTACAGCTGTCCTCATTTCTGCGTAGCAAATCTTGTACATCCCATGGCTGCTTGAGCTTAGTATACAAAATGTAAAGTGACGATCAAAATAACAATTTTCATTTTGTATCTTGCGTTGAAATTAAACTTTGGCTTGAAATTCTTATCAAGCCAATTGATGTAAAATCCATCTTATTCTTGAGGTCTTTTGTTTCATTCAGGGCTCTTGAGCTTAAGTTAAGTCAAAGATCCAGGCCTACAGATTGCACTTCTAATTAAATCAAAATGATTTTCTTGGAGGCCCGTTATGCTACAACTCAAATCATTAATTGAAACCAAGTGTTCCAGAGGAATGACAGTCGAAGAAAATTGTCCCATCTACTTGGCTTATCAAAAAATGGTCACAGACCATTCGCCCTGTTTGGTTGTTGTATCTGATAATGAAGTTCTGGGCATTATCCAGAATGAGGACTATGTGGAGCTATTGTCACATGAGGATCGAATTTCCTTAATTAGTCCTGTTCACCACTTGATGAACAAACACTTTTATTTTGCGAGTCCTAATTATGAATTGGAAGAAGCTATTCATTTAATGCAAAAACATAAACTTCAAATTTTACCAATTATTGAAGAAGAAAAGTTTCTAGGTGTGTTCACATACGCAACATTGCTCGATTGTTTAGCCAATCAACATTCTGACACCATACGAAATTTGTTTACATATATAACTGGGTTCGACAATTTTGAGCCTGAAAGAGAAATTCATGAGCTAAGAGACTTAATTAAATATTAAAATATTGCTTTTGAAACAATTGTTGTATATCATTCGCTTCATTACATAGGTTTTTGTTTAAAAAAGAATTCTAAAAGTCTTTCGTTGGCGATTGGAGCTATTTATCGAAACGCAGTACCTACATCTCAGTCAGTCCCCAGCGATGCATGATATTTTTAAAAAAATTGATCGTGTCGTTAACACCCAAGCCAGTGTTCTTATGATCGGTGAAAGTGGAACCGGTAAGGAAGTCATGGCCCGATATATTCATGACAAATGTCATGAAAAAAATACGCCCTTTGTTGCTATCAACTGCTCAGCACTTCCGGATAATCTTTTGGAAGCAGAGCTTTTTGGACATACTAAAGGGGCCTTTACGGGGGCTCACCAGGCACGTAAGGGTCTTTTTCAGGAAGCTCATCAGGGAACACTATTTCTGGATGAAATAGGAGACATGAGTTTGTCCTTTCAGGCCAAACTTTTACGAGTGTTGCAGGACGGAAAAGTTCGAGCTGTTGGTGAAAACACAAGTCGAAATGTTTCGGTCAGAATTATTGCAGCCACCCATCGCAACTTAAAAGATGCCATCGTCAACGGCTCTTTTAGGGAAGATCTCTATTACAGAATTCAAGTCGTTGAAGTGCAGCTGCTCCCTTTGCGTGAACGTAAAGAAGATATCTTATTATTAGCCTCTTTTTTTATTAAGAAAAGCTGCTTGAATTATAAAAAAGATTTAAAAGTCTTAAGTCATGAAGCTCAAAATTTTCTTCTTAATTATCATTGGCCAGGAAACATTCGCCAACTTGAAAATGCAATCTCCAGAGCTGTTATCATGTGTGAGGGTCCAATTATTCACAGTTCAGAGTTTGATTTTCTAAAAGTTAAAGAACTTCATGAATCTAAAAAAGAGAACGTCTTTTCATTTAAGGACGAGCAAAGTCTGCCGTCATTAAGTGAATTTTCGATGCAATACATTCAGCACGTTTTAGAGTGCACGGGCAATAAAAAAGAGAAAGCTGCAAAAATTCTTAAAATAGATCGAACCACATTGCACAGAAAAATGGTTGAATTTGAAAAAGAGACGGCAAATGCACAAGGAACGCAGCTCAACTTTCCTATCTTTAAAATTTAGGTAAAGCATTTAAGTTTTTGGACAAAAAAAATCCCTTTTTAAAGGGATTTTTTTTGTTTAGTTTTAAAATTTTAATTTTAATTTTAAATTTAGTTTTAGTAAGAAGCAACTCGGCTGATCCCAGCTTTTCTTAACAGGTTTTCCGCTCGGTATTTCCAAGTGTTATCATCTGCAAGTACGCTAATAAGCTGTTCGCCATTTTTTAAATTTCTTTGATACTGTGAAATTTTTTGTGAAGGTAATCCTAAGCTTCTTAATTCCTCAAAAGTGCTATCCCCATTTTCAAAAGAATCAGAGTAAAAATTTACATCTGATTTTCTGAACATTTCGCTCTCTAAAAAATCATTTGCTAAGCTTGTTTGAGAATCGTTCTTGCATACGCCGATGACCGAATATTGTTTATTCATAAATGCCTTTCAGTTTGTTGATACTTGAGAGGCTTGCAACAGAGGTGCCATTTGAGATGCTTTTAAAAGTATTTAAATTTTATTTTATGTTGTCCATGTTGCAAATTGAATCCGCGTCCTTGTATTTTGTGCTGCTCACAAGCGTTATCTTGAAAGACGTAAATTGTGTGTGGCAAAAAGTTAATGTGTTTAAAATAATTTAAACTTTCTGGATTGAGGCTTTCTAGAGCAGCTGCTCAGTGACTCGGCCTTTCATTTTTCGATAGGTTGGGTTTCTGAAAAATCGGAAACTGTTTTGCCCGGTCATTGAATTTGGTAGCCGTAGCTACAGTCTTGACAGGTCATATCTTCACTTATGAAGAGAGCGATGGAAGAATGAAAATTTTTGAGACAATCATTTTTGATTGCGACGGGGTCCTCATTAATAGCGAAATTATTGCGAATCGCATAGAAGTTGAAGTTAAAAATGAGCTTGAATTTCACATTTCCTTAAATGAACAATTAATTCGATTTGTTGGGCTTGGAATGAGTCACCCGCTTGTAATTGCTGAACTTCAACGACTTTATTTAGATGATATTCATGGTTTTCTTGAGGGGCTTAAGCTTAGACTGGGCAAGGCCGTTGTGCCTGGACACCTGATTCATAAAAAAGATGGACTGGTGATTTTAAATATCGGATTGTGTTCTAGAGGTGCCAGTTTATTTATATTTTTATAGTCAGCCTTTTTACTAGAAGCTTCATTCAACAGTTGTTGATGCTTTGCAATCAGGATTCAAACGGATTTTAAACTAGGGATGAGTATGTCACAACTTCAAGTCAGCCCCAGCCATATTGCAGTTTTAGTTCCATCAGTTGACAAAGCAGCAAAGCAGCTTCAAAAATTTAACTTTGAAATCGGACTCAAAGAAGAGTTTCAAGAAACTTTCGAGATCTATGTTCATGGTGAAAAGAGAAACTCACTTCCTCTGATGGAAGCAAAGAGCAGTGGTTCTTATCGAAAAGCTATTGAAAAAAGAGGGCCTGGACTTCATCATGTAGCCATTGATGTTTTGAATTTGAATTTGTTTTTAGATTCGATAGCAGGGTCTGGATGGCTACTCAATTTAAACAGCATAAAAACAATTGAGGATTACAAAACTGCTTATTTGGTAAGACCTGGGTTTCCAGCAATAATTGAAGTGCAACAGAAAGACACACTGCCGATGGCGCCATTTTTTATCGAATCTTTGACAGCCCCTTTGAGTGCTCAACAACTAAAAATGGTGAATCATATCGGGCTGAAGGATATCTTTCAGTCCCATCGCGATTTCACGATCCATATGAACAACCAAACTTTAAACTTGAAGGAGTTATTTTAAATGAAATCTCTATTATCAAAGACCATCGAGCTTCGAAAAGAAGACAAATGCGAAGCAGCACTGATCATTTTATAGGACTTAAATGTTTTATTTTGATAAATTAAACACGACTTGGAAGTGAAATGAAGAGCACACATAATCATAATCAATTTTATGCAAAAGCTAAGTATTACGACATCGCCTTCAACTTTAAAAAAGTGAGCGAAGAGAATCAAACCTTGATTGATGTGTTTAAAAAATACAATCAATTTGAACCCCGTTCTTTTATTGATATTGCTGCTGGTCCAGCTACAAATGCTGTAGAAATGGCTCAACGTGGTCTCAAAACTTATGCCTTAGATTATTCAAAAGAGATGGTTGAGTATGGACTCAAAACAGCAAGTTTAGAGAATGTCGAAATCGAATTTCTTCAAGCTGATATGAAAAATTTTGAACTTTCACAGAAAGTTGACTTGGCTGCTATTTTTATGGATTCCACTTCCTATTTAATTACAAATGATGACGTGATTGCTCACTTGCAAAGTGTAGCTCGTAATTTGACTGATCAGGGTCTGTATGTTTTAGAAATGTCTCATCCACGAGAAGTTTTTTCTATCGGAAAATCTTCAAGCACTGAATGGGACTGTGAGCAGGATGATATTAAAGTCAGTGTTCACTGGGGAGCTGAATCTGATTTTTTTGATCCGATCACTCAAACAACGAATGTGACTGCTAAAATAAAGTATGAATCTTTAATGGAGTCTGGCGAAATCATTGATCAATCTTTGCAGCGATGTTTTACCTTCCAAGAAATAGATGCCTTAGTTAAGGCCTCGGGATGTTTTGAAATGATCGATGTTTTGGGTTCATTGAAACCAGGGATCAAGTTTTCAAACGAGAAAGCCAGCTGGCGAATGATTCCTGTGCTTAGGAAAAGACGGATCTCATGAAAGAAATTGTTTGAACTGGGTAATCTTCAGAAACCTCAGCCTCAGGCTTTATGAAATTTCCACCAGACCTTTTAAAGGTCTGCATTAAGTCCCTTAGTTTTCATGAATTTAAAAACCAAATTCTTAAAACAGACTTATTGGCATTAATGCTCAGGTCGCCTGATCGGACTTGACGCAAAAAACCTAATCACATCCAAACCACTTTTTGTTTCTGCAACTTTGATTATTTTGAGAGGAGTTAGGCTTGAGAATAATTTGACTCGAGTAATTCCAAATATCGTTTAATTTCGATTTGATGCTCAAAATTCTGATGCTTTTCAAAACCCTTCAGCAATATTTCACATTTGTTTTTCAAACTTAAATTTAAAACCAAGTGCTCTTGTTCGGAAAGATTTGGGTTGTTGAAGTGTTTAGCTAACGCACGAACGCGCCAAAGATCCATGGAATGAAACTGCATTGATAATTGGTCCTCATGACCTGCGTGTTTGATGACCAAAGGCTCATTCAAAAAGCCAATGTTTTCTACGGCTGTCATTCTGAGCCACAGGTCAAAGTCCTCACAAACGGGAAAACTTTCATCAAAGAGTCCAACCTTATCAAACAAAGATCTTTGAACTAACACACTTGAGGGGGCAATGAGGCATAAGTTTGTGCACTGTGAAAATAGACGTCCCCCTGATTTTCGATGTTTCAAACTTTGCTTCACTTGTTGGTTATTTCTGATCCAGATTTCATTGGTGTGGACGATGGATAGCTCTGGATTTTGATTTAAGAATTCAATTTGTTTTTCAAGCTTTGTCGGAAGCCATTCGTCATCTGAATCTAAAAATGCGATATGCTTAGATTTTGACGATCGAAGACCCGTATTGCGTGCAGCACTGACCCCTTTTCCGACTGTCTGCAAATAGCTAAATCCAAATTTTTGAACGACAGGTTGAATGTCTTCAGAGGAATGATCATCGACCACGATGACTTTGAAATTCTGGAAAGTTTGCTGTTGAACGGATTGAAGAGCTCGCTCGAGTGGCAAAATACGGTTGTAAACAGGAATGATAATACAGATAGGCGACATGGGTGCAGATTCAGACTGAATAAGTGAGGTGTCAATGATTCGCAAGTTGTTAAGTTTTAGTTAAGGTCACTTTTTGTTTGTCTTACTGTTTCATTTCTAACATTTTAAATGAATGAAAACTTACTTAATTCTATCAATTTTTTTAAGCTCTTTAATCACAAACGCAGCCCTCTATGATCAGTACAAAAAGCGACCCAAACTGATTGTTTTAATTGTTGTTGATCAACTTCGCGCTGACACATTCACTCGTTTTGAAAAAAAATTAAAACCCAAAGGCAGTGCTGAACTACCTGGTGGTTATCAATATCTGTTATCAAATGGGGCTTATTATCCGCTTGCAGAATACAAACTGATGCAAGCCATGACTTGCCCTGGGCATGCTATCATTTCAACTGGTGGCTATCCGTCAACAATCGGTATTCCGTTAAATCAGTGGTATGACTCTGCCAATTCTCGAGTCATGGGCTGTGTTGAAGATCCAAAATTTAAAGTTTCACCCTTTCGTTTAAAGACTTCCACAATTGGAGATGAACTCAAAGTCATAAGTCCTGAATCTAAAATAGTTGCGATGGCAATGAAGGATAGATCCGCTGTGATGCTTGGCGGTCATAAGGCAGATCATGCTTTTTGGTTCAAAGATAAAGGTTGGCTGACCAGTGAGTACTATTACAAAGAACTGCCAAGCTGGGTGACCTCGGAAAACAAAAAGATTTTCGAAGGTGACCTCAAAAATAAATCAAAAATAGAAATCGAAGACGCACAGAACACACCTTCAGCGGTCGGATGGACAACATCCCTTGCCATTGAAGCCATGAAAGCTGAAAAGCTGGGTCTTGATAAAGCCACAGATATTTTAGCAATAAGTTATTCATCTCACGATATGGCCGGGCACAGGTATGGATCCTTTTCAAAAGAAGTAGAAGCTTTAACCTTGGCTGAAGATCAAGAGATCTCGAAATTGCTTATCGCCATAAAAAAACAAATGGGCAGTCTGAATGAAGTTGTTGTTGTTTTAACAGGGGATCACGGTATTCCACAAACAGTCGAGCAAGCCACTGGCAATAAATTAGATGCAGGCCGAATCGACAGTCTTGCTTTTTATAAAACAGTTTCTGAAAGCTTGAATCAAAAATTTGGTAAACCCGAAGCCGAATGGATCAAAGCTGGAGTTTCATTTAATTATTACATCAACCCCGAGGCAGTAAAACAAAGAAAAATTTCCGTGCAGCAAGCAGCGGAAGTCGTAAAGATTGAAGCCAAAAAAATGAAAGGTGTTTATGATGCTTTCACAGGCGATGATTTTAAAAATAATTTAGTTATTCACCCATTCTTGAAAACTGGAATATTAAACCAATACATCCCAGGTCAAAGCGGTGATGTTGTTGTACTGCTTGAGCCCTTTTACATGAATGATGGTGAAAACGTCGTGAACCATCTGACTGCCTATTCCTACGATAAGTTCGTTCCTTTTGTTATAATGGGACCTCAATTTAAAGCAGGCGTTCGCAGCGAAGCCATGGAAGTGATTGATATTGCCCCGACACTTTCATTTATTTTGGGACAATTACCACCAGCGAAATCTTCTGGGCGTGTGTTGACCGAGGCTTTGAAGTAGATCTTTTCTGGTAAGTTCATTCGACTATAAATTTCGAATTTGGATCTTCACCCTTGAGTGTTGTACGCAGCAGGTCAAATTAAGTAAGCAATAAGCGTTCTTTTCGGTAGGATTTTGATTGCGACATCGAGATCTTTAGAAAGGAGAACGCCTATGCCTTGGGAAAGGCTATCACGATCT
>Ga0164293_10003421_pt1 | contig 13531 bp, 11 predicted proteins | sample GEODES118metaG_FD_111487 | JGI IMG/M metagenome (GOLD analysis project Ga0164293, IMG submission 111487) | Eutrophic lake water microbial communities from Lake Mendota, Wisconsin, USA - GEODES118 metaG | ecosystem: Environmental > Aquatic > Freshwater > Lake | place: USA: Lake Mendota... | reverse complement strand
CCCGGGGTGGTCATTGGCCGGTAGTGGTCATTGGTGGAGACGAGTCTTCCGCACCTCGCCTCCAATCCATGTCTTCAAACCCAACTGCAACTCCGCACTTCCTGTGGCTTCTTCGCTGCCAGACAAGCCGGGAAAGATTCAGCCAGAAAAGGCTGACCTGTGCCGCTTGTCTTGTATGTCTTGATTGTTTTGCCTTGAAAACCTGTCCTGCAATCACACTGCTGGAGGAACTCAATGCCTGGCACGGACTGCCCGTTGCACTCACGGCCCTTCGCAAAGCTGGCCGATGCAACCCGCATCGAAATTGACCTCTGGCGAGTGAGCCGACTAAACGCGACGCTTCTTCCGCGGACGGCAGCCGTTGTGCGGAATCGGAGTCACATCTTCAATGGTCTTGATGTTCAGGCCAGCACTTTGCAGCGAGGTGATGGCGCTTTCGCGACCGCTCCCCGGACCTTTCACCTTGACGTCGATCTCTTTCATTCCGTACTTGATCGCCTTTTCAGCAGCCTGTTGAGCCGCCATTTGACCGGCAAACGGCGTGCTCTTGCGACTGCCTTTGAATCCGCAGGTGCCGGCACTGGCCCAGCACAGCGTTTCACCTTTCACGTCCGTGATCGTTACCGTGATATTGTTAAAGCTGGCGTTGATGTGCGCAACTCCAAACGTCACATTGCGACGCACCCGCTTCTTTTTCGCGACACCCATGATTCTTAGCTGACTCCGCTTACTCTTTCAGCACCGATGGAAACTGAACTGAAACTCTATTTCGCAACCGAACGATTGGAAGCGATTCAAATAAACCGCGTCGAAACCGTCGAAACACTCTGCAATTTTTTTAACTCAACCAGCCGGTTTACTCGCCTGACCTGACCCAAAATGGCCGAAGCCAAAACAGGACAAAAGCCAAAAGGGACCGAAGCCACAAAGGGAAAGGCCGTTCAACCAACCGCCAGTCCAAAAGAGCCGACGTCCGAGAACAAAGGGCAGCGCCCCGACTTCTCGAACATGGGCCCAAACCTGCCTTACTTCAAGTCCTTGACGCCCTTCTTGCCGGCAACCGTCTTCTTCGGACCCTTGCGTGTGCGAGCATTGGTACGAGTTCGCTGGCCGCGAACCGGCAAGCCGAGGCGATGGCGAATGCCACGGTAGCACTTGATATCGCGAAGGCGATTGATGTTCTGGTTAATATGACGACGCAGTGGACCTTCCACCGTGTAGTCACGCTCAAGAATGATCGCCAAGCGGCTGATCTCTTCATCCGTCAGTTCGCGAGCCCGCGAATCGGGATTGACCCCGGCCTTCTCGCAAAGCTCACGAGCTACAGCCGGACCTACGCCGTAGAGATACTGCAGCGAGTAAAGTGTTTTCTTGTCGTTCGGAATGTCGACACCCAAAATACGAGGCATTCGCCTGCTCTCCCAATTAGCTGACTATTCTTCCAAGCCCGGCCAAGTCGCCAAATCAACCCGAATCCGAGGCCATACCGCCGGGCTGCAGGGGCACTTCACCCCAATCACGCCATCGCCTTTCACGGCCAACAATCTCACTGCCGACGATGTCTTGGACCGCCGCCCGTGAAACAATGACCTGCCCCCCAGTCGCACGGCAGAAGCCCATTAGCTGGGCACCCCGGCTCGAGGAGCACGGGTGAGAAGTCCAGAGGCGCGACCTGCTGAAGGCGTCGCCGACGTTCCAATCACCCAATTATTTTCGCCAAAGCCGACTCACTGCGCGCTGGGTGACGTCAGTTCCATGACGCCTTCGCAATCCCGCCCGACCCGGAAGCCAAACTCCCCGACGGCCGTGCGTCTTCGCGATATCTTTTTTTGGGCCGTGGTGCCGCTTCCTGCACTGCTCATCTCCGCCACCAACCAGGTGGCAAACTCACCTTCGCCCATCGGATTTTGTGGCAACTTTGCACCAATCAAAAACCAACCGCGGGGCGGTTACTTGTCAATTTGGAGAATGAACGCGGACAAACCTTTTGTTTCGGCCTGACAAAACCCAGCCGTACACAGTGTAACGGCTCTATTTAACTTAATGACTCTATTCGACTTCCGCTGAAATCCGCCCGACTCAGAATCGTCGATTCCAAATCAAACAAACCCTGAAAGCACTGCCAATCGGCGAAAGCTCATTGTTTATCGGCCAAAGCAGCCAAAAACCGGATTCTCTCAACGATTTAAAGGAAATCTCTCCACACCGCCAACAGCAACTCAGTTCAACAACCCCAAAGGTCAATCTCGATCACAGCTCCAGCGGGCCAAAACTGGGCCTCAAAAGGTCCAGCCGCCAACCTGTTGTCGAAAACCCAGGAAAACCAAGCTTTTAGACTCTAGAGTCGACGTGAATTTAACCCTGACGCTGCTTATTAACCTTGACGCTGCTTATGGCGCTTGTTGGTGCAAATGACGTAAACGTTACCTTTCCGTTTGACGACTTTGCAGTTTTCACAAACTTTCCGAACGCTGGCACGGACTTTCATCGGATCGAACTCACCTTCTGCAGCTCAGTCGAATTTTCGAAACGGCCCAGTATAGAGGCTGCGATGGCTGGTCCACAAGGGCTAATCCACGTTTCCCTGCTGACTCCGCCTAGCCAGCAATCTCTGCCCCAAAAGGCGAACGCAGCTCTGCGCCCCGGATTGGCCCAGCCCTCCCCGTTGCCGGGCAATGCCAGCCTCGGCCACCGGCCTCTGAAGCCGGCCCCAGCCGGAGGACCGGCTTTGCAGGCCGATTCCTACCCGCGGAAAACCAAGGCGAAGGGCCCGAAATTCAGCCGGAGATACCGGAGGGTAAGAAGTTGGCGACGCCCATTTGTAAATGAGCACCACCCCCCGGGCCCGAGTGGTCCAAGGCACAACCTCTGGCCGACTGTCAAAACAGGCAAACTTTAACGTTCATTCGGAAGATGCTGGATGTAGCGGTTATGCGGAGCCGAATCCGACTGAGGGCTGAAGCCGGAATCGTCCAGGACCAGCACCGACTTTTTCCCTTGCCCGGCACTAAATTGCGAAAGCGGGCCGGCTCCAGAGAACTCGCGCATGGCTTTCCACAAGGCCTACAATCTGTCGCTTTTGAGCCTGCTCGTCTGGGTTGGACTCACACATTCCAGCTTTGAGCGCGAGTTGTTTGGTCAAGCTCACCGGAGCAGTCAAGCTCTTTCGAGCGGTTCCGCCTCGCCCCGGGCAGCCGCAGTTGCCCAATGGCTGGGGCAACCCGGCCAGTCAATTAATGCACCACCTGCACAGGAATCGGTGGGGGAACCTGCTTCCGCTGCGGCGATTGAATTTTCTTCACTGCCACCTACCACCGAGGAATGGAAAGCCGGGATTCCGCCCGGCTGCGTAGCGGATGTCGAACGGCAGATGAATGAAGCTGTCAACATCCGTCGGGTTGGCTACCAAGGTCCGCCGGCAGCCCATGCAGCTGCCCCCAGCCCTGAAGAAATTACGCAGCTGCTGACTACTCCGGCCCCGACTGATCCGCAAGCTTGCGCTGAAGATCCCCATGCTTTGGTCTTCTCGCGGACAGCTTTTCCCTCGGCCGCCGAGTGCGCCGCTTGCCATCAGCAGATTTACGACGAGTGGGCCGTCTCCAGCCACGCCTACGCCAGCGTATCACCGGTGTTCCATGCCTTTGAAAACAAAATTAACCAACTCTCGCAAGGCACTGTCGGTTACTTCTGCCTGCGCTGTCATGCTCCCGTGGCGACCACGATGGGGTTGCGCCGAGACCAGGCGATCTGGGACGGCCCGCCGGTTTTTCGCGAGGGCGTCACTTGTGTTGCCTGTCATCGCGTCAAGACTCCCTACACCAAAGCCAATGGCGAACGGCGGATTGAGCCGGGTGACTTGAGCGCGCCGGTTTACGGCACTGGCGACGGTCGCGGCGTCGAGCAGGTACTTAATCAGGCTGACGCATACAAAGTCAAATGGAATCCGCGGGATCCCAAACCGGGTCAGGTGATTCACCTGCAGACGATCCAGTTCGAGGAGCTCAAGGAATCCACCTTCTGCATGTCCTGCCATCAGGTCGCGGTTCAGCCCGGAATCAAGCTGGAGGTAGTCTGGGACCAATATCGCGCCTCACCCGCGTGCCGTGAAGGGATCAGTTGCCATGATTGCCACATGGGAAAAGTCCCGGGACGCAGCGCGGGCTATGAGGTGGCTCCGGCAGCAGTGGTCGACAACAAGCCGATCAACCCCGATCGCCGCCACTCCAATCACATCTTTCACGGACCCGGTTACTCGATTGCTCATCCAGGCGTGTTCCCCCAGAACAAGGCCGCGCTCAAGTGGAGTTTCAACGACTGGCAATTGTTCGATTGGCGCAGCGGCTGGGGGATGGAAGCTTTTGAAGATGCAGTCTCGAGCGGGCAACTACCGGCCATGTTTCCGGCGGTCTGGGCCAATCGTGACGATCGCATGGATGCGCGCGAAGTGCTCGAGCAAAATCTCCGGGGCTTGGCTCGCAAGGACGAAAACCGCAAACAGGTACTGGAGCTGAATTCCAAAGTCGACGGACCGTTTTTCCTTGAAGAGCCGACCGCGGGCCAGCCGCTTCAGTTCTATTACTGCGTTACCAATCTCAACAACGGGCACAACATGCCGAGCGGATCGCTTGGTGCTCAGCCCCAAATCTGGGTCAACGTTGCCTTGATTGGGCCGGATGGATTGCGGCTCTGGGAGAGCGGCTATCTCGACAGCCAAGGCGATTTGGCCGACCTCCACTCCAGCGATGTCCTCCATCGTCGCATTCCTTTTGACGATCAGTTGATGAATTTCCAAACCAAGTTCATCACGACCAATGTCAAAGGGACAGACCGTGAAATGTATTTGCCGGTCAACGTCGACATCGACCAAATCCCCTTTCTCCGCCCTGCCCCCCAGCCCACTACGGTGATCAATCATCCGCCTTTCATCCGCATGGAGGCTCATTCGCTTCCTCCACTCGGTTCGCGGAAAGCCAAATACTCCATCCCGGCTGATCTGCTTTGCCAGCCGGGCACTTACCGGCTCTCGATTCGGCTTCGCTCGCGACTGGAACCGATGTACTTCATGCGATTTTGCGAAGCCACACCGGAAATGATGCGCACCATGCAGGAGCGGACGATGGACTTCCACGTTCACAGCGTCGTCTTCGAAGTCAAATAGGGCGCTGCCAGCGGTGATTCAATCTTCGACTTCAATACGCGCTCTCGCCCTGCCGCTCCTGCTGGTAGCGTTCGCCTGTGGCTGGATTGCCTTGCAAGACTCGTCGCCGAGTCCGGAGCCCTACCAGCCCGCTCCAACGCAATTCCATCCTCTCTCCAAACTCTCGACCAGTGAGCCTCAGGCTCCCGCAGACCTTTCCCCGGTGGCCATTTCCTCACGGGACTGGGAACCGCTAACGCCGCTCGAGCGATCCCCTTCGACAACCCCGGCGGAGCCACTGAAGTCTGCCCACAGCACTCGGGAAGCAGCCGCCAGCCAAGGCCAAGTCTTCTTCACGAACCCTGCGCTCGAGTCCGTACTTGAGCAGTCTCCGCACAACGATTCAGTCCGCGACGCTTCATTTCACTTCGATTCAGTCCGCGACGAGGCAAGCCGAACTCGGTCAGTGTTTCCGACTTGGCCAGCAATGGCGGAGTTCAGCGCGCCCCTTGCTCAATCCGCTTTTACCCTGCCCGATTCGAGCGGCGAAGAATCGGCCGCACCGCCGGGCGAGCGGGCCAAGCCTGCAGCCCAGGTCACCACGGTCGACTTTTCCGTGTTGGGAACAGAGAGCTTTCCATCCGGGCGGGAATCACCGATTCCAATCCAGCCGGAGGCAACGGCGGTCAACCCGCCAGGCAAGTCGCCGGAGAATTCCTTCTTTGCGGGGGAGCTCCCGGAACCTCACCAGCCAACTGCTGCGGCTCCGCTCGACTCTGCCACGAGCAAGTTCCACAACCAACCCTCATCCACAAGCCCAGTACCCGGAGCATTGGCCCCCACCAGCTCATCGGGCGCAGGGCCGCTGACCAACAACCCGGCCACCGCTTACCTGTTTGAGTCGCTCAAGCCAACTCGCACGACTGACGGATTTGAAGTCCCTCCAACGCTTGAGGATTTCTCATCGCCGCCGACCAATTACGACTCGTTCAATCCGACCGCTGACATGCAGATTTATCAGGGCAAGCAGTTGTTTGGGACGCAACGCCCCCTGCTGGAACTCGGCCGACCATGGTATCAACTCGGCCAACTTGCCCCACCCCAATCATGGCTCGGCTTTCATAACCCGGTCAGCCAGCAGTTTCTGGTCTTCGGTGATATTCGTACGGCGGTCGCAGCCAACCAACTGGGCGGAGATTCCCAATCGCTGCTGGCCTGGCAGTCGAACTTGTTTTTCGATTATCGCTTGACCGGTACCGAACGCTTTCATTTCAACATCACGCCCAATACGCAAGGAGCCAACAGCTCGCGCTATCTCTTCGACGACGACAACTTCATCAGCGAGCTCAATGCCGACGTCAACTTCGGATTTTTCGAGGGTGATGTCGGTGCAATTCTCGGTGGCTTCACCAATAAGACGCTCCCGTTTGACTTGCCGATTGCACTCGGCGTGATGCCGCTGGTGATTCAAAATGGCGTCTGGCTGGATGATGCGTTCCTCGGCGCTGCAGCAACCATCCCAGCCCGCAACTCGCCGCTGTTTGATATCTCCAATTACGACGTCACCTTCTTTGCCGGCTGGGATAAACTCAACAGCCCCGCCTTCGGCAACGACGACAACGCAGCCAAGCTCTACGGCATCGCCAGTTGGTGGGAGGCGCTCAACGGCTACATTGAGGCCGATTACGCCTTTGTCGAAGATCGCGACAGTGTCCGCGATCGGAGCTATCACAACCTCGGCTGGTCCTACACTCGCCGCTTTGGACACTTGCTCTCCAATTCCACGCGCGTCCTGGTCAATGCCGGTCAATCGACGCTGGGGGGCGAAAACACAGCCGATGGCGTGCTGCTGCTCTCGGAAAACTCCCTGATCACCGCCAATCCTTCGACCATCCTGCCTTACTTCAACCTCTTCGCGGGATTCGATCGGCCGCAATCCGTCGGCCGCGCTGGAATCGCCGGCGGGGTGCTGCGAAATACCGGCATCCTGTTTGAATCGGACAATCTCACGGGCTACCCAACTCTTGATGCGACAGCCAATCAAACTTATGGCATGGCCCTGGGACTGAGCATGATGCCCCAGAACTTCAGCCAGCAATTGGTCCTGGAAGGCGCGATGCTGGGAGTAATGGGCGACGAACTCGGCCGAAATGCGGAAGCAGCCCAACGCGGCGTCGGTTTTCGATATCAATTACCGCTGAACAACTCAATCATCTTCCGCATGGATGGAATGTATGGCTTCCTTGCCGAAACCGAGGACATCAGCGGTCTGCGAGTTGAGCTGCGGCGGAAATTTTAGCCACGCAAGCAATGTAGCCACGCTCGCGCCGAGCGAGGCGACTCCGCGGCATCAAGTGGCACAGGTCTCCTCGGGGCGTCCACCTTCTCCGCGAAGGTGGCTACATTTTCCAACGGGCTACATTTTCCAATGGGCTACATTTTCCAGAGGGCTCTATCTCCCTCTCACGCGGCTTAGCGCAAGCGATCAATCCCGACGATTTGTTCGCGATCCGGGATCACGACCGGAGGCAGACCAGCTTCAGCGAACTTCTCTTTCAGTGCAGTCGCAGCTTCCATCTCGGCATGGACCAGACAAATCTTGCGCACCTTGCCCTGCGCGCAGACTTGCTGCGCCCAGGTGACAAGTTCATGCTGGTCGGCGTGTCCGCTGGAAGCCTCCAGTTTGTAGACAGCAGCTTTGACGCTGTATTCCTGTCCGAAAATTTTGGCCTTTTTTTGCCCGTCAAGAATCCGGCGACCAAGCGTATGGGGCGCCTGATAACCGGTAAACAAGATGGCGTTGCGGGGATTCTCAATATTATTTTTGAGATGATGCAGAATCCGACCGGATTCACACATTCCGGAGGCAGAAATGATCACGCAAGGCTCGTCCAGATCATTCAGCTTCTTCGAAAACTCCACGCCGCGAATGTAGTAGAGATTCTTGAAGGCTAATGGATCCTGATCGCGATCGTTCAAGATCTGTTCCACCATGCCCTCGTCGAAACACTCGACATGCGAGCGAAACACCTGAGTGGCATCCACGGCCATCGGGCTGTCTACGAAGACCTTGATTGGAGGCAACCGGCCTTCTTCCTGCAGACTGTTCAGGCGGTAAACAATTTCCTGGGTCCGGCCCACGGCAAAGGCCGGGATAATCAGCTTCCCGCGTTGGCGATAAACCTTTTCAACCATCTCCAACAACATCTTTTTGGCGTCTCCGCCGGGCGGGTGCAGCCGCTCGCCGTAGGTCGCTTCCATAATCAGAAAGTCTGCACCAGCCGGCATCGTCGGGTCGCGCAGGATCGGCTGGTGGGGTCGACCAATGTCGCCGCTGAACAGCAAGTTGGCCCGCTCACCGTCGGGGTCCTGCAACTGCAATTCGACTGACGCTGCCCCGAGCATGTGACCGGCCACATGGAAGCGGCACTTGATTCCGGGAACGACGTCGAACAGCGGTCCGTACTCAACCGAGCGAAACAGGCGAATGGTCTCCACCGCATCCTGGGTAACATACAGCGGCTCGAATGGGGTCTGCCCTTCGTTCAAGCGGCGACGATTGACATAGGCAACGTCGCTTTCCTGAATCTTTGCCGAGTCGAGCAACATGATCGTTGCCAAATCCCGCGTGGCACCGGTGCAGAAGATCGGTCCGCGAAATCCGCGTTTGTAAAGCGAGGGGAGATTGCCGCAGTGGTCAACGTGGGCATGGGAAAGTACTACTGCGTCGATTTCATTGCCGTCAAAGGGCAGATCACGGTTGCGATTGAAGGACTCTTTGCGATGTCCCTGGTACAGGCCACAATCAAGCAACACCTGCTTGTCACCCACGCGCACCAAGTGCATCGAACCGGTCACTGTGCGGGCCGCGCCCCAAAACTGAACATGCATCCCGCTTCTCCTGTTGCCCGCTTTTCACGTGGCCCGCATTTCACGTGGCCCGCATTTCACGTGGCCCGCAATTCATGTGGCCCGCAATCGCCATTCAACGCAAAAAAACACCGGGGCTCAGCTGACCGCCAACTCCCCGGTTCTCAATTCAAATTCACACCGGCCCCGGCGACCCACCGTCGGCCAGCATCAGCGCGGCATCGGACTAACGGCCGCGCGGAAGGCAATTGGCCACCGCTTAGGAAGTGGTCCGGCCCAGATACTCACCCGTCCGGGTATCGATCCGGATGATGTCGCCCAGGTTGATGAACGAAGGGACGACAAACTCGCCGCCTGTCTCCGCCTTGACTGTCTTGGTCACGTTGGTCGCCGTGTCACCACGCACACCGGGCTCGCAGTACTCAACCTTCAGCTCGACGTGATTCGGAGGAGTCAAGGTAATCGGCAAGCCGTTGAAAAGAACCATCTGGCAGTCCATGCCGTCTTTCAGGTAGACCCAATTTTCATCAACCTGGTCTTTGGTCAATTCATATTGCTCGAAGGACGTCTTGTTCATGAAGACGAACGTGTCCATCTGGCGATAGAGGTACTGGACTGCGGTCTCTTCGACATCTGCCGATTCAAGCGTATCGCCACCTTTGTAAGTTCGCTGCAGTACCGAGCCGCGAGTCAGGCTCTTGAGCTTGCACTTGTACATGGCGTTGCCCTTGCCCGGCTTGACGAACTGCATCTCCGTCATCAGGTAAGGTTCACCGTCAATTTGAACTTTCAAACCTTTGCGAAAATCACTTGTCTTGTAAGTACCCACGCAGCGATCCCTTATCAGAAATACGGACTTTGAGTAATTTGTAAGGATGCAAATTCTATCCCATCCCCCTACTTTTGTCGGCGCCTCTTCCGGCCATTGGCAGGAGCTGCTGCGAACCGCGATCCGAAGCACGGCCCAACTCCTGGAAGCTGTTGGGCTGGGAACGGATTCGGGAACGGGCGTTTTTCGGGCCAGAGAGGGGGGGGCCGTGCCGAACCCGATTCAACCTGGACTGGTGCCGACGGAACCTCGGGATTTTCCGACTTTCGTCCCGCTCCCATACCTCTCGCGCATCGAGCGGGGGAACCCGAATGATCCGCTGCTGCGGCAAGTCCTCCCGGTTGAAGCGGAGTTGGACGAAGCTCCGGGCTTCATCTCTGACCCGGTCGCGGAACACCACTCTTTCCGCGCCCCAGGCGTCCTCCAAAAGTATCCGGGCCGCGTATTGCTGATCACCACCGGAGCCTGCGCGGTCAACTGCCGTTACTGCTTTCGCCGCAACTTCCCTTACGAATCCGCCCCCAAGTCACTGGACCAATGGCAACCGGCCATTCGGGAGATTGCCGGGGACTCCAGCATCAGCGAAGTGATTCTCAGCGGCGGCGACCCGCTGGTTCTGGTCGACGACCGCTTGCGGGCTCTTGCTGCCCAACTGCACCATCAGCGGCACGTACAACGCCTGCGGCTCCATACGCGACTGCCGATTGTGATTCCCCAGCGCGTGACCGTAGAACTGGTCGAGCTGCTCCGGGACTTTGCCCGCCCGGTAACCATTGTCTTGCACTCAAATCATCCGCACGAACTTGATGAGCACGTGCAGCTGGCTTGCCAAAACCTGCGGTCGGCCGGCAATGTAACCCTCCTCAATCAGGCGGTTTTGCTGCGGGGTGTTAATGACCAGCTGGAGACTTTGAGCCAACTGAGCGAGCGGCTCTTTGCTTGTGGAGTCCTGCCTTATTATCTGCATCAACTCGACCGGGTTCGCGGTGCCCAGCATTTCGAAGTCCCGATCGCGCGAGGCTTGGAACTGGTGCAGCAACTTCGCGACCGCCTGCCCGGATATCTGGTTCCTCGGTACGTTCAAGAAATTCCGGACCGCGATTCGAAAACAGTCTTGCTCTAATTTCGAGTGGTTGGCGGTCGCCGCGATCACGTTCATTCCCAAGCGGCCCTAACCGGTGTGGCTCCCAACTTGACCGCGACACTCGCCAGCGCAATCAACCGAACAGGTTGCTCAAGTACTCTAGCGCCTGCCCGCACTCGACCAGCGCGTTCCCGCTCGACTCCCGCCGCTCGACCGTGAGATATCCGGCATAAGCTTGCTCCTCGAGCATGCCGAGCAATTGCGGGAAATCAACCGAGCCCCGTCCGAGTTGGACCTCGACTCCGCGGCCCAAGGCCAAATCGCGGACCCCATCCCGAGCCCGAAAATGGCTGACCCGCGAAGCGATCGCCCGCATCGTGTCGACTGGGCTGTGACCATAGAGCAACAATTCTGCCGGATCGAAGTCGACTCCTACTGCAGCGTGAGGCAATTGCTTGAGGAGCTCTTCCAAGCGCACTCCATCATCTGCCCCAGTGCGAATTGCGAGCCAAGCGCCCGCTTTGAGACTGTGGGCAGCAAGGTCGGAGAGCGCTGCCACGAGCGTGCCGCGGAGAGCCTCATCGTCCGGAATCCGACCAATTTGATTGGAGACGACCGAGCAACCCAATTCATGGGCCATTGCCATCGCAGCTCGCACCCCGTCCAACCGTCGATCGAGATCGTCAGGATCTCCCAAGCTGCGGCGGGTAGGATAACTGACCGCAGCCACTTTCAGACGGAAATCATCGAGCCATTTCCGGACTTGGCGGACGCCCGTGCGGCTGAGGTCTTGGGGGCGAAGCATTGTCCGCGCGTTGATTTCCACGCCCTGGGCGCCCAGTTGAGCCGCGGCTTCGAGGGCCGGTCGAAAAGGCAATCGCAAACTTTCCAGCGAAATACCGCGTTTCAATTCCAACACTGGCGAGTTCCCGGAGGGTTGTGAAAAGGTTCATTCTACTTTTACCGCCTCATCCCGAGAACGCCGCCCCAAGAGCCGCGGCAACAGGGCGGGAACTCGAGGTCCGGAATTCACGGCTGGGACAGGACAAATGCGATCGCGGCCCGCACGAGCTTACACCATCTCAGAGCCAAAAGTAGAATGTCGCCTTTTGCTGGCCACCTTTTGGGAGAAGTTTGAGTCATGCCCAGTCTACCTCTTCCCTGCGTGGGTGATGTCGCCACTTGGCTCCGTGCGGAGTACCCGCTCCGCTTGGCCGAGTCTTGGGACAATGTCGGTCTGCTGGCCGGAGACGAACGGGCCGAAGTCGCCCGTATCATGACCTGCCTAACAATCACTCCGGAATCAGCGGAGGAGGCAATTCAAGAGCAAGCCAACCTGATCGTGACCCATCATCCGCTCCCGTTTCACGCGCTTAAGCGTTTGACAACGGAGGTGACATCAACTCGCCTCCTCTGGCACTTGGCGCGGGCCGGTGTCGCCGTCTACAGCCCGCACACAGCCTTTGATTCGGCGGCCAAAGGCATCAATCAACTGACGCTCGAACGGCTGGGCTGCGGACAGATTCGCCCTTTGGTCCCGAGGCTTAACGACCCCGATGGCTTGGGTGCAGGACGCTGCGGCGACCTGCCGGCGGCCCTCTCGCTGCTGGATTTGGCAGCCCGGATCAAGACGCTTTACGACCTCAGCTCGGTTCAACTCGTCGGCGCGCCCGACCGCATGGTGGCTCGCTGCGCTTCGGCTTGCGGGAGCGGTGGCTCATTCGTCGCCGCGGCAGCCGATAACCACTGCGACTTGTTGCTGACCGGCGAGGCTTCGTTTCATGACTGTTTGGAGGCGCGAGCCAGACAGCTCAGTTTGATTCTTGTCGGTCACTATGCCAGCGAGCGATTTGGAGTTGAACACTTGGCCACCCAGCTTCGTGCACAGTTTCCCACGCTCCAAGTCTGGCCCAGCCGCCATGAGAGTGACCCTGTGAGCTTGGGCTGAGCACGGTTGTGGGACGCGGAAACAATTGGGCAAATAATCGGTGAGAAAAAGGTTCGCGGGAAGAGCTTTCCTCACTCCCTACCGGAGCTACCGCGAGCTGGAGAACCTGCTCCCGTGGGCGTCAGAGTGATCAATGCTCGTGGAGCTGACGTCGATCTCCCCGTAGGCGGCTGTCGGACGCGTTGACCAAGGTCTGGATCCCGCGCTGGCCAGTGGCGTCGTGCCGCAAGTGCGCAGCGAGCATCCAACTGAGCGCTGTCTTCCTTCCATCTCAGCCGGGCCTCGCGCCAGCCCCCGGTTCAGTAGCGCACTCACGCCCCGCAGCGCCGCCTCCGCTGGCCGCGGCACTCGCGCATTCCCGGGACACTTACCCGCGGGCAACAAGCGCTTGGCAGCTCTCAGTCACAACCGAGGTTTGGTTCACAGTGCGGCCGGGATGCGGTGTCCGGAGCGCATCGGCTGTTTTCGCTGCGAAGCAGTTGGGGACAACTGCTCTACGATCGCGGCGGCAACCTTCCTCCGCCGCGTCCACGACCAAGACACGGCTCTTCGCCCCGACAGGGCGCCGTAGCTTAGCGTAGGGTCAGCGAGGCTTTGCGAGCGCAACCCTACGTACCGGAACAGGTTAAGCACACGATTGTCGAGCCGCATGTCGCCGCCTTT
>Ga0164293_10003420_pt1 | contig 13535 bp, 5 predicted proteins | sample GEODES118metaG_FD_111487 | JGI IMG/M metagenome (GOLD analysis project Ga0164293, IMG submission 111487) | Eutrophic lake water microbial communities from Lake Mendota, Wisconsin, USA - GEODES118 metaG | ecosystem: Environmental > Aquatic > Freshwater > Lake | place: USA: Lake Mendota, Wisconsin... | reverse complement strand
CGATGAGGTGTCTGCGTCAGGATTCATGTGCGAGGTGGCAGGGAAAAGTCCAGACAAAGACTTGGTTTTCTTTTCGCTGATGTTTGGAGAAGCATAAACCTGTGCAACACCCATGATGTTTTGGATTGCACGAATGGTTCCGTTTGTCACCGAGAATATAGGTTTTTTGCCACTCTTCTCTATCACCACAGGGAAGTTTGTCATCAAGAAAGGCTGATCACTGATGTGACGATCCGCAGATGCAAGAGACGATTTGGACGGATACTGATTGGATCCGCCCGATCCCCAAACCGTTCCGCTCGGCTCACCATAGAAACCAGACGGATCATTCAACCGATTGGAAGGGTAATTGCTTGCAACCCCGTGCCAACTGTTGGAATTGCCTACACCACTAGAAATCGAACCAGGCGTGTGGGGCGCAAAAATCGGCACACGCGGATCAAAATTCGCAGTCTTGAACGCAATCTTTAAATCTGTTGTGCTTGTTGCATCAAGTATTTGCACAAGTCCAAGTGCTCCAAGCGCACCCTCATACGAATACCCGTGATTGAAAAACATATTGGCAGAAATATCCGATGCAGTCACTCCGCCATGAACGTCAAGACCAGACCAGTACACATTTTTTGTGCTGTCCCAATACGAGTACTGCGAATTTCCATGCGAACTAATGCTTGGGTTGGATATTACTGCCCACCCGTTTGTGTCTGAAGCACTGTATCCGTGAGTATGACCCGAAGCGTCATTGTTTAACGCTGTCAGAGTTGTAAGATTAACCGTGCCTGTGTGTCCGTGAGCAGAAATATTGCTGATGTCCCACGAATAGTCTTTTACGCGCCATAGATACCGTTGCTTGATGGCAGACGGATCGCCCTGAATAATGATATTGCTGCCTTGTGGGTGGTACAGGTTGCTTGGAACCGAAGAATCTGTGAACGAGTACGTTCCACCAAGAAAAGTCACGTACAACACGCCGTCACCGTAAATGGTGTACTCCTGTGCTCGTTGCCAAGCGCGAGAAAGGGTTGCAAACGGAGACTCTAAACTTCCAGTTCCCGAGTCGCTTCCACCAGGAGACAGATATATCGTAACCGAGTCACCGGAATTCACCACATTCAAAGACTCTATGAACGGATTTGTGGATACTGTGATTGCTGATGACATGGATTCCCCTGTGGTGTACGCTTTTCGTTGTATTTATACGATCAGAGAGGTCATGTAGCCGTCACCAATAAACTTGAAAATCTGAACATATGGTGCATACTTTGTACTTGCTAAATTGTATGTTGCGCTATATTCTGTTTCATTCAAATAGATTCCGAATGTGTAACGGGTCCACTGGTACAATTCTCCAAAAAATACAGGAGTTATCGTGGATGGTGCGCTTGAACTTCCAGAGGAACGACTCAAAGTGTACGGTGCAGCACCAACATTTGAACTCGGTCCATTTTGAGCATTTGTGACAATTGCAATTTCATACGGACCCAAAGCAATGGATCCCGCGCCCACACCGTACAGTGTATTACTGTAGCGTTGCCATCTTCCAGGCAATATCAGTGTTATTCCATGCGTGGTTGTGTTACTGTTGCCGCCGCCATCATTTCCGTTCCAGTCTCTACCTGTATTTTTGAACGACGCAGAATTAAGAGACTGTAGAGTGCTAGTAAGCGGCTGATTGTAAACAGCAGTGCAAGTTCTACACGGAGAATTTGTAATTCCTTGATTTGGATAGCCTGCTGCGTGTATTTTGCCAGGAGCATCTTCTTCAAAAACAGGTGTAACAAGCAAACCGTTAATAGCGAAATCAATAATACTATTTCCACTATAATTCCACTGACCGGGTGCTCCACCTTTTCCCGATTGTATGAACACAACCGTATTTCCTCGCGTAACCAATGCGTCTTCATCTATTCCAGTTTTATTTACATTTAGAGTGATAGTACGATCCTCTGGCTGTAAGTTTCCGTCGTTTGCTCCACCTTCACTGGAATTGTACACCGCAGGATTGTAGAAGAGCAGTTTGTATGTGGCGTTGACCCCTCCTGCGTTGGATGTACCAGCAGATCGAAGAAGTCTTACAGGAGTGGTTCCAAATGAGTTTTTGAAAACGGAAATTGCTTTGCTTGCAGACAAGTGTGCTGTTTTTCCGCGAAAATCCGAAAACGAAACAGGTCCACTTGTTGCCACTCCCTCCACACCGCTTGCCACTTCTGCACTGCTACCTGGACGACCACTATATTCAGAAATCGCTGAAGGAGCACCATTTACCCGCTTGAATTCCGCTTCTATGTCCGTAAAGGAAATTGCGCCTTGTGACGGAGTAGGCATCAGATTACCTCTTCTCTAGTTCGTGTACTCGCGTGGTCAACTCCTTCACCGCTTCAACAAGCAATCCAACCAGATTTCCGTAGGCAAGGGCTAGGTTGCCTGCTTCGTCTGTTGAAACTGCTTCTGGAAGTACCGTTTGCACATCTTGGGCAAGCAATCCAGTTTTTCTGTTTCCATTAGAGTCGGTGTACAGGACACCGACCAACGAACGAACCTTGTTCAGGGAATCCGCGATGGGAGAGATGTCGCGCTTGTATCGTGCATCAGAGAACGCCACAATGTCATCGCTTGCGTAAATCTTTCCTGTTACGGAGAACTTATACGATGTGGAAGCGGATCCACCCACACCAACATCACCAGCCGAAGATATGATCATCCTCTCAGTGTCGTTTGTTCCAAAACGCATATATCCTGCTTCATAATTCCACATCTGTGCGTTGTTGCTCTGTAATGAGAAAACAAGCCCTCTAGTTGCCCCATACCCGCTGGTCGCAGCCAGTTGCAGTATCGGATCCGCTGCAACAATAGCCAGATTCCGCGCGGGAGCAGATGTTCCAATTCCAACCCTTCCCAAGTTGTCCACAGTCATTCGGTTTTTCATTCCATCGACATAAGCATCAGTGGTCAAGAAATGAATTTTTGTGCCGTAAAGACCACTTCCTTGTATAAGAATTCCACCTTGTGTGGTGGAGGGGGTTGATGTAGCGGAAGTGGTAAAGCCCACGTATCCATCATTAATTCCGTTTTGTCTGAAATGCAAACCACCAAATTGACTAGTTCCCGTCAGAGTGGTGCGTGTAGAAGGATTGGTTATGTCTAGCGTGGTAACGGGAGTGCTGGTTCCAATTCCGACATTTCCTTCTGCATCTATACGCATCCGTTCTGTGGTGGTTTGCCCTGTATAGAAACTTAATACTGATCCACGAAGCACATTTTCAATGTATTGTGCAGTGGCGCGATTATATGCTTGGGTAATACTGCTACCGCCAGCAGGAACAATCTCAAGTCCACCTCCACTTGTCACACAGACAGACAGAGGTGATGCTGGCACATCAGTGCCGATTCCCAAATTTCCCGCACTCGTCAACCGCATCCGCTCCGTACCCAAACCAGAATCTCCGCTGGTGTTTGTGTGGAAAACAAGATCACTGTTTGAGCCGCCGAGCAGCCGTGTTCGCAGATCACGTATCAGAAGATTACCGTATGGAATGTCAATATCGTCAATGATTGCAGCGCGTGTGTACGGTTTTGCCTTGATGATGTACCGCACCACGGTGTAGGGCGGCATATTTGACAAAAGACCAGTATTAGAACCGCTTGTAGTTGTGTACTTGGAGTTTGTTGTTCCTGTGAGAACACCAGCGGTGTCAACAACAGTAGATTCCTGACCGCCCTCCGAACCAAGCGAGTAGATGCCAGAGATAGCCGAGTTGTTTGATGTGTCGGTTTCAAGATCACCACTTGCAGGCAGTGCGGATGCATTCACGCCAATCGCAAACCGCCCACGCAGATCAGGGGTATTGAAGTGTGTAATAGCAACAGTGCTAATGGTCAGTGATACTGCTTTGAATGCACTTGCATTCGAATATGCACGATAGTTTCCCGTGCCTGTTTCTGCGCTGACAAAACTACCACCCGCAAACACCGTATTGTTTATTGTGAAGTTTTTGGTCGTGCTTGAGTACGAGGGAATGACCTGAACCACGACAGTGGTTGATGTCACACTCAACACAATCGCAAGCAAAGATGCGTTTGTGACTGCTCCCGCAAAAGGACTGCCTGTGCCAGTAAAGGCAGCAGTATTAGCCTTGTACTGAATGTAGTCTCCCACGGAAAGAGAGGTGCCGACATTTCCAGTCACAGTCAGGGTAGCCACATATCCGTATGCTGGGACGCGATCACCGCTAGTGTTTTGCAGTTTCAGATACAGTTCAGGATAATCCACGACTGCATACGATGCGCCAGTGCACTCCAACCATGTGTCAGGGATGACCGAGCCAGCAAACGGCATAATCGTACCCACAGGCTGAATCTCGTCCACTGAAATGGTAGACGATCCACCAATCTGCGTACCCAAATAATTGGTGACCACGTATCCACCGCCCGTTGTTGTTCGGGTAAGCACAGGCTTCACAACCGTGCCAAGCGCACTGGGCGGACTACTTGTGAGTCCACCTGGAACTTCTGCACTCAAAAACAACACGGGTGCGCTCACGCCAGCGTAACCACTCAAACTAATAAATCCGCTGTACACCACATCAAACGATGTGGCAGACGCACTCTGCACGACACCCACAACTTCTGCGCTTTCCGCCGAGTTTGCTTGGGAACGATACCAGGTTCCAGCAGCACCAACAGAAGGATCGTAACGAACCACATCACCCGAAACAAACGAGTTTGCTCGAACAATTGTTTCCAGTACGGTTTTGGGAGTGGATGCTCCGCCTTTCAATATGAGTGATGATCCCATGTGTGTGTCCTGTTATGAAATACGCTGACAAAGGTAATAGTACGTTACGCCTGCGGTTCCGCGATTATCAACTGCGCGTCCACGAGATTTCCATGACCCACTCAGGGTTTTTCCGCTTGCACCCGCAGGATTGAATCCGGTTCCAAGAGTAAATTCACCCGTGTATCCGCCCGATCCCTGGTAGTACACATGTGATATTGTGGCATTTGGAGCAAGCGTTCCACCAGTAAGTCCAATCAAAACGCTGCCAACCGGGTAATCGGTCAAATCAGCATTTGTACCCACATAACCAGTCACAGACAAGTCTCCAATCACATCGCCACGATACGAAATGATGTGACCCGTGATCGGGCTGGTTGCAAAGAGAATCGGCTTTCGGACATGACCCACTGTAGTGGGCGCAGTGGACACCAGCGATGGGGTAGTGCTTTCTCGTGCTTGAGTGGTTCCTGCGGCATTAGACGCAAGAAAGTACTGTGTTCCTGCCACAAGACCACCGCTGTCCGCACTCATTCCACCCGCAACAGAAAAATACCCGTCTGTTGTAACACGGAACTTGTAGTTTGTGGCAGTGCCTCCGACTGCTGATCCACTTGTGTCTACTATGGGGAACACCTCTGTGACAACACCAAGAGACTCTGCCGCCGCAGGAGTGTTTGCCTGTGCTTTCACGTATACACCAGAAGAGTAGGTGGCACTAGTGTTTCCTGGCGAAGGAGTGGTCCAGTTGTACGACAGGGTAGTAGACCCACCGCTAAAGCCCACAACATCGCCCACCCTGAATTGGTTAAACTGTAGTATTTCGGTAGAAACTGTTGCAGCAGAAGCAAGTTGTGTGGTGTCCGCAATGAGTCCTCCAGTAAACGGCAACACCACTCCGCTACTGGCACCAGTGGCAATCATCACCGCTTTATGTACAGTTCCCGCAGACCGAGCAGGAGTAGTAGACATCTTTCCCGCACTGTTGGACAAATAGTATACGGATCCGCGAGTAAGAGAAGTTCCCGTGAGAAGAGCATTGCCGAATGCTCCGAAAATCTCTCCAATGTAGGTGAGTTCAAACTCGTTTGCACTCACAAGATTTGAAACCAGTCCAATCACTTCGGCAGTGTCTTCTGAATTGGAGTCTGCGGCAATATAGAAGCCTGAGGGATTAAGGTATACAGGAGTGCCAAAAGAAAGTCCGTGACCATTCTGAAACACTCTTTTTCGGTTTGCTCCATTGCGAATATTGAGGAATGGATACGCACCGTATGTGACTCCGTTCAGTACCTCCATGAACACAGTTGTGCCAGCAAGAGAGTACCGCGAGAATTCTATTGCCCGATTAGAAGTGGTTCCCCGAGCAGCATCACTGCTAATTGATATTGCTAATCCATGATCAGTGGTGCTTCCACCGTCCAAACGAATGGCTGTTCCGTGAACTGGAAGCGTTGCCCCGCTGTGCGGAACGATTCCAAATGTGGGACCAGTTATTCCAATGTTTGCGTTTGCCCTCCACGCACCCGTTGTGCCGTGAACGGGTTGTGCAAACCACAAAAACTCTGCGGTGCCGCCAGCAGAACCACGCCGAAGCAGCAAACCACCTCCACCAGCAGTATCAATTGCCGCATCACTTGCACCAGAAGTATCACCCAACACGATATTAAAGTCATCAATCGTTACAATGTTTGCGTTCAGAGTAACAACACTAGAGTTGAATGTTACTGCGCCATTAAAGGTTACACCATCAGAAAAACTCACGGGGCTAACAAATGTCAATCCCTGCGTGATGTTGGGATTAAGGCTTATGGTAAGAGTTCCACCCGCATCAGTAACCGCCGACACCGATCCCGAAGTAGTGGCACCGTACACACTCATTTTGTTGAGTTTGTAAACGCTTGTATTTGTGACATCTCGCCAGAACGAGAAAGTGTCTGCCAAGTCCACTTCTGGAATGGCGTATGTGTTTACGTCTGGTCCTGTGCTTGCTGCCATATGTTACTCACCCGTAGTGTTTGATTCTTGGTTTAGTGATTTTCTGATGCAGAGCAATTCTTCTCTCATACTATTTATCTGATTTTGCAAGGACTGTAATTGCTCCACCACAGAACGTTTTTCACAATACTCTCTGTACGCCTTTTGATCCACAAAAACCACGCTATTGTCTGTTGTGTCACGAATATACCGAGTATCCGACATCACCGCACCCAACTCACAGCACGAATATTCTTCACGGCAGGTGTCTGATAGTAAGTGAACGCACCAGAAACACTTGTACCAAGCGACACTTTAATCTGATATGCGCTAAACAGAGACGAGGTTGTTGACGAAATAGAATACACTAACTCACGGAAATCAATTTCCGAACTACTATTGAAATCACTCGAAGACCGTCCGATTTCAGTCCAGGGTTTGCTGTATATGTCGCTTTCACCGTTGATAGTGGCTCGGTAATAAACTTTTACCGTGCTTCCTGCAAGTTTGTTTACGTCCACAAAAACTGAAATGCCGTTAGACAAAACACCGGGCGGCAATTGCACTATTCGTGACACATAATCCGATTCTCGTGTTGTGCTGTCAGAAAAAATCTTGATTGCAGCAGAATACATTGCTTGCAAATACACTGCCGGAGAAACTGCTCGACTCACTCCGCGAGAAAGTGTGTATGTAAGAGACGGATTGCTTGTGATTGCTGTTTTCAAGTACACCGACTCATTGTTCGCAAAATCAATGCTGTTGTTGATGCTTCTGTTGATGGAGCAATCAAATGGGATGATTTCTGGTGAGTAAAACTTCATTATTTGAGAATTTGCTCCTGAAGACAGAGCATCCCAAGTAAAATAACCAACCGAATCAAAATCACATCTATCAACAGTAAACATGAGGTCGGTGGAATTATCTGCTACTGCTGGTCCAAGTCCCTGCGGAGTAAACAGTGTTCCCACCAACTGATTGTTTCCTGCGCGTCCAGCCACCGCAGACGCATTGTCCAATCCATTCACAGAACTCTGTGCTGCATACAACAAATACTTGTCACTGTTTGCCGTTACACATATTGCGTATTCGCCAGGCTCCAGATACACAGGACTGCTGAAGGAAAAAACCGTTTCGGTTGGCTGACTAGCATTCGCCGTGATTTCATCAGGCGTTTTAACCGATGTGCTGAACGGAACAACCACAGACGGAGACGGATATCCAGACACAGTGGGACGGATTTGCACCATAACAGGAACAGCAGCAGTGGCTCCCGTGTCTTTTTGTGCAAAATACAGAGACACACTCTTGATGTAAATTCCTTCAGGATTCGTTTTTCTGTCTACAAAAAATGTCTGCGACAGTGGATCAGTCCAGTGCGTTCCTTCAACCACATCAGTGTCGCGGTTGAAAGGGTCTTTTGAAACTGTTTCACTAGCACTAGTCTGTCTGCGATACTCGGGAAGTCTGACAGAATACGAGCCAGAGTCTCGCTGCTCCAACAATCCGTTGCAGAAGTACATTGCATCTGCACCCATTGAGGAGTCTGGTGTGTACGCTGTATCGGTGATACGCACCAATTTGTTTCCAGCAAGGTGCTGACCCGAAGGAATGTTAAACGACACGGAACACGATCCGTATTTGTCTGTGCTGATTCCAGTCAGTCCCTCATTTCCATCAAAAAGAATACGAAGATCACTAGAATTGGGTTTCAAACCACGAACAGTGGCAGTAACAGTTTTTGATGGTATGTACGGCACCACACTACGATCAATTTCCCGCGAACCTATTTTTTGCTTTATCCGATTCTTGAGCCGTCTGGCATTAATGAAATCACTTGTCTTTTTGCCAATAGAATCAATATACCGAGCAGAACCCGAGTTAATGCTTCCCGAGTTGAACGAAGGAATGGCACTCTCCGAAAAAACGTGTGGTACATCTAGTACTCGCTTGAGCACGGGATCAGATTCCTCTTCAACCACCTCAATTCCCGTCCATATGCTTTCCCAATCATTCCACTGTGTGCCGTGTCCACGAGAATTCGATGGATTGGAAGACAGCCAGTTGTCGTTTTCCATGAGAGCATTGGTTTTTACCACTGGTCGCTGTGCAGTATCGTACACAGGATCAACCGATGGCGACAGACTCATGTGACCAATCCAATTAACCGTGTTTGACGGATTGATTTTTACTGTTTTAGTGTACTGCTTGTTTTCTATGTACGGCACAAGTGTGTAGTCAATTGTAACTAGACCATCTGGTGATGTGGTTGCGCCGTTCAGTGATGGAGCAGTCTGAATCGGCGCAGTGGCAGAGAAAAACGGACGCAATTCACCGCGTTCGTAGTCAACGGAACACGAATACTGTCCATCCACGACATCTCCGATTGAATGTCCGTAAAATTCATCAGAAAATATAGAAGTCTTCAACGGTTCAATGTCGGCACACGATCCACGTAAACTTCGTGACTCTATATCTGCTTCAGACAACGACAATTTTGCAAAAACTTCAACATCGTCCAGCCGCTTCTGAATTTTTCCAATTTCGCCCATCGTGTATCTACGATTTTCCACTGGTGTAATCACCAAATCGCTTCCATTGTGAGTGTACGCTGGCACAGTAACAGTGGCAAGCACAAGTGCGTCGTCTGGATCAGGAGGCGCAACTGGCGACAAATCTGGGGTGCCCGTAACCGAGAAAAACAGAGCAGATCCGTCTTCGGGATCAGCCTTTACACACACTTTGTCAATACGCGGCAGATAGTGCGAGTACGAAACAGTTGTTGTGCTGTATGCAGGAAGACTACTCATCTCGCTTGTTCCATACGGCTTCAGCGTCGGTGTGGCAGATGTAATTCCGTTTCTTCTGAAGTCCAAGCAGTTTGCAAGTGAAACCGAAACTCCTGTTTTTTCGTCTGTGTACAACGGAATCTCTGAATACGGAATGTTTCCTGTTTCAGAGTGCACATACGAGTGCTTTCCAATGAACGGCGCAGCAGCAAGACCCGAATGTAAAAAATACTCAAAAGCCACAATAAATTGGGTGTTGCTACTACTTGCGTATTGGGTTTTGTTTTCAGATGATCGCTTCAGGTACAGACGAGCACGCTGATAGTGCGTGGATCGTTGTCCACTATCCAATTCAAAGTCACCAGCGTAAGACACCACCCCACTCAAAACACTGGTTACGGAGTACACATCAGTCTTGTCTAATTCGTAGTAGACTCTGCCACTTTCATCTGTTTTTCTTGATCCGCCACCAGTAAATGTATTGCTTGCAGTCGTTGAAGACTTGTATCGGTACGTGCTAACGTTAGAAATTGTTGGCGTATATTTAACGGGAATTGTTACTCGGGGTTGAGCACCTGATCCGTATCCTCCAGGAACACTACTTGACGGTACAGTGATGGTAACCGAGTTGCCGTCCGCAGCGGTGGTCATTGTGGCATTCAATACAGCCGGTGCCCAAACCTGTGCCATAGTGTTTCCTGTGGTGTTAAGGAACACTGGTTGGAGTGCGGACGAAAGACTGGATATATTCGTATTAGAGTACGCATCAAAAGAAAACACCGAAGAACTTCCAGAAGATATAGTTTCAGAAAAGTTTGATTTTGACACCGTGTACACGGTGTTTGTGCCGCTTGTAGTGGCACTAATCGGTACGCTTGTCATCTTTGTCCAGAACGAAACCGCAGACACGTTTTCCACTGCGTATCCAGGCAGCAGTGGAAACACCAACGAAGACGATTCTGTGCCGAGTGGTTGAGAAAAATTGGTTCCACTGACTGGACCGAACGCGCCAATGGTTGCACCAGTGGCAGCGGTGTTATCGTAAAAATGTCCCTTTGTGGCAAGTGTAATGTTTCCACTCAATCCGTAGAAATAGGTGGTGTATCTAAGACTGGAAGCACCACCAGCAGGCGACACCGGCACAAGTCCGTGAGAAAACGCGGTGGCAACAACCGCGTTGGCTGCATTTCTAAACCGAATGGTAGAAGAACCATTAGAAAGTGCTATTGCATTTGTGTTCAATTCCGCAGTGAAACCGTTCACTGTGATCGGCAAATAGTTTCCCACGTTTGCAAGCAACCCAACAGCGGATTCAGTTTGTGTGGTTCGGGCACTGGGCAGGCTCAAAGACTGCGGATACGTGTTCTCTACTTCATACCCCAAAACATAGGCTTTTCCACTACCAACACTCATGGAAACCGATCCAGACTCAACCTCATTCTCATTACTGACAGATATTTCAAACGGTCGCACAACATACGATCCCGACTCGTCGTAGGTTCTTCGTGCCAGTGCTCGCTCTATTTCTCCGTAAGTTACCCGTTCCACCTTTTTAGTTATTTTTCCGCCGTCAAACCGCAGCAACTCTACAAAGTCATCTGGAGTTTCGGAAAGATCGGTTTGTGAAAGCACAAGGTTAATCTTGTACCGATCAGCACCAGGCGCATTGTAGTTGTACGAACCCACAGACGGATCTCGGAGGGTGGAATCCTCTTCATCCGTAACAGAGTCCCGCAACACAGAAAACCCTATCTTCTTGTTTAGGGAAAAGAAGTTAGAAAAATTGAAGTCTCGTATTGTTATGAGCGGGTTGAACGGAGAAAATCTTTGTGTAGGGGTCTGCACAAAAAATCCGTCCACATAGAATATTCCCTCGTTCACTGTGACTAGTTTGCACTTGCCTCTCGGAAACGCTTTTGCAAACGTAAAAACTGGATCCGCAACCGAAACAAGTTCAATAGTGCCCGTACTTGTTCCGTTTGCGTAATTAACGGTGGTGTTAGTGAATCCTGTTCCCGAAAAATAGTCAACTATCAGCACCACGTGTCCGTCTCTTTGGGTGTCTGGCGGAACCACGTGTACAATTCTTGCTTCGGTGTTTGAAGCAGACTCTGTGATCACACCACCAATAAGACTGGTGTAATCACTCAAACCAAGAACCGCAGATCCTGAATTGGACTTGACCATCAAGAAATCTGCGTTTCGTACACTTATGCCGCCGCCCGCAATACGCGATCCGTCCTTGAAAAGGTGATCCCCGACAGCAGAAATCTGATTCTGCAAAATCGTTTGTAGTTGTGTGAGTTCTCGTGCCTGTAGTGCGTATCCTGGCTTGAACAGCACACGCAAAAATCCCTTTGCGGGATCGTGATCATCGTAGTAAGGACTAATATTGAACAGACTAGAGTTGTTTGCCATATTTCCCTCTTAGAAACCCAAACGAATACGAAATTCGTCTTCTTGTCCCACTACTCTTTGAACGGGGCGGACGTTATTTATGTATAAGACCTCTCCAGAACTAGGTGAAATTTCAGGAAGACTCAACCCAGTCACCACATACGCAGAAAGAGTAGAGCCGCTTAAGCCGTGTGTAGCCACACTTCGGAAAGAGCCTTGAACTTCTGTTAAATACAGAGTTCCGCTTGAAGAGTTTACAAAATCCCAGTTGTACACTTTTCCTGTTGCGTAATGCCCGAATGCTCCAGTTACGCCCTGATGAATCGTTTCACCGTTGGTGAATGAATTGGGAGTAAGCGGAGCGTAACTAATGTCCACTCCGCCAACAGAAGAGTTAACGCTTGTGCCAATACGAAGAGCGTGTAGTCCAGAGTAAACCGGTGCCGCGTCTTGATCAAAATAAGCCAGTCCTGTCTCCACCACCTTATACTGCTTTACTTCACCATTGTAAGTCTGAAACTCGGGTATTCCCGCGCTGCCTTTTTTGGTGATCCATACAGTTTCTCCAAAACGGGGAAGAATGCTGGAAATCAAAGACGATGCAGCACTACGAAGACCCACAATCGGAACAGATCCACTCACAAAATTTCCGCCTGTGGTCAGCCGAACCACCAGTTCCGTGCTGCCCACGCTGATCACAGTGCCTTCTACGGTTATAGAGTATGTGAACGTCACCGTATTTCCTGTAACGTTGGATACGGGTGTTCCCGCAGGAATCACCTGACGCACCCTTTCTCCTACTTGAAAATTTGCATTGGGTGGCATTGCCGCTGAAAGCGTAATAGTGTAGTCGTCTCGACGGTCCTGACGAGTAACGTACTTGCCGTTAGAAGGAACGGTTTTGAGTGATATGGTGTCAATAAGACCTGTTCCAAGTCCAGCGGAAACAGGAGTACGAGCCAACACCACTCTGGAACTAGAGTACGTTTCTCTGCCAAGAACAAGATTTTCTGGTCCTCCATCAAAATTAGCCGTTTCAATCGGTCCGTTCACTGGCGCAAGAACAATGTCTCTGAAATACAAATCGGTTTTTCCTGCAATTGTTCCACTGCCGTCATTCATAACGGGATTCTTGATTATTCCAAATTGACGATACGAACCACCTGATATGATTTTGTCAGAATCTGATTCCAGTATTTCACACACAATAAGAACGTCTTTTACATTCAACTCTTTCAAAATATTGCTGCCGTGTCCGCCCTTTGGTGGCAGCACTGCACGCACAGACGGGTGGTTGGTGTTGGCTGATTTTGGACTCACTACCTCAACATATACTCGGCTGTAATCACGCCCACCACTTCCAACTTCTATTTTGGAAATTTGATTGCTTGAATTCATCACAGGATACGCAAAGGCACCGCTTCCATCGCCAACAACTTTGATGTACGGAATTATTTCAACCGAACTTCGTGCACTTCCACCGCCACCAGTAATTGTTGGTGTGCACACAAAGTCTCCAACATCTGAAACAACCCGAAACTTAACGTCGTTTGCGCCTATGGTTGCGCTTCGTATGACTCCGTAATTTCCGCGCTCTG
>Ga0164293_10003419_pt1 | contig 13536 bp, 14 predicted proteins | sample GEODES118metaG_FD_111487 | JGI IMG/M metagenome (GOLD analysis project Ga0164293, IMG submission 111487) | Eutrophic lake water microbial communities from Lake Mendota, Wisconsin, USA - GEODES118 metaG | ecosystem: Environmental > Aquatic > Freshwater > Lake | place: USA: Lake Mendota... | reverse complement strand
TGGGCGATCTCGTTTTCGTGGTGGGGAAAGATCAGATCGGCGCCGCCAAGATGGATGTCGATCGTGTCGCCCAACTCCTCGCGCACCATCGCCGAGCATTCGATGTGCCAGCCGGGACGGCCCTGTCCCCACGGCGATGGGAAGCTGGGTTCGCCCGCCTTGGCTCCTTTCCAGAGGGCAAAATCGAAGGGATGGTGCTTACGGTCTTCCTCGGCGCTGGCAACGCGGCCGGAAGCGTTGTCCTGCTGCTCGGCTAGATCCCGGCCGGAAAGTTTGCCGTAATCACGGTGCTTGAGCACGGCGAAATAGACATCGCCATCCACCGAATAGGCGGCCCCTCGGGCTTCAAGGTCGCCGATCAGGGTGCGGATCGCATCGAGGCATCGAGTGGCCCGCGGCATCCGGTCGGCGGGAAGAATGTTGAGGGCGGTCATGTCGGTCACGAAGGCCTCGATGTTGCGTTCGCTCACCGTCTCCATTGAGCTGCCCTCGGCGGCGGCGCGGGCGAGGATCTTGTCGTCGATGTCGGTGTAGTTCTGCACGAAGGTCACCTGATAGCCCAGCCAGATCAGGTAACGGCGCAGCACATCCCACACGATGTAACTGCGGGCATGGCCGAGGTGGCAGAGGTCGTAGACGGTGACGCCGCAGCAGTAGATCGAGACCTTGCCGGCGCGGAGGGGCACGAAGTCGGCCTTGGCCCGGGTGAGGGTGTTGGTGAGCCGCAGGGTCAAGGCGGGGGCCGGCCCGGGGCCGGTTAGCGACGGATCGGTTGCACCGTAGGGCCTGGGGAGGTTGGAGGTTTGCGAGCGCTCTAGCCTCTGCCCAGCCTGTGATCCAGGCGAAGGTTGAGCGTGACGGCCGATAGCCAGAATCTAAATCGGTCCTATCCGCATCGCTTGGGCTCTGATCCAGGGCCTGAAGCTCTTCCTGCCCTAGTCATGGTCCTGCCGGACCCGGACGCATCCCCTCAGCCTGGCCCAGCCGACCGCCGCCGCAGCCCGCCCGCTAGCGGACCGCCTGCCAGTCGCTGATGGCCAGGTACCCATTCACCGTGGGCAGTAGATCCTGCTCAACGTTGTGGCGCGGCCGCAGCCTGCACCGCCTCGGTAGTGGCGGCGGCATCCGCAAGATCCAGTAAGCGCGGCTCCATGGCGGTGCCCGAGCCGAGCGAAACGATTAGGAGATATGTTTACGCGTGAAATGCATGTTGGCCAAGTTCGGCATCCAGGCTGGCGTCCGTACAGCTCGGCCACTAGCTGTACAGCTCGGCCACAATGAAAACAGGCCTAAATTGCTTGGCGCTGCCTGTGTTTTAGAATTGAATGCTAAAGAAGATTTAGTTGAGGGCATGCCTGTGAGATATAACAGATTAAGCCTGGGAGCAAGAAGTCTTAATATTACTGCTTTGTTCGTCTTCACCGCAATAACCCTGTCCTGGGGACAAAGCTTTGTACCACCTTACACAGGACTTGAGCCTGGCTGGAAAGAAGCACTTGTGCAGGCAACCGATCAAGGTCTTGGCTTTGGAACCGACTTAGTTTTCACTTTTGGACCTTACCATCAACTTTATACCAACGCAATGAGTGACAATCTGTATCCATTTGTGATTGGCAGATTGGTCTATGGACTCGCCTGGGGAGCGGCTGTAATCAGTTTTGTGCGCCTATCAACACCAGTCGCGGGATGGCTGTTGGCAATTTTCATGGCCCTAAGCGGGAGTCTCAGTAATGACGCTCCTTTCTACGCATTACAGCTTGCGTTTCTCCTCATAGTGGCAAGCGATCTCAAGCAAAGTGAGCTGCCACTAATTGCGCTTATTTATGCCGGAATTGTAATCTCTATTTTCTGCAAATTAAGCTTTGCTGTTTCAGCAGTGGCAATTGTTTTATGTGCTGCTTGGCTATTAGCAAGAAAATTCTTACATACACTCAAGCAAGATGTGCTTGCCTTCGCGGCGGCGCTCGGTATTCCATTAATGATCTGGGCCGCATCAGGGCAATCCATCATCAACCTCCTGCACTATTTATTTGGACACAATCTATCAATTGTTTTTGGCTACAGCTCGGCCATGGCAATCGATGACCTAGCGGCAGCCTGGCAAGTCCCAGCCTTTTGGGTTGGTGCCTTTAGTGTTGCTGCTTTAATCCTAAGAGCAGCGTACTTAAGGTTGCAGAACAGATTAAGTTCTGTCTTCATTGCCTGTACTAGTCTGTTTCTTTTCTGGACAGTATTTAAGGCTGGCATGGTTAGGCATGACCCGTGGCATGCTCCGAGTGCTGGTCTGGCCTTGGCTTGTTTTGCCATCTTGGCCCTCGTTTATACCAGAACAATCGAAGCACATGAGGTTCACTTTGTTTCTGCCGCAGGGTCGATTATGCTGGGCCTCAGCATCAGCTCACAGTACATTTCGCCGATACGCAGCCAGCTCGACGAGTGGCTCGAGAAAACATTAAGCAATACATATCTTTTCGCCAAAATTATACCATCCAGTAGAGCGAGGCAGGTGCTCCAGAAGCTCCGCCAAAATGGTTTTGTTGATCTAAAATTAGATGCAGAAGATCTCAGCTTGATACCCAGGCTGTCAAGCGTCGATTCAATACCCTGGGATATCACAGATATTCCAGTAAATGGGCTACTCTATCGACCCCGCCCAGTCATTCAATCGTATTCCGCTTATACCCCAAGCCTGCAAGGACTCAACAGGAAACATTTCCTCGGGAAGCAAGCTCCCGCATACCTTGTCATGAATGCGCAAAGCATAGACGGCCGCAATCATCCAGATCTCGACTATCCATCCTTGGAAGCTATTGCATCCAGGTATCAGATTGTCGGCACCGGCAGCAAAGGCAGCCTAATCCTCAAGCAAAACAATCGCTATGTGGCCTTGACTCGATATGCACAGTGGCGGGAAACACGCTTGGGATTAGAAGGCGATGAAGCCCGGGACGCCAGCTCGGTGAAGGAGCGATGGAGTCAACTTCCCAAGCAGTTGGCCCCAGGCTCAAGATTTTCACTAGTACTCAAGCCAAACCTGTGGCGACGCCTACAAACGATTGCATTCAAGTCTTCGCCATTGATGATTGTCATTAAGTTTAATGATGGCCAGATCCGCACCTATCGCGTTCTTGAAAACTCGAGTCAAAAAATACCCCTCTTTCCCTATGTCGGAAGTAACGCAGGCTTGAGAAGCTACATGCTTGCCCTTCAGGGTTTTCCAGTCGACAGACTCGATATGGGTTCCAAGCCTTTGGCTATTCGCCTTGTAGGCGCGAAGGGCTCTCAGGGCTTACAATCTGGCGAATTAATTATTGAGCAACCTAGATTTCAATGATCTCCGTGCCTCTGATCACCGCCTGTCGCCCCCGGCAATGGCCAAAAAACCTGCTGGTCTACGCCTCGGCCCTGTTCAGCTTCCGATCCGATCAACAGATCTGGTTCAATTCTACTGTTGCACTGGTGAGCTTCTGCCTTATCTCCAGCACCATCTATCTTGTTAACGACATCATCGACTTGGAGGCCGACCGGGCCCATCCCAGCAAGTGCCGCCGGCCGATCGCCTCAGGGGACCTGCCCGTTCCCTTCGCCTTGGCTGCTGCAGCTGTTCTGTTTTGCGCCAGTCTGGCCGTAGCCGCCAGCGTCAGCCAAGGCCTGGCCGGCGTGATCCTGGCCTATGCCTTGATTCAGCTGGCCTACTGCCTGCAGCTCAAGCGCCAACCTCTGCTCGATATCTTCTGCATCGCCTCTGGTTTTTTGCTGCGTGCCCTGGCGGGCCTGGTGGCCACCGGGCTGGGCGCCTCCCCCTGGTTCCTGCTCACGATTGGCCTGCTCGCCCTGTTCCTGGCCGTGGAGAAGCGCAAGGCCGAACTGCGCATCTCAATCGAGCGGGGGGTCGTCACACGCCATGTGCTGATGCGCTACTCCCTGCCCCTGCTGCAACGGCTTGAATCACTCGTGGCCAGCAGTGCCTTCATGGCCTACGCCCTCTGGAGCGCGGGCCCCACCCTCAAAGGTGCGCCCACCAGTTGGATGCTGCTGAGCGTGCCCTTTGTCTTGGTGGGAATCTTCCGTTATCAGTTGCTCAGCGACCCCGAGGAGTCCGAACGCCGCGCCGGCGCCAATCCGGATCAAACCACCGAAAAGCCGGAAGAAATCCTGCTCGGCGACCGGGGCATTCATCTCATCCTCCTGGGTTGGCTGCTCACCGTGGTTGTGGTAGGCATAGCCCATCGCCAGGGTTGGTTGACATGAGTCGCTCCCCCATCCGCTCGGTCTGGGTGCTGGGTAGCACCAGCGCCGTGGCCATCGCCATCTGTCAGGCCCTGGCCAGCCAGGGCTGCCGCCGATTCCATCTGATTGCCCGCAACCCGATCGCCAATCAGGGCCTGGCCGTCGAACTGCGCGGGCGTTTCGGCGCCGAGGTGTCCCTCGAACAGGTGGACCTACTGGCCACCAACCGGGAGTTTTCCAGCCTAAGCCAGCTCTTTGATCTTTACCTGATCACGGCAGGTTCCCTCGGTGATCCCGAGCTGGCCCGCATCGAGGCCAGCGAAGCCCAGGCGATCACCGCTGCCAACTACACCAGCCTGATCCCCTGGCTCACCGCCATCGTCACGCCGGAGAGGATCCACACACCAGGCTCTCTCTGGGTGTTCTCTTCGGTGGCTGCCGACCGCGGTCGCCCCTCGAACTACCACTACGGCGCTGCCAAAGCTGGCCTCACCCGCTTCTGCGAAGGCCTGCTGCTGCGCTGCCACGGCACACCGTTTGCTGTGCGCATCTTCAAGGCTGGCTTCATGGCCACCCCCATGACCGTGGGAAAAGCCCCTCCCTTACTGTGCGCCCAGCCCGACCAGATCGCCCGTGATCTCTTGCGCCGCCCCCATCGCCGCGGCATCGAATACATCCCCTGGTGGTGGGCACCGTTGATGATGCTGATTCGCCTCTTGCCCCCCGCCATGGCCGCCAAGCTGTGACCGCATTCCCCCCTTGCGCCCAACAGAGCCTCACCGGCTGGGGCCGCACCGCCCCCACCACAGCCCAGCTGTGTCAGCCCAGCTCCCTTGAGCAGATCCAGGCGTTGATTCAGGCTGCTGGCCCCGCCGGCCTGATCTGCCGCGGCCTGGGCCGGGCTTATGGGAATCCGGCCCAATGCGAAGGGGGCACCGTGCTCGATCTGGCGGCCTTCGATCAGATCAGCCTTGATTCCGCCCATGCCTGGGTCACCGCTGGCGCAGGCGTCAGCCTCGATGCTCTGTTGCGGGCAGTGGTGCCCGCTGGCTTCTTTCTGCCCGTCACCCCAGGCACCCGCAACGTGACAGTGGGTGGCGCCATCGCCGCCGATGTGCATGGAAAGAACCACCACGGCGAAGGCAGTTTCGCCAATCACGTGATTCGCCTCCAGTTGGTGGATGGCCGGGGTCAATTGCGCGAACTGAGCCCCAGCGACCCCAACAGTTCCGCCGCCTTCTGGGCCACCGCCGGTGGCATGGGTCTCACCGGCGTGATTACCGAAGCCACCTTCCGACTGATCCCGATCGAAACCTCCCTGATCAGCGTCGACACCGACCGCTTCGGCGATCTCAATGCGCTGATGGCCGCGATGGTGGAGGCCGATGCCCGCTACCGCTACAGCGTGGCCTGGGTGGACAGCCTTCACCCCGCCGGCCGCGGTGTGCTCACCTGCGGTGATCACGCCAGCCTTTCGCAACTGCGCGAGCAGGCTCCCGAACTGGCCGCCGATCCCCTCGCCTACGACCCCAGGGCCCTGGCCTCCGCACCGCCCTTCCTGCCCGGGGGCCTGCTCAACACCTGGACGGTGCGGGCGTTCAACGAAACCTGGTTCCGCAAAGCTCCCAAGCATCGGGTGAGCGAATTGCAGGCCATCGGCCCCTACTTCCATCCCCTCGATGGGGTGGGAGATTGGAACCGCATCTACGGCCCCGCTGGCTTCCTGCAATACCAATTCGCCGTTCCCGATGCCGCCGCCGCACTGGTGCCGGAAACCCTGGCGGCCTTGCGCAAGATCGGTGCCCCCAGCTTCCTCACCGTGCTCAAGCGCTTCGGGCCGGCTAACCCTGGGCCCCTCTCCTTCCCGCAGCCGGGCTGGACCCTGGCCGCCGATGTTTCCGCCGCCGTTCCCGGACTGTTCGAGATGCTTGATCGCCTCGACCAGTGCGTCGCCGCTGCCGGCGGGCGGCTCTATCTCGCCAAAGATTCACGGCAATCGGCTGCCATGCTGCAGCGCAGCTATCCACGCTTGGCTGAATGGCGCGAGCAACGGGCCCTGCTAGATCCCCGTGGGGTGTTCGGCTCGGATTTAGCCAGCCGGGTGCAACTCTGATCTCATCGCCATGAAACTCTTCCTCCCCGATGGCGCCGGGCTCGTCGGCCTCAACCTGATTGCCACCCTGCAACAAGACCATCCCGACTGGCAGCTGATCGTGGTGGATAAATAAGTCGCGGCTCTGGAGGTGGGTCGCCGCTTTTTTCCAGCCGTTCAGTTCGTGTGTGAAGACCTCACCCGCTCAGCCGTAAACAGCTGGCACCAGCTGCTGGAGGGCTGTGATGCCTGTGTGATGTTGCAGGCCGAAATCGGCAACACCGACCCAACCCAGTTCGAATGCAACAACATCACCACCACCGAAGTTGTCTTGAGGGAATTGAAGCGTTGCCGGATTCCTCGCCTGGTGCACATCAGCAGCTCGGTCGTGAACTCTGTGGCCACCGATCTCTACACCACCACCAAGCGTCGTCAGGAGCATTTGGTACTGCGCGAATGGCCCACTGTGGTGGTTCTGCGGCCCACCCTGATGTTTGGCTGGTTTGATCGCAAGCATCTGGGCTGGTTGGCCCGTTTCATGCAGACATTGCCCGTATTCCCGATCCCTGGCTCGGGCCGGTTCATCCGTTAGCCGCTTTACGTGGGCGATTTCTGCAGCGTGATCCAAAGCTGTCTTGAGAACCCCGCCCTCACAGGTAGCTACGACATCACCGGCACTGAACGGGTGAGCTACATCAGCTTGATGCGCCAACTCCGTGATGCCGTGGGTGCTAAAACCTGGATTATCCATCTGCCGATCCCCCTGTTTGGTTTTCTACTAAAGCTCTGGGCCTTGATCAGCCGCCGCCGGCATTCACCAAAGACCAGCTCCAGGCCCTTACCGCAGGCGATGAGTTTGAGGTGATCGACTGGCCGGGAATCTTTCGCGTCCAGCCCAGGCCCCTGGCCGATGCCTTGCGGATCACCTACCGCGATCCCAGGTTTTCCTCCGTGGCGATGCCTTTCTGATGGACCAACCGTCTACCCCCTCCGTAGCCGTGATTGGCGGCGGCCCGATGGGCCTGGCGATTGCCTACCAGTTGGCACTGGAAGGTTGCAGGCCCGTGCTGCTGGAAGCCGACGACCGCCTCGGGGGCATGGCTGCGAGCTTCGATTTCGCCGGTGTGCCGCTCGAGCATTATAACCACTTCCATTGCCTCGAGATCAAGTTCGATGCCGTGATTTCCACCGTGCCCCTGCCCCTGGTGGCACCCGTGCTTCGCCAAGGCCAACAGGATCCCAACTTGATTGCGGCCTATGAGGCACAGCAATCGGTGGCCTGTACCTGCGTGGTGCTGCAAGCATCCAAGCCGATCACTGGCAATTTCTGGACCAACGTCAATGACAGCCGCTTCGCCATTCCTGGCATCATCGAGATGAGCAACCTGCGGCCGATCACGCCGTATATCACCTATGTGCCCTTCTATGTGCCGGCGGACCATCGCGATTACGGCCGTCCCAACAGGGCCTTCATCGCCGACTCAGTCGCCTGCCTGAAGGCCATCAATCCTGAACTTCATGCTGCCGATATCCTGGCCAGCCATTGCAGTCGCTACCGCTACGCCCAGCCTGTGTGCGGGACCGATTTTCTCGATACCTTGCCCCCCTTGAATCCGATTGCCAACATATGGATTGCCGACACCACAGTGTATTACCCCGAGGATCGGGGCATCTCTGAAAGTGTTGGTTTTGGGCGGGATCTGGCGCGCAAGGTGGTCAAGGCACTGCAATGACCAAGCCTCCCAACAGCCAACGCCGTGAATTCACCCTCTTCCTTATCACCGGTGGACTGGCAGCCTTGATCAACGTGGTCAGCCGCATTCGCTTATCCACTGTGGTCCGCTTTGAGATGGCGGTGTTGTTGGCCTACGGCGTGGGCATGGTCATGGCTTATGTGTTGGCCCGAAAATTTGTCTCCCTTTCTAGCCTTACCAGTATCCGGCGCTCTTTCGCAGGCTTTGCCATGGTGAATCTCTTTGCCGTGCTTCAGACCTGGCCGGTCAGCATCGGCCTGCGCAACTGGCTCTTACCGTTGCTTGACATCGTTGTTTTCCGCGATCTGCTTGCCCATACCATTGGCGTTGCCGTGCCAGTAGTGAGCAGTTACTTTGGCCAAAAGTACATCTCCTTTAGGCATTCCAGGTGACAACCATCGCCGCCTTTGACTTCGACGGCACCCTCTTGCAAGGCGATTGCCTGTTGTTGTTTCACCGGCTCCTCAGGGGCCCTGGTGGGATGGTACTGCGCTGGATCCGCCTGCTGCCGGTCCTGCTCAACTGGAAGGCAGGACGACGTAATACGACTTGGTTCAAACAACACTATTTTGCTGTGATTCTGGCGGGAACGAAAGCCCGCAAACGCCAGCAGGTTCTTGAGCGCGATCTCCCCAAGCTTTTAATCCAAAGGCTGCGACCCGAAGCTGTTGCCAGGCTCCGCTGGCACGATCAGCAAGGGCACAGGCTGGTGATTGTGTCCGCCTCTCCACGAGCCCTGATCCAGCCTGTGGCTCAACACTTGGGCGCCGAACTGATAGCCACGGAAACAAATGATCTTGCCGGCGAAGCTATCAACGCCAGCGCGCAACTCAACTCGCCCAACTGCAAAGGAATCGAGAAGGTGCGGCGGCTAGAGGCCTGGCTTGGCCAACCGCTCCAGGAGTTCGGACTTCATGCCTATGGGGAAAGCCGCGGCGATCGCGAACTCCTGCAAGCCGCCTGCGAACCCCACTGGCGCAGTTTCAACGCCGCGCTTCATCCCTATCCTCAGCGCCGCAAGAGTGACCTGGGATGGGTGCCCTTTTGGGACTGCTGCTGCTGGGCCTGGCGATCACTGGCCTGCTGCACCTTGAACCTGCAACCCGGCAGGCCCTAGTTCAGGGTCTGAGGCGGCTGCCCCTCTGGCTGCCGGTGATCTATCCCGTGTTGGCTGTGGCTTACCTCGGCCGTTATTGGCGCTGGCGGCTCCTGCTGGGTTCCGAAGCTATCGGTCGTTGGAGGCTTCAGGATGCCAAGGCCTGGTTTGCAGGCTTTGCGCTCACCGCGACACCGGGAAAACTCGGTGAACTCAGCAGGGTGACAAGCCTTCACCAGCAATTGGGCTAACCGCGGTCACCGCTGCTGCATGTTTTCGTTGCGGAGCGACTCTGTGATCTCATGGCCGTGGGTCTTTGGTTGTTGGTGCTGGTCCCCCCATTCATGGGCTCGTTGGCATCGCTCCTCAGTTCCTGGCAACCCCTTGCTGCGATCTCCGCAGGGCTGCTGATTCTGTTGATCGGCGGTCTCTGGTGCCGGCATCGCTGGAGGCACCAACTGCCCAGCGGCGCGATGGCGCGGGCCTGCCTGCCCACCCCATCAACTTGAGCACCGCCATTGTTACCTACCTGCTCTCTGGTACGGCTGGAATCCTGTCCTCCTTGCCGGGGGGTATCGGTGTGAATGAAGCGGCAGCCACTCTGCTTCTGCAGCAGGCGGGTCTACCGACAGCACTGGCCATGAGCATCGCTATCTTGCGTAGAATCTGCACTGTTTGGTCGATCACCGGACTCGTGATTTCGCAAGGACTAATGAAATATGAAGCTTAGGCTACGCCTTTGTTGCTCATTCTCAAGCTCAGCTTAGGCCTTCAGAGATCTATAATAAACAGCTAAGGTAAATACTATCCTTTGTGGATGTTTCTGGATTTGGGGGCGCTGTCCCTGGAGTTGTTGTGGGTGGGATCAGCTGGACGACTGCAGCTAGGGTCCGCAAGTTCGGTCATTTCAGCGGCTGGCGTGCGGCATTCAGGTAACCCTAACGATGCAACTGCGGGCATATCCGCTATGGCAGAGGTCCTCATCCGTGAAACCGCAGGAGTCCATGGAGACCCGTCATGGTCGCAGGTGTTCAAGATATCCCTCTCTGCGGGTCAGCGTGTTTGGTGAGCCGCAGGGCCATGACGCAGGCTATGCAGAGAGTCGGTATGGGTCCACGGTGCTTCCCGTTGGTCTTCTGCCTCCCCGGCCCGGCAGCGGAGTGGGGCTCAGTGCTCCGGGCATGCTGAGGCGAGATACGTAGAATTCACAAGCAAGCGAACGGCGGGAGAAACGGAGCGGATGCCTAGGCAGAGAATCAATCGGATCGCTACCGCTCTGTTATTCCTGGCAGCTGCCAACGCGCTGCTGTTCTGGATCCGGACACTGGGACAACCGCTAATTGATGTCCATGCTTTCCGTCAGACTCAGACAGCACTCACCTCTTTCTGGCTTCAGCCAGGCCTGAGTGGGATCCTCCATTACGAGACACCAGTTCTCGGGGCGCCCTGGGAGGTTCCATTCGAATTTCCCTTCTACCAGTTCATCGTGGCGGCGCTGTCACGCATTGCCTGGCTTGATCTGAGCTTCAGCGGTCGAGTGGTCAGCCTGATCTTCGGCCTCGGGGCCATGGCGATGGCGATCGCCCTGCTCCGGCAGTATGGCTTCAGCAGGTTGGCGCAACTTATATTCGCAACTCTCTATCTATCTTCATCCATTTATCTCTACTGGAATCGCTCCTTCATGATTGAGAGCACGGCTCTCTTCTTCACCCTCACCGCCCTCTTTCTTTACGGACGCAGCATTCGCACTTTTGATGATCTGACACCGTTGCGGAGGCTGCTACCGGCGGCTGGTTTCGCACTGAGCCTGACCCTGGCCATGCTTGTCAAGGCCACCACGGCCCTTTCCGTTTTCCTGCTGATTTCCTGTCACCTTCTTTGGCATCTGCTTAGACGAAGTACCCGGCGATCGCCGATCCTGCTCGCCAACAGCCTGGCGCTGCTGGCAGGCGTGGCGATCGCCTTTTTAGCTCTGCGTGAATGGACGCATCATGCCGATGCCTTGAAATCGCTCAATCCCTATGGACTGAAGCTGACTTCGACCGCACTACGTGACTGGAACTTTGGCAACCTGCACCAACGCTTTTCTGGTGATCTTTGGCAGGGAGTTGTGATCAAGCGTATGTTGACCAAGGACGCCTGGCTGCTATTGGTTCTTCTGCTTGCAACATCACTCTGGCAGTCACGCAAGGATAGGCGCAGGATAGGGTGCATTCTGGTCTGCATTCTTCTCGGAGTGATGCCGTTGCTGTTGTTTTCCAATCTTCATATCGTCCACAACTACTATCAGTCTGCTAATCATATTTTTCTGCTGCTTGCGATCGCCGGATCTGGGGCACTCATTCTCGAGCGACCGCGGCAGCCGGCTCTGATTCAAGCTATGGCGGCAGCCATCTTGCTTTTCTACGTGATCTCCGACGCTAAGACTTTCAAGAGGGATTATCTTGATGATGCCAATAAGCAGAGCGATGAAAAGCTTGAGATCAGCCGTTTGATCAACATATCAACTGATCCCAGCTCCGCAATCCTGGTGCTTGGTCATGATTGGGATTCATCGTTCCCTTATCTCAGCCGTCGCCGTGCCCTGGTCCTGCCGCGCTGGTATGAGAAGGGGCCATTCAGTGAGCAGGGCGTTCTCTCGGATCCGAGCGCAAGGTTGAAGCCTTACCGTCTTGGTGCGATCGTTACCGATAAGCCCCTGAGCACTGACACGTTGGCCCGGATTTGTCCAACGGCCCAGCAGGTCGCGCCCGTCGTCAAGGGGCGCTGGTACCTCTACGTCTGTTCGACGGGCCCGAAGGCCTAGGTTGAATCCCAAGGCAATAGACGCAACAGCAGATCTAGCGCCCGTCCCTGTTCTCCTGAGTTGCTGGCGTCCGGTGAAACCTGCTGTGGCGCGGGATCGCGGTCGTGAGGGCAGCTCAGCTCTGGGAACCTTGCAGCCCCTCCAGCACCTCGGCAAGGGCGGCACCCCAGTGCACAGGATCCAGAGCGAGGGCCAGGCGCGATGAGCTGCAGTCGAGCAGGGAATAGCTGGGCCGTTGGGCCGGGGTGGGGTAGTCGGCGGTGGTGAGGGGGCGCACCACGGCGGCCCGCTCCAGCAGACCCGCCGCCACCCCCAGCTCGCCGATGGCCACGGCGAAGTCGTACCAGCTGGCGGCGCCGGCATCGCTCCAGTGCAGGATTCTTGGGCCTTCGATCGCCGCACCGGTGTTGGCGAAGGCGCCTGCAGAATCGGCCCCGATCGATCGCCAGCAGGCCGCCGCCAGGGTATGGGTGGCGGTGGGGCAGCCCACCTGATCGGCCACGACGCCGAGGGGTTCACCGGCCGCTGCCTTGGCGGCATGGAGCCGCAGCATCGTGAGGCAGAAGTTTTTACCCACTGGCCCATACACCCAGCTGGTGCGCAGCACCCGGGCTCCTGGAAGGGCCAGGGCGGCTGTTTCGCCCGCCGCTTTGGTGGCCCCATAGACCCCCAGTGGATCGAGCGACTGATCCGGCTGGTAAGGCGATCCCTGGGCGCCGTTGAACACGAAATCGGTGCTCACCTGAAGTAAGCGGCCGCCCGTGTCACGGAGGGCTTCAGCAAAGGCCTGGGGCGCTCCGGCGTTGATGGCCATGGCCCGATCGGCCTCGCTCTCGGCCCGGTCGACGGCGGTGTAGGCCCCGGCATTAAGCACCCAGTCGGGGCGATGATCCCGCACGGCCTGCCGGCAGGCCGCATGATCGGCCAGGTCCAACTCGCTCCGACCGGTGGCGATCAGGATCACCCCCTCGGGAAGGCTGGCCTGAAGCGCGGTGCCGAGCTGGCCCTCCCGGCCGGTGAGCAGCACCTTCATGGCAGATGACTGACAAAGACATCGCCGCCGGCCAAGGCTTCAGCGAGCCCAGGGGCGGCGGCATCCTTGTCTGCCAGCATGGGTTCGATTCCGGTGGAGGGCCATTCAATCCCGATGTCCGGGTCGTTCCAGCGGAGGGAGCGCTCGCAGGCGCGGTTCCAGTAGCCCACGGTCTTGTAGAGCACCTCGGCGTTGTCGCTGAGGGTGAGGAATCCATGGGCGAAGCCCACGGGCACCCACAGTTGGCGGTGGTTGGTGCCGCTCAGCCGGGCCCCTGTCCATTGGCCGAAGCTGGGGGAATTGCGGCGCAGATCCACGGCCACATCGAAGATCTCGCCGGCCACACAGCGCACCAGCTTGGCCTGGGCTTCCGGGGCCACTTGGTAGTGAAGGCCTCGCAGCACCCCCCGGCAGGAGCGCGACTGGTTGTCCTGCACGAAGCTGGGCACCTCGGCCTCCGGGATGCCGAGGGCCTCAGCAAAGTTCCGTCGGTTCCAGCTTTCGAGGAAGTAGCCCCGATCGTCC
>Ga0164293_10003417_pt1 | contig 13538 bp, 10 predicted proteins | sample GEODES118metaG_FD_111487 | JGI IMG/M metagenome (GOLD analysis project Ga0164293, IMG submission 111487) | Eutrophic lake water microbial communities from Lake Mendota, Wisconsin, USA - GEODES118 metaG | ecosystem: Environmental > Aquatic > Freshwater > Lake | place: USA: Lake Mendota... | reverse complement strand
TTTTCATAATCTAATTGTTTAAAGTTAATAAATCAGGTATTAACTCTAAATGAAACTGGCCGAATTATGGGGAAGCCGACAACTGCACTAATAAACTTTGAACACACTTTCTTAAAATAAAAAGCTATTTAAATAAACACAGTATCTATATTGAAACAAATACACTTTTAAAGAAGATATGGTACTGACCTCCCTCCGGAAAACCGAAACGCTGGGAAATAAAGAATTGGGGGAGATCAAGGTCAAATTTTGTACCAGGCAATTTACATCCGCTCAGGCACCCTGATGCCAAGCAGCCCCATGGCCGAATAGATCACGAGGGCGGTCAGCTGACAGAGCCTCAAACGAAGTTGTTTTTTGTCTTCCGATTCGGCGTTGGTTACCGAGTGTTCGGTATAGAATGAGTTGAAGGTTTTTGCGAGCTGGTACACGTAGATCGCGATCACTGACGGGTTATGGTCAGCTACGGCCTGCTCGATCATCATGCTGAATTGTTCAATGGAAACCAATAATTCTTTCTCCAACGGGGTTAGACCCGGCGAAAGTTCATAGGCTGCGGCAGGGGATTCTTTTCGCAGGATCGACTTGATCCGGGCATGGGTATACTGTATGAATGGACCGGTAAATCCGTGAAAATCGATCGATTCTTCCGGGTTAAAAACCATCTTTTTCTTAGGGTCCACGCGCAGCAGGAAAAACTTCAGGGCGCCAAGGCCGAGAATATCGTAGAGTTCCTTCAATTCTTCTTCATTAAAGTCCTTCACCTTGCCGAGCTCACGGGTATGGGCAGCCGAAATGTTGACCATCTCTTCCACCAGGTCGTCCGCATCCACCACGGTGCCTTCGCGGCTTTTCATTTTTCCCGTAGGCAATTCCACCATACCGTAGGAGAGGTGGTAGATGCCATCAGCAGATGGCAGGCCCAGTTTCTGGCAGATCAGTCGGAGCACTTTGAAATGGTAGTTCTGTTCATCACCTACCACATAAATGCTTTCATCGCATTTGTATTCATTGAATTTATCGATCGCCAACCCGATGTCCTGCGTGATGTAAACGGCAGTGCCATCGCGGCGTTGTACAATTTTTTCATCAAGGCCGTCGGCGGTCAGGTCTATCCACACGCTGCCATCGTCCTTTTTAAAGAAGACCTCTTTCTGCAGCCCAATATCCACCATTTTCTTGCCCAGCAGGTAGGTCTCGCTTTCGTAATACATCCGGTCAAAATCCGAGCCTATGCGTTTGTAGGTGGCGTCGAAGCCTTCATATACCCAGCCATTCATGTCTTTCCAGATGGCCATGATATCCGGATCGCCGGCTTCCCAGCCCACCAGCATTTCCTGCGCGGCTTTCATGATTGGTGCTTCTTTCTCGGCGGCATCCTTATCCATGCCGCTGGCGATCAGTTCATCGATCTCCTTCTTGTATTCATTGTTGAACCTCACATAATAATCGCCAACAAAATGATCTCCTTTCTTGCCCGTGGACGCCGGCGTTTCACCATTGCCAAACCATTTCCACGCGATCATGCTCTTGCAGATATGAATTCCCCGGTCGTTCACAATACAGGTCTTCACTACGTCATGTCCACCCGCTTTCAGGATTTCGGCAATACTCCAGCCCAGGAAGTTATTCCTGAGGTGGCCGAGGTGCAGGGGTTTATTGGTATTGGGTGATGAGTACTCCACCATCACCTTATGAGGTTTGGGCGGAAGCAGGCCGAACCGGGGATCGTTGTAGCTGTTTTTCAGGATGCCCGTCCAGTAATCTTCCGTAATGGTAAAATTCAGGAAGCCTTTGATGATGTTATATGCCTGGAAGACCTTGGGTTCACTGGCCACGAGGAAATCGCCCAGTTCCGCGCCAAGAGCATCGGGGCTTTTCTTCAGTGACTTGACCAGGGAGAATAAAACAATCGTATAATCCCCTTCAAATTCGGGCTTGGTCTGGTTGATCTGGAAACTCGATCCCGCGGCCAGTTCTCCGTATAGACTCTTCAATGCCCCGTTGACAGATTCCCTGATTTTATTAACGATCATCTTTCAAAAGCTTAACTTGTTGTCGGTAAATGTTGGCAAATGTACGATACAACCCGCTTATCCCTGATCCTGCTTTTTGGGGCCGCTGTATTTATCCTTCGATGCACCTCAAGTTCAAAAACCATGGGCGTTCCTGATTTTGACAAGCAGGGGCATCGGGGCTGCCGGGGACTCATGCCTGAGAACACGATCCCGGCCATGATCAGGGCCATTGATCTCGGGGTAACTACCATTGAGATGGATGTGGTGATCAGTAAAGACCGGAAAGTGGTGCTGTCCCATGATCCCAGGTTCAGCAGTGAGATCTCCACCCGCCCGGGAGGTAAGCCTCTTTCCGCCAGCGAGGAGAAGAACCATGTGTTATACCAGATGGACTATGAGGAGATCCGCATGTGGGATGTGGGGATGAAACCCGTATTGAGATTTCCGAAACAGCAGAAGATGAAAGCGTATAAACCCCTGTTGGAGGAGTTGATTGATTCAGTGGAGTCATATATCCGTACGAAGGGGCTCAAGCCCGTTCAATACAATATTGAGACCAAATGCAACCCATCTGGCGATGGCGTGTTACATCCCGGCCCTGAGGAGTTCACTGACCTGCTGATGGAGGTGATCAACCGGAAGGGGATTGGGAACAGGACCATTGTGCAGTCGTTCGATGAACGCACCCTGCAGGTGATGCACAGGAAATATCCCCGCATTCGGACATCATACCTGATTGAAGGTACCGAGACCAATACCGTGGAACTGAATATTGCGAAACTGGGTTTTAAGCCGGATATCTACAGTCCTGAATACCGTCTTGTCACACCTGAAATGGTTCAGTACTGCCGGTCAAAAGGCATGAAACTGATCGTGTGGACGGTCAACGACCGGGAACAGATCAGGAAACAAAAAGAACTGGGCGTGGATGGGATCATTTCAGATTATCCTGACCTCTTTAACCAGTAAACTTTACCTTTGCCGCCCAACATCCCTATTCCATGCAGTTGATCGAAGTAAATGATAAAGCCTCGCAAAAGGCTTTTCTGGACGTGGCCCGTATGCTCTACAAGAATGATCCCGTTTGGGTCTGTCCCCTTGATAATGACATTGAATCCATTTTTGACCCTGCCCGGAATAATTTCCACCAATTCGGGGAATGTACCCGTTGGATACTCAGGGATGATTCAGGGGCGTTGATCGGGCGGATCGCAGCATTCATCAACAGAAAGAAGGCCTTCAATTTCGAACAGCCTACCGGCGGTTGCGGATTTTTTGAATGCGTCAATGACCAGAAGGCTGCAAACCTGTTATTTGATACCGCTCGCAACTGGCTTGTGGAAAGGGGCATGAAGGCGATGGACGGGCCGGTGAATTTTGGTGAGAATGATATGTGGTGGGGGTTGCTGGTGGAAGGATTCACCAGTCCTTACTACGGAATGAACTATAATCCCGCCTACTATAAACCGTTGTTTGAAAACTATGGTTTCGAGGTACTGTATGAACAGATCTCCAATAAACTGATCCGGGCAAACCCTTTTCCTGAACGGTTTACCAAGATCGCGGAGTGGGTGTCAAAAAAACCGGGGGTTACGTTGGAACACCTGCGGGTCAGTAACTTGCAGAAGTATGCCCAGGATTTTAAGGAGATCTATAATGATGCATGGACAGACTTCGAGAATTTTACGCCCATTTCCGATGCAACCATCATGGAGTCGTTTGAAAAAATGAAACCCATTGTGGATGAGAACCTGATCTGGTTTGCTTATGTGGACGGATCGCCTGCATCTTTTGTGGTCATTCTTCCTGATACCAATGAATTGATCCGCGGCTTGAACGGCAAGTTGGATCTGTTCGGGAAGTTGCGTTTCCTCTGGAATAAGCATGTGGTGAAAAATAAGCGTATGCGCGCTGTGATCATGGGAACGAAAAAGAAGTACCAGCGTTTTGGCCTTGAGTCGGCCTTGTTCATCCGCCTCAAGGAGTATACCGAGCCCCCCAATCATTATAAGGAACTTGAATTGTCGTGGGTCGGTGATTTCAACAAGCAAATGCTCGCCATTCACGAAGCCACCGGGGCTAAGTTCGCCAAGAAGCATATCACCTACAGGTACATTTTCCGCTGATTTATTATCTTTGCTGCCTCGCGTTGGTACAGATCATCATCAATATCATTGATTTTTTCTATCCTCCTTTCCGTTCCCTGATGGACAGGAAAACTTTTCGTTACCTCGCCTGCGGCGGTGGAAACACTCTGCTCGATATCGTATTGTACTTCATCAGCTATAATTTTATTTTAGATAAGCGCGTCATTCATCTTCCGATGAATATTGCGATCAGTCCGCATATCGGGGCTTTTATTATGGCCTTTATGGTCACATTCCCGATTGGGTTCATGTTGATGCGGCATGTGGTATTTAACGACTCGATATTGCGGGGTAGGGTTCAACTGGTTCGTTATATCATGATGGTGGCCGTTTGTATCCTGCTTAATTACATATTCCTGAAACTGTTTGTGGAGCAGTTTCATTTTTACCCCACTGTCGCAAAAATTTTGACTACCATGATCGTGGTGGTGTTCAGTTATCTTACCCAGCGGCATTTTACGTTTAAGGCGGCTAAGGAATTAGCGGACTAGGGATTGGCTAATTTACTAATTGGCTAATTGGCTAATTAAACCTTCCTTCAAATTCTAAAATCTCCATTTATGGCGAAGGCAAAAAAATCATTATCCGAGGTAGAACGCAACGAATTACTGCAGACCCTGAAAACACGTTTCGGAAAAAACATGAAGCGACACGCGGGCATCGAGTGGGGGAGTGTGGAGAAAAGACTGGCTAGCCAGGGTGATAACTTATGGACGCTGCATGAAATGGAGCGAACGGGCGGTGAACCCGATGTGGTGGAATTTGATAAGGGCAGCGGGGAATACATTTTTTACGATTGTTCTCCTGAAACGCCAAAGGAGCGAAGAAGTCTTTGTTACGACCGTGAGGCGTTGGATGCGAGGAAGGAAGCCAAGCCCGCTAATTCCGCGTTGGACATGGCAGACGAGATAGGCGTTGAATTGCTCACAGAGGAGCAATATCGCGCCCTGCAGCAGTTTGGCCCTTTTGATACGAAAACCTCCAGCTGGTTGAAAACACCACCCGAGATCAGAAAACTGGGTGGTTCTATTTTTGGGGATTACCGCTACGGCACCGTCTTCATATACCACAACGGCGCTTCTTCCTATTATGCTTCGCGTGGCTTTCGGGGTGCGGTGAGGGTTTAGGATTCGAACGGAAGAAAATATTATCTTCCATCCATGAAGACATGGATAGGTTTCATCGGTTTTATTGCATTATCCCTGGGCCAGCAGGCGGTTGCCCAGAAAGGTGAGTCCAACCCTATGAAAGTGTGGTTTGATGAACCTGCAAAGATCTGGGAAGAAGCCCTTCCCATCGGTAACGGTTTTTTAGGTGCTATGGTTTTTGGCAATCCCGAGCAAGAACACCTTCAATTGAACCATACTGAATTTTGGGCGGGAAGTCCTTACAATAATGCCAATCCAAACGGTGGCCCACAGGCGCTGGCAGAGATCAGGAAACTGATCGACGATGGTCAGTATGGAGCGGCCGATAAAATGGCCAATAAGAACTTCATTGCAGAGAAGCTTCATGGTATGCCTTACCAGCCAGTCGGAGACTTAAAGCTTTCATTTCAGGAACATGGTGGTTACAGCGATCTTAAGCGAAGTCTCGATATCAGCAGGGCCATTGCCACCATCACCTATACATCTAACGGTGTACGCTACACGCGCACCGTGTTTTCCTCATTTGCTGATCATGTGATCCTTGTTCATATAACGGCCGACAAGCCTGGTAAGATCAGCTTCACAGCTTCGATGACAACGGAGCAGAAGGGTACCGTGCGGGCTACTGAAAACAACCGACTTGAATTATCGGCCATGGGCCCTGATAAGAACGGATTGCCGGGCATGATCAAGGTGCAGGCCAATGTGGTTGTGAAGAATGATGGCGGCAGCATCCAACGCCAGGGTAATAACCTGCAGGTTCAAGATGCAAACAGTGTATTGATCTATCTTTCCATGGCCACTAATTTCCGGGATTATCAGAACCTGACCGGGGACGCCGTTGCCCTGGCCAGCCAGGCGCTGGTGAAGGCACAGAGAAGATCGTACAGCAACGCTGTCACGGAACATGAGCGTGTCTACCAGAAATACTTTAACCGTGTAGTCCTTGACCTGGGCACTACGGAAGCAGCGTACCTCCCCACCAATCAACGGCTCGAGCATTTCAATAACGGGAAAGATCCGCAACTGGCCAGTTTGTATTTTCAATTTGGTCGGTACCTGCTGATTTGCTCGTCGCAACCCGGCGGTCAGCCTGCAAATCTCCAGGGCATTTGGAATCCACATACGGATCCGCCTTGGGGAAGTAAATACACCACCAACATCAATGCCGAGATGAACTATTGGCCGGCCGAGTTGACCAATCTGCCAGAGATGCACGAGCCCCTGATCGATATGGTAAAGGACCTCACGATCAGCGGTCAATCTACAGCCAAGATCCTTTACGGCGCAAAAGGCTGGGTACTTCACCACAACACAGATATCTGGAGGATGACCGGTCCAATCGACGGCCCCTGGGGACTTTGGCCAACGGGGAATGCCTGGTTATGCCAGCATCTCTGGGAGCGTTACCTGTATAGTGGCGATAAGGAATATCTTCGTTCCATTTATCCCTCACTGCGCGGGGCGAGTACCTTCTTCATGGACGTGTTGTATAAGGATCCCGCTACGGGCTGGTGGGTGGTGTCCCCATCTGCGTCTCCAGAGAATGCCCACCAGGGCTTTAGCCTGGCAGCCGGAACCACTATGGACAACCAGATGGTATCAGCGCTATTTCATAACACCATTAAAGCTGCGTCTATCCTTGGCGTCGATGCCAGATTTGCCGGCGAAATGAAAGCCAAACTGCAGCAGATGGCGCCCATGCAGATCGGAAAGCATAACCAGTTGCAGGAATGGTTGATCGACTGGGATGATCCCAACGATAAACACCGACACATATCACACTTGTGGGGACTCTATCCCGGTAACCAGATCTCGCCCTACAGAACGCCCGAACTCTTTGAAGCAGCCAGAACTTCACTGGTCTACCGGGGCGATGTATCTACGGGTTGGTCCATGGGTTGGAAGGTCAACTGTTGGGCACGCTTTTTAGACGGGGACCATGCGTATAAGATGATCACGGATCAATTGAGCCCGGTCAGCCGGAATAAGGATGCGGGAGGCACTTACCCGAATTTGTTCGATGCGCACCCGCCATTCCAGATCGATGGAAATTTCGGGTGCACAGCAGGCATCGCGGAGATGTTGTTGCAGTCGCACGACGGCGCGATTCATATTCTGCCAGCCTTGCCATCGGCCTGGAAGCATGGAAGTATTAAAGGCCTGAGGGCAAGGGGTGGTTTTGAAGTGGATATGCGTTGGGAAGATGGTCGTATCAGGGAACTCAGGATCGTTTCCAGACTGGGCGGTAATTGCCGGATCAGGAGCTACCAGGAACTTGCCCTGGCAGGTGCCCAAAAAGCCGTGCAAGGAGCAAACCCGTTGAACGCATTCCTTGAGGTTGACCCGGTCAAAGCGCCGCTGATCTCAAAACAGGCCTCACCCGGAAAACCCGTTTTAAGGCCCGTAGTTGAATATGACCTGTCTACGAAGGCAGGGAAAACCTATTCTTTTTCATTTTGACGTACCAGGTAAACGAACAGCATGGAACAGTATGATGTAGTGATCGTGGGCGCTGGTCCCATTGGAATAGCAACGGGTATAGCCTGCCAGAAGCAGAAGCTGTCGCACGTAGTGATCGACAAGGGAACGCTGGTCAATTCCATTTTCAATTACCCGTTGAACATGACTTTTTTCTCCACCTCGGATAAACTGGAGATTGGCGATGTGCCTTTCATCTCCCATAATGCCAAGCCCACGCGTGATGAGGCGCTGGAGTATTTCAGGCGGGTCGCCCGGCACTGGAAGATCAATACCCGGCTATTCGAGCATGTGGAAGCTGTTACCAGTAAAGATGATGGATTCACGGTGCGAACCAGCAAAGGGGTTTACCATGGCAAAGCTGTGGTGATTTCCACTGGTTTTTACGATGTACCCAACCTGATGAATATTCCCGGCGAGAAATTGTCCAAAGTGCACCACTATTACAAGGAGCCGCATTTGTACTATGACCAGAAAGTGGTGGTGGTGGGAGCCGCCAACTCGGCGGTGGATGTGGCCCTGGAGACCTACCGGAAAGGGGCGGATGTAACCATGGTGATCCGCGAGAGCGCCATCCAGGACAATGTCAAATACTGGGTTAAACCTGATATCGACAACCGGATCAAGCAAGGGTCGATCAAGGCTTTTTTCAACTCTGAGCTCAAGGAGGTCAGGGAGGGCGAAGTGGAGATCCATACCCCCGAAGGCGTCACGACCATCGACAATGATTTCGTGCTGGCCATGACGGGCTACAAGCCCGATTTCAGCTTCCTTAAAAGTATAGGGGTGGACATGGTGCTGGATGGTGAAGCCCTGGTACCCAGCCATTCCCCCGAAACCCTCGAGACCAACGTCCCGGGCATTTTCCTGGCTGGGGTCATCTGCGGGGGCACGGTCACCAACAAATGGTTCATCGAGAACAGCCGGGAACACGCCGACCGGGTGGTTCATCAGATCAGCCAGCGGGTAAACCCCGGCCTGTCATAGGGCATATCGTCAGCCAGAACCGCTATTTCTGCCCATTCCACGCCTGCCTGACCACTTGGATAGGTGAATGCTGACATTTTAGCATATAGGCCGCTGTCGGCATATTAGTTGATAGCTATACAGCATAAATTCAAGTAAATCATGGGAAAAATTATCGGAATCGACCTCGGAACAACCAACAGCTGCGTAGCGGTCATGGAAGGCAATGAACCGACGGTAATTGCAAACGATGAAGGCCGTAGGACTACGCCTTCAGTGGTGGCATTCCTTAAGAATGGTGAGCGTAAAGTAGGGGATCCCGCCAAACGCCAGGCGATTACAAACCCCGTAAATACCATCATGAGCGTAAAGCGCTTCATGGGCCGCAGGCACGATGAGGTGTCTGAGGAGATGCAGCACTGGAGCTATAAGGTGGTCAAAGGTGACAATAATACAGTTCGTATTGACATAGACGGCAGGATGTACACCCCCCAGGAGATCAGCGCCATGATCCTTCAAAAAATGAAGAAAGTGGCGGAAGATTATCTCGGGCAGGAAGTGACCGAAGCGGTTGTTACCGTGCCGGCCTATTTCAACGACGCGCAGCGCCAGGCCACTAAGGAAGCCGGTGAGATCGCGGGCCTGAATGTCAGGCGGATCATCAACGAGCCTACAGCAGCAGCGCTGGCTTATGGGCTCGACAAGAAAATGCACGATTCAAAGATCGCCGTATTCGACCTCGGTGGTGGTACATTCGATATCTCCGTACTCGAACTGGGTGATGGCGTGTTTGAAGTGAAATCAACCAATGGTGATACCCACCTCGGTGGTGATGACTTCGACAAGGTGATCATGGACTGGATCGCAGAGGAATTCAGGAAAGAGGAGAATGTTGACCTGCGGAAAGACCCCATGGCCCTGCAGCGTCTGAAGGAAGCTTCAGAGAAAGCCAAGGTTGAATTGTCTTCTTCTTCAGAAACAGAGATCAACCTGCCATATATCACAGCGATCGACGGTGTGCCCAAGCACCTGGTGAAAAAACTTTCCCGCGCGAAGTTCGAGCAACTGGCAGACAACCTGTTTGAGCGTTGCCTGAAGCCTTGCGAGAAAGCATTGAAAGATGCAGGTATGAGCGCTTCACAGATCGATGAGGTGATCCTGGTAGGTGGTTCGTCAAGGATCCCTAAAGTGCAGGAGATCGTAGAGAAATTCTTTGGAAAGAAACCCAATAAGAGTGTGAACCCGGACGAGGCCGTTGCCATCGGTGCAGGGGTTCAGGGTGCGGTATTGACTGGCGAAGTGAAAGATGTGTTATTGCTCGACGTGACCCCGCTGAGCCTGGGTATCGAAACCCTCGGCGGTGTGATGACTGCGCTTATCCCGTCAAATACAACCATTCCAACAAGGAAGTCGGAGACCTTCTCTACAGCGTCCGACAACCAGCCCGGAGTACAGATCCACGTTTTGCAGGGCGAAAGACCCATGGCGAGTCACAATAAGACGCTCGGTATTTTCAACCTTGATAATATACCGCCGGCTCCACGAGGTATGCCCCAGATCGAAGTGACTTTCGACATCGATGCCAATGGTATCCTGAACGTAAGCGCGAAAGACAAGGGCACGGGTAAAGAGCAGAAGATCCGCATCGAAGCCGGTAGCGGTCTCACAAAAGAAGAGATCGAAAAAATGAAGAACGAAGCCAAGGCCAATGAGGCTACTGATAAAGCTGAACGTGAGCGTGTGGAAACCCTGAATGCTGCAGACGGACTGATTTTCCAAACGGAAAAGCAGTTGAAAGAATTTGGCGAGAAAGTTCCTGCAGATAAGAAAGCGCCGATCGAGGCCGCATTGAACAGCCTGAAGGAAGCGCATAAGCAGCAGGATCTTGCAGCGGTGGAAGCACAGACCAAGGCATTGAATGAAGCTTGGATGGCCGCCAGTTCAGAGATGTACAATGCAACCCAGGGAACTCCCGGTGCAGAACAGCCTGGCGCAAACGCCGGTGCCCAACAGTCCGGCGGCGCTTCAGAGAATGTGACGGATGCAGAGTTTGAGGAAGTGAAGTAACATGAGTTAGTATATATTTTCTAAGCCCGGCGAGTGATCGCCGGGTTTTTTTGTTGTTGTTTTCTGAGTTAAATAAGCGATATACGCTGTAATATTGTTGCTCAATTGCTAACCATGTCAGACATTGAGAGTCTTCATATTAAAGAGATACTTACTTTAACTTCGCCCCTTATAAAGGCTCTAGTTGATACGACGATTAAGCCCAAAATCGAAAACCTAAAGAAACGCTTTACTCTTGACTATCAAAAGTATCATGTCCCAAATGAAGAGAGCTTTTCAGAATATCTTCATAGGACATATAAGAGAGTTTCAATTGTTAATACTCTTGTTTTCAATAATTCACAAAGGGTACTAAAAGATGTTTACATACCATTGACATTGGTAAATGAGTCAACCAAGCAAGGGGATAAGTGCAAAATAGTCGGTTTCCCAACTAATCTAATTGAACGATACGGTAAAGTCTTAGTTACTGATAATGCCGGAATGGGGAAGTCGACTCTAGTAAAGAAAATGTTTCTCGATTCAATTGATGAAAAAGTATGTATTCCTATTTTAGTGGAACTAAGGAGACTTTCTAAGAATCGAAGAATATTAGATGAGATAAAGGAACAAATCGACTCTTTAAGCAAGGCATTTCCGAATGATTTGCTTCTTGAGTTGTTATCTGATGGAGGTTTTTTGATTTTTCTTGATGGGTTTGATGAAATTCCTTTATCCGATCGTGAGATAGTCACTTCCGATATTCAAGATTTTATAAGTAAATCGAATAAGAATAAGTTTGTTCTTACTTCAAGGCCAGAGAGCGCCTTAAAGGGCTTTGGTGATTTTCAGGAGTTTAGAATCGAGCCGATAAAAAAAGATGAAGCTTTCGAGCTTTTGAGAAGATATGACAAGCAAGGGCAAGTCTCCTCACTTCTAATAAAAAAACTCAAAGAGCCTAGCTTGTCTAATATCGGTGAGTTCTTGACAAATCCGCTATTGGTTTCTTTGTTATTCACCGCATTTCAACATAGACAGACAATTCCATTCAAGAAGCATATTTTCTATCGTCAAGTTTATGATGCAAATTTTGAGACGCATGATTTAACAAAGGGAGATTCCTTTACGCATCCAAAACACTGTGATTTAGGTATTGATGATTTTCATCGTGTTCTTAGGCATATAGGTTTTTCTTGTTTGAAGGAAGATCAAAGGATTGAATTTCATAAGGATCAGCTTCTTCTTCTTGTTTCAAAAGCACGTGCTTTTTGTGTTGATCTTGATTTCAGAGACTCTGATTTTTTGAATGATATAGTTTCAACAGTACCATTGTTTTCTCAAGATGGTAATTATTTTCGTTGGGCTCATAAATCTTTGCAAGAATATTTTGCAGCGCAGTTTATTTATTTGGATACGAGAAATCAGAAAAGCGACATTTTGATTCAAATGTATAAACATCCCAATATTGAGAAATATTTAAATGTATTGGATCTGTACTATGATATTGACGCAAAATCTTTTAGAAGTACTGTGCTTTATAAATTACTTGAAGATTTTGAGCTTCATACAAAAACATGTTTTAAATATTTCAATACTTCTATTCCAAAGGAAGATATTGATATAAGAAAAGCTCTCTACTTTCTTAACGAGCCATTTGTTTTTCTAATGCCGGATAAGAAGTCGGATGTAGATGATGCTCGTTTTAATGAAATGTTACGAGGTCTAAGTAAAAAGCGATTTTCTGGCGCCCTAGATCCAATCAACTCAGATGGAATGCTTTATTGCTTGAATGTTTTTGACTCTCGAGATGTGCTTATTGGTCTTTTGTCAAAAAAATTGCCAGCAGTGTTTAGGCAATGGAATCGTAAGCCGGGTTCAGTTAAAACTAATATAGTGCATACGATTAGTAATTTTTACCAACCATATTTTCTTAGTGACGCAGTGGAATGTCAGTTCAATAGTGTAGCTAATTTTTCTGACGTTAATAATCTAATTATTAATTGTAAAATATCTCCACATTATATTCACATCGGTTATGCATTAGATCTTTTGGAGGATTTGCGACGACAAATTGAAGCAGAGAAATCTGAAAGCTTTTTACTTTAAATATTTATTGACTATTAGTTGTACCTAGTGGGTTTATTTCCGCAGATTTGACTTTAAGTATTCGGAATTGAGTTCTATGTCTCGATGCGTTTATAACGGGGGTGTGTAGAATATAAAAGGTCCGGAAGAGAATAGATGTGCAATCTCAATGTAATGTAATTATTTTTTTTAGGCACTTTTGAAGTATAATGCAGAGAGCCCTTTTAATTAATGCATCCAGAATTGATGAAGTACGTATGGTAAAGAGGCAAACTGACGCCCGGCAGCCTAAGTGGTATCAAGTGTAACGCTTGCGACTTTGCTAGCAGAAAGAACCTTTTCTGAAAAGCACATGGAAGATTTCGGCTTTCATTTAAGAAAAGCATGTAAGACCAGCGAGATCTGCCATTTAGCCGTCTTTTTTTGTGACACAGTATTGCCTCAAGCTGATCGCCAAGGCAGACATCGCCAAAACCACAATCGCCAGCATGAAAAGCTGCCCCCCGTCGTTCTGCGACTCTATACCGATGACGGTAAGCACCCCACCAGTACCATTCCAGATTAAAAGCCTTTCGATTTAATTTTGCAACTACCCGGTTTTATTTGCTTGCCAGTTTTGCGGTAACAGCTCATGTATTTTGTTGATG
>Ga0164293_10003416_pt1 | contig 13538 bp, 13 predicted proteins | sample GEODES118metaG_FD_111487 | JGI IMG/M metagenome (GOLD analysis project Ga0164293, IMG submission 111487) | Eutrophic lake water microbial communities from Lake Mendota, Wisconsin, USA - GEODES118 metaG | ecosystem: Environmental > Aquatic > Freshwater > Lake | place: USA: Lake Mendota... | reverse complement strand
TTTGGCGCTCTGGTCACCGCCTTTCCCAACTCCGGCTTCATGGGAGTGCCCCTGCTGGTGGCCCTGCTCGGCGCGGATGCAGCGGGCCCGGTGATTGCCACGATGCTGATTGACATGGTGATCATCACCTCGATCTGCATTGCCCTGTCCCGCCTCGACGCGCCGGATGGCCATTCGGGCGGCGCTCAAGGCCGTGCCTTGGCCGGCGCCTGGGCCGCTGCCCGGCGCGCCCTGCGCGGTATGGCTCTCAATCCAATGCCCTGGTCCATCTTGCTCGGTGGTGCCGCCTCCTGGCTGGAGCTCGTGCCGGTCCGGCCGCTGGCGGGCGCGATCGGCTTGCTGGCCGATGCCGCTTCGCCGGTCGCCCTTTTCACCATTGGCGCGGTGCTGGCCCGCGCGGTGATGCTGGGGTCTGCGCAAGCGCAGGGCGGCGATTTCGCGCCTTCACCCTGGCGGGGCGTGATGGGTCTGTCGCTGGCCAAATTGCTGATCCATCCCCTGCTGGTGCTGGCGGCCGCGGAATGCGCTCGGGCGCTTGGACTGGCGCTGTCTCCGTCCGCACTGACGGCCGTGGTGCTGGCGGCTGCACTGCCCAGTGCGAGCAATGTGTCGCTGCTGGCTGAGCGTTTCGGCGCTGACACCGGGCGGGTGGCCCGAATCATCTTGCTCACCACGGCGGCCGCCTTCCTGACCTTCTCGGCTGCGGTCGCCTGGAGGGCCTAGGCGGGGTGCGCCGGGGCGGGGCGGAAGTCCGGGCGCCGAAGTATTTACAATTGAAGGCTATTCGGCGCCTGTCCAGCCAGAGATCCGGCTGGAGTGGATCGGGTGCCACCCGCCCCTCAAGGACCCCATGGCAAAGGAAGAACTCATCGAAATGCGCGGCCGCGTGGCCGAAGTGCTGCCGGATTCGCGCTACCGCGTGATTCTTGAGAATGGGCACGAACTCATCGCCTACAGCGGCGGCAAGATGCGAAAGAACCACATCCGCATCATCGCCGGAGACGACGTCACCCTCGAACTCTCGCCCTATGACCTGAACAAGGGGCGCATCATGTTCCGGCACTTGCCCGACCGGCCCCGGCCCGGGACGCCCGGTGGCCCGGGCCCCGGCGGTTATCGCCGCTGACGTCTCCCGCAGGGCGACAGCGCGTAGGCGCACTGCGCCTTGCTCGCCCGCCCAGCTTTCTTTGCGCTGCTGCCCGTGGACAATGCGTCCATGGGCTTTCCCATTTCCGGTCGCAACGCCGCCGCCCCGGTGGCCTTGTCTGTTTGCCTGATCGGCGCCCCGACCGATGCGGGTGCTGGCGTGCGCGGGACGGGCATGGGGCCCGATGCCTTGCGTGTTGCGGGCTTGGCTGGCGCACTTCGGGCTCAGGGGTGTGCGGTGCTCGATGTCGGCAATTTGCCGGGCCCACCGCCTTCGGATCGCCCGCCGGCCTCGGCCAGACCGATGGCCGGCGCGGGCCCCCATCGCGAAGGCGAGGTGGTGGCCTGGAACCGGGTTGTCTTCGGGGCTGTCACCGCTGCGCTTGATCGCAGAGAATTTCCCCTGCTGATGGGAGGTGACCATTCCCTGGCGCTCGGCTCCATCAGTGCCGTGGCGGCGCATTGCCGACGGCTGGGCCGGCAGCTGCGTGTTCTCTGGCTGGATGCCCATGCCGATGCCAACACCGAAGCGTCCAGCCCCAGCGGGAATCTGCATGGGATGCCTGTTGCCTGCTTGCTGGGACGCGGCTTGGCGTCCCTGGTAGGCTGGGGCGGTGTTCCGGCGGCCTTGCAGGCCCGGGATCTGGTGCTGATCGGCCTGCGTAGCCTGGACACCCAGGAAAAGTTGCTGATTCGCCAATGGGGGCTTGAGGTCTACGACATGCGGTATGTCGACGAGCACGGCATGCGCGCCACCATGGCCCAAGCCCTGAAGGGGCTGGACGCAGATACCCACCTTCATCTGAGCTTTGATGTGGACGTGCTCGACCCCCAGGATGCGCCGGGAGTGGGCACCCCGGTGCCCGGTGGCCCCACCTACCGTGAAATGCAGTTGTGCATGGAGATGGTGGCAGACACTGGGCGGCTAGGGTCGCTGGACCTGATGGAGCTCAATCCTGCCCGTGACTTGCGCAATCGAAGCGCCGAGGTCGTGGTGGCGCTGGTGCGTAGCCTGTTCGGCGCCTCGACCTTGCTTCGAGCGCCAGCCCCCGCTTGACACGTCAGTACCCTGAGCGCCCTCAGACCTCCCCAGCTCCGGAGCCTTGGGCGGGCTCGGAATCAGGCGGGCTGCCAAGGGCTGGCCGCTGGGAGCCGCGGCGAGCCCTGAGGTCCCGTTCGACATCGCCCTCGGCGGCCTCGCCCAGAGCCTCCATGCTGTCGTCGGCGGCGGTGTCCTCATCGAGGTCGGTAAAGACCTCGTCATCCCTCCAGGGACCCGCATTGGTATCGGACCCACCGATCTGAACGACCCGGTCGGGCAGGATGTCGCCCCCCTCCTTGGTGTCCAGACCTGAGGCCTCGCCTCGCTCGCCGGTGCCTGCGGAATCGCTGTCGCCGTGGACTTCGCTGCTGCCCACCGCGTCGCTGCCGCTGTCGGAGTTGTCGCTGGGACCGAGCAGGTCACCGCTGCGGCCCGAGGGGATGGCGGGCGCCGTGTCGGCGCCCATGAGGCTGCTGTAGGACATAGACCCTCCTGTTTGCCCGTGTCGGGCACTTCGTCATGATCCAGCCGGCAGTGTGCAAGGTGGCGCAGTCTGGTTTTGACAGACAACGCCTTTCGCGGTCGTAGGACTCGATGGCGCCTGCCCTGAACCGATCCATTGCGTGTGGGTCGACCTCTGCCGCCATGGCGATGTGGAGGGGCGGAGGAGTTGGGCATGCAGCTTGCCGGGAGAGGGCTTCCCTCCAACTCTCAGGAGTCATACCGTGGCCCATACCGACATGCATTCCAGCGCCGCCCTCCACGCCGAGTCGCCATCCCGCCTCAGCGCGCTGGATTGGGTAGCCCTTGTCCTTTTGATTATTGGCGGCCTCAACTGGGGCTTGCTGGGGGCGATCGGCGTTGACCTGGTCGCTGCCCTGCTGGGCAATGGCTCCCCGTTGGCGCGGGGGATCTACCTGCTCGTGGGTGTGGCTGCCCTCTACGGCCTGGTGATGATGGCGCGGCTGGGCCGCGAGCCGGTGCGCTGAGCGGTGCGCTGACGCCCGCCCCCGGGCGGGCGTCAGGCCTTCGCCGGCCGGCCGCCAAACAAGGCGGTTCCGACCCGCACCATCGTGCTGCCGGCGGCGATGGCAGATTCCATATCGCCGCTCATGCCCATGGACAAGGTGTCCAGCGGCAACCCTTGCGCGCGCAAGGCATCGAACAGGGCGCGCGCGCGTCGATGCACGGCCAGCTGGTCCTCGACGCGCTCGGTGGGCTCGGGGATGGTCATCAACCCTCGCAGCCGCAGGCCGGGCAGGGCCATGACCTCCCTTGCCAGCGTCGCCACCTCCTCCGGGGCCAGCCCCGACTTGGTGGCCCCGCCGTCGATATTGACCTGCAGGCAGCAATTGAGCGGCGCCATCGATGGCGGGCGTTGCTCGGACAGGCGCTGCGCGATCTTGAGACGGTCGATGGTGTGCACCCAGTCGAAGTGCTGGGCTACCAGCCTGGTTTTGTTGCTTTGGATCGGGCCGATGCAGTGCCACTCCAGCCCCAGGTCGGCTAGCAGAGCGATTTTCTCCACCGCCTCCTGGATGTAGTTTTCGCCGAAAGCGCGCTGCCCGCAGGCGGCGGCCTCGCGCACTGCATCGGCGTCAAAGGTCTTGGATACCGCCAGCAGCGCAACATCCCTTGTGTCGCGCTGCGCCGCAGCACAAGATGAGGCCATTCGTGTTCGAATATTCTGGAGATTGCCTGAAATAATGTTCATAATGGGACCGACTTTTCGAGAAAAACGGGACTTTCGTGGATATTACTCAGCTGCTTGCTTTCGCCGTCAAGAATCAGGCGTCCGACCTCCATTTGTCGGCCGGCTTGCCACCCATGATCCGCGTCAACGGCGATATCCGTCGGATCAACGTCGCCCCATTGGACGGCAAGCAGGTCGAGGCCATGGTCTACGACGTGATGAACGACGCCCAGCGCAAGCAGTACGAGGAATTCCTCGAGTGCGACTTCTCGTTCGAGATCAACGGGCTCTCCCGCTTTCGCGTCAATGCCTTTCACCAGCAGCGCGGCGCCGCTGCGGTGATGCGGACCATCCCAAGCCAGATTCTCACCCTGGAGGCCCTAGCCGCTCCCCGCATCTTCGGCGACCTGGCTCTGCGCCCGCGCGGGCTGGTGCTGGTGACCGGACCCACCGGCTCGGGCAAGTCCACCACCCTGGCAGCCATGGTCAATCACCTCAATGACAACACCCTGGGGCACATCGTCACCATCGAGGATCCGATTGAGTTCGTGCACGAATCCCGCAAGTGCTTGGTGAACCAGCGTGAAATCGGTGCCAACACCCTGTCCTTCGCTACCGCGCTGCGCTCTGCACTGCGCGAGGACCCCGATGTCATTCTGGTCGGCGAGTTACGCGACCTTGAAACCATCCGCCTGGCTCTGACCGCAGCCGAGACCGGCCACCTGGTTTTCGGAACCCTGCACACTTCGAGCGCGGCCAAGACCATCGACCGCATCATCGATGTCTTCCCTGGCGACGAGAAAGAGATGGTCCGCGCCATGCTCTCCGAGTCTTTGGTGGCAGTGATCGCGCAGACCCTGTGCCGCCTGCGTGATGGCTCGGGCCGCGTGGCGGCCCACGAGATCATGCTGGGCACGCCCGCCATCCGCAATCTGATCCGCGAGGGCAAGGTTGCGCAGATGTACTCGGCTATTCAAACCGGCCAGGCCTTGGGCATGCAGACCCTGGACCAGTGCCTGACCGACCTGGTGCGGCGGGGAATCATCACCCCGGCCGAGGCCCGCGCCCGCGCCCGCTCCCCCGAAAACTTCCCCGGCTAGGGGTTCGCGCTGCCCGTCACACGAGCTGGTCTTGCCGCGATCAGCTCGTTCAATCTGGACCCTGTCCTCAGGCGGCAGGTGCCGGGGGCGAGCAGGCGGGTTTTCGCGGCTGACTGTCGTCCCCACTGTTCGCGGGCGTCTTCTCCGCGACCCGTTCGCACAGGCCGCGCCCGCCTCCTAGAATTCGTCAATCTGATGATGAACTAGGAGACTTTTTACATGCCCAGCACCAATTCCCGCACCTATGACGGCGTCACTCCCCGTCGGGTCGCCTTCCTCGGCCTCGGTGTCATGGGCCTCCCGATGGCGGGCCATCTGGCCCTGGCCGGGCATCAGGTCACGGTCTACAACCGCAGCCCCGCCAAGTCACTGGCTTGGGGGGCCGAGTTCAAGGGCGCCAGCGCCCCGACCCCGCGCGAAGCAGCCGCCGGGTGCGACATCGTCTTTTGCTGCGTCGGCAATGACGACGACCTGCGCGCAGTGGTGCTGGGTCGTGATGGTGCCTTGGCCGGGATGAAGCCGGGGGCCATCTTCGTCGACCACACCACCGCCTCAGCCGATGTTGCGCGCGAGATGTGCGCTGCGGCCCAGGCCTTGGGCGTTGCTTTTGTCGACGCGCCCGTCTCCGGCGGCCAGGCGGGTGCCCAGAACGGCCTGCTCACCGTCATGTGCGGGGGGGATGCCACCGCCTTCGAGACCATGCGGCCAGTGGCCATGGCCTACTCGCGCGCTGCGACCCTGCTGGGTGACAGCGGCGCAGGTCAACTGGCCAAGATGGTCAATCAGATTTGCATCGCGGGGCTGGTGCAGGGCTTGTCCGAAGCAATTGCATTCGGCCAGAGGGCGGGCCTCGACATGCATCAGGTGCTGGATGTGATCGGCAAGGGGGCTGCCCAGAGCTGGCAGATGGACAACCGGGGGAAGACCATGGTCGACGACCGCTTTGAATTCGGCTTTGCAGTCGACTGGATGCGCAAAGACCTGGGCCTGGTGATGGAGGAAGCCCGTCGCAATGGCGCCCGGCTACCGGTCACAGCGCTTGTCGACCAGTTTTATGCCGATATCCAGCAGATGGACGGCGGTCGCTGGGATACCTCGAGCCTTATCAGGCGATTGCGCTAAGGGTACCGCCACAGGGCACTCGCAGCTGCCAGAGCCAGCGAGCCTCGGCTACCCGCATTGCCTGCCCGTAGCCGCTACCGGCTTTGCGCACTGGCGACGGGGGCGACTGCGGGTGCGGCCTGGCGCGGCATCATCCGCTGTAACTCTTCTTCAGTGATGATTTCAAAGGCGCGGACCACGCGCTGTACCCCGGAAATTGAACGCACCAGGTTGGTGGCGCGCTCGGCCTCCCGGGCGGTGACCCGTCCCATGAGGTGGACAGTGCCACGCTCGGTCTGCACCTTAAAAGCGCCAGCGCTCAGGTCGCGCGCGTCAATCAGGGTGGCTCGAACCTTGGTGGTCAGCAGCAGGTCGTTGGAGCGCTGACTGAGGGAGGAGACGATATGAATGCCCAACTCGTTGATGACGCCGTTGACGTTGTCGACCTTGCGGACGATCTGTTCGATGGTTTCCCGCGTCACTTGGTCAGGCACCTCGCCCGTGAGCAGGACTTGACGGTTGAAGCTGGTGACCACCACATGGACGCGATCGCCGAGTGCGTCGCGGATACGGCCGCTCGCCCTGAACTCGATGGTCTCGTCTTCGAGTTGGGCGCCCGAGGTCCGACGGTCCGTGGCGACGATGGCGGTCATGGCGGCACCACCGAGCAACAGTGGTGCGCAGCCGCTGAGGGCGGTGGCAAGACTGGCCGCCGTCGCCGCGGCCAGGAAGAAGCGTTGCAGTTTTTTCATTGTCATGTGTTGGTTTCCTGGTCACCGAGTAGCGTGGCGTCCACGCCGTCACAGATGCAGTGAATGACCAGAAGGTGGACCTCCTGGATACGAGCGGTGCGCTCATGTGGAACGCAGATGTGTACGTCAGTTTCGCGCAAGGCTTGGCCCATGCGGCCGCCGCCGCGACCGGTGAGCGCCACGACGGTCATCTCGCGGCTGTGCGCAGCCTCAATAGCGGCCAGCACATTGGCGGAGTTTCCGCTGGTGGTGATGGCCAGCAAGACGTCACCTGGCTGCCCCAGGGCCCGTACCTGCTTGGCGAACACCTGTGTGAAGTCGTAGTCGTTGGCCACCGCGGTCAGGATGGAACTGTCTGTGGTGAGTGCGATGGCGCCCAGTTCGGGCCGTTCTCGCTCGAAGCGGCCAACAAATTCAGCGGCGAAGTGCTGGGCGTCAGCAGCCGAGCCGCCATTGCCGCAGGCCAGCACCTTGCCACCGCTGGTGACACAGGCCAGCACGGCCTGGATGGCCGCAGCGATCGGCTTGTTCAGCGTTTGCGCGGACTGGTACTTCAGGTCGGCGCTATCGACGAAGTGCTGCTGGATGCGTTGTTCAAGCATGGAAATCAATGATACCCGCGCCAAGGCTCAGCCCGCGTCGAATGCGCCGCGCAACCATTGAAGTTGCCCGGAATCGATCGCGACCACGTCGAACCTGCAGGGGGGCGGTGCGGGCAGGCGCAGCAGGTAACTGCGTGCGGCCCGCACCAGCCGCGCCTGCTTGGCGGGGCCGACGCTGGCCGCGGCGCCCCCGAAGCCGTGGCTGGCCCGCGCGCGGACCTCGACGAAGACAAGCGTACCGCCGGGCTCGCGAAGGATCAGGTCGACCTCCCCGCCGCCGCGACCTGGGGTCCGATAATTGCGCTCGACGAGCCGCAGTCCGGCGGCGCGCAGGTGCGCCAGGGCGCGGTCTTCAGCCGCATCGCCCACCGATTTGGTGGTTTTTCTTGCCGGGAGCTCCATGACCGTCCCCTTTGCCTTGGCCCAGGCGGCCGCCCGAGAGGCGGCCGGCGGGCAGAATTATCCGCACGGCTCCCTCTACATGGTGGCCACGCCCATTGGCAACCTGGCCGACGTCAGCCTCCGGGCGCTTCACTTGCTGGGGCTGGTCGACATCATCGCTTGCGAGGACACCCGCCAGGCCCTGGGCCTGCTGCGCGGACTGGGCCTGGAGCGGCCGTCTGGCGGACTGGTGGCTGTGCACCAGCACAACGAAGCGGAGGCGGCCCAGCAGGTCCTGCGTCACCTTGCCGCCGGCGCGCGGGTGGCTTACCTCAGCGATGCAGGCACGCCCGCCGTGAGCGACCCGGGCGCGCGCCTAGCCGCCGCGGCTCGCGCCGCCGGTTACCGGGTGTTGCCGATGCCGGGGGCCAGCAGCGTCACCGCGGTGCTGAGCGTCGCTGGCGCAGGCGGCGCAGACCCAGCGTTCGTCTTCGCAGGTTTCCTACCGGCCAAGGCAGGAGAGCGAGCGGCGGCGGTCCAGGCGCTCGGGCAGGAGCCCCGCGCGGTGGTGCTGCTGGAAGCGCCGCACCGAATGGCCGATCTGGCAGAGGCGCTTTCGGCCCTAGGTGAACGTCCCCTGACCGTCGGTCGTGAACTGACCAAGCAGTTCGAGCAGGTGCACACCCTGTCCTGCAATGCCTTGACTGGCTGGCTGGCCGAGGATGTCCAGCGCAGCCGCGGCGAATTCGCTTTGGTGCTCCACCCCTGGGCATTGGCCCGACCGGTTGAGGACGGTCAGACCCTGCTGAGGCTATTGCTGGCCGAGCTACCGCTGAAGACGGCGGTGCGAATCGCCGCCGAGGCCAGCGGCGGCTCTCGCAATGCCCTGTACGAGGCCGCACTGCAGATCAAGCAGTCGGGTGCGCTGGGCCCGTCTGGCGAGGAGGCGCGGGGCTGATCCGCACCTGCTGGCGCGCAGGCACTCGCGACCTGGGCCCTGGGACCTGCCCGCAGGTCAACCCTCAAACCGCCAACGGATCGACATCCACAGCCCACCGGATCAGGCCTGGCTCCCGCAGTCCGTGCAGGACCTCTTGCCAGGACGCGAGGAAGCGCTGCAGCGCTGGGCGTGATGCGCTCTCAACCAGTAATTGCGCTCGCTCGACATTGGCTACCCGCTGTAAGCCCATCGGCACGGGTGCATAGATGAAGACCTGACCAGCAGGGTCCAGCCCTTCGGCGCCGTCACGCGCTGCTTGCAGCCAGGCCTGAGCGGCCGCCTGGGTCCGCGCCTCCGCCCGCACCAATGCCTGGAAGGCGAAGGGGGGCATGCCTGCGGCCTCGCGCTCCTTGAGTTGTGCGGCGGCGAAGGCCGGAAAGTCATGGCGTCGCAGGGCTTCGAAGAGCTCGTGATGCGGATTCCAGGTCTGCACCCACATCTGGCTGCTGGCTGCCTGTGCGGCGTCTCGACCGGCCCGGCCCGCCGCTTGCATCAGCAGCGAGAAGAGCCGCTCCGGGGCGCGGAAATCGCTCGAGTAAAGCGCCGAGTCGGGATTGACTGCGGCCACCAGGGTAATGCGTCGGAAGTCATGGCCCTTGGTCACCATTTGCGTGCCCACGAGCACGTCGACATTGCCCGCATGAACCTGGGCCAACTGCGCCTCCAGCGAGCCTTTGGTTCGGGTGGTGTCCGCGTCGATCCGGGCCACCCTCACCGGTCGGGGCTGGCCATCCCCGCCGGGCGCGTTCACGCTGCCCAGAAGCTCGGCGATCTGCTCTTCGAGCTGCTCGGTGCCCCGGCCCACCGGCGCGATATCCACATTGCCGCAGGCAGGACATGCGCGCGGAACGCGCTCACCCAGGCCGCAGTGGTGGCAGCGAAGGGTGCGGTCGACCTTGTGGAAGACCCGGAAGGCGCTGCAGTGGGGGCAGTCGCTTTTCCAGTCGCAGGCGGTACAGGCGAGGACCGGGGCATAGCCCCGCCGGTTCAGAAAAATCAGGGATTGCTCGCCGAGGGCGACCCGCTTGGCAATGGCGTCCAGCAGCGCGGGGGCGAGCAGGGTGCGCTTCGCTTGCAGGTTCATGTCCACCAGGCGCACCTCGGGCAATACGCCGGCGCCCACCCGCTCTGGCATTGCCAGACGCTGGTAACGCCCAGTCTCGCTGGCTTGCCAGCTTTCCAGTGAAGGCGTGGCCGATCCCAGGACCACCGGCGCGGCCTGCAGCCGGCCGCGGAGCACGGCCAGATCTCGCGCCGAGTAGCGGGCCCCTTCCTGCTGCTTGTAGCTGGGGTCGTGCTCCTCGTCGACGACGATCAGGCGCAGATTCGGCATGGACGCGAACACGGCCATGCGAGTGCCCAGAACGATACGCGCCAGTGCGGCATGGGCGGCCAGCCAACTCGCCAGCCGTTGCGGCGGCGTGAGCCCGCTGTGCATGGCCACCACGTGACCCGCGCCGAAGCGCTCGACGAATCGGGAGAGCAGTTGGGGGGTGAGGTTGATCTCCGGCACCAGGATCAGGATCTGCGCTTGCGGGTCGGCAGCCAGCGCTCTGGCAGTGGCCTGCAGGTAGACCTCGGTCTTGCCGCTGCCGGTCGCGCCAAAAAGCAGGTAGGGCTTGCCGGAGTTGGCGTGGGCGCCAGCGATCTCCGCCAGAACGGCTTGCTGCTGGGGCGTCAGCGCGGGTCCGGACACCGCGGTGCCTTGCGCAGTACCCGAATCGGGCTTGTGGCGCTTGAGTCGTCTGGCCAGTTGCACCGGGTCAAGGTCGCGCAGCTGCGGCGGCAGCGCCGCCAGGGCCACCTCGCCGAGGCCCCGCTGGTAATAACCTGCAGCGAAGTCGACCAGCCGGCGCCAGGCCGCCGCCAAGGGTGGCAGCGCGTCGAGTGCGGCGATCACCGAGCGCTCTTCGATCCCGGCCGGCATTGGCGCTTCGGTCGTCTCCCAGACGACTCCCAGGACTTCTCGCTTGCCCAAGGGCACGCGGACCAGCGTGCCTGGCGCGAGCGCGGACTCACTCCGATAGCTCAGCGCTGCGCGCAGCCCGCTGTGGGCAGGCGTGGCGACGACGACGGACAGGCGGTGGGGCATCGCTCAGATCAAAGTTAGGCTGAGATCCTCAGGTGATTCGAAGAATTCACGCACAAGTCCTTGAATCTAAAGCGGTTTGACGGACATTCAGAATTACTGTGGACAACTTTGTTGATAGCTCGCTTCGGGAAGGCTGTAAGCCTTGATAAATCAAGCGTTTGGCTGAGATGCTGAGAAAATCGGCATCGTTCGAAGTTCATATGAATCAAGGACTTAGGCAACACCCTGTCAGCCTGACGGAGCCAGGGCCCGAACGCAGTGGTTTGCGCGCCGCAGCACGACTTTTGTGCATAAGTCAAGTTGCGCGGCCACAGAAAATCCGTGAACCGAGGCAGTAGCACCCCACCTGAAGGTGCTACCTTGGAACCCGCAGGGCTCAGGCCCCTGGCGCGCGGCGCATCTTGCGCGAATGGCCATGGACGGCTTCGACCAGTGCCTGAACGTGCTCCGGCGGCGTGTGCTGGCTGATGCCATGGCCCAAATTGAAGATATGGGTCGGGCTCAGGCCTGGACCTTGGTGAGGCGCGCCAAAGCTGTCCAGAAGCTTGACCGCCTCGGCCTGCACCTGCGCCGGCGGCGCGAAGAGCACGTTCGGATCGAGGTTGCCTTGGAGGGCCTTGCTGCCACCGACGCGCGCGCGGGCCTGGCCGAGGTTGACTGTCCAGTCGACACCCAGCACCTCGCAGTCCAGATCGGCCATTTCCTCCAGCCACAGGCCGCCGCCTTTGGTAAAGACGATGCTCGGGATGGTCACCCCTTCGTGCGTGCGTACCAGTTGTGAAAGCACGCGCCGCGTGTAGGCCAAGCTGAATTCCTGGAAACAGCCGTCGGCGAGGACCCCGCCCCAGCTGTCGAAAATCATCACCGCCTGCGCGCCAGCTCGAATTTGTTCGTTGAGATAGGCGGCCACGGCGTCGGCATTGACCTGCAGGATGCGGTGCATCAGGTCGGGTCGGCTGTACATCAAGGCCTTGACCAGGCGGTAGTCGTCCGAGCCGCCGCCCTCGACCATGTAGCAGGCCAGTGTCCAGGGGCTACCTGAAAAACCGATGAGGGGCACGCGCCCCTGCAGCGCCTTGCGGATGGAGGTCACCGCGTCGAAGACATAGCGCAGTTTGTCCATGTCTGGAACCTCCAGCGCTTTGACTGCGGCCTCGTCGCGCACCACTTTCTCGAACTTGGGGCCTTCGCCCAAGGCGAAGCTGAGGCCCAGTCCCATCGCGTCGGGCACGGTGAGGATGTCCGAAAAGAGGATGGCCGCATCCAGCGGGTAGCGATCCAGCGGCTGTAGCGTCACCTCGGTGGCGTAGTCGGTATTGGTGGCCAGGCCCATGAAACTGCCTGCCCTCGCCCGCGTGTCGCGGTACTCGGGTAGGTAGCGCCCGGCCTGGCGCATCAGCCAGATTGGCGTGTGGTCAGTGGCCTGGCGCAGGCAGGCGCGCAGGAAGGTGTCATTGCGCAAGGGGGCGAAGCTCATCCCTCCATTGTGGCAGGCCTCGGAGACCATCCGCCGGGGACCCCGGGAGGGCCCGCCGGGGCACCCACGTCCGCAGGCGTGGCACCCCTCCGTTCAGGGCGGGGACTGCCTGGGGCGTCAGGCGGGCCGACTGCCTGCCCTGGCTCAGGGCCGAGACAGTGCCTGCCGGATCTCGGCGGGCGACAGCACTTCCGGCAGCAGCACCGGGGCCTTTCCGGGCATCTGCAATTGGTAGACCGGTACGCCGCTGCGGCCGAGCGCACCCAGGGCTGCCGTGATGACAGGGTCGCGCCGCGTCCAATCGGCGCGTAGCAGCACCACCTGCCGCGCGGCAAAGTCGGCGAGAACCGAGGGGTCGCTGAGGGTGGTGGCCTTGTTGTATTGGCAGGTCACGCACCAGGCGGCGGTGAAATCGACAAAGACGGGACGCCCCGCGGCCAGGGCCTGCTGCACCCGCTCGGGCGACCAGGGCTGCCAGGTCGCTCCGGACCTGCTCGACGCCTGAGCCCCCGAGGCCGGCGGCGCCTCCTCGCGCAGCACCAGCGGGCCGATCCAAAGGGCAGCCGCCGCCAGAACCACAGCAGCCAACAGGCCCAAGACCAAACGCGAGCGGCCATTCAGCCCCAGCGCCCATACCAACCAGGCCATCGCCACCAATAAGGCCAGGAGCGCAGCGGCGCCGTCAATGCCGCTTTGTTGGCCCAGAACCCAGACGAGCCAGACCACGGTGGCAAACATGGGAAAGGCCATCAGCCGGCGGAACTGGTCCATCCAGGGTCCCGGCCGGGGGAGCCATTGGCCGGCCCTTGGCCAGACACTGATCGCGAGATAGGGCGCCGCCATGCCCACGCCCAGTGCGGCAAATACGGCCAGCCCCTGGGCCGGTGGCAACGTCACCACCGCCCCCAGTGATGCGCCCATGAAGGGGGCGGTGCAAGGCGAGGCGATCGCAACCGCAAGCACCCCCGAAAGCGCGGCGTCTGCCAGCGGATGGCGCAGGTGCAGCCCGCCCCAGCCGGGTGGCAACATTGTCCCGAACTCGAACAGACCCGCCAGATTCAGGCCGATCAGGGTGAAAAGCGCTGCCAGTGCCGCGACGACTGCCGGCGATTGGAGCTGGAAGCCCCAGCCCAGTTGCTCGCCGCCTGCACG
>Ga0164293_10003415_pt1 | contig 13545 bp, 12 predicted proteins | sample GEODES118metaG_FD_111487 | JGI IMG/M metagenome (GOLD analysis project Ga0164293, IMG submission 111487) | Eutrophic lake water microbial communities from Lake Mendota, Wisconsin, USA - GEODES118 metaG | ecosystem: Environmental > Aquatic > Freshwater > Lake | place: USA: Lake Mendota... | reverse complement strand
GCCCAGGTGGACTTGAACCACCGACCTCTTCCTTATCAGGGAAGCGCTCTAACCAGGCTGAGCTATGGGCCCGCAATAAAGATCTCTCTTAATTGCAGAAGCGCAAGGTTACCTTGAACTTCACAAAGACCCAAAATAGGAAACTGCTCCTACCTTCGGATCTGGGCTTAACTCAGAATGCGAACCATACTAACTTTTCGGAGAAATCTCATCTTCCCCGTTTTTCGTCACTGAAAGCAGGCTCACTCCTTCATCCAGATTTACTAGACGCACACCCATGGAGTCACGGCCTGTTTGTCGCACCTCTGCCGCTGGAGTTCTCATCACTGTTCCAGCCGATGTAATTGCAAGAATCTCATCTTCATCACGCAATACAAGTGCGCTAACCAAAGAACCGCGAGAGTTTTCATCAATTTTTGCAGCTTTAATTCCAATTCCACCGCGCCCTTGTAGTCGATACTCATCGATTGGTGTTTTCTTTCCATAACCACCATCGGTTGCAGTAAATACAAATGAATTTGTGGACTGTTCGGAATTAACACGCGCCATTGTTAATAAATTATCGCCAGTGCGGAACTTCATTCCGATTACACCACTTGTAGATCTACCCATTGATCGAAGTGATTCATCATCTGCTGTAAATCGAAGAGACATTGCCTTTGTTGAAACCAACAACAACTCATCTCCAGAATTAATCAGTGATGCACTAACAACTTCATCGCCAGGTTTTAATGAGATTGCAATGAGACCGCCTGTGCGAGGTGAGTCGTACTCAATTAAAGGAGTTTTCTTAATCAAACCATTACGAGTTGCAAGCACCAAATAAGGAGAGATTGTGTAATCTTTGATTGATAAAACTTGAGCAATTTTTTCTTCTGGTTTAAATGCCATTAAATTTGCAACATGTTGGCCTCGAGCATCACGGCCAGCATCAGGTAATTCGTGAACCTTTGCGCGATAGACACGGCCTTGGTTGGTAAAGAAAAGTAGCCAGTCATGTGTGGATGCGACAAAGAAATGATCTACAACATCATCTTCCTTAAGAGCAGCGCCCTTAACTCCACGACCGCCTCTACGTTGTGATCTATAAAGATCTGCCATTGTGCGCTTTGAGTAACCGCCTCGGGTGATTGTTACAACTACATCTTGGTCAGGAATTAGATCTTCAGCGCTGAAATCTCCTTCACTTGCCACAATTTGTGTGCGACGATCATCACCAAATTTTGCAACTAAATCTTTAAGTTCAGACTTAACAATCTCTCTTTGTTTTTCAGGGCTTACAAGAATCTTGTTGAGTTCAACAATGTCTGCCATTAGCCCGTCATATTCATCGTTGATCTTTTGACGCTCTAGCGCTGCAATTCTTCGCAGTTGCATATCCAAAATAGCATTGGCTTGAATCTCATCTACATCTAACAATTTCATCAACCCTGTGCGGGCCTCTTCAGGTGTTGTAGAGGCGCGAATCAAGGCAATTACGGCATCTAGAGCATCTAGGGCTTTTAAATACCCTTGCAAAATATGTGCGCGCTTTTCTTTCTCTGCCAAACGGTATTTTGTTCGACGAATAATTACTTCAATCTGATGTTCGATGTAATAGCGAATGAATTCATCTAGGCGCAATGTGCGTGGTACACCATCGACTAATGCCAACATATTGGCACCAAATGTGTCCTGTAATTGAGTCTGCTTGTAAAGGTTATTGAGAATTACTTTTGGTATTGCTGCATTTTGCAAAACAATTACTAGACGTTGTCCTAAACGCTCATTGCCTTCATCTCGAACATCGGCAATTCCCTTAATTTTCCCATCTTTTACCAGCTCTGCAATTTTCAGGGCTAAGTTGTCTGGGTTTACTTGATAAGGAAGTTGGCTAATTACTAAACATGTTCTCTTGTTGATCTCTTCAACTTCAACTACCGCGCGCATTGTTATTGATCCGCGGCCTGTTCGATAAGCCTCTTCGATTCCAGTTCTGCCAACAATTAAGCCTTTTGTTGGAAAGTCTGGACCTTTAACAATTTTAATTAACTCATTAAGTAGCTCATCTTGTTTCATCTCCGGGTGTTCTAATGAATAGATAACTGCCTCGCCAATTTCGCGAAGGTTGTGTGGTGGAATATTCGTTGCCATTCCAACCGCAATACCGGCAGAGCCATTAACTAATAAATTTGGAAGGCGGCTCGGTAAAACAGTTGGTTCTTGCGAGCGTCCGTCGTAGTTTGGAACAAAATCAACAGTGTCTTCATCGATATCGCGCATCATCTCCATTGCAAGCGGGGATAGGCGTGCTTCGGTATAACGCATAGCTGCTGCTGGATCGTTACCCGGTGAACCAAAGTTTCCATTTCCATCAATGAGCATGTAACGAAGTGACCAGTGTTGAGCTAGGCGAACTACAACGTCATAAATAGATGTGTCACCGTGTGGATGGTAATTACCCATAACATCACCGACGATGCGAGAAGATTTATAAAATCCTTTATCAGGGCGATAACCGGCGTCATACATCGCATACAAAACACGGCGGTGTACTGGTTTTAAACCATCTCGCACATCTGGAAGTGCGCGGCCGACAATGACAGACATTGCATAATCAAGGTAAGAGCGCGCCATCTCAACTTGAAGATCAACTGTTTCAATCTTGTCGAAATTCTCTAGTTTATTTGGGTTTAAATCATCCATTAGATATCCAAGAACCTAACGTCTTTTGCGTTGCGCTGAATAAATGCGCGTCGTTTTTCAACATCTTCACCCATAAGCACAGAGAACAAATCATCTGCTGCGGCTGCATCATCTAAAGTAACGCGGATTAAAACGCGGTGCTCTGGATCCATGGTTGTATCCCACAGTTCTTTTGCTGGCATCTCACCTAAACCTTTAAAGCGTTGAATACCGTCATCTTTTGGTAAACGTTTTCCGGCGGCTATTCCAAGTTCAATCATTCCGTCACGTTCTCGATCACTAAATGCATACTCAACAGGTTCTTTGCCTCCCCACTTCAATTTATACAGTGGTGGTTGAGCAAAGTAAACATAACCTTGTTCGATTAATGGTCGCATAAATCGGAAAAGTAAAGTTAGTAAAAGTGTTCGGATGTGTTGTCCGTCAACATCAGCATCTGCCATCAAAATAATTTTGTGGTAACGAAGTTTTGTGACATCAAAGTCATCATGAACGCCAGTGCCTAGCGCTGTGATTAAAGCCTGTACTTCATTGTTTTGGAGGACACGATCAATGCGCGCTTTTTCAACATTTAATATTTTTCCGCGAATAGGGAGCACCGCTTGGTTGCGTGAATCTCTACCACCTTTTGTTGATCCACCTGCTGAATCACCCTCAACAATATAAAGCTCACACTTAACAGGGTCGGTCCATTGGCAATCAGCTAACTTACCCGGCATCCCACGGCCTTCTAGTAAACCTTTTCTATTTCTACTTAAATCACGAGCTTTGCGTGCTGCAACACGTGCTGCTGCTGCATCAATACTTTTTCGGACAATCTCTTTTCCTTCACCTGGGTTTTGTTCAAACCATGAAGTTAACTCTTCATTGACAATTTTTTGAGTAAAGGTTTTTGCCTCTGAGTTACCTAACTTTGTTTTGGTTTGGCCTTCAAACTGTGGGTCGGATAATTTAATTGAAACAATAGCTGTTAAACCCTCACGGACATCATCTCCTGTTAAACGATCTTCTTTTTTCTTTATAAAGCCTTGCTCCTCGCCAAACTTATTTACAACCGATGTTAATGCGGTGCGGAAACCCTCTTCATGGGACCCGCCTTCATGGGTGTGAATGGTGTTGGCAAATGTGTATACAGACTCAGAAAATCCTTCATTCCACTGCATTGATACTTCGAGTGAGATTTTGTTTTTCTTATCCTCTGTAGCAAAAGCGATAATAGATTTATGTGTTTCCCCGCGAGTGGAGTTAAGGTGTTTCACAAAATCTGTTATGCCACCTTGGTACTGGTAGCGAACTGTTAACTGCTCGCCTTTTTCGTCAACGTGACCTTGCCTCATGTCTGTAAGAGTTAGGATTAAACCTTTGTTAAGAAATGCCATTTCGCGAAACCGTGTAGAGAGAACCTCAAAAGAAAAATCAGTTGTTTCAAAGATTTCTTTTGAAGGCCAAAATTGCACTGTGGTTCCAGAAGATTTCGATGCATCACCTTTACGAACTGGAGCTACTGGTACACCAAGTTTGTACTCTTGATACCAAAAATTTCCATCTCGTTGAACAATTACTGAAAGATCTGTGCTGAGTGCGTTAACAACTGAGATTCCCACACCGTGTAACCCACCAGAGACTGAGTATCCGCCATCTCCAAATTTTCCGCCTGCGTGTAAAACAGTAAGTACAACTTCTAACGCTGGCTTTTTTTCGACTGGGTGTATATCTACTGGAATTCCGCGGCCGTTATCAATTACTTCAACACCACCATCGGCTAAAAGTGTGACGTTAATTTCTGTGCAATGTCCGGCGAGAGCTTCATCTACTGAGTTATCAACTACTTCATAGACAAGGTGGTGAAGTCCTCGTTCTCCTGTGGAGCCGATATACATTCCAGGGCGTTTTCTAACCGCTTCTAAACCTTCTAGAACGGTGATGTTGCTGGCGTTATAGGAGTTCTCGGCCACAAGGCTCCTTTCCTATAAAAATGCTCAAATCGCCTTTGAGGGGCTTTGGAGAGGATCAGCCTCTCGGAATGGCTTTATCTTAGTCGGAAACCACGACAATAAATACTCAAGAAAAGCCCTGTGGGTGGCCATAGCCCGGTTTTGAGCCTGTATTTGAACAGTTGGGGTGGGTCTGGATCGCAAACCCGCCTTAAATGGCTAAAGGTATTGGTTTTTAGCCGTATGTGTCTCTTGGGCCTCTGGCGTTACGGATAGTTCGTATTCCCTTTTTCCAGGAAGGTCCATGTGGGCCAATGAAAACAATATTGTCTATTAATACACCTGTTGTATCTTTTTGAATCATTGTTAAAAGGTCGTTAGACATTAACTGTAACTGTGTTGCCCAAGCAGTTGATGAACTTTGAATAGTTAACGTTCCATCTAAAATTGAAATTGGTGTTGCATGTTGTGCAATCTCGTCACCAACTATTTTTTTCCAATGAACAAAAAGGTTTCCTTCTGCCAACCCTGAATCCCAATCGCGATCAGAGATTAGATTTGATAAAACACCACTAATTAACTCTGGGTCGCCAGCTTTTCCTGACTGTATTGAGGGAGATAAAGAGTTGGGTTTATTACTCTTTTTTACAGATGTGTTTTTAAAAGCTTTAAAAAGATCCAAAGCTAAATCGCGCTTACTCATCTTTGATTCTCACTTACTTTTCTCTACTTTTCTTAACAACACCTGGCGTGACATAAAACTTCTGTGTTAGTAGATCGGTTGGTAAATCACTTTCTACTGCTGCAGTAATAAAAGTCTGCTCAGCTAATCCAGTTGCAGACATTAACTGCAATCTACGAGATGTGTCCAACTCTGCAAATACATCATCTAAAATCAAAATAGGTGAAGCACCTTCTGATTTTAAAAGGTTGAAAGATCCAATACGCAATGAAATTGCCATAGACCATGATTCTCCGTGGCTGGCATAACCTTTTGCGGGGAAATCCCCAATTTGTAAATGTAGGTCATCTCGGTGTGGCCCGATTAATGAAACCCCGCGCTCGATCTCTTGATAGGCAACCTCTTCTAACCGCCGAGTTAAAACTTTTTCGTTATCGGTGGTGTTATTTGAGACCCCTTCAGAACTGCATTTGTAAGAAATTGATGCTGGTTTGAGTTCGTTTAAATTCCTATAATTTTCTGCCACCCAAAGGTTTAATGATTCTATAAGGCTAATTCTTTCTGCGGTTAACTCTGCTCCTAATTTAATTAACTGTTCATTCCAGGGCGCTAACGCCGCCGCTGATGTTTTTGTCTTTAGTAGTGCGTTTCGTTGTTTTACAACTCGTTCATATTCAGTGATAACACCTGCTAAACGTGGGGTTCTTGTAATAAGTAATCGATCCAAAAACTCTCGTCTTACTCCAGGTTCACCTCGGACAAGATCTAAATCCTCAGGGGAGAAATAAACAATTTGAATCGCTCCAAGAATTTCGCGTTGGCTGCGGGTTGGTTGGGCGTTAATGCGAGCTCGGTTAGCTTTAGTGGCATTGATCTCTAAATCCACGGTAAGAGTTCGCTCATCTCTTTGGACTTCGGCTCTAATAATTGCTTGTTGGTTACCTAAAGAGATTAGCGGGGTGTTATTTGAAACCCGGTGTGAAGATAGGAATGCTAAGTAGATTAACGATTCTGCGATATTTGTTTTCCCGGATCCATTATCGCCAATAAAGGTTGTTACGCCGGGTTGGAATGTTAAATCTAATTGGTTGTATGAGCGAAAGTTGGTTAACGCCAACTTGTTGATACGCATGGATTTCTCGTTAAAAGCTAGTTATGAGGCGTAGCGCATTGGCATTAAAAGGTAGCGATAGTTTTCAACCAACGCGCCATCTTTATCGTTTTTACCCATAAGGATTGCTGGTTTATTAGAACCAGTAAATGAAATCTGCACAAATTTTGTTCCTACTGCTGTTAGACCATCAGCTAAAAATGTAGGGTTAAACGCGATAGAGATTGGTTCACCAGTTAACAAAATATCAATAGCCTCTGTTGCTTGGGCCTCTTCACCTGCACCTGCTTCTAAGGATAAAACATTGTTGTTGAAATCAAGACGCAATGGAACTGTTTTGTCTGTTACTAGAGCAACACGACGCACAGAATCTAACAATGTTGCTACTTCAATTAACGCTGTTGTTGTTATCTCTTGAGGCAATAAGTGGCGGTATGGTGGGAATGTGCCATCCAACATTCTTGATGTCATTGTTTTCCCATCGCCAGCAAATCCTGTTAACCGATCATTGCTAGCCGCTGGCGCAAATGAGAGTGAGACATTTTTGGAACCGGTTAGTGATTTAGCAGCATCTGCAATTGTGCGAGCGCGCAACAAAGCTGTGGTTGATGTGTTTGGCGCTGTTGGTTGCCACTGTATTTCGCGAACCGCTAAACGGTATCGATCGGTTGCTGCAAAAGTTACGCTTTCTTCATTAATCTCAACATGTACACCGGTTAAAGTAGGAAGTGAGTCATCTCGTCCCGCCGCTATTGCAACTTGAGCAACTGCTGTCGCGAAAACATCACTTGCTATCACACCAGTTGTGTCAGGTAGTGATGGAAGATTTGGATATTCATCAACAGATAATGTTGGAAGTGTAAACTTTGAACTTCCACTGGTTACTAAAACTCGGGAGCCCTCTAAAGTAAAGGTGATTGGTTTGTTTGGTAAAGAACGGGAAATCTCTGCTAGTAGTTTTCCTGGAACTAAAACCTTACCCGCGGTTTTTATCTCAGCGGGAAAATGTGCCTTACTTGCTGTCTCTAAATCTGAAGCAGATAAGAAAACCTCATTATTGATTGCTTCAATGACTATTCCAAGGAGTTCGGTTTTTATTGGTCGCGTTGATAGTGATCGAGAGACCCAATTAACGCCGTCGGTTAGAGCAGCTTGCTCAACTATGAATTTCATCTTTACCCTCTAATCTTTTGAAGTGTGGAAAAGTTATTCGCGTAACTAGATCTCTGTATATATAAGTAGTCGTAGTAACTAGGAAGCTTTACTGTGGGTAAAAACCAAACTCCCTGTTCGCAGCGGTGTTTTGCAATGTATAAACTGTGCGCAACCTTTGGGAAAAGAGTTGAATAGAGGAAATAAGCTCGCAGTTTCATTACAACTCCTCCAACCCTTTCTTGTGTAAACCGAGGTTATCCACGGTTAATGCCTACTTCTCCACAGTTATCCACAACTTGTCCCCAATTGGGGGTAAAGAGTGGCAATATGGACATTTCACCCAATTGCGACTATCTCACCTGCTGTTTAATCCTGGTGGTGAGCTCGTTGACCTGATTGTAGATCGAACGACGCTCAGCCATCAGTTGACGGATTTTTCTATCGGCGTGCATAACCGTTGTGTGGTCACGCCCACCAAATGTTTGGCCAATTTTTGGCAAGGAAAGTTCAGTTAATTCACGGCATAGATACATTGCAATCTGACGAGCGTTAACCAAGACCCGGGAGCGAGATGTTCCACAAAGGTCATCAATTGTCAGGCTGAAGTAAGCAGCCGTCTGAGCCATGATTGTTGCACCCGTTATCTCCGGATTAGTTTCATTAGGTATCAAATCTTTTAAAACAATTTCAGCTAGCGATAAATCCACACTTTGGCGATTTAGTGAAGCAAAAGCTGTGACACGAATTAACGCACCTTCAAGTTCGCGAATATTTGTTGAGATTTTACTAGCGATATATTCCAAAACATCATCAGGAGCATTTAACTTATCTTGGGCCGCTTTTTTGCGAAGGATCGCAATACGAGTCTCTAGCTCTGGTGGTTGAATATCAGTAATTAATCCCCACTCAAAACGCGAACGTAAACGATCTTCCAAAGTTGTTAATTGTTTTGGCGGCCGATCACTTGAGATAACAATTTGTTTGTTGGCGTTATATAAAGTATTAAATGTATGGAAGAACTCTTCCTGTGTACGTTCTTTGTTCTCTAAAAACTGAATATCGTCAACAAGTAAAATATCTAGATCTCTATAACGGCGTTGAAATGCAGAAGCCTTATCATCTCTAATTGAGTTAATAAAGTCATTAGTGAACTCTTCAGAAGAAACATACTTAACACGCACATTTCCATACAGTTCTTGAGCATATGCACCAATCGCATGAAGTAAGTGAGTCTTACCTAAACCTGATTCACCGTAAATAAAAAGTGGGTTATAAGCCTTGGCAGGTGCTTCGGCCACAGCCACAGCGGCGGCGTGAGCAAAGCGATTTGACGCACCGATTACAAAAGTCTCAAAAATATATCGAGGATTTAAAGTTGATGTATCAGTAGATTTTGAAACAGGAACATCATCTCGACCTGTCCCAGATTTAGGAGTTACAAACTCAACCTCAACATCTGCTTGGGTTGGTGTAACAACCTCTAAACTCTCATCAACAGTTACAGCGATGTTTGTTTTTTCACCAAGCTCAACAGTAAGGACATCGCTGACTACAGAACGAAGGCGACTTTCTAGAACATCTTTTGCGAAGAGATTTGGGGCGGCCACCAATAAAGTAATTTGGTCATCATTGTGAAGAAGACCTAGGGGTTTCGTTAGTTGTAAAAACGCTTTATGTTGCGGAGCGTTGATGGCAACCTCTTCGATTACCCGGCCCCAAAGGGTGGTTAACTCAACCTCAGAACCCTTTGAAACGATCACGTAAGCCCCTTTTTGTTATCCACATAGTTATCCACAACCTGTGGTCTAAACCCCAGGTTGAGCCCTATAAATCCCTCCCACAATCGGATTCCTGTGGAGGGGGAGTGAAAAGTAGAGCGGATTGGCAAAAAAAGCAACCGGTTATCCACAATATTAATGACGCTCACAGGCAAAAAGCTCCATTTGACCGGCTTATCCCCAGACCTCTACCGTTACCTCCTTGCTTCCCCCGTATTTCTGGCCCGCAGTAGAAGTTCATTATTAGGAGTTTTAAATGACTAAACGTACCTTCCAACCAAACACGCGCCGCCGTGCAAAGAAGCACGGTTTCCGTGCTCGTATGGCTACACGTGCAGGCCGCGCAATCCTTTCTGCTCGTCGTGGCAAAGGCCGCGAAAAGCTTTCCGCATAAAGATTTAAAACGATATCCGTGCTTGCAAAAACTGCACGACTAACCGAAAGCGGCGATTTTGCCCGCGCAACAAAGAGTGGCTTGCGGTATTCAACGGCCAATTTTGTCGGTTATTTGTATCCGACTGGTTTAAACCAACCCGCGCGCGCCGGTTTGATCATCAATAAAACCATTGGTGGCTCCGTCACACGCCATCGAATTGCGCGTCAAGTTCGCCATGTCTTACAAGAGAACTACTCACAACTTCCAGAAGGAAGCCTCATAGTTGTTAGAGCGTTGAAAAACCCTCAGAAAACACACAAACCTTTAACTGACCAACGCGATAAATTTGAGAACCAAGTAGTTGATGTTGCTGGTGAGGTTAAAAAGATCCTTACACAGCTACTAAAAAAACTTCATGAGAAAGTGAATCAGAAATGAAGAAGCTTCTCACCGCACCAATTAAATTTTATCAAAAATGGATCTCACCTATGTTTGGACCGCGTTGCAAGTACTACCCATCATGTTCTTCCTACGCGGTAACCGCAATCGAAAACTACGGGTTAAAAGGAATCGCAATGTCATTTTGGCGCCTACTGCGCTGTAACCCATGGTCACATGGTGGCGTGGATTATGTTCAAGTAAAAGACAAAGAAAAGTTAAGTGACAAGGAAATAAATAAAAAGAAGTCAGGCGATGAAAACATAAGTGAGAAGAAAGAAAAGGTAACAATCAATGGATAGCATCCTAAAACCCTTATATATAGCGGTTACTTGGGTTATTGTAAAAATCCATGATCTTCTCTCTCCAATTTTTGGATCAAGCAGCGGGGTCACTTGGTCACTATCAATTATTGGGCTTGTGATCATTATCCGTATTATTCTAATTCCACTTTTTGTAAAACAGATCAAGAGCCAACGTGCGCTAACAGCCCTTCAACCACACATGAAGGAGATTCAAAAGAAGTACAAGGATGATCGCCAAAAACAATCCGAAGAGATGATGAAACTCTACAAAGAGCACAAAACAAATCCCCTTGCTTCTTGTTTTCCAATCCTTGCCCAAGCACCAATTTTCTTTGCTTTATTTACAGTATTAAACGGGATAGGTAAAAACCCTCCAGTAAGTCATGGTGTCTTTACTCAAGAAGATGTTGTTAACGCCGCCCAAGCTAAGTTCTTCGGTGCACCAATTTCAGAAACATTTTTAAGCTCAGATATTTCAACTGTAAAAATCGTTACTATTATTTTGATTGCATTTATGTCATTGACAACCTTTACAACACAACGTCAGTTGATGACCAAAGGTATGCCAAAAATGGATTCATCAAATAACATGATGTTGCAACAGCAAAAAATTATGTTGTATGCATTCCCTGTTATTTTTGCTATTACGGGTGTTAATTTTCCAATTGGTGTTTTGATCTACTGGTCAACAACAAACCTTTGGACATGGGGTCAGCAGTTCTATGTCATTAAAAGAAACCCAACACCAGGTTCACCGGCTTATGAAGAGTTACGTAAAAAACGAAACAAGAAGAGTGGAATTGTTGAAGAGGCCACCGGAGATGTTCAACTAGAAGATGAAAACAAAGGCCAACGCCAACAACCAAAAAATAATAAAAAGAAAAAGAAGAAAAAAAGAGATTAAAGGACCAAAAGAACTAGAGACAAAAAAGATTTACCAGAACAAAAAGCAGAAAGCTGAAAAAAGGAGCACAGCTTCTTAATTCAGACAATTCGTATTAATTCATCTCAAACCCGACAAAGGGGGCACAATGCCTAAGAAGAAAACTGTAGATGTTGTAGAAGAGAGCTCTACCAAAGAGGGCGAAGCAACCACAGCAAAAACCACAAAGAAAACTACGCCAAAAACCAGCAAAAAGGCTGACGCAACCGACTCTGTCAAAGATAGTGACCTAAAGACTCCAAAAACTGCCGCCAAATTAGAGGAAGAGGGCGATATCGCCGCCGACTACCTCGAGGCATTGCTAGACATCGCTGACCTTGATGGGGATATTGATATCGATGTAGAAAACGGCAGAGCTGCGCTTGCAATTGTTGGCGGGAAACTTAGCCACCTAGTTGGCCGTGATGGAGAGGTTTTGGACTCAATCCAAGAGCTAACCCGTTTAGCTGTGCAGACATCGACAGGGGACCGAAGCCGCCTCATGTTGGATATCGATAACTTCCGAGCTAACCGCCGCACAGAGCTAACCGCCCTGGCCAAGGAGATGGCAGAAGAGGCAAAAACCACTGGTGGCTCAATCAAGTTGAAACCAATGAACGCTTTTGAACGCAAAATCATCCACGACACAATCCAAGACCTGGGCCTAACTAGCGAATCAGATGGAGAAGATCCAAATCGCTTCGTCGTTATTTACCCAGCGTAAATAACCCCCAATAATTGGAAGAAGAGCTCTTTGGAGACAAGCCAGGGAAAAGACCCTGAGATGGTTTCACGTGAAACCCTGATCTCTCGATATTTCCCAGAGGATAAGCGCATCCGTGCCTACGCCCAGTTCCTGAAAAATCAAGGGATTGAGCGTGGTTTGGTCGGCCCACGCGAAGCTGACCGCATCTGGGAACGCCACATCTTAAATTGCCTGCCCGTGACCACCCTTATCAACGAAGGGGCCACAGTCTTTGATATTGGCTCAGGGGCCGGCCTTCCAGGCATTGTTATTGCTCTGGCCAGGCCTGATCTGACCGTTGTTTTGATTGAACCCCTTGAGCGCCGGGTGGAGTTCCTACAGGAAGCCATTAAGACCCTGGCTGAAATAGAGGGGCAAACCCCGCTTCAGATCCAAGTTATCCGTGGCCGGTCTCAAGATGTCAAAATTACGGCAGATTATGTGACTGCTCGAGCTGTAGCCCCCTTGGAAAAACTCAAGAAGATTAGTTGGCACCTCCTAAAGGTCAACGGCTCACTCTTGGCCATGAAGGGCGAAAAGGCTCAAGAAGAGATGCTGGCAGTGCCTAAATCCACCCTTCATGAAATCAATCTTGATGGAATCGAGCTTGGTCGCATCGTTGAGATCAAAAAAGGTGCTTAACTACCCGCGTGGATGATTCACGTGAAACAAAGAAGGTAGTCGGCACGCGCCGCCTAAAAGAGCCCATGCCAAAACCAGGCGCCCTTCGAATCTTGACGGTGGCCAACCAAAAAGGCGGGGTCGGCAAAACAACAACCACAGTTAATCTGGCAGCAGCCCTATCTATGGGTGGGCTAAATGTCATTGTTATAGACCTAGATCCACAGGGAAATGCCTCCACAGCACTTGGCGTTGAACATATTGATAACGCAGGAATTTATGAAGTTTTAATGGGCCAATCCACTATCTCTCAAGTAGCTCAAAAAGTTTCTGGCTTCCCATCCCTTGAATGCGTTTCTTCAAATACATCACTTGCACAGGCCGAGATCGAACTTGTGCCGATGGTTGCCAGAGAGATGCGCCTAAAGGAAGCTATTGAAACCTTAATCGCAGATCGCGCGGCACAATCACAAAGTATTGATTACATTTTTATTGATTGCCCACCATCACTTGGTTTATTAACTATCAACGCATTTACCGCGGCGAAAGAAGTTTTAATTCCTATTCAATGCGAGTACTACTCATTAGAAGGTCTTTCACAACTTCTAAAAACATTTGAACTTGTTAAGAAAAGACTTAATCCAACTTTGAAATTATCAACATTTGTTTTAACAATGTATAACAATACAAATCTTGCAAATGATGTTGCAAATGAAATTCGCAAACACTACCCCAATGAATTAATTGATATTCCAATTCCTCGCACAGTCAGAGTTTCAGAGGCACCAGGATT
>Ga0164293_10003412_pt1 | contig 13548 bp, 12 predicted proteins | sample GEODES118metaG_FD_111487 | JGI IMG/M metagenome (GOLD analysis project Ga0164293, IMG submission 111487) | Eutrophic lake water microbial communities from Lake Mendota, Wisconsin, USA - GEODES118 metaG | ecosystem: Environmental > Aquatic > Freshwater > Lake | place: USA: Lake Mendota... | reverse complement strand
TCGCAAGTAGTCCACGTTGCAATCGATGACAAAGGGCTCATCCCTGCCGCGCTTACTGAAGCAATCACGAAGGTACGTGCAGCTGGCGGCAAAATTAAATTCCTCTATTGCATCCCAAATTTCCAAAATCCATCTGGCGTAACAATGCCAGCATCACGACGTACCGAGATTCTCGACATCTGTCGCGAATCCGAAATCTTCGTCGTCGAAGATAATCCCTATGGATTACTTGGTTTCGATGAGGCTGTTCCCAACGCGATGCGCGCCGAAGACCACGAGAATGTTATTTATTTAGGCTCTTTCTCTAAGACGATTGTTCCCGGACTTCGCGTAGGTTGGGCGCTCGTTCCACAAGGAGTAAAAGAGAAGTTAATCATCGCCAATGAATCATCGGTGCTCTGTCCATCTAACTTCGCACAATTAACTATCTCGAGCTATCTCGCACATGAACCATGGCGCGATCAAATCGCTTCATTCTGTGCGCTCTATAAAGAACGACGCGATGCAATGTTAGAGACCCTCGATGCCCACTTCCCAGCGAGCGCAACATGGACCAAACCAAAGGGTGGATTCTATGTTTGGGTCACTTTGCCCCCTGAGATAGATACGAAGTTGCTCGTGCCACGCGCCATTGCGGCAAAGGTTGCATACGTGCCAGGAACTGCTTTTTATGCTGATGGCTTTGGCAGTTGGCAGATGCGGTTGTCGTATTGCCACCCAACTCCAGAACGAATTCGAAAAGGCGTCGAAGCTCTTGGCGGCGTTATCAAAGAAGAGATCTCTCGCCGCGGTGGCGAAACCACTAAAGCGCTAAAAAACTAGAGAAAACTAGAGAAAACTAGCCTAAAAAGAAATTATCTAGCTTTCCGGCAACCGGCAATTTCACTTCAAAACACATCCCACCGTATTTATCGTTCTGCGCATCAAAGGCAAATTCTGGTTGATAGTGATCTTGCGCAGATGTGATGAACATCGTCTTGAGATCTGCTCCACCAAATGATGGGCAGGTAGTCAGCGCAGTTGGCGCTTGCACGACATTAAGTAAATCGCCCTCTGGCGAGTAATTACGTACCTGGCCGCACCCCCAAAATGCCACCCAAAGGTTGCCTTCGGAATCGGTGCACATGCCATCGGGAACGCCCGTTACATCGCTGACATCAATCGCTGGCAATTGGCCAACAATTGCTCCTTTTTGTGGATCAAATTGGTAACACGAGATCTCTCTAGTCGCTGAATCAATGTAATACATGATCGTGCCATCTAAAGACCAATCGATACCGTTAGATATTTGCACCTTCGTACGATGGGTGCTCGATGCAAAGTGATGATCTATCCTTCGTAAGTCCCCCGCTTGTGAACCTTCAACGGCTTCGGCAACTCCAATCCACAGACATCCACAGGAATCTATATTCCCATCATTGGTCTGGCCAATTTTTCGATCGATATGCATGTCGACCTCTTGTGAGATAGCGAAATTGTCGTCGGTGACTGCAAGGCGATCACCAAGTGCTATTACATATCCGCCAGTTTTGCGCTTGCCAACATAGCTAACAAAATCACCAACTTTGTGGGCAATGACCTCTTTCGTTGCTGGCAGATACTCTTTGATATATCCATCAAGTACATCCACCCAGAGAAAGCTATTGCGCCGCTCATCCCACAGCGTTCCCTCACCCAAACCAGATTTCGAACCTGCAATTGGTGTTGCTTCGAAGTGAGCCATTCTTACCCCTCAATCTCTTCGATGATTCGACGTAAATCTTCTCCAGATGCAAATTCAATAACAATCTTGCCATTGCTCTTACCGGTCGCTTTATCAATAGTCACACGAGTATTGAGGAAATCACCCAACTCTTCAGCGAGCTCTGCTAGCTCAGGTGAGACGCTCTTACTTTTACTTGTTGAGCTCTTCTTCTTGCCGCCTTTTACGCCGACTGAAATAATTTCTTCGACGGCGCGAACGCTTAACCCTTCGGTAACGATTCGATTTGCTAACCGTTCCATTGCAGCTGAATCACCAAGCGCCAAAAGTGCGCGAGCATGGCCGGCAGAGAGCACGCCTGCTGCCACTCGCCGCTGCACGCTCGGAGGCAGTTGCAGCAAACGGAGCGTGTTCGAGATATGGGGTCGAGAACGCCCAATTTTTTGGGCTAATTCATCATGTGTGTAATTAAAATCGTTGAGCAATTGCTCATACGCAGCGCCCTCTTCCAGGGCGTTGAGTTCAGAGCGGTGGATATTTTCTAATAGCGCTTCGCGCAACAATTGATCATCTGGCGTCTGGCGAATGATGACAGGAATTTCGGTTAGGCCTGCAGCTTTCGCTGCACGTAATCGACGCTCACCCATAATTAATTCGAATCGACCATCACCAATGGAACGAACTACTGGTGGTTGTAATACACCGACCTCTTTGATGGATGTGATGAGTTCTGACATCTTCTCTTCATCAAATACAGTTCGAGGCTGGCGAGGATTAGGTGCGATTGAACGAATTGGAATGTGATTGAGATTAGCAATATCAACTGGGACTCCTGCCACAACAGAGGAGAGTTGTTTTGATTCACCACTGGGAATAAGAGAACCTAACCCTCTGCCAAGCCCACCTTTTCGTGTACTCATCACGCACGCCCCTTCTCATGTAATTCACGCGCTGCAGCAAGGTAGGCAAGCGCACCTGGTGAGGACATGTCATATGTCATAACGCTCTGTCCATATGAAGGCGCCTCACTTACTCGCACAGCGCGTGGAATCACTGTTGTTAACACTTCTTTAGGAAAATGTGTACGTACAGTGTTTGCTACATCGTGCGCCAATCGAGTTCTGCCATCAAACATTGTTAAAAGAATTGCACCGATATGTAATTGCGGGTTGGTGTTTTCAGTAACGAGAGAAATAATTTTTATTAATTGAGTAAGCCCTTCAAGCGCGTAATACTCACATTGAATGGGAATTAATAATTCATGCGCAGCGATCAGCGCGTTGAGCGTTAATAAACCTAAACTTGGTGGACAATCAATAACGATGTAGTCGTATCGTTCTTTCTCGACAAGCGCGTTAATTGCATCGCGTAACTTGAATTCGCGTCGCTCTAATTCGACAAGATCGATCTCAGCGCCTGCAAGATCCACGCCAGCTGGAATAACATCGAGTTGCGGGTACCCTTCGGCGCGCTGCTTCACTGATGCCAACGATGCGCCAGCGACCAACACTTCATAGCTGCCGGGGATACCCTCGTCATGGGCAACGTTAAAAGCGGTACTGGCGTTACCTTGTGGGTCGAGATCAATAAGCAGGACTTTGAGACCCCCCATAGCGAGCGCGGCGCCGATATTGACCGCGGTGGTGGTCTTACCAACACCGCCTTTTTGATTGGCAACGGTAATTACTCGAGTTCCAGGGAGTGGAACCATCGCCTCTTTAAGGCGGCGAGTGCCGATAACCGCTTTGGTTTCACGGGAAACGGTGGCGCTCATAGAGCGCAGTTAACCAGCCTTTGCTATAGAAATCACCTTGCATCCACCGGTGGGCAGGGTGGGTTCCAGGATCTCACCAGAAGCTCCGGTGTAGCGAGAGAGCGGAGTATGGGCGAGCTCTTCGCCCGCGCGCTCCCCCTTCATCGCCAGAATCCGACCGCCGGGGGAGAGTAAATGCCAACTCCAGGCAAGGAGGCGATCCATGGGTGCAACGGCCCGAGCCGTCACAACATCAAATTTCCCCTGATAATCAGCAGCTTTTCCACGTGCCACCGTCGCGTTGGTTATTCCCAACTCAACGATTACCTCTTGGAGAAAGGTCGCGCGCCGCTCTAGGGGCTCCAACAAGAGGATTGAGATATCGGGTCGGGCTAAGGCCAAAACGATTCCGGGGAGCCCTGCCCCACTTCCAATATCAATGACCTTTGCGTGTGGAGGAAGCAGGGTCGCCACCGGGAGGCAGTTATAAATATGACGCTCCCAGATCCGCTCCCCTTCGCGAGGGCCAATCAGCCCACGTTCCACCCCAGCACTGTGAAGAATCTCCGCATAGCGAGCGAAGGTTTCCCGTGAAACGTGTACTTCGGGGGTCATCAATTAGGCAGGGAGAACCACAATGTGGCGCTCTGGCTCTTCGCCCTCTGATTCACTGCTGAGACCAAGCTCGCCAATTGCATCGTGGATCACTTTTCGCTCAAAGGCATTCATTGGCTTTAGGGCAATAGCTACCCCGCTTCTCTTTACCTCTTCTGCAGTGCTCTCGGCTAAGGCCCGCAGCTCATCGCGCTTCTTCGCCCGAAAACCCTCAATATCAAGCATTAGTCGGGAGCGATCTCCCGTTTCACGTTGCACCGCCATTCGAGTTAACTCCTGGAGCGCCTCGAGGACCTCCCCCTCTCGTCCAATGAGATGGGTTAGTTCCCCGCCAACGATGGCCAAGGCTGCCCGATCATTCTCAACATCGATATCGATATCCCCCGGCAAGTCAGCGATATCTAAGAGCGCCTCTAAATAATCCGCGCCCCGATCGCCCTCTTCTTCCAACCGTGCAATTAGGCTCTTCTCGCTCATACCCTCTCCTACCTCCCCAATCTGGGGTAAATACAGTTATTTGTCATATATTGCGGTGATTTGTCGCTTTCCAGCTATCGCTTCTTCTTCTTTTTATCTCGCTTGGGCTGCACTCGTTGCCCCTTCACATCACTTCCGGTTCCGTCCGCACCTGGCTCTTCCACCGCCACTGAACCGTTATTGGTCACATCATCGGATTGCGTTACACCACTTTTCTTCGCGCGCTTTGCCTCTAACTCAAAGTACGCCGGGGATCCAGGCGTTGGATTCCGTTTGATCACATAGAACTGTTGACCCATTGTCCAAAGATTTGTTGTCAACCAATACAACAAAACACCAACCGGAAAGTTAATTCCAGTTACTGCAAAAATAATTGGAAATAAGTACAACAGAATTTTCTGTTGTTGCAACATCATGTTTGGTTGGCCGTCGTTCTTCGGCATTCCCTTTGTCATCAATTGTTTCTGCGTAATGAATGTTGATGCGGACATTAACAAAATCATGACAAGGGTGATTGCTTTCACCGTGGCGGGAGTCCCACCAAGTTTCTCGATATCTTGCGAACCCATTAAGAAAGTTGCTGCAATCGGAGCGCCAAAGAAACTTGCGTTCGCCGCGCTATCTACATCTGCTTGAGTAAGAACTCCCCGCGGCACATCTTGAGCGATTCCATTTAACACAGTAAAGAGCGCAAAGAAAATTGGCGCTTGAGCGAGCAGTGGGAAACACGATGCCAATGGATTGGTGCCATGTTTCTTGTATAGCTTCATCATCTCTTCAGATTGCTTTTGGCGATCATCTTTATACTTCTGTTGGATTGCTTTCATCTCTGGCTGCAAGACTGTTAATGCGCGCTGACTTTTGATCTGTTTTACAAAGAGTGGAATCAAGATGATTCGAATCAATACAACAAGGAAGATAATGGCTAGCGACCACGTGACTCCACTATCTGCTCCGAATAAAGGTTCAAATAGAGCATGAAAACGTAGGATGACCCAGGAAATCGCATCATAAAGCGGATTGAAAATACCCACTATTTATTCGCCTTTCTTCGCTGTTGTTGATTATTCACTTGCAACTCTTTCCCACCTGGCGGATAGTCAATTCCACCCATTGACCATGGGTTGCACCGAAGTAAACGCCAAAACGCTAATGCGCTTCCGATAAAGAAACCTTTGCTCCGAATTGCCAGTACCGCGTACTCCGAGCATGTGGGGTAATACTTGCAACGCGCCGGGAAAGCTGGCGAAATCCACTTTTGATACATTCGAATTACGGTAATCATCGAGCCACCGAAAAATACTTTTCAACTAGCGCTGAGATCTCGCCACTGAGATTGCCCTCTGCGCTCTTTGCCGCTCCTGGATGAGCGCGAAAGAGCAGGAATGTACCGTCAGAGAATTTCTCAAGATGTGGAGCAATGGCATGGCGTATCTGTCGTGAGACGCGGTGCCGAACTACCGAATTGCCTACATTCTTTCCCACTATGAGGCCCACCTTCACCGGTGCCCCAGATCGCTCACCATGTTGTGGTGTTGCGACATAGAGCAGAAAATTCTCTCCTGCTACCCGCTTGCCTTTAGTAGCGAGTGCAAACTCGCTGGCTTTACGCAGACGATTCTGCTGCGCCAACATCAGACCCGCCGATTACGCGAGTACTTATGCCGAGATGCGCAGGCGCCCCTTGGCACGACGCGCAGCTAGTACAGCGCGACCAGCACGAGTTGACATGCGAGCGCGGAAACCATGGGTCTTTGCCCGACGGCGATTATTTGGTTGAAAGGTCCGCTTCACGTGTATCTCCTAAAGGTCGAGGAAGTGTTATTGGCACAATTACTCGAGCGGTTATGCCCGCGATCTATCGTGCAGGGGGTAAACGGTACGGAAGTGGAGGCGCTGCGGTCAAACCCGGAGAACCCCCACGAGGAGTACCTCCGGCGAGCCCTAAACTCCGAGTTTAGAGTTGTGGATAACTAGTTGCTTTTTCCCACAACCCCGAATAAGGTCTGCCTTCTTCCACAGCGGAAGCTACTTTCCCCGGTAGATATAGGTGCATTTCGGACAATTATCCACCAGATAGCCCACAGCCTGTGGATATCTCTGGGGATAACCGGTGGGTAACCGGTGTGGAAAGGATTCCAAATGGCAGATGAGAGCGCGCTCCTCGAGGTTCAACTACCAGAGTTATGGCAGAGCGCAATTTCGCTCATCGCTACCGATTCACCACAACATCGCGCGTTCTTACAACTGACTCAACCGATGGGTCTGATTGATAGCAATGGAAGTACCACGCTTCTTGTCGCTGCACCGAATGCTTTCGCAAAAGATGTTTTAGAAACGCGTCTTAGATCAATTATCACTGATGTTTTGAGTACCAAGTTAGGTCGAGAAGTTCGCGTTGCAGTGACCATTGATGAAACTCTTGAAAACGAAAAGCCCGGCGAGGTAATTACCGAAATCGAACAACCGCGCCCAGGTACCGGTCGAAGTGCAGAACCAATAGTTGCATCCGAATCAGGCGCGATGAGCATGAACCCGCGCTACATCTTTGAAACATTCGTTATTGGATCCTCAAATAGATTCGCGCATGCCGCGGCTGTTGCGGTAGCCGAAGCTCCGGGGAAGGCCTATAACCCACTTTTCATTTATGGCGAATCGGGTCTTGGCAAAACTCACTTGTTGCACGCGATTGGCGCTTACGCAAAAGAGTTATACGGAAATTTAAGAGTTCGATATGTATCAAGTGAAGAATTCACTAACGATTTCATTAATTCAATTCGTGATGATAAATCGGCAGTCTTCCAAAAACGCTACCGAGATGTCGATTTACTCCTTGTTGATGATATTCAATTCCTTGAGAATAAAGAGCGAACACAGGAAGAGTTTTTCCACACCTTCAACACTCTCTATAACGCAAATAAGCAAATTGTCATCACAAGCGATCGACCACCAAAACAGTTAGCAACGTTGGAAGATCGACTTCGCTCACGGTTTGAGTGGGGGTTAATCACCGACATCCAACCTCCAGAACTAGAGACGCGTATTGCAATTCTGCGTAAGAAGGCGGCACAAGATCGACTCAACGCTCCTGATGATGTTCTCGAATATATCGCGAGCAAAATTTCTACAAATATCCGCGAACTCGAAGGTGCACTTATTCGTGTCACTGCCTTCGCTAGCCTTAATCGACAGGGCGTAGATTTATCGCTCGCAGAGATAGTTCTTAAAGATCTCATTCCAGATGAGTCGGGCCCTGAGATCACTGGTGCAACCATCATGGCTCAGACCGCTGCATACTTCAGCCTCACCATCGACGACCTTTGCGGCACATCACGTTCGCGCGCACTGGTAAATGCCCGCCAAGTGGCGATGTATCTCTGTCGTGAATTGACCGATCTTTCCCTGCCAAAGATTGGACAGACTTTTGGCGGCCGTGATCACACCACCGTTATGCACGCCGACCGGAAGATCCGACAGTTAATGGCCGAGCGCCGATCGATCTATAACCAGGTCACAGAGCTCACCAATAGAATTCGCCAGCAGGCTCGAAGCCAGGGATAACTCCTAAAAGGCCACTCCACACTTGGGGATAACCTTGGGGGTAAACCCCTCCTTGAGAGTTTTTCGTGTGGGAAAGATTGGCTACAACCCGCCTAGTACCTACTTCTCCACATTATCCACCGGTTTATCCACAATCATATAATAATGGAATAACCCCTCTGACCTGCGGAAATACACCTTTTCCCCAGAATCCACACCAGTTACTCCTATTACTATCTCTCTATCTTTATATATAAAAGATTTACCGCCCCCCACCAATCTGGGGATTAAGAGGTTGTATTTGTGAGATAGCCCTTTTACTGCCGAGTAAGGGAAGATAGGGAACATCTTCTGAGAGAGTGAGTTTGGAAATGAGATTTGTAGTTGAGCGCGATGCGCTCTCTGATGGCGTGGCGTGGGTATCTCGATCACTCTCTTCTCGACCAATCATGCCGGTGCTCTTAGGTGTTGTTATTGATGCGCAGAAAAACGGTGTGCACCTATCTGGGTATGACCTTGAAACTTCAGCAAAAGCAACTATCAACGCAGATGTGAAAGAAGAAGGAAGAGTTCTGGTCTCTGGAAGATTACTTTCAGATATCGCTAAATCATTACCAAATAAACCAGTGACAATTTCTTTAGATGGTAATCGAGTAAGTGTTGTATCAGGATCTGCAAAATTCGCACTTCCTACACTTCCAGTTACTGATTATCCAACACTTCCGGAATTACCATCAGAAACTGGTCGACTAACCGGTGAAGTATTTGCACAAGCTGTCCACCAAGTAGCGATTGCTGCAGGTAAAGATGATTCACTCCCAGTGCTCACAGGAGTTCATGTCGAGATTGAAGAGAATAAATTAACTCTTGCGGCTACAGATCGTTACCGTCTCGCAGTTCGGGAATTAGATTGGGAAGCGCCGCGCGCCAGCGCCTCTGCGCTAATTCGCGCACGCACATTGCATGATGCATCAAAATCACTTGTTGGAAGCGCCCAAGTAAGTCTTGCGCTTGCCGCACCCAACGCTCAAGAGCGTTTAATTGGGTTTTCTACAACAGGAAAGTCAATGACATCTCGAATGCTCGATGGAACTTTCCCGCCATATCGACACCTCTTACCAAGTGAACGAAGCGCTACAGCAATCATTGAAGTAGCACCACTACTCGACTCAGTTCGACGTGTTGCGTTAGTTGCTGATAAAACAATTCCGCTACGGCTCACATTTGCCCCAGGCGCACTCACTTTGGAAGCGGGAGCTGGCGAAGAAGCATCTGCGACCGAAGAATTAGAGATCGCATTCGATGGCGAAGGATTTACTATCGCGTTTAACCCAACATATTTAGTCGATGGGCTATCAGCGCTAGGCACCGCTTATGTTGATATGGCATTTACCGGGCCAAGCAAGCCGGCAGTGCTCTCGGGTCGAGAGAGCGCGGATGGTCAGAGCGATATGAGTTACCGTTACCTTCTCATGCCTATGCGGTACGCCTCATAATCTGTGTACCTCTCATATCTACATCTGACTAACTATCGTTCGTACGAGAACTTAGAGTTAGAGCTGCGCCCAGGAATTACTTCGTTTATTGGCAGCAATGGTGAAGGTAAAACCAACATCGTTGAATCTATTGGCTTTCTTGCTTACCTACGATCACATCGCACATCCTCAGATAATCCATTGGTCCGCCTAGAGCATGAAAAGGCTTACATCCGCGCAAAGGTAAATACTGCTGGGCGGGAAGAGCTACTCGAGGTGGAAATCAACCAAGGAAAAGCCAATCGAGCGCGAATCAATCAACAGCCAGTACGTTCAACGCGTGAGCTACTTGGCCATCTCCGCGCGATTCTCTTTACTCCTGAAGATCTTTCTCTCGTTAAAGGAGATCCAACCGAACGAAGAGATTTTCTTGACACCTTATTGATTTCACGCACCCCACGATACGCAGGTGTAATCGCTGATTATGAGAAGGCACTCAAACAACGGAACACGTTATTGAAAAACCGACCTCACGAGCGAGATTTAGCCCCTTGGGATGAACACATCTCGCGCTTTGGTGCGCAAGTGATTGCCGCTCGCCTCCAACTTATCTCCGATCTTATGCCCCATGTTGTTGCTGCATATCAACGAATATCTTCTGGCGATGCAATCAGTGCAACATATAAGAGTTCACAAGAGCTGCAGGGAAAGAGCGCTACTGAGTTAGAGCAAGAAATTATGTCGGTGTTGCCAACTCTTCGTCGGGCTGAAATAGAGCGTGGGGTAACGCTTATCGGACCACATCGAGATGATTTAGTATTGGCGCTTGGCCCAACGCCAGTAAAAGGTTATGCAAGCCAAGGCGAATCGTGGTCATATGCTCTTGCGCTTCGGATGGGTTCATATCGATTGCTATCTGATGAAAGCATGGGTGAGGCAAGCGAGCCAATATTAATACTTGACGATGTCTTCGCTGAGTTGGATAGTTTGCGCAGAGGCGCACTTCTTGAGTTAATCGATTCATCGGAGCAAGTTCTTGTCACAGCAGCAGTTGAGGCAGATTTACCAAGTGAGTTCTCCGATCGAAGGATCTATGTTCATGAAGGGAGCGTGCGTGAGTAAATGAGTGAGAATCGAGATTTAGCGCGTTCACTTCTTGCCGCTGCGCGTCGTCGCTCAAATAGATTTAAGCGAGAGCAAGACAAGTCTGGATCAAAGCGCTCTGGTTCGGTTAATGATGGCGGTGCGAGCGAAGCGGAATATCAAGGGCCACAGTTACTCAATGAGTCGCTTGCGGAATTAATCGATGCTCGTGGCTGGCGTGAACGAGTGAAAGATAGCGATCTCTTCGTTAAATGGAGTGATTTAGTGGGCAGCGAGATTGCCGATCATGTCCAACCGATTACTTTTGCCGACGGCGTGCTCGCCGTGAGCGCAGAGAGCACCGCATGGGCAACTCAGTTGCGGTTGATCGATCAGCAGATCATCACTGCCTTGGCGCAGGGTGGATTTGAGGTCCGGGAGCTACAGATCAAAGGGCCGCAGGCCCCTTCCTGGCGAAAAGGTGGCTGGAGCGTCAAAGGCGGTCGCGGTCCCCGGGATACCTACGGGTAGCCCCTCACTAGATTTGGGGGGTCAATCGCTCTACGGCGCTACCAGGTACTTTTTCAGGGTATAGCGCTCTCAAAAATCCCCTAGGATTGGGGGCTGCGGTCCTATTAGGGGCTACAAGCGAGGCGATAAGGCGGTTCACCCGGTGGCTGAGAGCTCACAACCGAAGGGCAATAAAAGCGGTTATGACGCTAGCGCGATCCAGGTCCTCGAAGGTCTGGATGCGGTTCGTAAGCGCCCGGGCATGTACATCGGCTCCACGGGAGAACGCGGCCTACATCACCTTGTTTACGAAATCGTCGATAACTCTGTCGATGAGGCGCTCGCCGGATATTGCACCGAAATCAACATTTCATTACTAAGTGATGGTGGCGTAAGCGTTCGCGATAACGGTCGCGGTATTCCCGTCGATATTGTCGCAAGCGAAGGCAAGCCTGCTGCTGAAGTTGTGTTTACCGTGTTGCACGCTGGTGGAAAATTTGGCGGCGGCGGGTATTCAGTCTCAGGCGGCCTCCATGGTGTGGGTGCATCTGTGGTTAATGCGCTCAGCACCACACTTCATGTTGAAATCGAACGCGACGGATCTAAGTATTTCCAAAGCTACAAATTAGGTGTTCCAGATGCACCACTAAAAAGTGTTGGAGCTTCCGAGAACAATGGAACCAAAGTTTCGTTCTGGCCTTCCGCAGAAATTTTCGATACAACTATTTTTTCTTTTGAAATTCTCTCAACACGTTTTCGAGAAATGGCATTCTTAAATCGTGGGCTAACCATTACATTAACTGATGAGCGTGCCGGCCTCGTTGACGATAAAGGCGAACCAGTAAAAGTTGTTTACAAATACGATGGCGGAATTTCTGATTTTGTTCGTCATTTAAATTCGACAAAAGGTGAAGCACATAAGAACGTTATTGATTTTGAAAGTGAAGACTCAAAGTTAAAGATTTCCGCTGAAATCGCGATGCAATGGAGCGCCGGTTATACAGAATCCGTATACACATTCGCGAACACAATTAACACACAAGAAGGCGGTACGCACGAAGAGGGCTTTAGAGCATCACTCACATCTATCGTAAATAAATATGGCGAAGAGTGGGGACTAATTAAAAAACGTGAAGATCGACTCACTGGCGATGACGTGCGCGAAGGATTGACCGCAATTGTTTCGGTGAAAATTGGCGAGCCACAATTTGAAGGTCAAACGAAGACAAAGCTAGGCAATACTGAAGCAAAGACCTTCGTACAGAAGATAGTGAACGACAAACTGGGCGATTGGTTTGCGGCAAATCCATCTGAGGGACGAGATATCGTCCGCAAATGTATTGACGCAGCGACAGCTCGCGTTGCAGCGCGGAAAGCGCGTGAACTCTCCCGCTCGCGTAAAGGTTTGCTCGAAGGGCGTGGCATGCCTGGAAAATTGGCAGATTGCCAGTGGACTGAGCCTGAGAAGTGCGAGCTCTATATCGTTGAGGGAGATTCGGCAGGCGGTTCGGCTAAGGGCGGTCGCGATTCGAAATTCCAAGCAATCTTGCCTATTCGCGGAAAAATTTTGAACGTAGAGAAATCTCGAATTGATCGAGTATTACAAAATAATGAAGTGCAGGCTTTAATCACAGCTTTAGGCACAGGTGTGCATGACGAGTTTGATATAGCGAAACTTCGTTATCACAAGATTGTGTTGATGGCTGATGCTGACGTGGATGGTCAACATATTCGCACGTTGTTATTAACACTGCTCTTCCGGTTCATGCGTCCACTTATCGAAGGTGGATATGTGTACCTTGCGCAACCTCCGCTCTATAAATTGAAGTGGGGCGGTAAAGAGCAACCCCAATATGCATTCTCCGATCGTGAGCGCGATGCATTTATAAAAATCGGTCTTGATGGTGGCAAGCGACTACCAAAAGAAGATGGCATTCAGCGCTTCAAAGGTTTAGGAGAGATGCCCGCGAAAGAGTTATGGGATACCACAATGGATCCAGATACTCGCGTGCTCATTCGAGTGACGTTGGAAGATGCTGTAGCTGCCGATGATCTCTTCTCAGTTCTTATGGGTGAAGATGTAGAGATGCGTCGTAACTTCATTCAACGAAATGCTAAAGATGTTCGGTTCTTGGATATTTAGTTGAAACAAACGAAAGGAGTGTGACCAGTGGAGAATACGTCGGACCGCATTGAGTTAGTCGATTTACAAGTAGAGATGGCGCGCAGCTATCTCGATTATGCGATGAGCGTTATAGTTGGTCGCGCTCTTCCAGATGTACGCGATGGTTTAAAACCGGTGCATCGACGCGTTCTGTACGCGATGTTTGATGCGGGGTATCGCCCAGATAAGGGTTATTACAAATCTTCTCGCGTTGTCGGTGATGTCATGG
>Ga0164293_10003409_pt1 | contig 13550 bp, 16 predicted proteins | sample GEODES118metaG_FD_111487 | JGI IMG/M metagenome (GOLD analysis project Ga0164293, IMG submission 111487) | Eutrophic lake water microbial communities from Lake Mendota, Wisconsin, USA - GEODES118 metaG | ecosystem: Environmental > Aquatic > Freshwater > Lake | place: USA: Lake Mendota... | reverse complement strand
GGCGGTAAGGGTGGAGGAATTATGATCCTCGACACCACGAGACTTAACGCAGTAGTGAGTGCCTTCAATAACAACTGCGACGTCTTCTGTGCCGAGAATAAAGCTCAGTGCATGGTATACTTGCTCGGCAATACGCTCCTGAACTTGTGGGCGGCGTGAAAAGTACTCAACAATGCGGTTCATCTTAGACAGGCCGAGTACTTTATCCTTTGGAATGTATGCGATATGTGCCTTACCGTCGATGGTAACAAAATGGTGCTCACAGTTTGACATTACAGTGATATCTTTCTCGATAACCATTTCATCGTATCCCATTTTGTTATCGATGACCGTACACTTAGGGAAGTTCTCAGGTTGCAACCCCCAGAAGATCTCGTTAGTAAACATCTTTGCAACACGCTTTGGTGTATCCATCAGCGAGTCATCGGTAAGGTCGAGCCCGAGGGTCTCCATAATTACAGCAAACTGTTTTTCAATTTTAGCAATCTTCTTTTTACTATCTACTGAAAGTGCTTCGCTTACTGTTGGTGTGTGTACACCTTTACTACGAAGATATGCTTCTACTTTTGCGCCCAATTCTGGGTCGGTTTTACCTGCTTGAAGTGACATGCTTTTCCTTTTAAATAAGAGTTATTTGTTGTGTAATTACACCCAGTCAGCAACCCAGCTGGCTGAGTTTGAAGGTGTTTCCATGACCTTGACCATACGGAGACGTACACGTCCATCACCATAGCCGTTCTCAGGCATCCAAATCTCTTGAATATAATCAGATAAGAATTTTGAGAGTCCCTCACATCCTACCCTATCCACAACAACTAACTTTAGTAGCTTGCGGGTGTGTAGATCCTCCCATGTTTTCAACTCTGGATCATCCTCGGCGGATAGGAATGTATGATCGAACCAGTCGTCGAGTTTACTCTTCAACGACTTATAACCGCCGAAGTCAACACACCAGTTACGTGCATCGAGATCATCCTCATTACACTCAAACTCAAAATGGAAAGCTAGTGCATATCCATGAATTAGGTTGCAATGCGTATCAGCACGCCATTGACGGTATGCAACTGCGTACCCTCTTTCGTGCCCATATGTCTTTGTACTAATAAATTTACCCATTTAATATCCTTGTTATTGCGTGTTTTACATCGTTGTAGAAATAATTGATATCTCGCTCTCTACTCAACCGATCACGAACAAACTCTGCTCTCGGTGAATATTCTAATATATTTGTATGGTAGAGTTCGCGGACCCAGTAATCAACTTCTTTAATAAAGTTGTTTACATCGTTATATTCAATCTCGGTGAAGTTAGGATAATCGTACCTACTTCTACCACCAAGACCGCTGTAACCTATTACCTTACAACCTGATATTGCTGCTTCGAATGGTGGTATACCAAATCCTTCACCGCAGTCCTGACAAAGAAAAACGAAGATCTTTGACTCTGCCATTGAACGTGCCATTTGTTCGTGTGTAAGATCTTTTACTAACTCAACTTCCCAGTTGTACCTTTCACGTATAATTTTTACCAGCATGTCGTTGGATATGTTGGTAACGCGTATGGCTTTACGCATGATTAGAATCTTATTCTTTTTTACTCCGGGTTTAAATATAGGAGAGATAAGATTGACATTATTCAAAGTGAAGATTTTATTCTTCGGTATGTTGAATAGTGTATGAAGAGTATCAGCAATATAGTCAGAAACAACAAGTACGCCTAGAGCCGATTGATACATCATTTTTGTATCGGCATAGCTTATGTGTTCGTTACACATAGTGCACTGGGCACCTTGGTTAATCATTACATGTCTTGGGTTATTCTTTTTTAACTCGTGAAATGCCCAGACTGCCTCTTCATGAATAAACACAACATCGTTACTTGTTATGTCTGAGATTCTGTTAGTAACAGGTACGTCAGTTTTAAACCATGTAGGTCTGTAGTCTGCTTTATTTTCTTCTGAATACAACTCACCAGGTATGAGAACACATGCATCATACCCAGCCTTGATCAGTGACTCAGCAATTCTAAACAACACCATAACTCCACCTGCCGGCTTTGTTATGGCATTATGACAGAAGACAAATATCTTCAATTAGGTTCCCCATTCGTTCTTGAACAAAGGAACTTGTAATCGATCGCTGTAACGCCAACCTTTTCGCATTGCGTACTCAGCCACTTGCCTATTATTAAGACTGTACACCCGCTCAACCCCGCCGACAGGCATGAGATAAACAGGACCATCGAAACCATTCTTACGATATGCATCAACAGCTGCCTCCGCCTCTTTAACGTGCTCTTCCGTTGATACAACGAACTTAAGGTATGCATAGCCTACTGAGCAGTACTGGGCTACAATATCTGGCTTAATAGCATCTTCCCATGATTCACCTGATGAGGAAAGCTTAGGTGAGATAGAAAATGTCAATGCATCGTAGAATCGACTGCTAAACGTCCACTCACTTAGGTAGTTATAAAACTCTTGAGACAACTCTTGTGTACCGTTTGTTTCAAACGTCAGTTCTTTGAGTGAGTCAAACTTTGGATGACTCAGTAGGTCAGGGTATGCACGTTGCCATCCCAGAAGCGGCTCACCTCCTGTGATTACAAGATGTTCATCTTCCCACCTCTTGTGCGGTAGTAGATCCACAATCGTATCGGCGAGACTATCAGTAGATACAACAGGACTAAGATGCTTAAACCTAACATCCCAAGAAGCATACGAATCACACCCAGTAGAAACGAGGGGCAGCTTTTTATAGTCAGTATACTCATCCGACTTAATCGCAATAATATTTCTCTCATTACTCTTTTCTCCTGGATCCATTCCGAAGCCGTCACAAGTAAAGTTACAGCCGAATGTACGAAGAAACACTGAAGGTACGCCCATGTAGCGACCCTCACCTTGAATAGAATAAAACAGTTCTGATACTTTAAGCTTAGACATATAAATTTGAAAATTTCTTTAGTTTGTTAATCTTATCAATTTTAAATTGAGAAAGTGCATCCTGCTCAAGCACCTGTTCTTCAATTAAAATATCAATCAGTGCAAGCACGTCGCCCACTTCTTTTTGAAATCGAGTGCGATTATGCTCTTGACCTTCGTATGCTTGATCCATACCGAATCTTTTAATTTTTGAAATGCTTTGGATGACCTCTGCACATTCTTCTTGTAAGATTATGAGAGCTTCATCGGTTCTTGGCGTCATACAATCTCCTCTACAACACCGAGAATTTCAGCGAGTATAAGGAAAATACCTGTAAGTAACAGATTACCAAAGATGAGGGAGGTGCCAGCGATAATCCGTAGTGCGCTTTTAACAAAGCTGATGTTACGGTGCCAGCGTGGGTCGGGAACAAGTGAAATCAAAATATAACTCCTAGTTTACGTGGAAGGCCACGATAGATTATATAGCTTGCTTCAGTGCACGTGCTTGTTGTCTATCGAGCTGTTTTTTCTTATTCATTGCTCTTTGCAAGTGAATTTGATTAGCTCTTTTAGTATATACCATCCCATTGAGGTGGTCAAGTTCATGTAAGATCGCACGAGCGGTCATACCAATAAACTTCTCGTTATGCACATCACCATAAACGTCTTGGTATCGCACTTTAATAATCTTAGGTCGTTTAATTTTTACAACCAGATTTGTTTGCGATGCACACATTTCATCGAGCACGATGTGTTCGGTGGTTTCATCCACAATTCTTGGATTAAACATCACAAGAGGATCAACAGAGTGTAATGCAAACGCTCTGTATGGTAGTCCACATTCATTGGCTGATATACCTATACTCTTATGCTTAATAAGAGTTTCAATTAGGTTATTTGCTAGTTCAACAGGATCAATTGGAGGGGTTGTAAAATTGAATGTGTTGATCTTTGTTCTTAGGATTTCATTATCAGGATTGACTAATTCGTACACCATTTTGCATGCTCTCCGTCCACGACTTTCCACACGATGTGCAGCGTCTATTATAAGTTGTTACATTCATATCAGGGTTAATGTTTACACCCTGGGCATTATATACGGGCGGGTAATAGGCCATTGTCTGCATCCCTCCACCGTCTTGAATCCTGCAGTCGTTACGCATACACCCTACACCACCATCTACAAATTCAGCTAAAAAACTCATGATGCCATCCTTGAAAAGTTCTTATGTTTTTCAAATCTAATTAAGTGATTAAATTTATCAATCAGTTGATCGGTCTTGTGGCTGATAACAAATATGTTGGTATCAGTGGCGAGTGTTTGTAAGATTTTCATCAACTCATCACTACCCTGTACGTCCATTGAGCTATCAAATACTTCATCTAGTATGAGTAGATTAGTACTAGCGCTATTGCGCAGCTTAGCCACAGCTCTCCAGGTGAATAGCAAAGCCAAATCAATGCGTGATTTTTCACCCTCGCTAAAAGATTCGTAACTGAAATCATCTCTAAACCTCGATTTAATTGTTTCTTCAAAACTCTCGTTTAACTCGAAGTTAACAAAGAATTCCATTGAAGCCAGGTATTTATTAATCAGTTTATTCATAATCGGAACATACTGCTTAATAATTTTCGTCTTGATACCTGAGTCCTTTAATAGCGTGTTAGCAATATCCAGAACTTGCTTATCAACAATGAGTGACTCTTTTGAAGTAATAAGAGCCAGGAGATCTGATTTTAGCGTTTTGAGCTCAGTGTTATTTGTTTCAATTTGCTTGTTGCTGTTCTTAAGCTTGTCAATCTCCTTCTCGATATCATTAACAAACCCTGACCATGTACGGCATTGAATGAGTATATCTGACACCTCTCTATTCTTTGCTGTAATAATAGAGGTAGTAGTTGAGATATCAGCGAGTCTGTTGTTTATGGTTTCAAGCTCTTCAGATATTTTTTCCTTACCTGCTTGAATCTCACTTATCTGGGTGTTACCCTTTTCAACGATTTGTGTCTTATGCTCATGGGCAATACCTTGACGGCATGTTGGACAGTCATCGTGTGCAGAAAAGAACTCAGTCTCTCTTTGGATCTTATCCAGTTTACTGTCAATTTGTCTTGCAATATCGCGAAGCTTATCCAGCTTGGATCTCATCTTATCTTGATCGGCAATGCTTGCTTGCAACTCTGCAACCTCTGACTGGAGTGTTGTTGCGGTACTGTTAGAGGTATCGATATTAGTGTTGAAGCTGTTGATCTGCTCTTGTTTCTGGGCAATCAACTCTTCAGTGTTCTGCTTCAACGATTCAATATGTCTCTTGTATAGCTCTATCTTCTCACCAGCACCTTTGATGCTCATATCGGTTGTGAGAATGCTATCACGGTTAGCCGATAGTTTGTGCTTGAGCAAGGAGTTCATCGTAGAGAAGATTTGAATATCGAGCAAATCCTCGATGACCTCTCTACGGTTGGCTGCTGATAGTTGCATGAAAGGTACGAATGCTGCACTTCCAAGAATAACAATCTGTGAGAATGACTTATGACTTAGTTTGAGAATACTTCTCTCAAACATCTCCTGGTAGTCTTTTGCTTCCGCATCTTGGTTGATCGGCTTACCATCTTGTAGGATTTCAAACACGGTAGGCTTCATCCCACGACGTACTTTATACTCGCGCCTACCAATACTGAATTCTACCTCAACCTCTAGCCCCTTTGAGTTGATGGAGTTAATGAGTTGTGGTTTGTTAATTTTACGGAACGGCTTACCGTACAGTGCAAAGCACAACGCATCAAGCAGAGTTGACTTACCAGCCCCATTCTCACCTACGATGAGTGTTGACTTATGGGCAATAAAGTCAATCTCTGTAAACACATTACCCGTCGAAAGAAAATTCTTCCAACGTATCTTTTTAAAATAAATCACGCAATCTCCATACTCAATGCTTCATTGTATAGGGTGTGTAGGAGGTTCTCCAGCTTTGGTCTATCGACGTTAAGATCTAACTGACCGACATACTTGTTCAGAATAGTCAATGTATCTTCCGCTTCGTTAATGATATCGCTATCATCTTCAAGATTCAGATTAAGGTGATCTTCCACTACCTGTAAGTCAAGTGGTCCTGCTTTCTCTAATTTTTCAATAAACATATCGAACCAGAAAGGATTGGTCTTATTCTTTATGATGACCTTAACGATTGTATCTTTGTAGGATTCAAAGTCTATTGCAATCACCTCATCCATACTCTTACCTGCATCATCATAAAACACTTTGTTGAACATAGTGAATGGATTAGGTATAAATGTAAGCTCTCTTGTATCAGTATCGAGTATATGGAATCCTTTTGGATCCTCGAAGTCTGACCAAGTCATCTCGTAAGGTGTGCCTGTGTATGTGATGTTGCCTTTCTTACTCTTGGTATGAAAGTGTCCAGATAATACCATGTCGAACTTGTCAAACACATTACCGTCAAGTCCTGTATCACACATTGCACCTCTGTGCATCTCGAACCCACTAATCTCAAAGTGACCCATGCATATTTGAGACTTTGATAACTCCATGTCTTTAAAAACACCAGTTTGGTTTTCAGGGCTGATCCATGGCACCAGTAGGATAGAAGTATCACCCACCCCTATCTCAGTAGGAAAATGTACTTGTCTTATGTTCTCGTAACCTGTTAACAACAGGCTCAGCGAGTTAACATCGTTGGTATTCTTGTAGTAAGTATCGTGGTTACCCACCAATAACCAGCTGGTAAACTTTGGATGATTGAGAGGTCCGAAGAAGTATTCCTGGGCATTCTTTAGAGTTTGAAAGTTAACATACTTACGTCTATCGAATACATCACCTAACTGTACGATATATTCGATATTGTTTGTATGGAGATATGGAAAGAATACCTCTTCATAAAACTTTTTAAACAACTTATGAAAGTGAGGTGAATCACCTCGTGCACCGAAATGGGTGTCACCCAATATCGCTATTTTGGTCATCTGGTTCAATCTCTTCTTCAATAAATTTTTCAAGACCTTTTTTACGCAACTTCTTCTTCTTATCCAGCCCTTCTTCAAAGCTGATAATGAAGTCGTTCATATTCTCGTTTTCCATATCAATATACGAAGGAGTAAACTCACCATCATCCCCTTCTCCTTGCTCAATCAACGTATTCATCAGCAGTGAGTTGCCTAGCACTTTGTGCTTAATGTAAAGTTGTTTTTTCTCTTTTTGAATTCGTCTGAGGAAAGCGTAGTAGATAATTTGTGTAAAGTATGCGAAAGGATTATTAGATTTCGTAGGATCAAAATTATCGATATAGCTAATACAATTTTCAATACCATCACTAATCATTTCCTCCCTGTATGAATAATTAATGAAGTTTGGTTTGTATGATAACCTCTGGGCAATCATAAGCATGCACTTACCAATATAGTTTGGAATGCGTGGCTTTTCTGTACCGTTCTTCTTCGATAGTTGTACGGCTTCTCTGTACTCTATGCACGCGGCAAGTAGTAGTTTATTATCAACGTAATGGTTTGTATCACTCATAATATTAATTCAATGGTTTCTTTGACATATGCTGTTCAAGCATTGCAAGATATGAGTCATACGAATGGGCTTTTTTTGGCTCAGCCGCATCCATGAGATCGGTAACGAGGCTTGGATCAATGTGCTCTTGGATTACCTTGAGTGAACTGGTATAGTATTCAGTCAACCCCTGTAAAGGTTTGCATACTGTTTCAATATGAGCCCAGCTGAATGTCAGATCTGTTTGCGCAGTAAATGGCATATATCTCTGTAGTGTGATAGCTGGTGTACCGGTACTTCGCTGCATATACATTATCTGCAGTGGGTTATTAACTGTTAATGAATCATCGTGCTGCTTAACAACTGTTCCTACTATCTCGGCGCCTGAAATTAATTTTATTACTGTTAGCATTTAGCTCCTTAATTCAACGTTGTATATCTTATAATCAAACTTCTCTTCGTTATACATTTTAATACGTTCTACGAAGTGTAGTATAGTGTGATTTTGTTTTGATTTCCACGTTAAGTCGTCAGCAATGTCGTATAATGTAAACATCGACTTACTGAATAATTTTCTCAGACCTCGACCAATAGATTGAAGTACTTTTACTCTTGACTTTGAAGGACTGGCGAAGATAACATTATGTAGGTTCTTGATGTTAATACCTGTTGAAAATGTGCCGAGAGAGGCAACGATAATACCATCCTGTATACCTTCTACTTCTTTTCTAATATCTTCACGTATTTCACCATCAACGTCTCCATCGACATAATACAACTCTCTCCCGTTCATCCTATCTTTCAACATGTCATGTATTGCTTTCCCGTGTGCCTTGTGTCTGAACAGGATTAAGCTGTTTCCTTTAAGGGATAGAGCGAGGTTGTTGATGAACTTAATACGAGCAGGTGCGTTTACAATATAATTGACCTCATCAGGGTACTTTAACTTTGAAGCCATCTTGCGCTGCTCTTCACTATAATTAAGAACAATGGCTTTTATCTTAAATTGCGACAGCGTATTGTTTTGAATCAACTCAGCAGTTGTTGTTACCTTTTTAATAGGTCCGAACAAGCCTTCGAGTACAAGTTTATGTGTCTCAGAACCATCAAGCGTACCAGTAAATCCGAATCTGTATGGGCAATCGGTTAACTTTGACATAATATCAGTCAAACTCTTTGCCTTAAATAGATGGGCCTCGTCCCCTATAACTACGTTGAAGTCATCGAACCATTTCTTTGGGAGTTTGTAGATTGACTGCCACGTAGATATAATGAAGGGCTTGTCAGTTGTTTTTTCAGCACCAGAAAGAATACGATGGCAAAATTTATTAGAGTCTTCTTGGAAATATTCACCGAAATCAGTTGCCATCTGATGTACAAGTGACGTAGTTGGTACTATAATAAGTACTTTCTTCTTTGGTCTCCATAAGCTCATAGCCGTTAGAAAGATCATCAGCGACTTACCTGATGCGGTAGGCGATATAAACAGAGCCCTTTTTGATCTTACTGCATGTGCATATGCTTCTATCTGATAGTCTCTGAACTCAATATTAGGCATCTTGATTGTCTTCTTTGCAAAATCAAGCGCTTCAATCACTGAGTATTCTGTGTCGTAGAAGTCTTCCGGTGTTGGGAACTCTACCTCGTAACCTCTTTCACGTGCAAATATCTCAACATACAGCTTCAACCCACCGTATAATTTCTTCGACATCATGTTGTAGAGACGGATCTTACCGTCCCACATTTTGTTTATAAACTTAGGGGTAAACTTAGCGTTAGGTACGTTAAATGTAAAGTACTCACTCAACTCATACGCTACATCTGGCTCGCAATGTACTTTTATATGAACGTCATCAAATCGTGTTATTATTATTTTACTCAAATCGCCCTCTTTTTACGATCAGCCAACCCCGCTGGTGAATTTAGACCAGTCAATTGCTGCTTTTATTTGATATCCCCTGGCTGGCAGGGACTTAATGATAGATTCCACAAAACTCACCTTATCCTCTTGTGCGGCAATCATTGACTTTGCACGGGCAATATCTTTATCAGCTTCCATGTAAGTGGGGATGTCGGTTTTGAGGATACGAAGGGCGAAGGGCGTCCATTCGTGTAGACGTAAGTCTTGCTCACTCAACGTGCCGTTGAAATATTCATGCTTGTCTTTGTACAGCCTCTTATACTCAGACTCCCATTTACGTAAGGTAGTACGCTCGGCGGCGTAAATCTTATAATATTTGGAGTGTAATTGGGGGATGCGAAGGCTCTCCTCCCCAAGCTCAGTTCGATCAATATGAGCGTCCTGCTCCCATAATTCCTGAATTTCTTCTAATTTCATAATATAATATTTTATTAACCACAACAATGTGATTTTAACAGATGTAGGTTCTTAGATCAAGTATTCGATGCTGAATGTATGGTATTTGAAAGTTGCTATGACGTCAATGTAATCTATATCAGCCAGTCTGGTGTCGAAGTTCAATTCGGATAGAGCAATGGGGTACATGTTCGTAAAGTTTACTCTTGCAATTGGATTCTTCGAACTGGATAGAATAGTAAGAGTTGCATCAGATACGACGCCTTCACCGATAGCCGCTGTCGTAAGTGAGCGGTATCCTTCAAATCCTGAATGTCTGCTGATCTTCGACATCCATGTATACAACTCCATGTAGTTTCTTAACTCTTCATCAACACGGAATGTAATGGTAAAATCACCTAGATCCAGTTTATCCCCTGGGAACTTAAGTCTGTTGAACGGAGTACCTACTTCCACAGTTCCCAGGTTTAACGATGGGATGCTTGCACCTTGAACGAAGTAATTGACACCCGGAGTCTTGTACACCGAAAATGTGAACCCTACTGGTGAAAGAAAGTTCTTATTAGTTGGTAATTTATCTATAGCACTCATGGTAACTCCTTACCAGTATTTATCAGGCATAAAAAAAGGCCTCCGGAGAGGCCTTTTAAATCTACTAGTATGTAACTATTGTTATAATTATATTACATCAAGTTAGATACGATAACGCGTCTGTAGTACACGTTAGAGTCAGCAGTCAATGCACCCAGACCTTCGGAAGCACCACCGGCGTATGGGTTTGCAACCATACCGTAACGGGTCTTGAAGCCAATCTTAGGTTGGAATGTGTCTTGATCGACAGCACGAACCATTTGCAACGGAACGTATGGGCAGTAGAATAGACCGGCATCGAATGCGCTAGAACCCTTGTAACCAACAGTCAAATACTGACCGGAAGCGCTGTTAGAACCACCAGCATAAGGATCGATGTAAACACGGATACGACCGTTCAATACACCAGCGAATGTGTTACCTGTATCGTCAACGTTCAGGTTGTTGCTGTTTAGAGCAGGAGCGTAGTCCAGAACACCGGCCATTTGCAATGCAGACGCAACGTCTGAAGAACAGATGATGATGTTACCCTTACCACGACGAGTAGCCTTGGCAATTTGGTTAGCTTCACGTTCAACTTGGAACATCAGACCCTTGAACTTCTCAACAGACCAACGGCCGTTAGAGTCAGTATCCAAGTCGAATACACCAGATGTTGTAGTATTCTCAGTAGCACCACGAGTAGCGGTGATGTTGATTGTACGAACAACTTCACGGTTGATTTCAGCAAGAATTTCTGAAGACAGAATGTTAGACAGTTCTGTTTCAGCATCCAGACCATGAACAGCGCGCAAGTCTTGCGCAAGTTCCATGCTGTATTCTGCCTTCAAAGCACGAGACTTAGCAGTTACAGTAACCTTCTCGATAGAGAAAGCCATTTGTGGGAATACCAAAGAGCTGTTAGAACCTAGGTATTCAGCAGATGCTGTAGACATACCAGTACCAGTGTTGTACAGACCGTTAGATACTGCATCAGCACCAAGAGTGATGGTTGTGTTACCTGGCAAGTTACCAGCATTCTTCTGACCAAAGGTGTTGGCACCAGAAGTGATAGAAGAGAATGCAGTGTTAACTTCGTTGTAGAATGTTTCGCCACCAGTTTGGTTAGCGTAACGTGCACGCATTGCGAAGATCAGACCTGTAGGCCCTGTCATTGGCTGCACGCCGCAAACATCATACGCAATTAGGTTAGGCATAGAACGACGAACCAAGCTGATCAAGACTGGATCGAATGTATCGATTGCACTTGAACCGTCACCAGCTTGAATGCTGTTGACAGGCTGGTTTGCTTCTAGCAGAGATTGTCCACCAACACGGCCACCGCTTTCGCGAAGAGCCTTTTCAGTGTTTTCTAGAATGATCGCTGTGACGGCACGCTTGTGTGGATCCTTGATAGGATCCAGGTCGGCATGCTCAAGCACTGGAGACCATTTCTTTTGAATTTCTTCATTTAAGTACATAGAGAGTTTCCTTCCGTTTAAAATTTATCGGGTTAATTCTATTTATAAAATTTATTTCTTTACAGTACGGGAAATTGCTTTCACGTAGTTAGCAACAGCTGCTGGCACAACGGCTGCAGGTGCTTCTAGGGGATCAGCAGAATCAATTTCACTCTCAACAATTAGTTGAGCAGACCTTTTGCCTGTGAAATAACTCTCTTTGACAATCTCTAGTTTTTGCTTGTAAGTTTGTGCATCATTGAACTCAACACCTTCTGCAAGTGTTTTAAACTTGTCAGCTTGTGTATCAGCAAGACCTTCAGAAACGTCAGCGAAGATCAATTGCTTGGCTTGTTCATCAATAGTCTTACCCATTTCGATTTGCTCTTCGATGGATGCGTTCAGCTTGGCAGTCAGTACTTCTACTTCAGCAGCCAACTCTTCAACCACATCTACCTGCTCTTCTGGCAAATCAATGTAATGTTCTTGGTACAGAGATTTTAGACCTTGGATGAAGCCTTCGGTGATTTCTGAACGCAGTGACGATTCGATCGCAACTTCATTCTCTTCCAACCAATGCTCGACCACATAGTCCATGTAATCGTCTAATTTTGCAGAAAGAGTCTCTACAATCTCAGTAACCTGTTCGCTCAAAGCAGACTCATATTCTTCTTCGATACGTGTTACTTCTTCTTGCAAGCGTGCGTGTACGGCAGCTTCAAAGAATGTAGTAGCCTTCTCTTTGAACTCTTCTGATAGGTCTTCACCATCAAACATAACAGCCATATCTTCCTTCATGGAGATAGATGCTCTGTTTTGTGCAGATGTATCAGCAGTTGCTTTTGTGTTGTTGTCAGAATCAGTTTCCTGAATCTCACCGTCAAGCTTTTGGGAAGCCTTCTCACCTTGGTCTTTAGAGTTACCTGGGGCCTTAGCGGTTGAACCAGTTGGCTCAGCTGCTTTGGAAACACCAGTTGCTCCGCCACCAACAGGATCAGAAGCTTTTTCAAGCAATTCAGTCTTCTTTTTTTGGTACATTAAATTTCTCCTATTAGGAATGTAATTTTATTTATATTACAAAGAGTTTGCGTTTAAGAAAATTATTCTTATTAGAAAGCCCTATCTTTCTCTTATGCTCTCCAGATAGTTTTTTACCTGTATTGAACTCTCTTAGTTTTTGCTTATGTTCTTCAGAAAGTTTTTTACCTGTTCTACTGGGAGGCTGCACAATATAATTAGTTAACTTGAGCGATTCTTTAAAGCTTTTTATATAGAACATCTCATATTCAAGAGATTCTACTTCACTTAAGTTATCAATAATTTTTAATGCTAGAGGCTCATGATTGAGTTTTCTAATAAGGTCTATTGTTTTTAATTTATTTAAATTGTAATTCGCTCTACCTTTAAGATGTGTATACATCCTATCACCTTTACCCTTACCGGTATAAAAAGGTAATTTGTTAATAGGGTCTACCAGTGCGTACACGTAGAAATTATTTTCTAATGAGTTCATTTAAATATTTTTGAAACATTTGTAGTTTTTGTTCTTCAAGTTGGCGAGTATTCATCTTTTTAGCACTGGTCCTCATCTGCTCAGCTACAACTTCAATCTTTTTAAACCCACCCTCTGGGCTCATGACCCACTCTACACCCTCCATGATACCTCTAACAAAGGCATCGGGTGCTGATGGGTCGGCAACAATATCAGCAGCTGTGGCGAGGAAGAAGTCATCTTGTACTTCCATTACCCCTTCTTTATTC
>Ga0164293_10003407_pt1 | contig 13560 bp, 10 predicted proteins | sample GEODES118metaG_FD_111487 | JGI IMG/M metagenome (GOLD analysis project Ga0164293, IMG submission 111487) | Eutrophic lake water microbial communities from Lake Mendota, Wisconsin, USA - GEODES118 metaG | ecosystem: Environmental > Aquatic > Freshwater > Lake | place: USA: Lake Mendota... | reverse complement strand
CCGCCGGCAGCAGAGCCAGCAGCGTCACCACGCTGGAACGGCACCGCCAGGCCTTCCATTCCACGTTGGAACGGCACGCTCAGGTTGCTGCCGCTGGAGTTGTTGCCGCGGTCGAACGGCACACTCAGGCCGCGCAGGCTGGCGTTATTGAGCGCTTCGATTGCAGCGGTCGCCTCAGCCGGGATAATCCGCCCAGCCTGATAGGGCACGAACAATTCAGGGCCGTTCTCGCCGACTTTGTACGGTTGTCCGGCGGCGGTCGGTCCGCCGAGAGCGCGGCCAAAGGACCCGCTTACATCCGGGTTGATTGGACCAACGCTTGGCAGTGAATCAACTGGCACAAAATCACCACTAGGCGTACTGCTACCAAGACCAGCAAATGCCTTTGCAATACCGATTGCTATGTACTGCGCAATCATGCGCTGCGCAGTTTCAAGCAACGCATCAGCAACGCTATTTAGGAACTCTACAAAGACTTCCTCAGCCGACTTCGTACCAGCCACCATCTCTGCCACGCCCCTAGTGGCCAGGGTTGCGGCCGCATCAGCAGCAGCACCAATCGCTGGGTACTTATCCAGCACCGCTTGCAATGCTGCTTCCTGCTCCTCCAGCTCGTTATACACCGTAGGCATAGCTGCCTGTTTGGTAATCTCCATCATCAACCTGGCGCGTTCTTCATAGATCGCGTTCAGGTCGCGTTCTCTCTCTACAAGTGCAATACGACTTGCTAGCGTCTCATTTGCGGTAAGTAGCGTGATCTCATCAGCGCTTTTGGCGTTTTCTTTTAGCTCGCCATACTGCCTGATGATCTCAGCCTGTTCTTTTTCGTACTCAAGAATTCGTCTCTTCACAGGATCGGTCTCCTGCAGAATCGCCAGCTGATCTTTAAGGCCAGCGTTCTGCGCATCGGCAGCCCTCAGCTGTTGCTGTATTTGCTCAGTTGCCTGCTGTTGAGCCTGCAGCCCCTCCACCTGCAGCTCTGCCAAGCCTTCACCACCACCAGCAAATTGCTGGTATCTAGCCAGAACACGGCCGGGATACTCCCTCGATTCCCGGCTGTTGCCGCCAGGTGTCCGCATCTGGGCGCCGGGGCCTTGGTTGTAAGCACGCAGACCGCCCTCAAGGCCAAACCGGCTGATCTGCTGCCGCAGATACCGCGCCCCACCCATCAGGTTCTGCATGGGGTCGTATGGGTTGACGCCAAGCTCTCGTGCAGTACCAGGCATTAGCTGGGCTAGGCCGATAGCGCCAGAACGGCTGACCGCTCGCTGGTTGAAGTTCGACTCCTGCGCAACCAGCGCGGCGAACAATGCCGGGTCGAGGCCGTTAGCCCGTGCTGCAGCGATGATCTGCCGGCCAAAAGGGCGCGAGGCGATGCGATCCTCTGCTGATACCTGACGGGTGCTACCGGTACTCCCAGCTGTCGCACCTGCAGCGCCAACAGCGCGGCGCCGTGCAGCCTCTCGCTCACCAGCAGCAGCATCTCGCGCCTGTTGCTGAATGGCCGATACACCACTAGGCGTAGTAATTCGCTGCTGTTGAAATTGCCGAAACAGCTGCTCTTCACGTTGACGGAAAAATGCCTGTCGGCCGCCAAAATCAAAGAATCCAAACGGCCTAGCATTCGTATCCCTTTCGGCCTGTTGACGAGCCCTCACACGATCTTGAATTGTTTGCTGGGCTCCTTGATTTCCACTCAGTCCGCCAAATGTAAGATTCGCGGCCTCTAGCGCAGAGGTGACATTACGGATTAGCGCAACAGTCGCAGGACCAAATACCCTCGCAACGGTTAATCCAAATTCCTGCGTTGCTACCTGCAAATCCTTTATTGCCTGCGCACTTGTATTGAACTGCGCTTGCAACTGTCCCAACTTCTCGTTGCGCAACCTTGCCAAAGCACGTATCACTACATCAGTAGTGATCTTGCCTTGCTCACCTAGCTTCTTTAACTCTCCAATTGTCACGCCCATCTCACGAGCAATAGCCTGTCCAACCGCTGGCGCTTGTTCCCTGATAGACCGCAGTTCATCACCCTGCAGAATTCCGGAACCCAATGCCTGCTTCAGCTGAACTAGCGCAGCGCTACTCTCCTCAGCAGTTGCACCGCTAGCACGTGCAGCAGCCGTAAAACCAATAAATGCATCCTCAACTTCCTGCAGAGTGATGCCTGTAGGTCTCAATGCTGCATACAGCTTTGAAAACCCATCAGATGCCTCAACTTGACTAATGCGCAGTGCCTCTGAAATCCGTGCCGCTGAGGCCTGCGCTTCGTTGTATTCACCAAACTGCTCAGTAAGGGCACGCAGCCGCACCTCTGCTGTCTCAGCCTCAACGCCAACCCTGCTAGCAAGTACACCAACTCCAAGTCCAGCGCTAAGCGCACCACCAGCCACAATGCCGGCTGGGCCACCCGAAAATGCCAACCCACCAGCAAGCGCGCCTACTGCACCCTGCAATCCACCACCAGCAGCCAAGGAACCCACTGCACTTCCTAATGCCTCACGGCCAATGCCTGTCCGTGCAGCATTCTCCTGGGTGCCCGTCAGTTTGCTGAGCCGTTGATCCAGCCGTTCAACTTCTGCCCTGGCCTTCGCATAAGCCGGAGCTGCGGGGTTTACCGCATTCTTTAACGCCTCCCACGCCCCGCGTTGACGCTGCAAACTGGTGATGCTGCCATTGCTCGCTTTAGTAACGCGATCGATAGTCAAATACAGATCAGTAAGCTCGCCTCGTGCTCTTGTCCCGGCCTGAGCAGCTCCACTTCCTGCAGTGCCAGTCCCCATTACTGCGCCAACTACTGCAGCCGTCCCAGCCGTTTCAAAATTCTGAAGTCGTGCTCTTGCTCCGCCACCAATTCCACTAGCACTTACTACCCCTTGGAAGCTGCTCTGACCGGCCGCCGGTAACGCCAAAATTCCAGTACCAGGAAAGGCGGCTGCAGCACGACGGCGCAAGCCTTCCTGTTCCGCTGCTACGCGCTCTTGATTCCGACGGATTGAGGCAGCAATAGCCCGTTCCTGCTGGCGCTCAGCAGCAGTCTTTTTTACCTCTGCCGTCAGCTGTCGCTGAGCATTTAGACGCTGGCGGGCGATCTCTACCTGAGCACGTAGCTCATTACTTGCTGCGTTTTCGCGCTGGCGAGCATCCTCAATCAACTGATTCTGCTCACCCTTAATCTTGTTTATCTCACGCTCTGCACTAACTACAGCATTGGCAGCTCGCCGCGCTTCCACTGAGTCAGCCGGCACCTCTCCCAGTCGCTGGAGGTTTCGATCACGCAGCTGCTGCTGTGCCTCCAATCTGGCATTAGGCACCCTGTCATAGATTCGAGCCAGATTCTCAAGTACCTTTTGCGCATCATCTGATATTCCGCGAAATGATCGCTCTAAATCAGCCTGTGCTTCATCTGCACGCCTTTTAAGAACCTGATACACCCCAGCAATTGCCAACGACGCCACGCCTGCAGCCGCTGATGCTTCAGGACCAATTGAGCTAATTGCTGTACCAATAGCCTCAAACGGCGCCGACAATGCCGCCAATTTTCCCTGAGCAGCTGTAAGCGATGCACTCCACTGCGCAACTCCCGCCGCTGCAGCTGCTGCAGGTTCAGAAAGCAATCCTCCCAATGGCTTAAGCAGCCCCGGTAACGCTGCTGCCTTCGTCGCAATCGCATCCAGACTCCCCGCCACAGCTTGAGCGCCGCCAGCCAGACCACCAACGCCTGCAGCTACGCCAGCTCCGGCAGCGCCAGCTACTCCAGCAGTGGCCAGCCCTTCGCCTGTCAAAACTACACGGCCTACCATTGACCGCGATAGTTCACGACGCATCTGCACGATATTTTGAATAGCACTTGCTGTTCCACTCGCCACACCGCCAGGGGTAACATTTAGCCCCTTGCTCAGATCAAGCCCTGCTGCTTTCTGCTTTAACGCATCAATCTGTCGCCCCAGTGCTTGATATCCTTCGCCAGCAGATGCAATTACACCTTTCAAGCGGACAATCTGTCCTACCTGTTGCGCGGTTGTATCAGATGATGCCTTTGCCATCATCTTCAGGCCGCGTATCCCTGGCTCTAACGCTGGCCCTAGCTGTTTACCTGCAGCACCAAGACCCTTAATATCTGCTGTCAGCTGCTTATACAGCTCTCCCCCAATTTCTGCCTGGTTTTTTAGTCTCTTTAGCGCTTCGGATTGCTGCTTAATAGACAGCTCGGTTTGCTTGCTGGCACCTGCAACTTGCAGCATCTGTTCACGAACCTGTGCAAGCTGTTGGTCTGTTGGCTGCAAATCTCGTTGGAATTCACGGATTCCATTAGATGCACGATTGGCAGATGCGGTAAAACCATCCAGCACTCCACTTCCTTGAACGCGAAGTTGCTGCAGTACACCTCCAAAGGCGCGAGCTTCCCCACTAGCTCTTTTAGTTTCCGCTGCATTGGCCCTTGTTTTCGACTGCAGATCTTGAAGAGCCGCACCCTGTATCTTTGCGCTACTCGCCGCTTTGACCGATTCTTGTGCTAGGCGGCTTGATTCACCAGCTAACTGCTGAAATGTACCGCTAGCAGCTTCGGAGTCTGTTTTAACTCCTAACAAGCGCTCAGACAGCGCCTTGAACTGGTTAAGGCCCTTAACCTCTGCAGACAGCCGAATCGCAGTGTCAAGATTCAGCGCCATCCAACCTAAACTCTCACTTGCCTCTTCTCAGACTACCCACGCATACCCTGCAGAAACTCGCTTTCCATCAGCCGCAAATCCTCCAGCAGCCACACCCGATCTTTTCGCTTCACACCCTCATCCTTTGCACACTGAATGAACACTCCATAATCCAGTCCAACAAGTCCACTCATACCTGCCCTCCACTGTGTCTGAAGCTTCATAAACCAGACAACAACATCTAGGTTTTCAGCAAGAACCGCAAACTCTCGCTTTCTCTCCTCTCTTTCAGGTACAGCTAAGCCGAACATTACAGCAGCGTCAGCAGCATCCTTGCCGTCATCAGGTTTCTCATTCTTAGCGGCGCTTGCTATAAACCGCGCCGCATCTATCAGTTTTTTGCCCGGAATCCTCCAGCCTTAGCCGCAGACTTTTCACTAGGCTGTCCTAGGCTATCAAACCACGCATTCAGAATCGCGGCCGGTGCGCCTTGAACTTGATACATCCGTTTTTTGCTGGCCTCACTAAACTCTACGTCATCACCCTTGGCATCAGTAACCTTCGCCCAGCCGCATAGCACCTCATCGCAAAGATCACGGGTTTCGTCGCCTACTTCGCTAATGCTCTCGCCCTCAGTTTCGCTGTAACCATCCATTGCAGACAGCCACCGCCGCATCTTTGCTAGCTGGTTTGCATGTCGCTGTCGCAGTTCCTCCACTTGCTCCTGCGGAAGCCGCAGAAACTCAGCATCAAACGTAAACGTTTTCTTGCTCCCATTAGCCGGCAGCTCAATGCTTACCGGCCACAGATACGAATCAGACTGATCGAGTACAAACATGGGTGATCAGAAGAAAATAAGGCGGGTTTCGTCGTTTTGAGTCTTGGGCAGTGCCGTAAACGCAATCTGCAGCATATCGATACCATCCGAGTCGCTGAAACTCAGATCACCACTGATTGCACACTTGGGCGCAAACAAAATCGAACTTTCCGCAGCCACAGTGCCCTGCTGCACAACAAACGGGCCATCGCTGGCACCGCTATTATCAGCCGCAGCGGTGAAGTAGTTCTTCGTTGCTACCGGCGGATTCTCAATCGTCAACGTCCCATTAGGATTCGGCCGATCGGTGATCCGTGCAGTAGGGCTGCAGCCGATCAGACTACGGAACGTCGTAGTCAGACCCCAATCAAACGTGAAACCTTCACTACAGGGACCATGACCTTGGAATCGCAGCGCACGGGTATGGCGCGGCGTAACAGGCAACGGCTCAGACTGTCCGCCATACGTAAAGCTTTCAGAACTCCTAGCAGTCGGCGGCACATACCGACCGACACCAGTAATCGTAAACGTCCCGTACTGATTCAACGGCCCATTAAGCGCTGGGCTGCCACGGAATCCCTCAATACGATGCACGTTCTGATCTTTCACTGCAACCAACGTGCAGCTAGAACCATTCCCAAACGTGCTAATCGGCTGATACAGCGACAGCGCGGGGATTTTGTAAACACTGGTCTGATCAGCCGTAAAACCATCGGTGCTAGGCACCACGGTTACCTCTCGCGTGGTGCCGTTATGCGCCACAATCACGCCCTTATTACCCGAACCCGTACCACTGGTGATCTCAATAGGAAATCCTAGATACGCATCACTAGCGGGATTGCTGCCGCCCAGATCAGCCAGTGTCACCGTATTGGTCCCACCAGCCGTAGCAGTGCCAGTGATCTCAGCAGCCGTGGTCAAATTCATCCCGGCCGCCAGCAGCAACGGCGAAAACCGTGGCGCAGTACCTGCTACGCCACTGCCACCCCACTCAAATGTAACTGTGACGGCAACGTGTTCATTCGTCAGTGGCTGACGATCCGCGCCAAGAAACCCCTTAATGATGTTCCGTTGAACACGGTCGCCCGTAATTGGGTTCACCTCCAGCGATGTGATCCTTACCGCATCGCTTGCACCGATACTCCCTACCGGCGTGCCATAGGCTCCCTCAGCTTTGGCCAGCAGGAAGCTGTTACGAATCAAAAGTGCAGTCATCAGCCCTTGGCCTTGGCGACAGATTCAGCGGGCTCAGCTTTTGCTGGCTTGACAGCCGACTTGGCTGCCTCACCAGCAGGCACCATCTCTCCAGATGGCAACATCACAAATTCGCCACTCAGGCCGTGATGCTCAAATTGTGGCTTCGATGCCATAGTGCCTGGTGAGCTTCCGCATCATCAGCCTATGGACCTACGGCAGTTGATTGATCGCATCATCTTTGGTGCGATACCGCACTAGGAACCTATGGCCGATCCATCCGGCAGTAGCATCAGCCGGTTCGTACTGCGGCGCCCAGCCGTCAGGTTGCACATCATGCGCTAGACCGCCCATGGTGCGATCCGCCATCATGCGGGCGTGAACGTCGACGCCGATCGGATCTGCCAACTGATCAGGCACGTCACCACGAACATAAATCTCGATCAATACCGGCAGCAGCTGATCCAGCTTGCCAAGACTGGCGCCAATGGTACGGGGTGCGTTAACCGGATTATCCTCGCCAGGGCTCACCGTAATCGCTGGCGCTTCAGACCGTGAATACGCCTGCGCCCTGCTACGGTAAATCCTGCTGCCAACCTGAACCGTGCCCGGCAAAGTCACCGTGGCAATACGGTTCAGGATTTGTTCTCTGATGCTTGGATTTGGCATCGCTTATCACTCCCCAGCAGGTGCCAATGCTGCAATGAAATCCATTGGCAGATTGTACTGACTAGCGAATACAGTCATCTCTTCAATTATCGAAGTAGAGATAACACCCGCTGCCAATGCACGCCGCCATAATTGCAGGAATATCCTTGTATCTCCCTTGCTAGCCTCCGACAACCCAATGCTCAGGCCATTAGCCACGCCTGTAGGAAGCATGTCTAGCAATGAGCTAATGCTAGAGCTAGAAATCAGTTCTACGGCAAACGCTAGCCAGTCAGGCTGCGGAGCATGAAGCGCATCAAATTCTGCCAACTCCTCTGCTGTAGCCTCCCGCATATCCCATACTTGCGTCCATACACCATCAATCAGCTGCGGTTCAAGTTCAACAGCCCGCATCTCACGAGTATCCTCGGGCTTTGGCGATTCAGCCAAAATGCAAACCCCAAACGGCTCTAGATCCTCTGCTGTAAGATTGAGCGGAAAACTTACATTAGGATGTGCCGCCAGTAAATCCGATCTTGTGAACGGATACTGCACAATCGTTTCGTTGTCAGCAAGGATGTAGGCCATTAGATCAATGCGGAAATCTTGTAGGCAACAATGAATGGACTAGCCTGCGAACAGACCACCATCGCATTGCCAGAAGGTGAAAAAGCGATGCCACGTCCGCTAATCACAGCACCTGATGGCAGCGTAATAGGATTGGCTAGTTGATCACCAATCCCATTCCCTAGCCACCGATAAACCCTTAGCGGAGTATTGCTACTGTTAGCTCCAATTGCAAGCAAGTTACCTAGTGGTGAGAATGCAATAGAATTAACACCATTAACCAGCGACGATACATCAGGCGACGGTAAAAAAGAACCAAAACCCGAATTAGACCATGCCGCAATCCTCAATATCTCTCCTCCAGGTCCACCCCACGCAATAGCATTCCCGCTAGGCGTAAAATCTACAGTTGTTGTCCCGCCAGCACCGGAAGCAAACGGAGTCCCAAGTACACCAGCAGAAAATGGGTACACATTGACGCCTAAATTCACGCCAACAACAGCAACAAAGTTACCGTCAGGGCTGAAGGTAGTAGTTCTAGTATCTGAAGTGGTTGAGCTAAAATACGTAGGTGTACCAAATGCAGATCCAGTCCAGGGCACTATGCTTATAGGTTTTAACGTTGTAACGTCAACACCCGTAACAGCAATATGATTGCCGGAGGGCGACACCTTAAGCCCTCGGACATTAGCCAGACCGCTTAAAGTTACCGTCTGCCGAGAGCCAAATCCTGTACTAGATGACCAGCTATAAGCAAATAACGATGAGTTGCCGCCAACAAATTGAGTCCCTACAATATGCGAACCGTTAGGTGTAAAGTCTATCTGACCTGGCGCTACACTCGGCAAAATAGCTGGATCAGCATATCTTGCACCAAAGCCATTGGTAAATGACCACTGATATGCACTGATAAACGGAGAATTGGCGTGTGAAAATACAATCGCATCACCAGCCGGAGAAAACCTGATGCTCGTTGGCACACCGCCAGGCAATGGGCTAGGTGGCGCGTAGTTTTCGCCAAAAATCAACCCGTTACCAATCGCTCCAAATAATGTCTTATGACGATTGATCACGTTACGATCTCCCCTTAGCCGGTATAATCTCGATTGTGTTGCCGCCACCAATCACGCTAATCACTACAGTCTCAACCTGCCCAGCTGTTGGCACAAGTGCTGTATTGTCATCCCATTTCACTGTATAACCTGTGTTTCCGCTAAACCACGTAATCACGCCGCTAGTATATGCAAATCTAAATGTAGCCTCCCATTCGTAGCCAACCGGGATTGTATTCAGATTAGACAGGTTGATTGTCGTTGCACCGTTAATTGCAGCAGCGGTTACAAACCCATTCCCTGTCTGCACATCTAACGTGTAAACACCGCTAACCGCTGTGACAGTTGGTCTAAACTGGCATGTTCCACCATTAGCCACAATCTCCCAACCGGTAACAGGTGCGACACCAACGCCTAAACTCGCAAGCTGCACAGCCTCGACGTTAGGCATCAGAGATGCCGGCAGCACCCCAGAGCTATTTAGTCGCGCCAGGCCGTTCGGTGCATTAACAACAAGATCCAGACGCCTTGCACGCGTCCAAAACCCTTGGCTATTGACTGTGCTAGTGTCAACTACTGACAACGGCAGTCCAGCCGTAACAGTGACATCCGTCAGGAATCGATTGTCACTATAACTCTTAACCGCAAACTGTGTAGGTACAGTATTGCCATCGGCTGCGCCCGTAGACGCAATCAATGACGTATTATTGCTTACCTCTCTAAGCTGCTCACCAACTGTTGAAATTCCACCATTGCGGCTAAACGGACCAATAAAATTCAGTCCAGACAGATTAAACTGATCCGTATTGATAGTTACGCTACCTGTCGTCCCATCAACGCTAAATTGCGTGCCAACCTTAAAATCTCCCTTCTCGTTGGTATTGCTACTGTAAACCCTGCCGTTGTTTGTCTCTACAATCGCATTCGCTTCAACCGGTACCCCGCCATTCCAAGGCAGCGCATCATAATTAGTACCGCTCCCCACAAACTCAAAGGTGTGGCTAGGAGCGCTAACCTGCGATCGGTTCCTAAAATCTAATCGCTGGCCTTGAGTAATAGGATCTTTAAGGCCTCCATTCAAACCAGAGAAAAATACAACTCGATACCCTGCACGGTTGGCCGCATCATTGGCTACAGGTGTACCATTGCTATCAATCGGCACACTGCTAGTAACAATATATGCGCTTGTAGGGCATATAAACCTCAGCCCTTCAACAGTTACGCTCCCATTCCCTGCCGGCAGCTGTACCCTCGTTGTAAGCGTTACAACGCCCGTATCCTTGTCATAAACCGCATTAGCTACACCATAATCAGTACCACCAATGACAGCACTGCCGCCACTAACGTATTCGTGCTCAGGACCAGCAGGGGCAGAGGTTTCCGTATAAGTGAGCGTAAAATTCCCGGTCCTTGTGTAAGAAAAACTCTTTGCTTCTGCTAACTCAGTGCTAGCATTCCTGGGGAATATCAGCTGTGGGAACATCAGCTGACCGGCGTTAGGCCGCGATGACGAATCGCAAATAAAACTTAATCCTGACAGCGTTACGCTATCTCCAACCGTTGGTGCATACCCTGTAGCCGTTAAAACAGTTACACCGGTTGTTTTGGTGTAAACAGCACTTAGAATAGGATAGCTAACGCCATTTACAGTTACACTTCCCCCGCCTACATATTCATGGCCTATGCTGCTAGTCGCTAACGTCACCGTAAATGTGCTGCCGGCAGCGCTACCGCCTCTCGCACTAACCTGAACAGGATTTCCGGCACTCCCTACACTTCCAGCCGTAGGATATTTAATCTGACGGCCTAAACGATTGGCGCTAAACCCGATAACATCAAGCTCAGTAACACCCTGCCGCACAAATTCATAAGTTCCTGTAGCACTACCGCCAATATCTAAAGCCGCGCCACCAGCAGATGCGCTAACCTTGAATGCATCAGCTGTCAATCCACTGCTAATGACATAATAAACCGTATTAGCGGCTAAGTTTGTAGGCAGATCACCTTCGGTAGCCTTAAACGTAATCTGATCGCCTACGCTCAGTGTGTGCGCAACGCAGCTAAACGTATCTGTAGAAACGTTAATGGTTACACTACGCTGCACCCTCGGCGCGCCATAAGCCGCAACACGCGCACTGCCAGTAAACAGAGGACTACGGCTGTAGCCATCGGCCATAAGACCGTAAACACCAAAATCGGTAGTTCCACCACCGCTTAGGTTTACCTGGCCGCCGCTCTCAGTGCGGACGTGATAGGTGCAAAATGTCCCAAAGAACGACACCAGCTGTGCATAGCCGTCGTTCAACACCAGGCAGCCAGGCCCGCCTAGATTCACCTGCGTATAACTGTCCACCACCATCGAGCGGATTGGGCTATTGGCAGCACACTTGCTACCATCAACCCGAATACCACCACCTGTATTACCAGTAGACTGCGAACCCGCTAGACCGCCATCATCCTCAGCCGTAATGCTTGTGCAATTCTGGATATAAGGTGACTTGAGGATAAAAGCACCCAACCCAATAGCGCCGCGTGCTGTGTTATCAGCCAGCTCATCAAAATCTATCGCCCATGATTGCCGAGTCTCATCAGCTTGATGCCCAGCAAACGATAAACCCCAACACCAGAAACCAGAATCTACCTTGAAAATGTCCTTAAACTCCTGACCCGCTGCAGGCTGGACAATAGTGCTCCGCAACCCGCTACTAAACACCGTAACATCATATTTCCAACGAATCGGCAGCAGCGCTTCTACATAAGTGCCAGGAGAAACCAGCACCACATCTCCAGGCTGTGCAGCTAATGCAGCAGCGCCTAACGTACGCAATGGCTCGGCTAGACTCGTTCCATTGTTGCCATCATTCCCGGTAAGCGATACATAGATTTTTCGCGCATCACGTAACTGTGTTATCAGCCCCGCAATAGCCACCGCCGCTGTACCGGCATTCTCCTTGCCAGCAAGCGCTTCAATTAGTCCACTAATTGTGCTAATAGCTTGCTCGCCAGTATGATTCGCTCGGTTTCTTAAGAATGAATCACTGGCATTCGCTGTCGCATTAGCTGCTATACCAGCTAGCTTCAGCGCCTGCGCAACTGTCATTGCGCCACGATTATTATTTGTTGCGTCCGGCAGCGTTTGCGCAATCTGTTGCGCGCTACAATCCTTGGTCAGACCAGCGTCAAGGTCATCAATCGCTACCCGCTCGGCTCCACTGAGCGGACCAGCCGCATCAGCCAAACCGGAAATAGTGGTTGTTTCGTCCATACCGGCAGTGTATGGATGAAAGCCCGATTAACAGGCCTAACCCTTGCCAGTTACTTCGCCCTCAGCACCTCCAGATCGTCGAAATCCACCACGTACTGATGGCGCGGATTGTTGGATTTGTAGATTCCAAACTTAATCCGCCAGCTCTCTGAGTTTCGTGGCGATTGGCACCGCGTCTTGTCGGAGCCATAGGGGCCTCGATACTGCCCGACTTGCCTCCCGTCGAGCTTAACCACCAAAGAGCCGCTGGAGTCCCTTGCCGGCCGCAGTGCCAGCTCCACGCGGTGCCACCGGCCGGGTACGAGCTTCTGATGGGCGATCACTGGTGTCTTGCTGTTCTCTGAGCGCACGATCCAATCGACCTCGTGGCTTGTTCCTTGGACAACGCGCATCCCAGCGATCGGGCTCAGCGGAGAACACTGCCAGATCTGCAGCGGGTAGAACATCTGGCCTTTGGCGTGGACCGGCGCCCGCTGGGGAATCCTGATGCGGTAGCTGATGGTGTAGGCCTGCCCGAACCGCAGCATCGGGGTGTAGGCCAGCTCAGTGCGATCGTTGCCGCCACCCTTCGATTGTTTGGTGGTGAACCGGATGTATGGGTCGCCGTTGTGTTTCAGGATCTGAGGTGCAAAGCCTCCATGCTCACACTTTCCGGCTAAACGTTCACGGTTCTCGACATAGTTCGCGCCGGCACCGATCTTCGCTGAGCAATGCTCGGAATTGATTAACCGGCCGTCGCCCGTCATCTGCACCACCGGTGCAGCCAGGACCGGTGTCGCGGCGAGAATCGTGGCAAGAAATAATGCCTTCATGGCTCTACCTCCACCCATGCCTCATCCACGTCCGGCGTAGAAGGATCGTCGCCTGCATACTGTCCTAGCTGATTTCTTGCTCTAATCCGTTTAACAATATCCCCATCAATCGAGCAAGATTGGTATTCGCTACCTGCAAATACCCTCCTCGGGCTATTGACCACCACTAGGTACTGGTCCCAGGATTCTGGAGCTAAGAGCTCCGTATTGACGTGATACCCGTCGAGCACGATGGAAGGGGTGATCACTTCGCCGGTTTCGGGATCCCACTCGCCGCCTTTGTAGATCGTGCCCACCTCGTCGATGGCGTGCGTGTGGCTGGCAAGAATCAGGTCGCCGTCTTGAGTCACCAGCCCCTCAGCCTCAGCCAGGCTGCGGAAGGTCTCGCGGTCGGGGAACTTGAAGCAGTACATAATCAGCCAGCCAAGGTCTGCAGCGTCGAGTTAGGCAGCGCCTCACGCCACCCAGTCACTCGGGCCAACGTTCCGTTGAGATACTCACCAGCCTGCGTCCGGCCCAGCATTAGCCGATCGACAGTCGGCAGCGTGCCGCT
>Ga0164293_10003406_pt1 | contig 13565 bp, 19 predicted proteins | sample GEODES118metaG_FD_111487 | JGI IMG/M metagenome (GOLD analysis project Ga0164293, IMG submission 111487) | Eutrophic lake water microbial communities from Lake Mendota, Wisconsin, USA - GEODES118 metaG | ecosystem: Environmental > Aquatic > Freshwater > Lake | place: USA: Lake Mendota... | reverse complement strand
TCGAAGTTGAATCTATCGGTTTCAACTTCTCCTGAAACCGATAGATTCAACTTCGAACATTATTATATATGTACTTGGAGTGAAGAGATTAAAAGTGCTTGAAGTTGAATCTATCGGTTTCAACTTCTCCTGTACCAGAACATTCATCACATCTTATATCACCATCACCACCACATTGGTCACAATATACATCACCGTTACCTTGACAGTCATTACATGGTTCATCCTCTGATTCATAACCAGTTCCGTCACATGTGGGACATTCTACTCTACCATTATAATCACAATTATCACAACTTACCGTGGCAGAACCTTCACATGCAGGACATTCCTCATCTGCGTAATTACCACTGGTTGTGAATAGTGATGCGAATGAGAGATTATTGATTATTTTATCTCCTAATGCGAAACTACCTGTATCTTTAAGTGAGTAAATGTAGAAAACTAATTTGATGATATTTTCAGGACCTAAATTACGGAAGTAGTCCGATTGGCTACTATACACTACTGAAAACGCGTCATATACATCTTGAGGGTCTCTTAGGTCTTCAGGTAATAACTCTGATACGCTATTGGCTAATCTTTTTAATTTATCGTTCATTATTCTGGAATTGTAATAAAAGTTGCTAATCTGAAAGTGTGAGTTTCCTCGTATTTATAGTCAATTCCAACAATCATTGGTTCTGAAACGTAAGATTTTGAAGAATCACTAATAATTTTATATTCTCGTGTTGGGGTATATTTTGATAATGCTGATACAAAATTATCGCACATAATTTTTAAATCACGACTGAATAAATATGCCTCATCACCATCAAGTCTCCCGTCGTATTCAAAATCCACTTGAACAACCGCTCTTTCAAGAACCCACTCACCAGATTCAAGTTGGTCTTCTTCAAAATCAATATCAATATCGAATACTTGAAATTTCCTTTGGGATAATTCCATCTTGTATAGATAATTTAGTTTATCTACAAGTACCTTCTTTTTGGTTTTATCATCACTCATGTCTATAAATAGATTTATTTATTAAAAATGAACCATTATATTTATAATGTAAAGAAATAACGATATGGGACAATACTTAATCATTACCGAAGAAGAAATTAAAAACACCCCAAACGATTTCGAGTTGGGTAAACTTGTTAGAATGAAATACATTCAAGCCAATAAAGCAAAAGAGGAATGCCCAATATGTGGGGCAGAGAAAAAGTGCGGTCCTGAAAAAGAAAGTTGTGAAAAATAAATTTGTATAATTGAATTATTGTTGTATCTTTGTATTCACAAAACGATAAAGATATGACAAACACAACCACCAACACAATCATCAAAGTAACAGAAGGAACAATGTCAGGAGACGTATTCTACGGCTCATTCAACACCCAAATCAAGGGTAAAACTACCTCTGTAATGGTTTCTAACCACATCAAAGACCTTAATAAAGAATATGAATTCCGTATCGCAGGGAAATGTCGGGCAGGGTTCATTAATATCCACGACAAGAAAGGTACTGCTCATTCTGTAATTGCAGGGTACAAGAAAAATACTTTGGTAAACATCCAAGTTAAAGTTACTTACGACAACGGAGTTGAATACTGGCACAATGTTTTCACTACTAAGGGAAACAAGTGGCACGGAATCGATAAAGGTTTCTTGGACGTATTGACTGTTGGAGACATGAGAAGCTCTTTCCCTGAAATGTGTGATATGAACATTTGGGAGATGATGGGAGCTAAGACTTGGGCCGACAAATCTTTCACCAAGAGTTAAAATCTAAAGAGACCCCTTGATTATTCAAGGGGTTTTTTATACCTTTAAAAAAGAAGTCTAACCATTTAAAAACAAAAAAACATGGAAAATCTAAAAGAAAAAATCGGACAGGTAATGAAACAACTTTCATTCTACACAGTAATCTCAATCAGCCTTATCGTAGGTTTCTCAATCGGATATTATTATGACTTGGTTAAGAAAAGTTTTCACAAAGAGGCCAAATTCACTTCAGTAAGAAAATCAGAAATCAAATTGGCAATTGATGAGAACAACAACTTGTTAATCATCAAAGAAAGTGATGGTTCATATACAGTGTATCAGGATTCAATTGGATATACAATCTTTGGTCTTTACGCTAAAAATATTTGGGGACAAGCATCGGCACCATCAACTCCTAAAACTGAGAAATGATGTTGAAGCAAGGTCTTAAATTCTTATATGTCTTGTGCCTCATTGTGGTTGTCTTAGCCACAATGAGCCTCACAGACAAGTATGTTCGTCGAGATGAATATAAGTTAAGTGAATTGGGTGGACAACCAAATTCACCATTCTGTTTACAGATGTATACCTCAATTGAGAAATACAGTGACATGTATAAAGTTCCCAAGTATATTGCATACAACGTGGCATATCTTGAGACACGTTATCAGGGACCGTTCCATTGGAACTATGACCACAGACAGATTTCATCGGCAGGAGCTCAGGGACCGATGCAAATCATTACAAGATGGGCTCACAGTTATGCGGAGAGAAGGGTTAGTGAAAGAGAATTACGTAATAATATTGACCTAAACGTTAGAGTCAGTATGAAGATGTTGAGAACACGATATGATATGACTCGTGATTGGATGTTGGCTTGTGGTGGGTACAACACTGGTTCACCTGTTAGAAACTCATACGCGGTGTTCGCAGCAACTAATAAAAATTATAAAAATAACTGGATTAAGTATTGAAAACACATGTAGTTGTAACGGGAGCCTATGGGTTCATAGGTTCCCATTTTGTGAATAAAATTAAAGAGTTACATCCTGAATGGGAAATAACGATAATAGATAAATTAACATACGCCGCAAATCGTGATAACATTAAGTGTGATGTTAATTTTATCCATGAGGACATTTGGAATATGGAATATCTACCCGACTGTGAATATATCGTTCACTTTGCGGCAGAAACTCACGTAGATAATTCCATTAAAGATGGTAGACCTTTCATGAGAACAAATGTTGAAGGGACATTCAACTTGGTTGAGTTGGCTAAGAACCTGAAGAAACTTAAAAAGTTCGTTCATGTTTCTACCGATGAGGTTTACGGTGACCGTTTCATCAAAGGGAAATTGGTTTTGGCTACAGAGGACTCCAACCTACATGGAAGTTCTTATTATTCATCATCAAAGATTGGTTCAGATATGATTGTTGAAGCGGCAGGAAGAACATTTGGATTACCATACCTCATTACCAGGACTTGTAATAACTTCGGTGAGAACCAACACCACGAGAAGATGTTACCAAAGATTATCCAATGTGTTAAGAACGGAGAGACAATCCCTGTTTATGGTGATGGAGAACAAGTGAGAGAATGGATTCATGCCGATGATAATTCACAAGCAATTTACAATTTGTTAATATCGGATATCAAAAATGAAGTATTTAATATAGGGAGTGGTTATAGAATTACAAACAACCAACTTATCGCGAAGGTTGGTGAAGTAATTGGAAACACACCCAAATACGAATATGTGAAGGATAGATTGGGGCACGACAGGATGTACGGATTACATTGTGAGAAGTACATTGAAAAATTCGGACCAATTTCAACCATCACATTAGACGCCTGGTTAAAAAAAATGTTGTCATAACCGAAAAAATGTTTTGGCGGTTCCAATAATTGTCTTATCTTTGTATCAACAAAAACACTAAGACATATGACAACTACCACCACTCAAAAAGTTAAAAATTACAAAGGTCAAAACTCTTTCATCCTTAAGATGAAGGATACAGTATCTAAATACGGTTCATTAACTATGGCACAATCAAACGCAGTAGAGAAAATCCTCAACGCTCCTGTTGAAGCAAAACAGGTTGAGTTGACTGAAGACATGAAGAAAATTCAAGCCTACACAGGTGAGAACAACTTCGTAAAAGAAATCCAATCCAAACTTGAGAAGTACGGTAAGTTGACTGACAAACAAGTGTCAGCAGCAGTTGCTCAAATCGTAAAAGAAGAGAACAAAAACAAGACCGTAAAGATGAATTGGCCAACTGAGGGTGAGTCTATCATCTTGGCTCGTAAAATCGGTCAACAGTTGAAAGAGACTTACGGTTTGGAATTCAACCCTGTATTGATTGACATCACTCGTTTGTTGGGTGTTAGTCCAAAGGCAGTTAAGTTTGCAGGTAAGATGACCATAAAACGTGGTAACATCTGTATGTGTTGCGGACGTGAGTTGAGTGACGAGTTCTCAATGTTGACTAAGATGGGTAAGACATGTTCTAAACACATGAAGGTGGAATACATCAAGGACAAGTCTGAGGTTGAACGTTTCCGTAACGATTACTTAAAACGAGTTGAGGAAATCGGTGAGATGGAGTTTTGGGTTCCAAAATCACAAATCAAAAAATGGAACGGAATGACAGAAAGTATTGTCAAATCCTTCTAAAAAAAAAGAAATCCCCAGCCTTGAAAGTTGGGGTTTTTTTCTTATCATTGGTGTATGAGTTACATTATTATTAAAATGGTAAAAGACGCCAGTCGAGAAAAAGAATTACCTGTCATCATTTTGGACAGTGCTGATGATGTATTAGAATTTGAAACAAAAGAAGAAGCAGAGGAGATGAGACTTAGATTTGAAATCAACTCTGACTCAGGACACAAGTATAGAGTTAAAAAAATAGGTGACCCACATGATAACCATTAACAAAAAAGAACAAGAATTAATTGATGAAGTGATTAACAACTTCGACTTCTATAAATGCCAAATAATGATGGAATTTATGGGTTGGAGATGGTTGACGTATGACGGGTATAGAATCCCAACAAAGTACGATTTAATCAAGTCGGCTAAAGATAGAATCCAATCTGCTATTGAAGGGATTAAAGAAGCGGGTAAAATGGGTTTAAACGAGTCTTACGGGTCATCAAGTGGTGGTTTGAAGGCGACAGTATACAAGAACCGTTACAATCAAATAACTTTCATTAAATTGGAATTTATATTAACTGAATGGGATGCAGGTGATGATTAAAACAAATAAAGAACATGATTAATTTAAGATTATCTAAACAATTGGCGACCCAATACCAATTGGCGAAACCATTTCCGTATATTGTCATTGATGACTTTTTACCTGAAATGGTATTAAATAATGTTGTTGATGAATTCAACAATAATGATAAATGGTGGTATGACCGAGTTAAATGGACTGAAGAGTTCCAAGTTAATAAATTTTACTGGCCGCATGATATCGAAAGTGCTAAAAATATGTCTAATGATTTACCGACGATATCTAAGTTAGTTAATTATTTGAATTCTCCTGAAATGTTAAAATATTTAGAAGAGTTAACTGGTATTGATAATTTAATTAGTGATGAATCATTAATGGGTGGTGGTTTACATAAGATAACTTCAGGAGGTAAATTGGCAATTCATAGAGATTATAACGTACATCCAATTAAAAAAATCTATCGTAGATTAAATCTTTTAATTTATCTTAATAAAAATTGGGAAAAAGAATGGGAGGGTAATCTTGAATTATGGGATAAGGACTATAATAACGTACAAGTTAGTGTAGGTCCAATATTTAATCGAGCGGTTATTTTTACAATTAGTGATGATTCTTTACATGGACACCCAACGGCATTAAAAACTCCTGAAAATGTAAGTAGAAATTCAATTGCACTTTACTATTTTACAGAAATAAACCCTGATGAAGGTAATGAACATTCAGTAGTTTTTTACGATGAAAAATAAAATATAATGGCGCATAAAGCTCAAAGGGAATTCTGTGATAGTGTTAGGGTCAAGTACCCTGATATGTTTAAAAATAAAAAAGTTTTAGATGTTGGTTCATTAGATAATAATGGAAACAACCGTTTTTTATTTGAAAATTGTGAGTACATAGGTATTGATGTAGGTGAAGGACCTAATGTTGATGTGGTCTCTTCAGGTCATGAGTACGATGCTCCTGATGAATACTTTGATGTTATTATTTGCACTGAAGTATTTGAACATGATATGCATTATCATAAAACAGTTACAAATATAATTAGGATGTTAAAAACAGGTGGGATTTTTATATTCACCTGTGCTGCACCCGATAGACCTGAACATGGTACACGAAAAACTTCTCCATGGCATGCTAAACTATTAGAAAATGTTTCAGAGGAGTGGTCGGATTACTATAAAAACTTAACTCACTTAGATTTTAAAGAAATTGTTAATTTTAATGAAACTTTTCCAAATGGGTATTTTGAACTTAGAACTGCAAATATTGCAGAGGCGTCCGATTTGTATTTTTATGGTATTAAAGGTGATGAAAGTAAAAAAGAAATTACAAATGATATGAAAACAAAAAAACCTAGCGCCATAGTTTATGGGCGAAACATAAACGGAGAGGAAATTTTAATTTCTGATGTTTATTTTGAGGAGGCATTATATGATGAGGTAATAGTATATTCATTACCTTATACTAATAATGTGGTAGAGGACTACTCCAAATATAAACCTGATTTAATTATATCAATGGGTGTTGAAATTGATATCCCTCACTACCATCTCCGCAATATTCACATAGGGTATTCTGAATTATTACCTGATAATGTATTAGCGAATGATATTGTGTGTAATACTGTTTTTAAATATTGTGCTGTAAACAGACCGAGGTTTTCAATTTTTACACCAACATATAAGACTGGAGAAAGAATAAAACGTACATACGAAAGTTTGGCCAATCAAACAATGACAAATTGGGAATGGGTGGTAGTTGATGATTCTCCTGATAACGAAACATGGAACATATTAAATGAAATTGCAAAAAATGATTACAGAGTTAAATTACATAGGATTTTACCTTTATCGGGTGGGAATGTCGGTTTGGCAAAACATAGAGCGGCTACCCTTGGAAGTGGTGATTGGCTTGTTGAGCTTGACCATGATGATGCTTTAACGACAGAGTGTCTTGAGATTTGTAATGACGCCATCTTAACATATCCTGACGCAGGGTTCTTATATTCTGACGTATGTGAAATGTATGATGATGGTGAAATGAAAACTTATGACCACGATTGGTCAGGTAATTGGTATGCGAGACATGACAACTACTTTGACTTTGGATATGCTGGTCACACATGGGTTAATGTGGATGGTAAAGACATCTTGGCACATTGGTACCCTGACATCAATCCATTATCTATCCGTTTCAACATAAGTATGCCAGACCACGTTAGAATGTGGGATAGAAATTTATATCATCAGATAGGTGGACATAATAAGAACACACCGATTGCAGATGACTTGGAAATTATTATTAGGTCTTTTTTGAATACACGTATGATTCACGTAAAAAAAGTCTTATACTTCCAATACAATAATAGAAATAGTACCGTCGATAATAATGCGACAGACATAAACCGAAGAGCCAGATTGATTAGAGATTACTATGATTTGGCAATTCATAATCGTATACATGAATTAGGATTCCATGATTGGAATTGGGATGATGAATTAGGTCACTCACAAAAACTTCAAAACAGGGTCCCAATTAGAAAGTATTACGAAGAAGAACAAGTAATGAATTACATTTATGAATAAAAAAACAAAGATTGTATTGAATGCCATGGTGGGTAACGAAGCTAACACCATTACCAGAATGTTGGAATCAACCGTACCTTATATTGATTACTACGTAATCCAATGCAACGGTAAAGAAGATAATACTCAAGAGATTATTGATAGTTTCTTTGCGGAACGTGGTGTACCAGGTTTTACTTACATTATTGATTGGGATTATCCAGGATGGAATCGAGACCATACACTTCAGACATGTTTAAAGGCTGACCATGGATGCGATTGGATTCTTCGAATGGATGCTGACGAAAGACTTCATGTTGACGAAGATTTTGATTGGTCTGTACTTGATGACACTAGTGTTGATAGTTATAACCTTTGTGCTCAGAATGGGGACTTAAGATACTTCAGAACTTGGTTTTGGAATGCAAGAAGACCATGGTTTTTCCAACACGACAAAAGACATGAGACCATTCATTTACCTGAAGTTGGTGAAAACTTTGAAAGAAGAATGATGCCGCTTGGGTTTAGACATTTGGTTTCTCAAGACGGTTTTACGTGGGCGGTTCCTCGTAAATTCTTACGTGATGCATTGGAATTAGAAATTGATAAAGTTGTTGGGTATAAGGTATTAGAGGATTATTACCACCTTTGGTACATTGCTAAAAGTTATTCAGATTGTTATGGTAACTCTGATGAATTACCTTTTGGTAAGATGCATTCAGATGAATACGCAAGACGTTCTATTTGGTACTACGAAAGGTTCTTACACTTGACTAATGATTGGGATAACTCAAAAACTGCAAAAAGACAAGATGAGATGTGTTATTTTGCACTAATCATGATGGGACAAGCTCACAAGTTTATTGGTAATGTTGCAACTGCATTAGAACAATACGAACTAGCTGAACAATTCTCACCAATGAGAAACGAACATTTATTACATTTGATGTTCTACTTGGATGAGTTGGGAAGACAGGAAGATGCTCTTGAAGTTGTGAATAAAATGATGCAACCTGAAAGAGTTAATCCATTCCCAAATTCATCATTCTTAATTGAAGGTAGGGCTTATTATAATACAGGAACGTTGTTGAGTGAGATGAAAGAAAAACTTACCAAGAGAATTGAGGAACCAATCATAGACATGAATAGTATTCCATTTGATTTTAAATAATGTTAATGAAGACCCCTAAATATGATTATCTGATTGTCGGAGCGGGTATATACGGTTCAGTGTGTGCCAACGAATTAACCAAAAAAGGTAAGTCCTGTTTGGTTATTGACAAACGGGATGTCATTGGTGGAAATTGTTATACTGAGAATGTTAATGGTATACATGTTCACAAATATGGTGCTCACATATTCCACACAAACGATAAGAAACTTTGGGACTATGTTAATCAATTTGCCGAGTTCAAACAATACACACATAATGTAATTGCAAACTATAAGGGGAAGATGTACACTCTTCCCTTTAATATGTGGACATTTAATCAGATGTGGGGTGTGAATAATCCTGAAGATGCTAAAGAGTTTTTAGAGTCACAAAAGTTCACAGGAAAGATTACTAACCTTGAAGAACAGGCTACGTCAATGGTTGGTAAAGACATCTATGAGAAACTAATTAAAGGTTATACTGAAAAACAATGGAACAAACCGTGTAATGAATTACCACCATCCATTATTAAAAGACTACCTGTAAGGTTTAGTTGGGATAGTAATTATTTCAATGACAAATACGTTGGGATGCCAGTTGGAGGTTATACACAAATCTTTGAAAAAATGTTGGAAGGTTCTGACGTGGAACTTGGAGTTGATTACTTTGAAAATAAAAAGTATTATGACTCAGTTGCGAATACGGTAATTTATACGGGTCCTATAGATAAGTTTTTTAATTATCAATTTGGTGAATTGGAATATAGAAGTTTGACATGGATAACAGAAACCAAGAGTGAAGACAATTTCCAAGGAGTTCCTGTAATGAACTATACTGATTCCAATACCGAATATACACGAATATTGGAACACAAATGGTTTGACCATCAAAATCAAAAAGGGACTATAATAAGTTATGAATACCCTGCGGATTACGATGGTACCAACGAACCATATTATCCTGTTAGAGATGATAGAAATACTAAAATCTACCAACAATACCATGACCTAACCAAAGGTATGGGTAAGTATATCTTTGGTGGTAGATTGGGTTCCTATGTTTATTATGATATGCATCAGGTGATTGCACAAGCACTTTTAATGATTGGGGAACTTGACAAATCATAATTAACAACTATACTTTACACACAATCAAAAAAAAATATGAAAGTAAAACAAGCACTTAAGTACAAGAAGAAGTTAGCTTCAAAAATGAACCAAGAGTTCGGTAAAGTTCAAATGTATAATTCTGTTGAGGAAGGCTCAACACGAGTTTACGATGTTAAAGAATCAATGGAGAATTGGTTGAGGATGAGTGAAGAATTGGTTGAATTAAAAACCAAGTTACACTTGGCAAATGCACCTGTATACGGTAAAATTTTCCGTATGTCTGAGTTGAAATCTCAATTGTCGAATCTAAAACAATTGGATTGTGTTGAGGGTAAATATTCTGACCGTTATGGTAGAATGAGTGGAGATACTCCAATCGTAAAAACCGCACAAATTGGTATCTTGGAAAGAGACCAAATGGTTTCAATTATTGAAGAAGAAATCGAAAGAATCCAAGAAGAATTGGATGAGCATAACGCAACCACATCCATCTAAGATATTGGGTTAAGTTGAGAGAGGGAAGGTAATACGTCACGTACAACATATCTGGAAACTTTGATACATGAACTGATAAGTATTCAAATCTCAGTATTCAAAGCGTCAAACTTGTTAAACCCTCAAATGTTAAAATTCTTTTAGACATTTTATCTAACTTTTTTCACTTAACCCTTTTTATTGTATTTATTATTAATGAAAGTATGTTTCAAAAATATTACTAAATACATCACTCCAAAACAAATTGAAGCGACCAAAGAGTTTGTTAAGTTATTACAGACGGAACTTCCTTTAAAAAAAGATGTGTATTTTACGTTCATGGGTGGTAGAGATGTACCTATGACAACTGGTGTTAGAATGCCAGGAAGTAAAATATTTGTGTTAGCCGAAAAAAGAATGTTAATTGATATCTTACGAACCGTTGCACATGAATGGGTTCATGAATTTCAATACCAAAAAATGGGACTTAAAGATAATGAAAAGATACAGAACATCGGTGGTCCTGAAGAAAACATGGCAAATACTTTATCAGGTATATTTGTCAAAAAATTTGACAAGATGTTTCCTGAACATTCAGGTTCTATTTACGAAGAAGAATAGTAACACTATCACCAACATTTGTTGGATTTTGGGTTCTTACCCACATATCACTCTCTTTCAAATGTATTCTCCAATAAGGAGTTGTCTGTAATGAATTGTCTTGACCAATTCCATGATATTCTGCAGAATCCACAACACACTTCAATTCACTTTCTGTAAAATCATTTTTTACATAACAAGACGTAAGTCCCACCAATACAAATAATAAATTAATACTCTTCTTCATAACTTTCTATTTTTTTAGTTACAAAAGTACGCATTTCTCTCATTTTTTCCAAAAGTTCTTTTCTTAATTTGTGAAAATCCTCATCTTCGATTTCTTCGAATGAGCTGTAATTTTCAAAACAGTATTCCATACCTTCATTATCAATTCGGTATCTAACCATTTCCCAATTTTCGTATTCTTCTTCTGTCATAATATTCAATTTATTCAAAGGTAAATAAAAAAATGTGTTAATCAAAAGAAGAATATAATCTTATCTTATCTTTTGCATTACCAATCAACCAAGGTTCAACATTTGGAACTTTATTGAGAAATTCCAATTCGTATTTATAACACCTTAACTCTTCTTCATGTGGAGGAAGTTTTATTTTATTTTTTAGATAAAATAAATGTTTGGATTCATGTATGATTATCGCTGCAATATTATTTATTGAACCATGTAACATATCCTTTTGAGTAATTAAAATAGTGGATGAATCCTCAATGGTTGAAAACCCGCCATTCCAATAAGAGATGTGGTCACAAACCTCTATCAATAGTTCATACTTATCTGAATCCGTATTTCTTATTAGTGCAACAGCACTATCAACTCTTAATTTCCATCCATCACCAACATCATCAATTTTAACTTGAGAGTGAATTGGTGCGAATAATACAACGAATAATATCAAAAAAAGTGACCTCATAATTTAATTATAAATAGTAAAAATAAGGTCGAATGATAAACCAAGAATATTTATAGTCAATAGTAAAAAAAAATAAACCAAAAACAAAAAATGCTAATGAAAAAAATTCTCCTTTCCCTAACGTTCTCGTTATTAACCATTTTTGGTTTTGGGCAAACCACAACTTGTCCAATACCATCGACCGCAGGTGTTTACATTAACTTGGACACTTCGTACTTAGCAGGTACCGTTGCTCAAGGCTTTACTAATGTGGATTTATGTTTCTACAACAATACCTCGACAAAGATTACCGCTTTCCAATTTAGAGTTTTCTACGATAACTCGGCTTTTTCAGGTATCGATACCATAACTTCACTGAATACTTCATTTGCTCAAAACTTGAAATATTCTGTGGCTCAGGCATCTGGTTCAGCAACAATCACTTTCACTTATACAGGTAGTTTATCAACATTTGAATTACCTTCAGGTCCGATTGTTAGGTTAAAACTTGACCATGTATCAAACTTCGCATCACTTACTTCAATTGCGAACATGACATTTGGAACAGTATCTACATATCCAGCAGTTGCGGCTAAACAAGATGGTACAGATAATACATTAACTCTACAAAACTACGGTGGTGTAATCGCACCTCAAACAATGTCATTCAAAGGTACTTTTACCAACGTGACAGGTACAGGTGCTAAAAACCTTACAGTTGCTTTGGAGAAGAAACTTAAACCAAGTGGTTCGTGGGTTCAAGTAACCAGTCAACTTACAAACACACAAGGTAAGTTTAATTTCGTAAACGTGGCAATCGATACTACAGGTTACTTTGTGAGAATTAAAGTACAAGGTGATACTATGGGTGTAGGTAACGTAATATCCACGGCAGATGCTCAAAAAGTACAGGACTATGTATTAGGAACACAAACACCAACAGGTTTTGATTACTATGCTGCTGATGTCAACGGTGACAATAACTTAACCATCTCCGATGCTTGGGGTACATTTGGTAGAATCTCAGGTAGATTCTCTGTATGGCCTAACAACGTAAAAGATGTTAAGTTCTTTACAGTATCACAATATGGAACTATCAACGGTTCATCCACTAACTATACTTCATCAATTGCAGGTGTAACCAACTTCACTTATGATATCATCGCAGGTCAACCTGACTCAGTTACTTACTATGTTTTAGTACCAGGTGATGCGAACGGAACAGGTTATAACATGGCACGTATGACACCAATCGAAGTGTTAATCACACCTCAACCAGGTGTTGAACATCAAATCTATAATGTGATTGATAGTAGAGTTGAATATGATTTCCCAACAACAACTATCGAAGTTAACGTACCAAGATTATCAGTACAAGAAGGTAACTTGGTTAATGTACCTGTTAAGGTTTTAACTAATGGTACTGAGTTAGGTTCATTACAGTTCGGATTAAAATACAATGATACGTTACTTGAGTTCAAAGGTGTTGAAACAAAATCAGCAACTTCAAGTTGGGTATCATACTTGAACACAAACGACAACCAAATTGATTGGGGTGGATTCGATGTGAATAACCACACTAAACCACTTGTTGACGGAGCTGAGGTTGTTACTTTACAATTCGTTGCAAAGAAACCACAAGCGGAATGGACAGTTAGTCCCTTATGGACAACAAACAAATTCGCAGGAAACAACCAATGTAAAGATTTGGAAATCACACCAACAAACGGAATCGTTCAAGTATATAAGATGGCTTTCGGTGGTG
>Ga0164293_10003405_pt1 | contig 13565 bp, 13 predicted proteins | sample GEODES118metaG_FD_111487 | JGI IMG/M metagenome (GOLD analysis project Ga0164293, IMG submission 111487) | Eutrophic lake water microbial communities from Lake Mendota, Wisconsin, USA - GEODES118 metaG | ecosystem: Environmental > Aquatic > Freshwater > Lake | place: USA: Lake Mendota... | reverse complement strand
CTCTGATGACAACGGTGGCCGGTTGGTGGTTCAACGAAGCCCGCAAGGAGGGCAATTGAAGCCGAAGAATGACGTGATGACGTTGATATTCCTCATCATTGGGTTACTCGCAGCCGCCGATCTGGTGTTCGTGCAACTGCGGCAGCAGGCCAACGAGGACAACGCACGGGAGAAGTTGAACTGTGTGGTGGAGGTTGTTGAGGCTGCCAGGGCGAACGTCGCTTACAACAACCAGCGCGACCTGGCGTTGCGTGCGTTCGTAGAGTCCGGTAACGGCGCGGAGTTGCGGGTGGTTTTGTCTACACCCCCTCCCCCGTTCCCGCAGTGCGAAATCAACTGGGATAAATAACAGGAAGGAGCCGGGAGTTGTCTGACATTGAACTACTCCCGGCTCCCCCGCACATCATCGGACCCACCTGGCGTAAAACCCTCGAAGGGGGCTGGCACCTACCCGAAAAAACCTTGGGTTGGGGTGTTCTGAACTGGTGGGCACAGTACGTCAAAACCCCGGGTGGGGATCACGCGGGTGAGGCGTTCATGCCCACTTTGGAGCAAGCCAGGTGGGTTTTGTGGTGGTATTCCGTCGATCAGGACGGAAGGTATTCGCACCGTAACGGTGTGCTACGCAGGATGAAGGGTTGGGGTAAAGACCCTCTCGCTGCGGCTTTAGCTTTGGTTGAACTTTGCGGCCCGGTCGCTTTCAACGGTTTCGACGGTAACGGCGATCCTGTCGGTAAGACCAGGCACGCGGCGTGGGTTCAGATTGTCGCTGTCTCCCAGGAACAGACGAAGAACACCATGTCCTTGTTCCCGGTGATGGTTTCACAGCAGTTGCGTGCGGACTACAACCTGGAAGTCAACAAAACGATCATTTACAGCGAGGCCGGTGGGCGCATTGAGGCGGTCACCAGTTCCCCGTATTCGATGGAGGGCAACCGGCCCACCCTGGTGATCCGTAACGAAACTCAGTGGTGGCAGGAAGCCAATGACGGTCACGATTTGGCTGGCGTCATCGAGGGTAACGTCACGAAGATCCCAGGATCCCGAACGCTTTCCATTTGTAACGCGCACATCCCAGGTGAGGATTCTGTTGCGGAACGGGACTATGACGCGTGGCAGGCTGTTCAGTCCGGTGACGCTGTTGATGTAGGCACTTTGTACGATGCGCTCGAGGCGCCCGCGGACACCCCGGTGTCTGAGATCCCTTCTGAGCGTGAGGACCCTGAGGGTTACGCGGAAGGGCTTGAGAGGCTGCGCCAGGGCTTGTTGATTGCGCGTGGTGATTCTTCTTGGCTGCCCGTGGAGACGATCCTCGAGTCCGTGCTGGATGTGAAGAACCCTGTCACGGAGTCCCGGCGTAAGTTCCTGAATCAAGTCAACGCGCATGAGGATTCGTGGATCGCCCCGTATGAGTGGGATGCTGTCGCAACCCCTGAAGCTGCCTTGAATAAAGGTGACAGGATCACGTTGGGTTTCGACGGCTCGAAGTCGAATGACTGGACCGCTTTGGTGGCGTGCCGGGTTGAGGACGGCTGTTTGTTCCTGCTTGGTGTGTGGAACCCCGAGAAGCATTTGAATAACGAGGTTCCACGTGAGGATGTGGACGCGAAGGTCCGTTCCGCGTTTGAGCGGTTTGATGTGGTTGCGTTCCGCGCTGACGTTAAAGAGTTCGAGGCGTATGTCGATCAGTGGGGCCGGGATTTCAAGAAGCGGATCAAGGTGAACGCTTCACCGGCTTCCCCGGTGGCTTTTGATATGCGGGGTCAGCAGAAACGGTTTGCGTTGGATTGTGAACGGTTTCTGGACGCTGTGTTGGAGAGAGAGTTAGCCCATGACGGGAATGTCACGTTGCGTCAGCATGTGTTGAACGCTCGCCGGCACCCGACGACCTATGACGCTATTTCGATCCGTAAGGCGTCGAAGGACTCATCTAAAAAAATTGATGCTGCTGTGTGCGCTGTGTTGGCGTATGGGGCTCGTCAAGATTACTTAATGTCCAAGAAGCATAGGACAAGGAAGGCTGTGGTGATCCAGTAATGGCAGCCGCCGACGTGGAGAAGATCCGCGATAATCTTTTGAGCCAGTTCGAGGAACGCCAATACGGTTTGAAGGACTGTAAGAAGTATTACGAGTCCGAACGCCGCCCTGAGGCTATCGGTATCGCTGTCCCACCTGAGATGCGTGGGTTGCTGGCGAATGTCGGTTACCCCAGGCTTTACATCGACTCGATTGCGGAACGCCAAGAGGTCGAGGGTTTCCGCATGGGCGGGTCTGATGAGGCTGATGAGGAACTGTGGGATTGGTGGCAGGCTAACAACCTTGATATCGAGGCCACTCTCGGTCACACGGATTCTTTGATTTACGGTCGCTCGTATATCACTGTCGCCGCCCCTGATGAGTCCGATCCTGGTGTGGAGCCCGGTGTCCCGATTATCAGGGTGGAGCCGCCTACGTCTTTGTACGCGACGATAGATCCGCGCACCCGGGAGGTCACTGAGGCGATCCGCGCTATCTACACCGAGGATCAGTCCGAGCTGATTTCTAGCACTTTGTATCTTCCTAATGAGACGTTGCAGTGGGTTCGTAAACCTTCTGGTGAGTCTTATTCTGGATGGAATTACAAGGACAGTAACCGGGATTACGGTTGGCGTTTGGTGTCCCGTGTGCGGCACGAACTTGGTGTGGTGCCGGTGATCCCGCTACCGAACCGGACCCGGCTGTCGGACTTGTATGGTTCGTCGGAGATTACCCCTGAGCTTCGGTCTGTGACTGATGCCGCTGCCCGCATCCTGATGGATATGCAGGGAACAGCCGAGCTTATGGCGATCCCGCAGCGTTTGATTTTTGGTGTGAAACCGGAGGATTTGGGTGTGGATCCCGAGACAGGTGAGCGGATCTTCGACGCTTACATGGCGAGGATATTGGGGTTTGAGGATCCGGATGCTAAAGCTACCCAGTTCTCTGCTGCGGAGCTTCGCAATTTCGTGGATGCCCTTGACGCACTTGACCGTAAGGCTGCGGCGTACACGGGGCTTCCCCCCCAGTATTTGTCTTTCTCGTCCGATAACCCGGCTTCGGCTGAGGCTATCAAATCCTCTGAATCACGGTTGGTGAAGAAGACGGAGCGGAAGAATAAAATCTTCGGCGGTTCGTGGGAACAAGCGATGCGTGTTGCGTATCGGGCTGTCAAGGGTGGAGAGATCCCACCTGAGATGTTCCGCCTCGAGTCGGTGTGGCGTGATCCGTCTACCCCGACGTATGCGGCTAAGGCTGATGCTGCGGCGAAGTTGTTCGCTAACGGCATGGGTGTTATCCCACGTGAACGGGCGAGGATCGACATGGGTTACTCGATCACTGAGCGTGAGGAAATGCGTCAGTGGGATGAGGAAGATAACCCGATGGGCCGGCTGGCCCAGATGTACGGTCCTGAGTCCAGACCACCGTTGAAGGTCGCTCCGGATGATTCCTCCGAGCAGGTTGGGGCGTGACGCCCGAACAGTACGCGGTTCAGCAGGCGGCTATCTCCGCGGCGATAACACGGTTCGTGTTGAGTTTCGGGACCTTGTTCACCCGCCCAGCGTTGTCTGTGGCTGAGTGGTTGGGTTTCCTTCGGTTGCTGTATCCGGAGGTTTCACGTCAGCGTGACGCGTCAGCGGAGATAGCCCGCCAGTTTTATGACTCGGAGCGTGAGAAGTACGTTCCGGATCTTCCTACGAACGCCCGCTTGTTAGAGCCGTATGAGTTCGACTGGTTCGTTAAGTCGATGGATCCTGTCAGGGAGTCTATGTCCCGGGAGGGCAGCCCTGAGTCTGCTTTGGCTGCTACAGCTTTGAGGGTTGTGCGTGAGGTTGAGAACGCGGGCAGAAGGCAGATCATTCATGCGGTGCGTGAGGATCAGCAGCTTGAGCAGAAGATCGCTGAGGGCGGTGAGCCTGTCCGTCAGAAGATGACACTTCCACCGGAGTTGAAGCGTGAACTGTTAGACATTCTTGCTGGCGGTGAAACTTCCGAGCGTGTGACGTGGGGCGGTCAGACCGTTGAGCAGATCAAGGACACCCCGGTTGAGCGTGCCGCTCTGGTTAAGGGGTGGGCGCGGGTAGCGACAGGCCGGGAGACGTGCGCCTGGTGTTTGATGCTGGTGTCCCGCGGCCCTGTTTATGAGGGTGCTGAGTCTGCTGGTTTGGATCTGCCTGATGAGGTCGCCGCGAAGATGTTCGGTGACGCTGACATGGAGGACTATTACGCGGACATTACCGGTTACATGGACGAGTGGCATGTCGGTTGTGACTGCAAAGTGGTGCCTGTGTTTGATGTTATGAACTGGGTTGGCCGTGAGGCTTCGCAGAGGGCTTATTCCCTGTGGCGGAAGGCTGTTGAGAAAGCGGATGACGCTCTCGAGGCGGACCCTGATAAAGAATACTACTCGCAGAAGAAGGGGTATTGGCTCCCTACTACGAGGAACCGTGAGGCGATCAATCAGCTTCGTAAGATGCTGGCTTCCGGTGAGATTGATTCCCAAGAGTGGGCCGCGCTTACCGCGGCTTAACTGACCCGCCCAAGACCCTTGATGGGTCTTTTTAGTTGCCAGGAGCAAAATTATGTCCGACGAAACCCAGTCTGTTGATGCGGCGCCAACCCAGGAGGCTCCGAAGCCCTCACCTGACACGTTCTCGAAAGAGTACGTTCAGGAACTTCGGAATGAGGCCGCAAAGTATCGCACCGAGAAGAACGATGCGGTGGAGCGTGCTAAGGCAGACGTTATCAAAGACTACGAAGGTAAACTTTCCGAGAGGGAAGCTTCGTTCAAGGAACTTCAGGGCGAGTTGTCTGTGAGGGCTCTCGATCTGCTGAAGCTGAAAGCTGTTGTTTCGGCTGGCATCCCGTCTGAGGATGTTCTTGATGTTGTTTCTCTAGTTCAGGGTTCCGATGAGGAATCCGTTTCGGAGAGTGTCGCAAGGGTTAAGTCGCTGATCGGGAAGAATCCTCCGAAGGATCGTCCCGTTGACCCATCACAGGGCACAGGCAATGTACTGCCTCTTAATGGTGACCCGCTTCTCGACATGGTGAAGCGTGTTGTCGGTGCCAATAACTAAGAAAGAAGGATAGCCGATAATGGCTGACATTTTCCACACCCCCGCACCGGATACCGTTGCCAAGACCACTGACGCGATGTTCAGTGGCTACTTGGATCCGGTTCTGGCACAGGACTATTTCGCTGAGGTCGAGAAGGTTTCGATTGTTCAGCAGCTTGCCCGCAAGATCCCGATGGGGCCGAGCGGCGTCCGTATCCCGCACTGGACTGGTGAAGTCACCGCACGTTGGGTGGCGGAAACCGAGCAGAAGCCGGTCACCAAGGGTGACATGACTAAGCAGGACGTGGTGCCGTTCAAGATTGCCACGATCTTCGCTGCTTCGTCTGAGGTTGTGCGGGCGAACCCCGCGAATTACCTTGCGGTCATGCGGACTAAGGTCGCTGAGGCGATTGCTATGAGCTTCGATCAGGCTGTGCTTCACAAGGTGGACTCCCCGTTCGGTACCGCACTGTCGGACACCACTAAGACTCAGGCTCTTGGGCCGAACGCCTACGACGCCCTTAACGGTGGTCTGACTCAGCTTCTTGCCGATGGTAAGAAGTGGACCGGCACCCTCTTGGACAGCAAGACCGAGCCTGTGCTGAACGCCAGCAAGGATGCTGCGGAGCGCCCGCTGTTCCTCGAGGCGACGTACACGGATATCAATTCCCCGTTCAGCACTGGCCGGGTTATTGGGCGTCCGACTTACATTTCGGATCACGTTGCTCTGGATGAAGTTGTGGGCTTTATGGGCGATTTCTCCCAGCTTATTTGGGGACAAATCGGCGGACTGTCCTACGACGTCTCGGACCAGGCAACTCTTGACCTTTCCGCGAATGGGGACGGGTCCGGAATTGTGTCGCTCTGGCAGCAGAACATGGTGGCAATTCGTGTTGAGGCCGAGTTTGCTGCGCTGGTGAATGACCCTGAGGCATTTGTCAAGCTGACTGATGTTCCTGCGCCGAAGGCTCCGGCCACCCCGCCGAAGACTTCGCCGGCTTCGACCGCTAAGTGATTCTGACGGGGAGGGGGACTTCGGTTCCCCTCCCCTCAGGTCTGGAAAGGACTCCACGTATGGCTTACGCAACTGCTGAGGATGTGGCTGTCCGTTGGGGCCGGGACTTAACGGTTGAGGAAACCGCGCTGGTTAATGTCCGGTTAGAGGACGTTGAGCGAATGATTCGCCGGCGGATCCCTGATCTGGATGACCAAGTTGCTTCAGGTCAGACCGACGCCGAGGACGTTGTTCAGGTCGAATCAGATGTTGTTTTGAGACTTGCCCGTAACCCTGAGGGTTATCAGAGTGAGACGGACGGCAATTACGCTTACACAATTCAGAAGGATCTTGCGACTGGGCGGTTGCAGATCACCGACGACGAGTGGGCGATCCTTGGTGCCCCCCAACAGAACTGGTTCATTTTGACCCCACGCCCTGTTGTTGATACGGGTGCGTATGGGTTTATGAGGCGTGATGTTGAGTACGCCTGGAAGCACAACAAAGTCATTGATTGGGTTCGACAGATTTGGTGAGGTCATTGTGAGTCTGTTGGATAAAGCTAACGAGGATATCGTCATCTTCCCCGAGGAAACAGTCACGGACGCTGACGGGAATCTACAAACCCGCCCTTCCGCGACGGGGTTCCACGCTAAGGCGCGGATACAGCCGTCTGGTATGTCCGGTACGTCTGCCCGCCGTTCAGAGCAGGACAATGAGGGTTTCGAGTCTGAGAAGGTTTACTCGATGCGTTTGCCCCGCTCGTTCTGTCAGATCCTTGGCGCCCAGTCTCAGATTGTGTGGCGGGGACAAAGGTGGGTGGTGTTCGGTGACGCGTTCATTTTCAACAACTCTCCGAAGACAGCGCATGTCGCTTACACCATCAAGAGGTACTAGTGGCCGAAATTACTGTTAGTAATCGGACTTTGAACGGTATCGCGGCGCATGACCCGGCTGTGCAGCGCAGGTTGTGGGCTGAGGCTAAGAAGGTCGAAGCTATCGCTGATAGGCGTTTGCAAAGTATCCGCGCTTCTACTGAGTGGTACAAGATCGACCCTGCTTCTTCACCGGCTCATGTGACTCGCATTGAGCTTCAGAGGGATCAGACGGAGGGCAAGACCCCTGACTATCTGGTGAACATGGTGGCGTTGAATGCGTGGGCTTTGGAGTACGGGCATAAACCTTCGGGTGTGTTCGGGCCGGGTGGCCGGCTGTCTCATGTGAAGACGAAGGCGCCCCGGGCAACCTATTTGATGACTATGACTTTCGTTGAGGCTTAGGAGGGGAATGTGTCTGTGATGCCGCGTGTGCAGTCTGTGGTCATCCCGATACTGCGTGAAGCGTTCCCTGGTGTGAAAGTCGGTTCGTGGGTTGAGGATATCGACTACCGGATGTTCCCGATGTTGAACGTCAGGCGTCTCGGTGGGAGAAGGGATGCGAAACGCCCTCAGGCGTTATCGTTACCTGTTGTCGAGTTGACAGCCTATGGGATCGCTGGGCTTGTCGAAACTGAGCAGCTTTATGAGGACGCACTAGAAGTGCTGTATGACGCTGTGCTGCATCAGAAACAAACTGAGGCGGGGTATCTACACTCGATGGTGGAAACTATGGGTGCCACCCAGTTCAGTTCGCTGTTTCAGGACTCTTGGCGGATCCAGGGTCTTATTCAATTCGGGGTGCGTCCACCCCAATCAAAATAACTATTCAGGAGACATTCATGTCACAGAATGATTCGGCTGTCGTTACAGCGGCAGTCGGTTACGTTTTTACGGCGGCGCCGGGTACCCCCCGGCCCACCCCGGCGCAGATCGCGTCGATTGATCCGGAGGCGTTCGGTTCGTCTTCCAGCACGGTGACCGCTTCTGCGGTGCCGACTGGTGGCACGTTCAGCCTGACCGTGGGTGAGGGCACTGTTGCCCCGAAGCAGGCTGTGGAAACCATCCCCGCTAAGGTTCCCGCTGAGGGTGCCAGCACCCTTGAGGCGACTGGTGTTGAGCCGCCTGCCGCTACCCCGGACCCGAAGGCAGCCAAGAGCAAGACCTCGAAGGCTGTCGCTGATGAGGAACCGGTTGCTTCGGACGCCCCTTCGGGCACCACCCTTGACCTTCCGTTTGATTCTGGTGCCGCTGAGGTTCAGACCGCGCTCGAGAACATCGAGGGTGTCGGTTCGGGTAACGTCAAGGTCAGTGGTGGAGGTTTCGCTGAGGACGGGTTCGTGATCGCGTTCGTCGGTAAGCTGGCCGGCGAGAACATTGAGGTCACCGTGACCTCGAAGCTGGAACCTGTCACCGCTGTTGCTACCGCTGAGGTCGCTACCGCACCGAATGGTTGGTCAACTCTGGGCCATACCAGCCGGGATGACCTGCCCGAGTTCGGTTTTGACGGCGGCGACACCGAAGTCAGAGGGACATGGCAAAATGAAAATCTGCGTGAGGTTGTCACTAAGCCGATTGCGGATTATCTAACGATCCTGTTGCAGCAGTTCGATACTCAGTCTTTCGAGCTGTACTACGGCAAGGATGCTGCTAAGGCCGCTGGTGTGTTCGGTGTCGCTTCCGGCACCGCTACACCTTTGGAGAAAGCACTGCTCATCATCATTGTTGATGGTGATACGAAAATCGGATTTTATTCCCCGAAGGCGTCGATGCGCCGGGATGATTCGATCAGCCTTGCGACGGATGAGTTCGCTTCTCTGCCGGTGCGTGCCACTTTCTTGAAGTACGGCAGCGCCAACAAGTTTGAGTGGATCAACGAGGACCTGTTCACCTGATCCGCTCTGTTTGACCGGGGGGAGTAGGTGTCTTGGCGGGCCTACCTACTCCCCCCGCTTGCCCGCCAACCAAACAGGCCCGCCCACAAACATTTTATGAAAGGTCCGCTATGGGTAACATTTTCACTTTGGATTCTTTGCGCGAAGAAGTCGAGAAGCAGTACGCCCCCGTCACTATCACGTTGGCTGACGGTTCCGAGGTTCTGCTGCGTAACCTGTTGAGGCTTCCCCGTAAGTTGCGGGAGGAAGCTTTGGAGACTTTGCGTGAACTTGAGAACGTTGAGCAGGATTCTGCTGATGAGAGTTCCGTGGACAAGATGACCGAGGTCGCTTCTAGTGTGTTGGAGCTTGTCGCTGAGAGTGGCGGTAAGCGTCTGATCCGTGAGTTGGACGGTGATCTGACGTTGACGATGAAGGTGTTGCAGCGTTGGATGGAGTCAACTCAGGTGGGGGAAGCGGAACGCTCGCACGGCTGATTGACGATTACGGCGAGTATCTTGCAGCCGATTTGTTGGAGACTTACGGCATTGACATTCGGGATCTTCTGGTCCCGGGGTCCGGTGTCACTCCCCGCTGGTTGTTGGTGCAGATCAAGAATCTGCCTATCACTTCCCGGTTTTATTCGGAGAAGCGTGGTGGTCAACAGTTCCGCGGGTGGGATGAGTCTAGGTATGCGATTGTCGCTGTTGTCAATGCTGTTCGGGCGTTGCAGTTCACTTATGTGGCCGCTCATTCTAAGCAGAAGCCGAAACCCCCTGCCCCGTTCCCAGTCCCCGATAGTTCAGTTCGTAAACAGTCTTCACAGCGCCCTGGTTCTTTCGCGTTCATTGCGAAGGCGCAGTTGGCTGCGGCTAAAAGAAGGAAGCAGGTCACCGGTTAATGGCGAAGGGCGCTGGCGGTAAAGAGGTTGGCCGGATAACTATTCGGGTCACACCGGACACGAATCAGTTCTTTGCGGATCTTCTGTCTGCGTTGGAGGCTGCGGAGAAGAACGAAGTCACGATCCAGGTCAAGGCGGATCTGACTAAGTTCAATGAGCAGATCAACGATGCGATCAAGACTGCCCGCACCGCTGATGTGGATGTGGCCGCTGACAGTGCGGGGTTCCGTGAGGAAGTCGCTTCGGAGACTGAAGGGCTCGATGACGCTGAGGTCGAAGTTGTTCCGAAGTTAGACCGGTTTCAGCGCCGGCTTCTAGGTGAACTTCAACGAGCCTTGTCTAAGATCGAAGCGAAGATCCCCCTCACTCCTGATGCCGAGGATTTCCGCAAAGAGGTCGATGCGTGGTCTAAGGAAGCCACTAAGAAGATCAGCGCGAAGCTCCCGGTGGATATCGACGGTATCGTTGACGCCCGCCAGGAAATGCAAGAACTTGTCGCTATGGCGCAGTCTTGGGCTGATGACGGTGAGGTCGAGGTCGGTGTCGCACCGGATTTAGACGATTTCCAGAAACGTTTGATTGCACGGGTGAAGGCTGCCGCTAAGGGGCTTGAGGCTGATCTGCCGTTGACCCCTGAGGGTGAGGATCTTCGGCGGGAACTTAACACTGAGATTGCGGATCTGGTCGGTAAGATCACCGCGATTATCCCGGTGGATGTTGAGGAATCTGCGGATGCCCGTAAGAACCTGGACAAGTTGACCCGTGGTATCGAGGCCCGGTACAAGGCGACTATCCCGGTTGATATCCCGATGGATGAGTTCCAGAAGGGTAAGTTGTCTGAGCTTCAGAAGATGCTCAAGACGATTGATGCGAAGATCCCTTTGACTCCTAAGGGTGAGCAGTTACGGCGCGAGGCTAAGGCTTTGGCGCAGGACATTGAGAAGAATCTGAAGATCAGTGTCCCGTTTGATATCGACAAGGCCACAGATTACCGGGCTGGGATCACTTCTCAGCTTGGGAAGTTGAAAGATATCGGTGATGGTGTCGGCGCGTTCGATGAGTTGTCGAACAGCGCGAAGAAGGCTGGCCGGGAGATTGAGTACTCGGGGCAGAAGATTTTCGGGTTGACCCGTGTCGGTTGGTTGATCCTCGCTGGGTTCACCGCCGCTGCCCCTGCTGTCGCTTTGGTTGCGGGCCTGTTGGCTGGTCTGCCGTCTTTGATGACTGCGTTCGCCGCTGGCGGTATCGCTGTGGCGTTGGGTATGGACGGCATCAAGAAGGCTGCTGAAACCCTTAAGCCTGCTTTGGAAGACCTTAAAACGGGGGTGTCTGACACTTTCCAGCAGGCTTTGACCCCGATCTTCGAGCAGCTTCTCCCGATGATGCCCATGCTGAAGGCTGGGTTCCAGCAGGTCGCTGTCGGGTTGACTGGTGCGTTCCAGGGGATCACTAACGCTATGTCCTCCGCGGAGGGCATGTCGCAGATCCAGAACATTCTGCAAAACACCGGTACGTTCTTTCAGTCTTTGCAGCCGCAGATGCAGCAGTTCACTAACTCCTTCCTTCAACTGGCTTCTGCTGGTTCGTCCGCGTTCGGGTATCTGCAAGGTTCTTTGGCGCAGTTCGCTACGCAGTGGCAGGGCATGGTTGACCGGGTTACCACTAACGGTGTGTTCGACGGCGCTATGCAGGGGTTGTCTCAGACGTTGACGGGTTTGACCGGGTTGTTCACCAGGCTGTTTGAGTCCGGTTTGGAAGCGATGGGCAAGCTTGGCCCTTCGCTGCAAACGATGCTGGGTGGTATCGGGGATCTGTTCGTTGGGGCTATGCCCGCTTTGACTGCGTTCTCGGCGGGTGTCGCTGAAACTATCGGCGCGTTGGGCACTTCGTTGGCGCCTGCGTTCCAGGCGTTGACCCCGGCTGTGTCCGCGATCATGCCCATCATCACCCAGTTAGCTTCGACGCTTGGTACCGCTTTGGCTGGTGCTGTGGTGACGTTGGCTCCTGCGTTGACGGCTATCGCTAACGCGTTGGGTCCGGTGTTGACGACAGCGTTGACTGCTTTGGCGCCGATCATCAATCAGGTCGCTACGACGTTGGCGACTGTGCTGCTGTCCGCTGTGACAGCTTTGGCCCCGGTGTTACCTCAGTTGACTGAGGCGTTCGTTCAGATCGCCGCGGCTATCGGGCAGGGGTTGGCGCAGTTCCTCCCTGTTGTTGCACAGGCTTTCGCACAATTGTTACCTGTGATTGTTCAGTTGATCCCGGTCGGTTTGCAGCTTGTCCAATCGTTGATACCGTTGATCCCTGCGTTCGCCGCGGTCGCTACCGCGGTGGTTCAGGTGATTAGTGCGCTGACACCTTTGTTGAATGTTCTGGCTCAGGTGGTGGCGTTCGTCGGCCAGGTGATAGCGGTGTTCGCCGGCCTTGCCGCCGCGATTGTCGGCAAGGTTGCGGAAATGGCTGCTGGGGTCATCGGCGCATTCGCTGGGATGATTTCCACGGTGCTGTCCGCTGTCGGCGGGTTCATCGGGGATGTTGTCGCGTTCTTCACAGGTCTTGGTCCGAAGATCGTCGCGGCTTGCTCTGGCTTCTCGAGCATTCTGATATCTGCGGGTAAAGCTTTGATGGACGGTCTTCTGAACGGCATCAAGGCGGGCGCCCAAGCGGTGTTCGATTTCGTTTCGGGTATCGCAGGGAAGATCGCGGACCTGAAAGGGCCTCTGCCGTATGACAAGAAGGTTCTCATCCCGAACGGTATGGCTCTCATGGAGGGCTTGGAGAAGGGCATTGAGACTGGCGCCGAGGACGTGTACTCCACGGTGAAGCAGATCGCTAAGGCGATCATGGAAGCGATGAAAGAGGTCTTCGGTATCAGCTTCGACGTGAAGGGTTCCCCTGTCCAGGGTGCCACTTCCGGTCTGGGTGCTCTTGAAACTCAGATGAAAGCCACGTCTGGTGCTGCGGTGGATCTGCGTCAGTCGATGGGGCAGGTTGTCCCTTCTCCTGGTTTGGGTGCCGCTGATAAGAAGATGTTAGATCAGCAGCTTCTTGAGCTTGAGATGGAGCGGAAGCAGCTTGAGCTTCAAAAGAGTCAGGCTGGTGCGAACCAGGCGGCGATTAAGGCGCGGCTCGAGGAAATTAAGCAACAGAAGTTGCAGCTTGGTTTGCAGAAGGATCAGTTGAATTACGCCTCGAAGTACGGTGAGGCTACTGATGACAGCGCGAAGCGGTATGACGACATGTTGAAGACCGCTCAGGACATTCCGACTAATTTCGCTAAGTCTACGGGCCAACAGTTCCTTTCGGATGTGGGTATCAGCGGTCAGGGTGCTGTGCCTCAGCTTCTCGAGCAGGGCGCTAAGTACATTTTCCAGGTGGCAAACATGGACACCGCTTTGTCGGCGCAGCAGACGTTGCAGCGCAGGCAGGGCCAAGCGCGAGTAGGGCGGTAATGCAGAAGACGGTTGTTGAACTCGAAGGGGTTGACGGTTCCTGGTGGACCCTTGCCGGCCCCGGTGCGGGGGAACAGGGTGTGTACCTTGCCACCGACGTGTCCGGACTTTATGACCCACCTGTGAAGTGCATGTACGAGGAACCGGGTAACTGGCCCGGTGCCAGGTATCTGAATCACCGCATTTTGAAGCGCGACATTCTGTTCGGTGTGGAGATCCTGCACGGCAAAATGGACTCCTGGCTTAGCCGGGATTCTGAGTGGCGTAAGGCGTGGGCGTTCGACCAGGACTGCAAGATTCACATCACCACTGAGGAATCGGGCACCCGGTACTTGAATGTTCGGTTGGCTGAGTCACCCGAAGTGGATATGTTCACTGACCCGAACATTCATGG
>Ga0164293_10003404_pt1 | contig 13566 bp, 10 predicted proteins | sample GEODES118metaG_FD_111487 | JGI IMG/M metagenome (GOLD analysis project Ga0164293, IMG submission 111487) | Eutrophic lake water microbial communities from Lake Mendota, Wisconsin, USA - GEODES118 metaG | ecosystem: Environmental > Aquatic > Freshwater > Lake | place: USA: Lake Mendota... | reverse complement strand
TTTGTTTTGTTTGATTACAGGACTTGCATGATCCGTTTGAGAAAATGCATAACTCAAATCAAAATTACTCAACTTCAATAATCCTGGTTTTCCATTACTTGGCATCACCCTTACATTGGTAAAATTCAAGGTTTGAATGGTTGTTTGATCAGCCGCAGCATCTGCAATAGAATCTCTAAATGCCAAAGGACTATTGCTTAATTTTTCTTTGTAACGAATATCTAAATCATAGGGATCGAATTCAGGAGTTCGAATACTTCTATTTAAACTAGCATAAACAGGTATAGACAATTTTGCTTTTTTGGGCATCAATTTTCCAGCATCAATATTTGCTGCTATATCAAATTGCGTTAAATTATCTTTAGCCCGCTCATTTACCCTTTGCTCAATTGTACCAAATCCTTGAGTATATTTATTGGCAGAAACAGACAATGTACCCAAATCGGCCAATACCAAATCTACTCTTCCGAGTGCTGCCCATCCTCCATTTTCATCAATACCAGATAAGCGCAGTTCATTCATCCAAACTTCTGTACTAATCGATTGGCCATCACCCATAAATGGATTTTCTACCCCTACTAAAATTCCCCTTACTTCTCCCATATTTGGATTACCCATGATGGAGAAAGTTTTATTGCCAATTAATTTTCTGAAAATAGTGGTTACCGATGCACCGCTATTATTTCTTGCTAACTTCAAATCAATTAATTCACGCAAACTAAAATCTATATTATTGGCATCAGGCCATACTTTTTCTTCTTGCCCTCTGGGGTATTGACCTGGTGGAGTAATTTTTAGTGGAATTTTTATTTCATAATAATTGTTTAAAAAATCTTGCCCAATGCGAATAATTGCATTTAATTGATCGTCTTTTATCGGAGCTTGTCCAACAATTGATTCTGCATGTAAATACATCGACATTTTTGCGTATCGCCGTATGTCTAAGTTGAGGGTTTTAAAAACTCCTCTGGTACCCCCAGTTTGTAAATTATTTACACGCAAACTTAAAGCTTGTTCATTCTGTTGTAAGTTCACGCCATTATTACTTAACAATTGAACTCTTTCAACATTCGGCGGCATGATGTAATTAACAGGTTGTCTGCTGCTATTTTCTTCTAAGTTAACTGCCAAAGTATTGAACGATGTATTGGTTCCTGCATTATTGATTGGAGTATAAGACCCCGTGGTATCGATATTGTAAATAAATTGTCGCCATTGGTTTCTTACCAAATCCAATCTTGCCAAACGAAGTACAACAGAGTCTTCAAAATCGGTGAGGTACATTCTTGCAAAACGAATGGATTTGAAATCTGGAATGTTACCTACTTTTCTAGAAAAATTTCTGATAGGCACTCTGAATAAAAACCAATCTTCTGTTCTGGTAATACCGTCGGCAGAATTAACAGTAACCCTTCTTTTATCGGTGATATATGGAAACTGTGCAGATCCAACATCCATACCAGGTCTTAATTGTACTTCGTATTCATAATAAGACTCCGTTTCATTCAGTGTATTGTCTCTATTCAAATCTTCATTGTCTGGAAACAAAGTAGCAGCAGAAGTAAATTGTCCCTCAGTAGTTGCAACAGGAGAATTACCTTGTTGATTATTAAAATTTTTGTACCTGCCTAAAATACCTGTTCCCGATGCATCAAATGATGGATCTCTATACCATAAATAATTGTCATTAGAAGGATCTCGTAAAGTTCTTTGATACAATGCAGAACCTACTCCAAAATTGTTAGCCAATCGATTCAATACATATCCTTTTTTTCTTCGCTCTCCATTATCATCCAATCCATCATAACCAACATCCTGAAAAGGTCGATCATTAGGATCGTTGCTAAATGCCTGTGTTATTTGAATTGGATTTACCGGCGTTTTGCCCCAGGTATTGCTACTGTCAACTGCAGCAGGAATAGTAGGAGTGTTCATTCCATTTTCATAAAATCTTTTACCGTCTTTAAGTACATCTTCACTGATATTACCAAAATTTAAAAACAGTTTACCACCCTTACTTGTAGGATTGGTAATAAAAGGGTTCTGCATCCAAAATTCTACAAACTCAATATTGTTGGTTTCAAAATCTGTTTGATCAATGGAGCGCATAACTCCTCCCCACCTTGCAGCTGGATTATTTAATTTTCCCTGAGCGTTGATTTGTGTAGGAGAAGATTCAAAATTATATTGACCTTTATCGGTTGGATAATACGCTAAGTCGAAAGTTGCAGCTTGCACATCTGTTATATTGGTTGTGCGCTGTGGAAATAATTCATTGGTAAATACCTGCCTAACCCTGGGATCACTTAACTCAGCTAAATTTCTTCTCAAAGGATTATTAGGGCTATTCTTATCTTGCAAATTGGGTTCAATATTGTACCAAGCCAATTTAGCCCTGTTCTTATTATAATCGATGCTATCGGTTAAAGTTGATTCTGGGAATTTGACATTCCCTTGTGGTGTAGATGCCATTGCCCATGATACAAAAGGAAAGCGCAAATCAATGGTTGCCCTTGTACCTTCAAAATCATCAATAAAAATTAAACCCTGATCTCCTTTACCAATTTGAGGTGGATGACCAGGCTGTAAAAATGCAGCTTCCCCATACGCGTTGATAGAAGACTTTGCTTTAGTATCGTAGTAAGGCAACTTATTGAGCAACCTCGTTAATCCTGGCAAGTCAGATCTATAATTAAAATCAAATCCATACATGGTATTTCTAATTGGATCATCGCCATATCCCATTTTAGTAAAAAAAGGTCGTTCACCTAATTTTACAAAACTTGTTCCGATACTTAATTTTTTACTCGCAACATAATCCAATCTAAGTCCGGTAAATCCTCTTTGCTGAACACCAAAACCTATATTGTTTTCAAATGAAACACTAACAGGCAGATTGGAACTTAAGATTCCTTGATTGATGATTTTTACTGTCCCTAAATTATAATCAACAATAAAATCTGACCCTTCCCTTAACACCTGACCTCCTGCAGATACAGCAACCGAACCTGGTGGAATATTAAACGTATTTAAATAAATTTCCGATCCTCCTGTGCTTCCCTTTACTTGACCTTGCATTACGAATCGATTTAAATTCGCATAAGTTTGAGCAATTGCTTTGATAGAATCATACAATTGATAATAGATGTATTTATTCTTAGTAGTAACAGGTAAACCAGCAAATGCCAATGTATCTAAATCTCTTCCGAATGGTTCAAGTACAGGAAAAACAACCCTACCCATTTGGGGCAAAATGGTAAATCCTTCGATATAATCAAACACACCATCTGGTTGCGGATCGTTTCGATTATTAAGCCGGTCTAAATTCAGTAAACGCAACAATGGTTGCCCTTCTACAGCCTGAGCAGTTTCCGGCAAAAATCGTTTTAATCCACCACTTGGTTCTTCGTATAAAACATTTAATTTAAAATCCTCTCTTTGTATGCCTCCAAACAAATCCAAAGAATATACATTCTTCATCATCAAACCCCAGAGCGGCAATTCAGGCCTTTGTGATGTTGCTTTTAATAATTTTAAGAACAATACTTTTTGCACACCCTGATTAGAGTCCAATGCAATATCCTGCGAAAATTCACCCACTTGAAATACGCGACCATTGTAGGTATACTGATATGCAATTGCCAATACTTCATCTGCTTGCAATTGTGTGTTTACAGAAATAAAACCTGCCTGTGGATTAAAATAGTATTCATTGCTGGTAAGCTTTCTTGCAAAAGTTTTTTCGTAATCATCAACTGGTCGAAGCCCTTTACTCAATAATAAACTATTAATAAATGCTGGATTACGCGCATTCGGATCTCCAACCAAAGAACTAAATAAATTATTGGCGCCATTTGCAGGCAATGGATTTGTACTTAATGATTGAACAGATGGATTGTAAGGCCTAGATTCTCCTAAGTCCATTAGTCCCACAATATCACGGGCTTCGGTAGTGGCTCCAGTTCTATTGGTTACCCATACTTCTACTCGCTGAACTTGCACTTGCGAATTTACAACAGGTAAATTGCGCATTGTTTTATTAAAATTGGCTCGAAAGAAATTACCCATCAAAAAGTGTCTATTCTCTTCGTAATCATCTAATCTTTTTTGAAAAGATTGAGTAGCAGCTCCTCCCTGTAAGGACAATGTTTGTCTGGTAGATCGTTGATTGGCCAATGCAGCTGTAACAAATAATTTTCCAAATTGCAACTGCGTTTTAATTCCGAATAAATTTTGCGCACTAGGAATTAAAGTTCCTCTTGATTGAAAAGAGATATTACCCGCTTCTATACTCTTGATTATTTCATCATCCATACCCTTGTAATCCAGTTTCAATTGATTATCAAAACCCAGATTAGATAAAGTATTGTAATTGATGGGGAATTTTAACTTATCTCCAATATTTGCGTTGAGATTAAGATTGGCATTCATATCAAAATCAAAGCCGCCATTTTTTCTTGCGCGTTCTGGAAGTGTTGGATTTTTAATATTTTGTCCTTGATAACCGGCCAAAATATTCACTTCGCCACTTGGACGAATATCCACTTTTAAATTGTCACCACTCATGCCAAAAATCCGATCGAATAATTTATCGTATACGCGCATTGGAGGGCGAGCAACTTTTTTATTGAGTTGTGTTAAAGCATCTGCTCTTTTTTTAAAATAGTCTTTTTCTGCTTGTTGATTTTGCAAGCGCCAATATTCATCAAATTGAACGGTTGTAGGTTTTCTATAAATGGTTGATCCGATTTTTTCTTTGATGAAATAAGATTTTGTTTTTGGATCGTATTCGATTGATTTTTTGATGAGCGCGGTATCGTTTAAATCAAAAGGATTTTTAGTAGTACTGGTAAACGGGTCGCCTCTGCGATCGCTAATTGGAAAACGCAAACTATCCTTCTGTTGTGCAACTAATTGAGCACATAGCAGTAAATTAATAATGGACAGAAAAATCCTTGAATAATGCAAAAACCGGAAACTTGGTGAAGTAGAGCTCTATGCGATCGCTTATAAGTTTTTAAGTGCTAATTTAATGATATCTTCTAATGAGTTATTGTCTGGTTGCATTTGTACTACTTTTTTTACTGCTTGCTCTGCCATTACTCTTCCAATTCCCAATGAAATTAATGCATTTACAGCATCTGTATCTTTTTGAGGTTCATTAAATCCGGCTAAAATCGAATCGTTTGATTGTTTGCCCAATTTATCCCTCAATTCTACAATTAATCTTTCCGCAGATTTTTTACCAATTCCCTTAATTCCTTCCAACTGTTTTGTATTCCCCTGCACAATGGCCCTTGTTATTTCTGCTGGCTTTAATCCAGACAACATCATCCTAGCAGTTGAAGCACCCACACCAGAAACGCTAATCAATTGCATAAACAATTCTTTTTCTGCTAAATCTGCAAATCCAAATAAGCTTTGCGCGTTTTCGGTAATGTGCAAATAAGTAAAAAGCTGCCCACTATCTTTATTACTGATAGCAGAATAGGTATTTAAACTAATATGCAATTCATAACCAATACCATTTACATCAACCACTATACGAGCGGGTGTTTTAACTGCAAAATGACCTCTAACAAATGCTATCATAAATGACCACTAAATTAGTAAAAAGAATGCAATTAGCTGTATCTTTAGGGTTTTATATAATAATAAAAATCCCAATAATATCAACTAATTAGAAGAAAAATGGAGAAAATTACAGCAGCAATTACTGCAGTTGGAGGATATGTTCCTGAAACCAAGCTTACCAATTTCGATTTGGAGAAAATGGTAGACACAAATGATGAATGGATTAGATCTAGAACTGGAATTGAAGAAAGAAGAATTTTGAAAGAATCTGGCAAAGGAAGCAGCGATATGGCAGTTCCGGCGATTCAAGAAATCTTGAGGAAAAAAAACATGGATGCGAAAGAGATTGATTGTATCATTTGTGCTACAGTTACACCTGATATGGTATTTCCTGCAACAGCCAATATCATTGCAGATAAAATTGGAGCAACCAATGCATGGGGATATGATATGAGTGCTGCATGTAGTGGATTTTTATATGCTCTAACAACGGGCGCTATGTACATTGAGAGTGGACGTTATAAAAAAGTAATTGTGGTTGGAGTTGATAAAATGAGCGCGATCATAGATTATACCGATCGTGCAACTTGTATTATATTTGGTGATGGTGCAGGTGCTTTATTATTAGAACCTTCAACTGATGAAAATGGAGTAAAAGACAGTATTCTTAGAAGTGATGGCAGTGGAAGAGAATACCTACACATGAAAGCGGGAGGTTCTCTTAAACCAGCAACTGTAGAAACAGTTTTGGCCAAAGAACATTTTGCATATCAAGAGGGGCAGGCCGTATTTAAATTTGCAGTAAAAGGAATGGCCGATGTTAGCGCCGAATTATTAGAACGAAATCAATTAACAGGCGAAGACATTGCATGGTTAGTGCCGCATCAAGCCAATTTAAGAATCATTGATGCAACAGCAAATAGAATGGGATTGTCTAAAGAAAAAGTAATGATTAATATTCAAAAATACGGAAACACAACAGCGGCAACACTTCCATTGTGTTTATGGGACTGGGAAAGCAAACTAAAAAAAGGAGACAACCTGGTACTAGCTGCTTTTGGTGGAGGATTTACTTGGGGCGCTACTTTGGTAAAATGGGCGTATTAGAATTAAGAGATATGAGATATGAGATAAGAGATATGAGATATGAGATACAAAAAAAGATTTGAATTATGAGTAGTCAACAAAAATTAACAGGGATGGGGTCTACAGCCATTCATGCCTCTGGTCATGATAATGCAGATCATGCACACCTTACGCCTATTTATGCAAGTTCTACTTTTACATTTGATACCGCAGAGGAAGGTAGCGAGCGTTTTGCAGGCAAAGACAAATCAAAACTTTATAGTAGATGGGGTAACCCAAGCTTTACAACAGCAGCAGAAACAATTGCTGCATTGGAATCTTTCGGCATAAGAGACGAACAAAATCAACCATTGCAATTAAAAGCCTTATTGCATTCAAGTGGCCAAGCTGCTCTTACCACTTTGTTTTTAGGCAATTTACAATCAGGTGATGCCATTCTAACTCATCATGCTTTATATGGGGGCACACATGAATTATTGTTAAAAGTGTTAGCGGGTACAGGCATCAATACCATTATGATTGATTTAGTAGATGCCGCAACAATAGAAAGCAGTTTAAAGAATAATACAAACATCAAACTGATTCATATTGAAACACCTTCTAATCCTACATTGCGCTGCATTGATATAGAAATGGTTTGTACCGTTGCAAAAAAATTCAATGTACTTGTTTCAGTTGATAATACTGCTGCAACGCCTTATTTACAGCAACCTTTTGCATTTGGTGCAGACTTTGTAATGCATTCTACTACCAAGTTTTTAAATGGTCACGGTACAGCAATTGGCGGTGTTCTGCTAGGAAAAGATTTAGATAAAATGAATGGTCCAATTTGGAAATGGCATGTTTTATTAGGAGGAAACACCAATCCTTTTGACGCCTATTTACTTACTCAAGGAATGAAAACCTTAGAATTAAGAATGGAACGTCATTGTCATAATGCAATGGACCTTGCTGTTTTTTTAGAACAACATCCAGCTGTAGAAAAAGTAAATTATAGTGGCTTGCCTTCTCACCCTGATTATTCCATTGCAATGAAACAAATGAGGCATGCAGGAGCATTGATGAGTTTTGAACTAAAAGGTGGAATTGAAGCTGGGCAACAATTTATCAACCGATTACAAATGTGTGTTAAAGCCATTTCATTTGGAACGCCTGACACATTGCTATCGCACCCTGCAAGCATGAGTCATATGGGTATTCCAAGAGAAGAAAGAATACAATCAGGCATTACAGATGGCCTCATTCGTTTAAGTGTAGGAATTGAGAATATTGAAGATATTATCAATGATTTCAGTCAAGCATTAAGCTGACAAATAAAAGTATTGTTAAGCATCAAGGTTGAACAAAATTCTTAATAATGATTACCATTAGAAGAGCAGAAAAAAAAGATTGTTCCAGAATTCTTGAATTAATTCAAGAATTGGCCGAGTATGAAAAAGCTCCAGAAGAAGTAACTGTAAGTTTAGACCATTTTATTGATAGCGGATTTGGCCAAAACCCAGTTTGGTGGGCATTTGTAGCTGAAGAAAAAGATTCAACAGATAGTCAACCAATTATCCAAGGATTTGCACTTTATTATATTCGATATAGTACTTGGAAAGGTCAGAGGATGTACCTAGAAGATATATTGGTAACAAAAAAAATGCGCGGACAACATATCGGCAAACAACTTTTTGAACGATTAATGGTTGAAGCTAAAGAAAGAAACCTAAAGGGTATCGTATGGCAGGTACTTGATTGGAATACACCCGCAATCGAATTTTATAAAAAATTCAATGCCAGTTTTGATGGAGAATGGATCAATTGTAGTATCAATTGACTCCGTCAACAGAAACATTGTTTCCGGCAATTTTACCAATTAACCCTTGCAATACTTTTCCTGGACCACATTCTGTGAAATGAGTTGCCCCATCTGCTACCATTTGTTGAACAGATTGTGTCCATTTCACAGGACCAGTTAATTGTTCTATTAAATTATTTTTTATTGCTGTAGGATCTGTAACTGCTGTTGCAACTACATTTTGATAAACTGCACATGTTGGTATATTAAAATTAGTTGATTGAATTGCCGCAGCTAATTCTTCTTTTGCTGGAGACATCAATGGAGAGTGAAATGCTCCGCCAACAGGTAAAACCAATGCGCGTTTAGCACCAGCTTCTTTCATTTTTGCACATGCAATGTCGATGCCTTTTATTGAACCGCTAATTACCAACTGCCCCGGGCAATTGTAATTTGCAGGTACAACAAGTTCACCTGTTTCATTTTGAATAGCCAAACAAATTTCAGCTACTTTATCATCTGCTAAATTCAACACAGCAGCCATGGTTGAAGGGTTTAATTCACATGCTTTTTGCATTGCTTTTGCCCTTATGCTTACCAATTTAAGCGCATCTTCAAAACTTAAAACACCATTGGCCACCAATGCAGAAAACTCACCCAATGAATGCCCTGCAACCATTGCTGGCTTTGCATTTACGATGGTTCTATATGCTGCAATAGAATGTAAGAAAATGGCTGGTTGAGTAATATTGGTTTGTTTCAATGCTTCATCAGATCCCGAGAACATGGTATCACTAATCCTAAAACCCAATATTTCGTTGGCTTGTTCAAATAATTCTTTAACCAATACACTAGAATCATATAGGGATTTTCCCATACCGGAAAACTGAGCACCTTGTCCAGGAAAAACAAACGCATGCATCATAAACAGATAATTTATGCAGCAAAGTAAGTGTTTTTAAATATATTTTAGAATTCCGTTTTCAATTCTAAATACCTTAAAAATTCTTCTTTTCTTTTCTCCTCTTTAAATTTACCGCCATAAAAAGCCGTGATGGTAGAAGAAGTATCATCTTCTACACCTCTGCTTGCAACGCATAAATGTTTTGCATCAATTACAATGGCAACATCTTCGGTGCCTAATGCAGTTTGCAACTCTTTAGCTATTTGAACAGTTAAACGCTCCTGAACCTGGGGTCTTTTGGCAAAAAACTCTACCAAACGATTTAACTTACTCAATCCAATAACCTTACCATTACTAATATAAGCAAGATGTGCTTTTCCAATAATTGGTACAAAATGATGTTCGCAATTGCTGTAAAATGAAATGTTTTTTTCTACCAACATTTCATTGTACTTGTATTTATTTTCGAAGAGTGCAATAGATGGTTTATTAGCTGGATTCAAGCCGCTGAATATTTCTTTAATAAACATTTTTGCAACACGTTTTGGCGTTCCTTTCAAACTATCGTCGGAGAGGTCTAAGCCCATTGTTTCCATAATGGCTTTAAAATGTTCTTGTATAAGCACCATTTTTTCTTCATCCGTTTTATCAAAAGCAGTTTCAACCATAGGTGTATCTATAGATGTACTGATATGGCTATCTCCCATGTCTTCAATCATCTCTTCAGTGAATTCGATTTTATCTCCTTTAAGACGGATATTCGACAAAATTTCGCTCTGTTTCATATAATCTAATTTTTAAGTCTAAATGTTGATCTAATTTTTTTCTTAATAATTCATAACAAACCACTGCTATATTTTCAGCAGATGGAATCAAGGATTGAAATTCTTGTGTATCTAAGTTCAGGTTTTTATGATCGAACTTATTCAGTATTTCTTCTTTGATTAAATCGCTCAATAGTTTCATATCTATTACATAACCGGTTTCTTTATCAATTTCTCCAGTTACCTGAACTATTAATTCGTAATTATGGCCGTGGTAATTTTCATTGTTGCACAATCCAAATACTGCTTTGTTTCGCTCAACTGTCCAAGTAGGGTTGTGCAAACGGTGAGCGGCATTAAAGTGCTCTTTACGAAAAACACTGACTTTATTGTTATTCATTCTTGTTCTCTTAACATGTACACTTACATGTTTGTTTATTTAAGCATGGTATCTTCAATTTCAATGGATTCAGTTGTTATTTGGCACTGTTTCAGAAGTGTGCTGATCAAGTGGCCAAATCTATGAGAGCCGTAAAATTAACAACAGAACATCAATATTGAGTATTATTAACCAAATCTGTGCCAGTTTAAAGAAAGCACCGCTTTTTAACAATACCCAATAATAACACAGTAACCATTAATTTGTTTAACAGTTTCGCAAAATAATTAAACAAAATAGCTAAAAACAGTTGTTGAAAGGAACAAAATGGTACTAATCGCCAAAATATTCTACATAAATACGAGCAGTTTCATAGAGTTTTATGCAATGAAGCGAAACAGATGCTGGCAAATGAGGGAGAATTTGTTGCCATATTGCCATAGCCAGGTTTTCTGTACTGCACATTTTATCTTTCATAAAAGGCACATCCATATTTAGGTTTTTATGGTCCAATTGATCAATTACATGCTGCTTAATAATTTTACTAAGCACTTTTACATCAAAAAGAAAACCAGTGTCAGCATCAGGAACACCCTTTATAGTTACAAATAAATCATAATTATGGCCATGCCAGTTTTCATTGGCACAAACGCCAAAAACAGCTTCATTGCGCTCTTTTGTCCAATTTGGATTATACAATTTATGCGCTGCATTAAAATGTTCCTGCCTAGTTAAATAAACCATCCTACCCTTGAATTTTGACAAAGGTACAAAAATGGAGAAAGTTGACCGTTTTTCATCAACTTTACATTTATGAGAGTAATTATTACTGCTTCTACCGTTGGTGAATGGATGCCAACATTTGTTCAGTTAAACAAATTATACACTGGAGAAAGCGAGCGTTTGAAAGTGCAATTTTATCAATCAGGCGTTGGTATGCTTTCCAGTGCAGTAGCTTTTACCCGACTAGCATTGGAAGATAAGCCAGATTTGGTTATTCAAATTGGCATTGCAGGCGCTTTCAATAAAAAATTAGCATTGGGCAAAGTGGTGGTGGTAAATGAAGAAATATTGGGAGATATAGGTGTGGAAGAGGATGGAAACTGGAAAGATATTTTTGATCTTAAATTAGAAAAAAGCAGCTACCACCCTTTCGAAAAAAGAAAATTACCCAACCCTTGGCTTTCAAAATACAATTTATTAAAACTGCCAGAAGTAAATGCCATATCGGTCAATGAGATTAGTACCAATAAGCAGAGAATAGAAGTACTTAGTAAAAAGTATAAACCAACCATCGAAACAATGGAAGGGGCAGCTCTCCATTATGTTTGTAGAGAAACCAATATTCCATTTTTACAAATTAGGTCAATCTCCAATTATGTTGGAGAAAGAGATAAGTCAAAATGGAAAATCAACCATTCGATTGAACAATTAAACAAAACTGTTTTAGCGTATCTCGAAAAATTATACTCAATTAAATAAAGCTACACTTCTTATGCATTTCTCATTAGCTTTTTCTCCATGCCCGAATGATACTTTTATTTTTGACGCTTTAGTAAATAAAAAAATTGATACCCTAGGGCATTCATTTTCTGTTCATTTAGAAGATGTAGAAACATTAAATCAATGGGCTTTAGAAAAGAAAATGGATTTTACAAAAATCAGTTATGGTGTTCTACATAAAGTACAATCAACCTATCAGTTATTGAATAGCGGAAGTGCCCTTGGAAAAGGAGTAGGCCCATTGTTGATAGCAAAAAAAAATATTGAATCCTTTGAAAACGATATGAGGGTTGCTATTCCTGGATTAAACACAACTGCACATTTATTGTTTTCATTGGCCTATCCTCAGGCTAAAAACAAAATCTTTTCTGTTTTTCATGAAATAGAAGATGCCCTAGTTTCAGGCGAAGTAGATGCTGGTGTAATTATACATGAAAATAGATTTACTTATCAAGCTAAAGGATTGAAATTGTTGAATGATCTAGGTGCGTTTTGGGAAAATACACAACAAGTACCTATTCCTTTAGGGGGCATCATTGCAAAAAATACCATCGACCCTATCGTGGTTAATCAAATAGATCAACTCATCAAAAAAAGCATTGAGTTTGCATTCTCTAATTACCCTTTCATTGCTCCATATGTAAAAGCACATTCACAAGAAATGAGTGAAGAAGTAATGAGGCAACACATAGATCTTTATGTAAACAATTATTCACTCGATTTAGGCTCAGAAGGAAAGCGTGCTATTGAAGTGCTTATGAAAGCAAGCAATAGTTAATGATATCCTAAGCACATCAACAATTGTACATTTAGATGCGCTGCTGAATCTTACTGACAAACGAAACATTAAATTTAAGCCTTAAAAAGAGAAAAATGATACCTTAATACGCGTTGCGAGCTTTGAATTTTGCTTGCAAAAACATTAACATAGTAAGCCTTAAAAAACAAAAATGATACCTTAAGACGCGTTGCGAGCTTTGAATTTTGCTTGCAAAATTCAGCAACGTGGATGCAGTAGGATTTTTGTTTTTTAAGGCTTTCTTTTTTTCTGTTTTATTTCTTGAGTGCTTTTGCATACACTTCTAACACGCGCTTACGTGCAAATTCATGATTAACTATTGGCTTGGGGTAATTCAATTCTTGAAATTCTGGCACCCATTTTTTGATGTATATCAATTGAGAATCAAATTTTTCAGTTTGTAAATAAGGATTAAAAACACGGAAATACGGGGCCGCATCGCAACCACTGCCACTTGCCCATTGCCATCCTCCATTATTTGCGGCTAAATCAAAATCCAATAATTTTTGGGCAAAATAAGCTTCCCCCCATCTCCAATCAATCAATAAATGTTTGGTTAAAAAAGAAGCTACTATCATTCTTACCCGATTGTGCATAAATCCTGTTGTATTCAACTCGCGCATACCAGCATCTACAATTGGGTATCCTGTTTTACCATCACACCAAGCTTTGAATTCAGTTTCATTGTTCCTCCATTCAATTTGATCATATTCCTTTTTAAAAGAAGCTCCTTTGCCAACTTTAGGAAAATGCCAAAGTATAGCATGGTAAAAATCT
>Ga0164293_10003401_pt1 | contig 13567 bp, 27 predicted proteins | sample GEODES118metaG_FD_111487 | JGI IMG/M metagenome (GOLD analysis project Ga0164293, IMG submission 111487) | Eutrophic lake water microbial communities from Lake Mendota, Wisconsin, USA - GEODES118 metaG | ecosystem: Environmental > Aquatic > Freshwater > Lake | place: USA: Lake Mendota... | reverse complement strand
TGAGAACCCCTAAATACTTGTTGTTGTTGCTGCTGCTCAAACATAATCAATCGTATAAATAAGTATTGTATGTTTCAAAATTGTCTATGAAATTTTTAATTCTATCAAACCTCATACCATTTTCATCAGTTGGGTTATTCATAAATGTTTTGGCAAACACCTCGAATGCTTCAATTCTTGGATAGCCCAACCCTAAATAGATTAAAAGTCCATTTAAGTCAGCTTCAACCTCATCGTCAACATTATCATTCAGATAAATATGAGAGAATTCGTGAAGCAAAATAGCCATCCTGTTTGGGATGGTATATTCTATGAATTGTCTTTTTGAAACTTCGATGATACCTGAATCAATATCAATCCTTGCAGGAGTAGTTTGCTCAACACCATTATCTTCGATGATTGGCATATACTTAATCACAAACTGCTTATCATCTGATACATAATTACCAGAGGGTAAGCTACCTGCGTTATATGAAAATCTTGTTGCGAAATTTACAAATGAGCGAACCAGAGGATTTGAAAAGTCAATCACATCGAGTTTCTTTTCAAGTGGTTCTTTTGTTATTGATACTACCTCTACTGATTTATCAATTCCTTGCTCAAGGTTTCCGTATGCTTCGTTGTAAACATATACCAGAACCTGTTTCGCACTTACGGGCATCCTAACAAAAAAAATACTCTCACCATTGATAGTTTTGTATCTATCGGTGAAAGTAGTGTGAGGTTGGTCAGCGTCAATTACCTTAATTCTGATTTTCTGCGGTTCGTATGTGCGAACTTTTACTAATAGAGTAAGTTCCTCATATCTGGTAGGTACGCTGAAAATCATTTTTATCGAATCTTGGTTTTATTGAAATTCCTTGTAAGTTTAAGTTTCTTCTGATAGGTCTTGGAAGTTGTTCTCCTTCTGCTAACCTATAAGGTGGTTTTAATTCTGTAGGAAGATTTGTATAGTCAAAGTTTTTGACATCCACTTTATCCTCACTTATTTCTTTTAATTCTACTTCTTTCGTTGAATTAATAAGAATGAGTAAAACAAGCACCCCAACTCCTGCATAAATCAGATGCTCCTTTCTTACATTCATTGTTTCTTATTCAATTTTTTATAGAAGTAAAATCCTAAAGCACCAACAATTATCAAACCAGAGAATACAAGAACATTCCTGTCGAGTCCTAAAACATTTGTTTTATCTTCTTCAGGTTTGTACTGGCTTGTAACTACGGACTCTTTGTTTTGAGCAATAGTATCTTTCAAAAAATCACTCGGTTTTGGAACCGAGAACGAAAGATAATTTTTTTTGCTCTCCTCTTTTTTGTTTTCAATGTCAATCCAGTCCTTGAAAGAAAGAGTAGTTCCACTTTCTTTCCATCTTTTGTTCGCAGATTTCTCCATTTTAATTAAAATTACTTTGCCTTACGGAACTTTGTTTTGTATCCTCTTGTAAAGCTAATGTATTTTTATCAGTCCCTGCGAATGAAAACCCAGCAAATTCCACTTGAGTAGTGAATATTTGGGCATATGGGTCTTTTATTGGAGCAGGGGGTTCAACTGGAGTGAAAAATTCTGTAAACGGGTCTTTAACTGGCGTGGGGGTGAGTTGAGTGTCCACAATTTCAACCAAAGGTGCGCCCTTTACGGGCATAGGTTCTGGCAATTCTTCTGCCTTGACACAACTTCCACCCTCACACGGCGGCATTAAGCAATTAAGAGGCACAAAGACATATCCTTCAGGACAATCCTTTTGACTTTTTGGCCCAACTGGTACATCAGCAGCAGGTACATCCGTTGGAGTATCAGAAGGCAAATCTGCTGGTATTGTCCCAACAGATTGTGCCGCTAATTTTGAATTTCTCCAAAGAAGATACCCTCCTCCGAGTAGCGCAAGTATTAAGATGAGTTTTTTGTTATCCACGAACCCATCCTTTACTTTCTACATCGAAGAATTGAGTGTTACCTGCGTATTTTGCCCAGTTTGGTGATTGTACATCATAGAACTGCTGAACGCCGTCTGCTCTTACCCAACCTGAATCCGCTACAGGCAGTTGTTCTGCACCTGTAAACCTTGTAAAAGGCGATTCTTTGGCAGGAAGTTCACTTACGAATCCTCTGCGATTGCCGACTACATCATTAAATGTAGCTCCTGCAAAAGAGGTTGTAGCTTTTGGCTTTTTGGACTGCATAAGTAAATATGCGCCAACACCAACAAGTCCTATACCAAGTAGGAGTTTTGTATTCTTATCCATTTTTTTGATTTTATGCTTGTGTTGGAGTAGGGCCGCATCCCTTATCTGGTTTGTTTGGAGTTACAAATCCCAACTGGCAACAATCCCAATAAGCATTTCCGCCAATAGTTACTTGCTGACCAGTAGTTCCAACGCAAGTTTCAACTACTTTGAAACGAGAGGGAGCCATACGAGATACGAATGACGCTTTAGGTTTTTGACCTTGTTTCCAGATTAAATACCCTGCGGCAGCCAGTACGCCTACACCGAGAATAAGTTTCGTGTTCTTGTCCATTTTTGTTTTTTTAATTATCACTGAATTGTTTGATAGCGACACCCGCCGCAGCACCACCTATGGCAAATAATATAGTTAAACCCGCCGTAGTCCATACCGACTTACGCTGGGTTACACCATAAAATACACCAATGATTGCACCTACAGAGGATAATCCGCTTGATAGGTTCATCTTATGCACTCATATTTTTCTGTCCAGTTTTCCACGCTCTGGATACTACCCAAACCGTTCCGAAAAGAACTGCTAATGAAAGTACAAGACCACCTGTTGTTTGGAAGAATTTTTTTCCGTTTTCCATTTTTTTTGATTTTTGTTTGTTTATTAATTGGGTTTATTTGAAAACTTTTTATACAAGAAATATCCTGCTGCTCCTAAAACCAGTACACCGCCAATAACGATTAGTGTAGTTCCAGAGCCGCCTTTTGTTTCTTTTACACACTTACCATCTTTTAATACAAATCCGTCATCACACTTTTGAAAAGGAGGAGGCATCGGTCGTTCATCATCAGGATTACCACCATTTCCTATCCCACCATCAGTTTTATTACCTCTAATGTCAGTATAAACCTGAACGGCAGGTTCAAGAATAGCATCAAGAATATCCCAGATATTTTTCTTTTTTTCTGGTTGCATAAGTTATAATGTAGATGGGCAAGGAGGATTACCACCTAAAACAATAATATCGCCGTCTTTATTTGCACACGCATAATGACAACGAACTGGATTTGCATATGGGTTATGAGTAAGAATTTCAACTGGCCCTACACATTGGCTTGTATCTAAAGTTCTTTTAGAAACAAGATTCGAAAATGTTTTGGGCTTTTGGCTTTTTTGCCAAAGCATATAAGCACCCACACCTACGGCGGCTACTCCAAGCAACATTGTTAGTTTTTTATTCATTTTGTTTTTATTTTTTTACTATAAATGCTCTCGATACGGCTGCACCAATCAAAGAACCTATAAATCCGCTCATCAATAAACTTTTCTTTCTACCAAAACCGATAAAAAGCCCAACCATAGCACCAACTGAAGCACCAACCATAGTTCCTTTTGTTGCTTCTGTCAACCTCATTTCGGGGCTTTTATTTTTGGTTTCCCCTATTGCGTCTAAATACTTCTTTGCGTACATATTAATATCCAGTGTCGTAAATTAGATTTCCGCCATATCCCCCACCACCAGTATCATAAACTACATCTCCACCATAGCTTCCGCCAGTGTCGTAAATGAGATTTCCGCCATATCCTCCAGTGCCACCACCAGTGTCATAAATCAGATTTCCGCCATATCCTCCAGTGCCACCACCAGTGTCATAAATCAGATTTCCGCCATATCCTCCACCACCAGTTAAAGTATCGTATAAAACATTTCCGCCATATCCTTGACCGCCACCAGTTAAAGTATCGTATAAAAGATTTCCGCCATATCCTTGACCACCACCACCAATTGGGGGACGAGTACCACCACCACTACCTCCGCTACCAGTTCCGCCACCACCTACACCGCCACCTGCTCCACCTTGCTTTTTTTGTTGTTGCAATTTTTCAAGCAACTGCTTCATATTGGTTTGAGGATTAACATTAGGGTTTTGCTTCATAATTGCAGCAAGAATCAATTTGTCTGCATCAGAAAGTTGACTGGCTTGTTTTACTGCGATTTGTTGGTCGGACTTTCTCAAAACAAAAAATAGTATTCCACCAACTGCTGCGGCTGATACTAATGATATAGCAACTATTTTACCAGTATTCTCTGCCATCAGCTAATTTTTTTCTTTTTGAAAACAAAGTATGTAATGATACCCAGAATCACTACTCCGCCAGTAATTGCTATTGGGAGGGCGTATTTCTTAATTGTTGCGGTTTTCTCTTGTTGTTGTTGTAAGCGAAGGGCTTCGGCTGCGTTCTGCCTTTTTGCAAGTTCAAGAGCGGCGGCGGCGGCTTCGGCATCAGCTTTTCTCTGTTGTGATGACGACCAAGTTTGCACTCCGAATTTCAGTGTGTCAAGCACATCGCCTACTTTGAATTTTTTATTATCAGTTAAATCTGCACCAGAATCAAAAATAACCCCATCTTCTTTTTTCTTTCCTAATCCAAATATGTTACGCTTTCTTGAACCATCTATAAAACCTTTGCAATCTCTACAATTATCAACAAATAGTGGTCGTCTTGTAAAAGCAGTTCTATTCATATCCTGATTAGGAACTTGACTCATTAGGTCTTTAGCAGTGAGAACATTAAGTACTCCACCCGTGTTCGTGTCTAAAGGTTGTGCAGAAAAGTTCTTTTTCATTTTTTCATAGATATTATTGCTACTGATATAATCAAAGCTGCTACTAAAATATAAGTATTTGTTTGATTTACCAAGCCATTTGGCCCTGTAGCATTTAATGTTAAGCTACCATCTGCGCTAACTTGTTTAGGTGCTTCGACCATCACTGGCGCAGGAGGTGGTGCAAGTTCATTTTTTTTTTCAGTAAATAACTCCACTATAACTTCTTTATCTGGGTGCAGTTCCATCATTTCTTTGAAAGCACCCTCCCCTTCATTGGCGATGATTGTTTCCAAGCATTTAGCCATTTCTTCCTTACTCTCTATATTGAAAAACCCGTACTTTTTGCATATCTCATATGCTTCGTTTGGGCTGCATTCAACTATGTATGTATAAACATTCATTTGATAAAATTGAAAAAAAGGGGGAATGAGAAGTATTGTACTTTCATTACCCCCTCTTTTATTTTACGCTCGTTCTGTTAGCGTACAACTCCATTCAAAGATTAACCTTGAATGTAAGTAGGTACACCAATCAGATTCGGGTTGCCGTAGTTTTGAGCAACTGAAGAACCAACCAGACCTGCGGCGAGGTTGATGTTTGTTGCAGGGTAGAAATGTACACGGAAAACTACAGAAGCCTGAATTGTGCTGAAAGTCAGCTTGGTGAAACCATCGATGCTGTAAAGTTGTTTTACGGCAACGATTGTTGACTGCTGCTGGTAGGGGTCAATCGTTGGTACGATAGTACGCAGCAACTGGTTACCGTTAGCGTCTTGAGTGTTCAGCGTGAATGTCTGTGTTACCTGTGAAGATGCACCAGATACGCTCTCGATGTAGGTAAGACCTACGGAGAAAGGCTGGTTCATTGACTGGTACAAGAACTGCTGATAGTTTACATTCGAAATAGCGGAACTGATAGTTACGCCACTGATTGTCAAATTACCATTTGAAAAACCAGCGTTTCCGATGTAAGTGTAAGCTCCTAATACATCAAAGTTGCTAACCGCAGTAGCCGAAGCGTTGCTGATAGTGATGATGTAAGGTTGAGATTGAGGTGCATTGTTTCCAGTGCCGCCGTCAGCAGGACGCATTTCTGGGCCTACTTTAGCTACTGCATTGAATGAACCTTGATTGCCTACCATATTGCGGTATCCACCAGTTGTAGGGGCGGGATTACCAGTCCAAGAGGCATAACGCTCGTTAGCTTGATGACGAGCATTCTGAATGTAATTACGAACTGACATTTGATTTGTTTTTTGTTTTTGAAAATTTGGTTTTGCTTTGTTTCAGGGGTGTTCAGCTTTTTACTAATTGGCAACAACTAAATAAAACGCAAAACAAAAAACCTTCAACTTGTCATTACTCTGATTTTTGAGAACTCCTGTGTCTTTTCTATTTTCTATTTCTCTCTTTATGCAACTTCTTACAAAAGAACTTTCATAAAATTCAAAAGAGAAAAAAGAACTTCTACGCTCATTCAAATACTAATTACGATTACTTCTTCTTTGTCTTTCATAGGGACATACAAATTCTCTACTTCCAACAAAAATTCTATACCCGCAATCAATCAAAGAACAATAACATCCCAAATTTGAGATAGAATTTGAACAAAAACAAATAAGAACAAATAAACTTTGGAAATGAAATATGTTGAAAATCAATGAATAATTACCGCTTGTAGTTCATAAGCCGTTTTTTGACTTCTGCGATAGCGGATTGGGGGTTATGTATGGGCTTTCCCCGTTCATCCCTTGCCTTGAGTAAGGGGTTTATTATATTAGTATAGTTCTGTTGAATAAAGTGATTTACCGCATTTTCAAAATCTTGTTTGGAAAAAGCTCCGTAAACCCTTTCTTCATCAATATCAGCATAGCAGAAAAAGTGCTTATCGCCTTGTTCATTTTTGGTGTTGATGATACTCTCTGCTATTGATAGATATTCGTACTTATCCTCGTATTTATGTTTATGCTTCTTCACGGTATCCGTGAATTTGTGCATCCGAAGAATGTTTACATTCTGCCACACCTTTGATGTAATCCTTCCGATGGACTGGTAATGAATAATGATGTCCACTCCAATATGTCGATTCGTACAAATAGCTCCTACCAAGTCATTAGGCATTGTGTCGGAGATATACTTATTTACATCCTCAACGAGTAATAGTCCATTCCTAAATGTTTCGAGAACAATAAATAGTGTTTGCGCAATATCATCCAAAGTCATTTTTCTGCCATCATCCAAAAAGGGACGGATACGGCGAACTTCAATCAAAGGATGTACGGAAAATAAAGTAACATCCTGAATACGGATTGCTTTAATGTGTTGATATTCATCATTGACATCTAAAATCAAAACTCGTCTTGGGGGAACACCTTTGGAGGGATTTCCCAAAACATAGTTCTCAATCATTTTTAGGGTTGTATAACTTTTACCTACACCCTTTTTCCCAACTGCTACTAATAACTTCGGTTCTCTTGCCATTTAATTATCCTTTTGGTCTGCCCCTTTTTCTTGGAGCGGGTGCAACTACTTCTGCTTTTACAACTTCCGCTTGTACTTCTTCTGGTTCAGTAGCTATTACTGGTTCTGGAGTAGGAGGCGGAGTAGGTGGTGCTTGTTGTTGTGGTTGTCTTGGTGGAGGTGGCGGCATTGGAGCTTGTTCAGCGTATTGCGACATAGTAGCTGCTTTGATACTTTCAATCATTCCATTCAGTTGAGATTTATACTGAAAGAATATAATTGATTTATCAGCTATGTCTTTTGCAAACAATACCATCAAATAATTCTCATCTGTCATTCCAACTCCACGCTTGGCTAAAACTCTTTCTAATACAGGAGTTACTTCTTGTTTGAAAGATTCGCTTACATAAAATATATCTTTTACTTGCTCGTTGTAATCTTGGAAGAATTCTCCTGCTCTAACCTTTTTGCCATAATCATAATCAATCATAGCATTAAGATTAATTTCTCCTTCGGCTTGTAATTTCAGAAGTCGCTTTTCAGAAATCATCAAACCCTTATTGGCAAACTGGTGCATCCACTCATATCCACCAATAATAAGTTTCGCCATTTGAGATGCAGCCATTTCCGTTTCTTTCTTCGGAATGTTTCTCATTTCAGGATTGAATGGCTCTGGCTTGGGCTTCTTCTCCTCAAATTGCGGAATAGTTTTTTTCTGCATTGGAGGTGGCGCAAATCGAGGTTCTTCGATTGGCTTATTTAAGTCATTCGGATTAGCGTTTACATTAGGAGATGTGTACCGCTTCTCATTTACGGGTTCATCTAATGGATTGAAGTCCACATTTACTTCTTCTGGTTCGTAAATTTCACTTTCAAATTTTGACATAACTAATCATTTAGTTTTTTTTCTGCGATTTTCAATTTAATTTTTTTGATATGTGATTCGAGCTTCTTATCGAAATCTGTTTTTGAATCACTTGGCAAGTTCTTAACGAAGGAGTTATACTTACTCAAAGCAGATATATCTTTTTTTAGTAATGGAGATAAATCCTTATAAGAGTAATTAAACTCGTTTTTCAGAAAATGTACACAAAGTGCGAGAGCTAACTTTCTATCATCACTCTTATCCTTTCCGTTAATGATTCTGTCTTTTGATAGTGAAGTAACATCCGCTACTGCATTTATGACAAAATCAATAGTTAAATCACTTTTAATCAATGAGCTGGACTTTGCATCTTGAAGCATTTTGATAGTTTCATCTACGCCTATTGCCTCAATACAAGATAGCAATTCTTCAAACAGAAAAACAAAAGATGATAGGGTTTGCTTCATTCAACTTTTCTTCAATAATCAAAAATAATCAATGCCGAATTAAAATGAAAATAAATTAATTTGTTATCTTCTGTGATAATATAGGAATGAGGGCCTTACACGCCTTGCCATTTGCTTTGAACCAGTCCGCTCCAATCAACCTAATCTTTACCTCTGGATAGTATTTAGCCATCCTTTTCATCTTCGTTTTTGACTTGGAATCGTAGTAACCTTTTACCTCACACCATTCCTCGCTTCCGTCCAGATGTATTACGCAGAAATCGGGTAGGTATGACCTTACCCCCCTTTTTATATTTTCGAACCAGAAGCATTTGGGTTCGTGCCTAAAATCTGTGATTTTTCCCTCTCGCCTTAATTTTTCAAGAAATAGGGCATATTGGAATTCCCAAGAGGAGCGAAAGTATATTGGGTCTTTGTCCCCTATTTTGGCCCAGAATTGCTTGTAGGTTCTGTCTTTAAGACCGAGTTTGTCTTTTACTGCTTGGGGCAGTTGATTGATATGAAGTCCCATTACAAGCCATATTTTCTCTTAAATTCAGGATGGTTGCATACGGCATCTGCCATAAAAACGGCAAAATCGCAATCGGATGCAAAATGCAGCCCCAAATACATTCTTGACCAAACTATGTCGTTACAAAGTTCGTGAAGTAGCTTAAAGTGAGAGGGGTACTTGTTACCTAATACCTGCAAGTAAACGCAGCTTTGAAATGCGTGTCCACTTGGATAAGAGGGCGAATCAGCAGCTACTGAACGAAACGGATATAGCGGTACATTCCTATAAAATGCAAGTTGGTAGGGTCGGATACGCTGATAGTGAAACTTAACTTTTGTAAGAAGCGGATTGATGTCTGCTTTTACTTGTCTGATTAGTTCCAGAACTTTCTCTTTATCCTCTCCCGCTTTAGATAGTGCATACGCTATGCCTTCTTCCATTTCGCAATCGTAAGCAATGAATCTATTTACGAGTTCTTTATTTTCAGAAATACGCTCTACTAATGATACCAAATCATTTAGCTCTGCTAAAGATTTTTCTCCTTCGTTTTCTGGATATGGATAGCTCTGTAATTCTGAAAGTAGTGTATCGAGGTAGTTTGTTGTATTTAGGTAATTCAGGTTTTTTTTGTGTGGATTACCGAAATACAATTCGTTTAATTTCATACAAACAAGTCATTAGGGGATTGTTGCTTCTGGGTATTTTCTTTTGAGTTCACAACACTTGACAAATCAGATACTTTCATCGTCAGGTCATCAATTTTATTTTCTAAATCAACTTTGAAATTCTGTGAGATGTTAATGTTGTGCTTGTAGTAAAATATGGTATAGTACAATACTGCCGTTCCAAGAACACCGAATCCAATTTCCACCCAGTTGATAGATTTCATAAAATCTTTGAAACCTTGACCTGAAAAGCCAGTAGAAGGTGCAGCCGTCATAGGTGCAGCCGTGAGTGGCATAGCAGGTGCGGGAGCAGGTGCAGGTGCAGGAGCAGAAGCTGGTGCAGGAGCGGTTGCGGGGGCGGTAGAAGTTAAAGCGTCCATTAAGAAATGATTTTAAGAAATACAAATACACCCAGTCCAATCAGTACGGCATTCAGTGTTTCATCTTGCGTCAGTAATGTTTTAAGGGGGGGCTTTGTTAATTCCTCCGTGCTTTTTACTGGAGCGTTGAGAGATTGTTCACTAACTGGTACTATTGTAACTACCGCTTGTAATTCTTCTTTTAATACAGGTACATCAGCAACTTGATTTGATACTGGAAGTTTTCTTCTGTCCGTTGGGAAAACAGGATTGTAATCTAATCTGCAATTATTTGCTTTAGTAAAAATGAAATCAATTTGTTCTTGAGCAGATTTTCTTCGCTCAAAAGCAAAATTCTTATTAAACTGGTTCTGCCATTGAAAACCAGTAAAACCTTTTTTGACTACATCTTCAGCATATTGCAGTTGCCTCATAGTTTACCTTGTTTTTTTAATTCGGCTGCGGCTCGTTTGATGGCAGCAGTCCACTTTTCGCCAGATTCTTTTTTCCAAATCTTCTTGGCGTGTGTTGAAATCATTTTTACTTTCTCTCCTTTTTTTGCGGTTGCCATATGTTGTAGGTTTAGTTTACTTTCTCATCTAAAAAATCTTCTCCTTTATAATCTTTATGGTTAGTGTTCATAAAATCTATGCCCTTTACCCATAAAGAAGAAATCAGGAGTAAAACAAACAATGCTAAAATAATAAAAATAATCTTACCAAGCATAAAGTTAAGCTAATAAATCATTATATACCTTAAATTTTGCCAAGCGGTCAGCAAGTCCGTGTGTTCCCCCATTTACCCTTTTTGTAACCATTGTTACCACATCGTCAGTAGAACCCTTGTCGCAGATACTCCAAAGGCCGTTTTTGTTGAAAAAGAAAGCCGCACTGGTCAAAGGGTACTTTGTGGCTACAAGGTCAGGATTAGCCACGCAATCCTCTCCAATGAAATCGGAGAACTGCTTGTAGTTGTCCTTTCCTGTAAGCTGGATGAAACCCCTTCCACGAAACTTGAAACCATCCCCAGATGCCTCATCTCCATTACCCATACGACTGGCATATACCCGATTAGCAATCATTTCAGGCTTACGAGCATATTTGTCAGCAGTTGGCTTGTCTTTGAAATATTTTGGGAAAATCTTTAGTAGTCCGTCAGCAGAATAGTTCAGGTTTTCCTTTACCAGAGTAAAGTTAGCTGATTCGTGAGCGCACTGGGAAAGAAAATGCGAAAGGCGTAGGTGATTAGTAATATTAAACTTTTCTACAATACTTGCAACCTCACCTAAAATTGCCGTATTAAGTTTTCCTTGTAGATTGTTCGTTTTCATTTATATTAATTTATTCTTTAGTTGGCTCTGGTTCAGAACCGCCGTTTTTGAAAGATTTTACAATATGTGCTACTGATTCGATTGTAGTAAGTCCTAATGATACTGCAACCAGTGTAGTAACACAATATACTAATGATTCTGCGGGAGCAATGTGTGTTTCAGAATGTGAGTTATCCCAAAGTGTCCAAAACAAGAAAAAAGCCCCAACAATACCTACCAATCGTTTGCTTGAATTGTTACTATCGGAAGAAAAAAATCCTCCTAACCAATTAAATAACTTTTTCATTTTGTTTGTTTTATTTTATGTTCATTCTTTTTAATTGACTACCTGCTATTCGTCTGGCAGATTCATCTCTTTCCCATTTTTTATCATAGGTCTTACCATACTCTTTTTGTAGTTTTTTGGGAACTTTTCTTCCTTTAAGATTTTCAGAGATAGATTTTACCTTGTCTTTGAACTTTACTTTACCTCCAAATCCTAATCTATCTGCGTCTTGTAAAGTATCTACGAACATTACATAATTTCTGGCAGTATCTATTTCTCCGCCTGTATTGTATTCTTCATCACCTCCTTTATCCTCATCAGCGTCATAATATTCATTTATATCGTAGTACATCTTATCCTGATAAGTTCGTACAATTTGGGCTTCAGATTTTTTAATTCTATCTAATGCTTCAAGATATTCTTCCTCACTATGTGTAGCAAAATCTAATCTACTTCCGAGTGGATGCTTTATCTCTATTCTTACAATATCATAGTCATCAATATAACCAGACCTTCTTGCATTGTGATATTCGTTATCAGTTTTGAAAGTGAAAACAGGATTTTCAATTATTCCTCCATTCTCATACAAGTCGTCCCTGCTAAATTCAATCACAAATCCAGTTTTGTCAACAAATTGAATCATAGATATTCCTGACTCATCCTCTGTTTCATTTAACACTGAATAATCTGGGTCTTTGCGATAATCCTCTATTTTTTGCAGACCTGATTTTAAGCGATATACTTTTTGTGTACCAGTTGTTTCAGGATACCCCTTATCATTTAGAAAGCCACCTGACATATGATAAATAGCATCTTTTAAGGCATATACGGGCTTTCCTTTACGCATTTCTACAAATCTCTTGACTGCACCACCCTTTGCCATTTCATCATCTATCATAAACCTCAAATCACTGGCCTCATAAATTCCATCAGTCCCATCCACAAAACGCAAATGATATTTGTTACCATTTATTTTAATGATAACACCCATTTTATTTTTAGAATTTACCAATGCGCTATCTCCAACTTGAATACTACCGCCTTTAGCCATCTTTTTTGGCTTCTGCGAATCGTATATCAAATACGCTCCTGCTCCTATAATGAGTAATGGAATCACTTAATTTCTTCTCTTTTACCAGTTTCAATATCTACTAATGCAGCTTCTCCAGAATCCTCATTAATAACTCCTGCTATGTTATACATTTCAGATACAATCTTATCACCTTTTCTTAATCCGTGTTCGACTACACCACCTTTTGCCATATAGCCACCTTTGGCGTATGAACTATCTAAATGTCCTAACAAATTATCATAGGCATCATACTCGCTTTCAAAACCATCTTTGTACACATCATTTTTGTAGTCCTCCCAATACCATTCATTTTTTTCTTCATCGTATTCTACTATGGTATTTCCATCGGGGTCTAATTCTTCAAGTTTATTTTTGAAGTAATCTAAACTATAAACCCCACCGCCTTTCGCCATCATACCACCATCATCCATCATTCCACCATCTTTGAATACAGGTTTTCTCCATTTACCAGTTTTTGTAGGATAGTCATCTACAAATTGCTCCCCTTTCATCGGAGTTACAAGTGCATAATCTTTTCCATTAAGATTATAAACAACAAAATTAAAACCCTTTACACCTGTTTTTTTACCCTTTAATACCAATTCTATTGGTTTTGGTCTTTTTATATCTCCGCCCCTTGCGTATTGCTCATTTCTGCGAGATTGTCCGATTAAATAACCGCCTACTGCGGCAAGTAAAAATGGTATCATATCAGTTCAATTTATATGCAATGAAAACCGCAAGTCCTATTTTAATCAAAGAATGCAAGTTTTTATGAAAGTCAGTTAGTTCACCAGTTTCAGT
>Ga0164293_10003400_pt1 | contig 13572 bp, 8 predicted proteins | sample GEODES118metaG_FD_111487 | JGI IMG/M metagenome (GOLD analysis project Ga0164293, IMG submission 111487) | Eutrophic lake water microbial communities from Lake Mendota, Wisconsin, USA - GEODES118 metaG | ecosystem: Environmental > Aquatic > Freshwater > Lake | place: USA: Lake Mendota, Wisconsin... | reverse complement strand
TCAAATCCTTCCCCCCCCCCCCCCCGGTCAAGACCTTCAAATTGGTTTATGGCCTCTGCAGACGACCATTCCCCCGACCGCCGCCTCGTTGCAGATGGCCACGAGCGAATGGGTGGTGCCAAGGTCGATGCCCACGATTGGGTCGAGCATGGGGGCGATCGTAGTCGCCCAGCCCCGAAGGATCCTGATTCAGCTCACGGGCTTCTCTGCCGACACCGCTCCCTCCACCTTCGGCGGCTCCGTCGCCTTCGGCAGCATGTCCAGCTCGGACTTGTGGCGATCCTTCACCCATGGCTTCAGCAGCTTCATCCACTTGTCCACCTCGGACTGCTCGCCGCGCAGCGTGAACGTGCGCTCGATGCCGCTCGGCATGCCGATCGTCACCTCGGTGATCGGCTCGGCCTTGTCCGGCCCGCGGTCATCAGGCTTCGCTTCGGTCCATGGGCACGCAAGGATCGCCGCACGGAACGCAGCGGCCTCGTCGGGCGTGAGCGCGCGCTCGTAGGCCGGCTTCAAGCCCTCCATCGCGGCCATGCCACCGGCGTAGCCCACGCGCCCCTCGCGCGACACCATCAGCGCCTCATAGCGCTGCTGACTGGGCTGCTTGACGAGCAACTTGAGCGAGTATCCACCCGTGTCCGCCACCACGCGGGAGGCCTCCATCGCATTCCGGCTCTTCGCGCAGGCCACCAAAGCAAGCAGCAGACACACGGTCCAGCGCACGATCAGGCTCCCGGCTTCTTGAACCACACGTAGGGATCCGGGCCGAAGTCGTATCGCACCGGCAGATCCATGCCCTCGGGCAGTTCGCGCAGGAACGCCGCCTCGGCCATGGCCTTCACCCACTGGCTGGTGGCCTCGTCGGGGCCCTTGTCCACGGGGAAGCGGCGCACGAAGGTCCAACGCTGCCCGTCACCCGTGAAGGCGAGCACATAGAGCAGCTCGCCGTCGGCGGCCTCGAGCATGTCGGGATTGCCGTCGAAGTCGGCCTGCTCGGGCGCGGCGAAGCCGAGTTGCCGCGCGAGCTCCCACATCTGCCGCACCTGCCGCTGGTAGAGCACCCGCGCACGGCCAGGCCGCGTGCGACCGTTCACCGAGGGCCCAAGGTCGGCCAGCACGGTGCCGTCGCTGAACAGGATCATCTTGCCCTGCCGCATCCACGGCTCGCGTCGGTTCTCGGCACCCTTGCCTGCCAGCACCGTGACATCACTGACGAAGTCGGGCGGCGTGGAGACGGCATCCGAAATCGGCGTCGAGGTGCAGGCGGCCAGCGCGGCCAGAAGCAGACCGGGAAGCGCCCGAAGCATGCGCGGAAGCCTACCACGCGCAAAGTTCACGCCGCTACGCTTGCGCTCGACATGCGCACCAGTGTCCGCTGGATCAACGACTATCTGGACCGCCCCGCCGACGCCGAGGAGCAGGCCAACGCCCTCACGGCCGCCGGCTTCAACTTTGACGGCCGCGAGGAACTGGAGGACGGCGGCATCCAGCAGGAGATCGAGACCACCAGCAACCGCGGCGACTGCCTGTGCCATCTGGAGCTTGCGCGCGAGCTCGCCGCAGCGACCGGCCGCACGGTGAAGGTGCCGGTGGCACGGCCGGCCGCGAAGGGACCCGCCATCGCCACGCTGACGAAGGTCAGCAACACCGATCACGAGGCGTGCCCCCGCTACACCGCGCGCGTGATCCGCGGCGTGAAGGTGGGCCCGAGCCCGGCGTGGATGCAGCAGCGACTGCGCGAAGCCGGACAGGTGCCTCGCAACAACCTGGTCGACTGCACGAACTTCGTGCTGCTCGAGATGGGCCAGCCCACGCATGTCTTCGACCTGAAGAAGCTGCGCGGCGCCGAGATCCGCGTGCGGCTTGCAGGCGCCGGCGAACCCTTCCTGCCGCTCGGCGAGCACGCGCAGCCGATCAAGCTGACCGCGCAGGACCTCGTGATCGCCGATGCCGAGCGCCCGGTGGCGCTGGCGGGCGTGAAGGGCGGCGCGGAGACCGCCGTCGACGAGTCCACGGTCGATGTGCTGCTCGAGGCCGCGACCTTCAGCCCCACGATGGTGCGTCACGCGAGCCGCCGCCACCAGATCTTCAGCGACAGCGGCAAGCGGTTCGAGCGCGGCGTGCATCCGGCCTCGATCGACGCCGCGGCAGATCGGCTGGCGGCGCTGATCCTTGAGACCGCGGGTGGCGAGTTGGCCACGGGCACGCTGGAGGCAGGCGCTCCCCTGCCCCCGCCACGCACCGTGCGCATGCGAGCAGCGCGATGTCAGGCCCTGCTTGGGATTCCGCTGGCCGAAGCCGACATGACGAATGCGCTCGCGGCGCTCGGCTTCGCGCCGGTGAGGAAGGGCGACGCGATCGAGTGCACCGTGCCTGCACAGCGCATGGACATCGACCGCGAAGTGGACCTGATCGAGGAAGTGATTCGCCTGCTCGGCACGGACCGCATTCCGGTGGGCGACACGCTGCGCATCCGCACCGCGAGCCCCGACCTTCGCATGATCGCGCTCGAGCGCACGAAGGACCTGCTGTCTGGACTCGGATTCGTGGAGTGCGTCACGCACGCGCTGGTCACCGAGAAGCTTGCGCAGGCCTTCCTGCCCAAGGGCGACAACGCCCTGCGCATCGAGGACGAGCGCGCGGGCGGAACCCCGTGCCTGCGGCCCGCCGCGGTGACCGGACCGGTCGCGGCACGCGCGCTGAACGCGGATCGTGGCGCACGAACAGACGTTCGCCTGTTCGAGATCGCGCATGCATTTCGACTTGGCTCCGACGGAAATCACCGCGAGTGGCAGGCGCTGGGTCTGGTCGCCGACGCCCCCGATGCGTCGGCGGGCTACCGCACGATTCGCGGCGTGGTGGAGCGGCTCGCGCACGAGCTGGCTGGCGCTGCGGTCACCATGGAACCCACGACCGGCGGCAGCGGCATCGAGCCCGCCGCCACGGTGAGCCTGCATGGAAAGCCGATCGGCCGGATCGGGCTGCTCTCGGCCAGCGCAGCCGCCGCCGTTGGGCTTGACCTTCCGCTGGCGGTCGCGGAGATCGAGCTGGAGTCGCTGGTGTCGCGCTTCCCGCCCGAGCGTCCCGCCGCCGCGCTGCCCGCCTTCCCCGGCGCCGAGCGCGACGTGAGCGTGGTGGTGGCCGAGGCGACGCCATGGAGCCAGATCGAGGCCACCGTGCGCCACGCGAAACCCGAGCACCTGGAGTCGCTGTCGTTCGTGACCACCTACCGCGGCAAGCAGCTTGGCGCCGGCCGCAAGAGCGTGACGCTGCGCCTGGTGTTCCGCCGCGCTGATGGCACGCTTCGCCGCGAGGATGTCGACGCGATCGTGGCCAAGCTCACCGAGTCGCTGCAGAAGTCGCTCGGCGCGGAGCTTCGCGCGTGAGTCCGAGCTTCGCCGACACCACGCTGGCCGACTTCGCGGCCAGGCTGGCCGACAAGGTGCCCTCGCCGGGTGGCGGCGCGGTGGCAGCGGTCACGCTGGCGCATGGCGCCGCACTCGGCGCCATGGTGCTTCGCTACACCGTGGGAAGGCCGTCGTTCGCCACGCACGAGGCCCAGAACACGGTCGCGCTCGCCGAACTCGACGCGATGCGCGCCACGGCCCTGGCGCTGGCCGATCGCGACGCGGCGGCCTATGCGCGGCTGGCCGCACTGTGGAAACTGCCGGAAGATGATGCAACGCGAGCGCGCGAATTCCAGCCCGCCGTGCGCGAGGCGATCGACGCGCCGCAGGCGATCGTGGATCTGGCGCATCGTGCCTGCGCGCTTCTCGCGGAGCTTCCGGCCCGCACGAACGCGCGACTCGGCAGCGACCTTGCCATCGCCGCGAATCTGGCCGCCCTGGCCGCCGATGCGGCGGAATGGAACGTGCGCGTGAACCTGCCTTCGCTCTCCGACGCCGCGGCAGCGCGCGCCCACGGCGAGCGGACGGCTTCACAGGTCGCGGCGGCGCACGAACTCGCGAACCGTGCCGTGGCCGCGGTGCGGAGCCGCGCTTCGTGAATCCCTGGCTGGGGCTCGCGCTCCTGCTGACGGCGGCGCTCACGATCGTCGTGGCATGGGGCGCATTCGTGATCGCGTGGGACGCCATGCATCCGCCGCGCAAGGGGTTCGCGTGGGCCCTCGCCACGGGTCGACCGGGATCGCCCGACGCGCTCGGCCTGAGCGCCGAGGAGACCTCACTGCCCGGCCTTGACGGCGTGCCTTGTCCGGCTTGGCGCGTGCAAGGCGCCGGAGGCGATCGCGCACCCATCCTGCTGATGCTGCACGGCTGGGGTCGCTCGCGATGGGACTCCCTTGCGCGCGTGTCGCCGCTGCTGCCGCTGGTGCGCGAGGCATGGCTGCCCGATCTGCCCGCGCATGGCGAGCACGACGGAAACCGATCGTGGGTCGGCGTGCGCGAACCCGACGCCGCGCTGGCCATGCTGGCGGAGATCGCCGCACGCAACGCGGGCGCGCCGATGGTGATGATGGGGCACTCGCTGGGCGCCGGCGTGGCGATCCGTGCCGCGGCACGCGCGCATGGCCTGCCCGTGATGGGCGTGATCGCGCTGGCGCCCTACCGCGACCTGGCCTCGCCGATTCCAGGCCGCATGCACATGCAGGGACTTCCCGCACAGCCCTTCACCGCGCTTTCACTGCTGCTGCTTCGCGCCGCCGGGTGCATGGATGCGCCACTGGAGCGCGACAGCGCATCGCTGCGCGTGCCGCTGCTCGTGATCGCGTGCGAGGGCGACCCGATCTCTCCCGCCAGCGACGCGGAGCGGATCGCCGCGGCCTCGTCCCACGCCACGCTGCTGGTGCTGCCCGGGGACCGTCACGACGAACCGGGTCAGGCGGACCCGGCGCGCTTCAACGAGACGCTTCGCGCTTTCGTGGCAAGCCTCAGTCGATCTTCGCCGGCTTGAGCAGGCGCAGGCGCGTGCGCAGGCCGTCGGACACGGCGCGCATGTCCCACTGCATGGGCCCGAAGCCCTCGCCAAGACTCTTCGCGTCGATCTCGCCGAGTTCCTCCACGAGGCCGTCCGGGACATCCAGTCCCACGCGGTCGGCGATCTCGCGCTGATCCTTCGGAACCATGCGGCCCTCGGCCCGCTGGGCCGACGCGAGCAGCGACTGCCTGCGCGCGTCGATCGCCGCGACCAGGTCGGTGTAGCCCCAGCCCAGCACAGGATCGGTTCCCACGGCGGCAAGGGCCTGCTTGCACGCGGCCGAATCGCCCAGCCCCTGTTCACCGCCGCGAAGACACTGCTCCACCGCGGGCGAGGAGCCCATGTAGAACATGCCGCCGCCGAAGCCCATGCTCACGTCGCCATCGGGGGCATCGAAGATCGTGTTGCCGTTGAAGTCGCGCGGCTCGAAGCCGGCCTCGGGCAGGAAGAGGTTCAGCAGGCCCGTCACCGCCTGCTCGTCGCGACAGGTGACCGCATAGACCCCCTGATCCTCGGGGTCGCCTCCACCCTTCGGCGGTGCGGCGCGCGCGATCACGTGCACCTCCGGTCCGAGCGCGTCGAACGCCTTCCGCAGGTCCGGCCCGTACTGCTGGAGCGTTGGATCCACCATCTCCGACATCTCCTCGGGCAGGTTGCTGGCTGCGGTCTCGATCAGCTTCATCACGTCCCGCAGCTGCAGCTGGATGGTGCCGTAGCCCACCGCGTCGTTGGGCACGAAGCGCGGCGGCGCGGACGCGGCCTTGGCCGGATCCGGCAGCGCGAGGACGCCCGCGCGATCACCCTTCACCAGAATGCCACTGGTCACCTCGACCTGCGCGTCGCCACCGCCCACACCCACCGAGAATCCGTAGGCACGCACCTCGCCGAAGAGCGCCGTGAGCATCGGCTGCAGGAAGCCCATCTGGGCGCCACCCACGCCGGCCACGCGCTGCATCGGACCCGTGAGCAGCACGCTCCACAGGTCCGCGCGCCCCACCTGCTCCAGCGCCGCCTTCAGATCAGGATCCTCCGAAATGCTCGCGCGCGCCTGGCCTTCAAGCACCCCGAGCACTTCCTCCAGGTCCTTCTCCAGGCTTCCAAGAAGGAAGCGCGAGCCGTCGCGCACGTACCAGATCGTCTCGACATGCTGGAAGGTGCCGCCCTCCTCGAAGAGGCCGCCGCGACGTGGGCGCGGACGGCGAGGACGCCCGTCCTTGCCGATCTCGGGCTTGGGCTCCTCGGGCTTCACGGAGATCGCGGTGGCCTTGTGGCCGCGGATCTCGACCGCGCGCACGCGGCCCGGCCTGGTCTTCTCATGCTCGGCGATCACCGCCTCGAAGATCGACGCCACGCCATCGGCGCCCTCGGCCCAGTCGCCATAGAAGAGAAAGTGCGGCTGGTCGCTGTCGAGCTGCTCGTCGTGCGCGGCGAACAGGGCGAAGCCCACGGACTTGGGCACGCTCCACGCGTCCTCGGCCACGCCGAGCTGGCGAAGGCGCTCCTTGGCCTCGGTGCCGGACCGCTCGAGCTCGTCCTTGACCAGTTTCTGCACCGTCTCGCTGCCCCACCACGCGTAGATCGGCGTGGCGTGCCAGCGGTCGCGCGACGCGGTCAGGTCATCCATGCCCAGCACGAGCCAGCTGTCCTTCGAGGCCAGACGCTCGATGCCGATCGACTCGGCAAGGACCGGCCGAAGCGCGCAGAGCACAATCGCCACCGCAAGCATGGTTCGTCGCATGGGGATCTCCTGAGTGCCGAGGGCGCGTCTCACTTGCCCGAGCTGCCGTCCAGCAGCTCGCTGGGCACCTCGAAGCGCGAACGCGCGGGGCCATCGTGATAGTTGTGTCCCGAATTCGGGTTGTTGCGGTCGTACGAGAAGGCCTCGCGGTTGCGGATGAAGTCCTTCACGTAGCGGCTTGGAATCGCGAAGCCCAGCGCCTCGCCGCCGCGGATGCCCATGTTGGTGATGCCGATCACCTCGCCGCGCGTGTTGAACAGCGGGCCGCCCGAGTTGCCGGGATTGATCGGCGTGTCGGTCTGGATGTAGGTCAGGCCGTCGAAGCTGCGCTGGGTCGTGCTGATCACGCCCTGCGTGAGGGTCCGCTCGAGTCCGAGCGGGTTGCCGATCGCGAAGACCGGCTGGCCGATCTCCAGCTTCTCCTCGCGCTGCACGGGGGCGAAGGCGAAGTCCTTGCGGTCCGGATGCGGAATCCGCACCAGGGCCAGGTCCAGATGGTTGTTCACCGCGACCAGTTCGACGTTGTCGATCTCGACGCGCTTCAGCGTGCCGTCGGCCTGCGGGAACCACACGGTCGCCTTCAGGCGCTGCTCGCCCTGCACCACATGCGCGTTGGTGATGGCGTGGCCGTCCTTGTCGATGATCACGCCGCTGCCAAGGCCGCTGGGCGTGCTGATCTTGACCACCGCCGGGCCCAGCAGCTTCGCGTGCTCCTTCGGGCTCAGCGTGGGCAGGTCGGTCGCGGTGTGGAACAGGTCCACCTGCTCGGTGCGCGCGGCGGCGGGCGCGGCGGCGCTCTCGACCCCCTGCACATCCTCCATGTCGAACGCGAGCACCTCGGGGCCGATGTCCACCCACACGCGCTTGTCCGTTCGCTTGAGCACGGTGCCGTCGATGCGGCTGCCGCTCTTCAGCGTGACGATGTCCGCGGAGGCGAGCCCCGCGGCGACCAGCGCAAGTGCGCACGCAACGTTCAGGACGCGATTCTGCACGCGGCTACTATAGCCCCGCGCGTGCGCAACCGGCGCCGCGCGAAACCGGAGATCCCATGGAAGCGGCCCTCATTCTTGCCTCGATCCTCTCGCTCGCACCCCAATCGGGCGATCTCGCCGCCAGCTTCGGCTTTCAGCCGCTCGAGGTGCAGAAGATCGACCCGAAGGCGGGTCCCCTGGAGACCGCCGACCTCGATGGCGACGGCCGACGCGACCTGATCGCGGTGAACAACCACAAGAGCCGCATCGAGGTGTACTACCAGCGCGCTGACGCCAAGCCCGGCGAGGAGAAGGCGCCAGCCCCCGGCTCGAACGAGCTGCCCGAACTCTGGCGCTTCCGGCGCGAGACGATCTCGGTGCCCAACGAGGTGCAGGCGGTGGAGCCGCACGACTTCGACGGCGACGGTCGCATCGACCTGATCTACGCGGGCCAGCCCGGCACCGTGGCCTTCGTGCGCCAGACGCGCCCGGGCGTGTTCGAGGTGACCCGCAAGGTCCCGGTGAAGTCGCTGATCGGCAGCCGCGACAACCTGCACGTGGCCAACGTGCTCGGCGACGCGAAGCCGGAACTGATCGGCAACGTGGGCGGCAAGGTCACGGTCTGGCCGCTCGAGAAGGATCAGCTCGGCACCCCCACCGAATTCGACGTCGGATCCGGCAACGCCGTGGCCTCGCTGATCGACGATTTCGACGGCAACGGCACGCTGGACATCGCGGCCATCGTGCCGGAGGACTCGAGTCCGGTGCGGATCTGGCTGACGAGCCGCGAGGGCGACCGCCTGGTCGCGGGACCGCAACTTCGCTTCGAGATGCCGCCGCTGCGCGAGGCCGACGCCGTGCGCCTGCCCGGCGAGAAGCAGGCGCTGCTGGGCGTGATCGAGCGGCCATCGAAGCGCATCGTGTTCTCGCGACTTGAACGCGCACCGATCGAGGGGGCCGGCGACCGCGAGGCGAGCATGCAGACGTGGACCTTCAAGGATCCGCAGAATCGCAAGCGCAGCTACGCGATCGTGGACCTCGATGGCGATGGCCGCCAGGACCTGCTCGCCACCAACACCGCCGAGAACGCCGTGATGCTGTACCGGCAGCGCGAGGGCAAGGGCTTCGACGCCGCCGAGCGCTACCCGGCGCTGGCCGACATGGACTCGGTCGCGGCGCTGGCCGCGGGCGAGGGCCGCCCCGCGCAGGTCTTCCTGCTCAGCGAGAAGGAAGGCGTGCTGGGCCGCTGCGAAGCGGGCAAGGATGGCGTGGGCTTCCCCAAGCCGGTGCCGCTGCCCTCGGGCGCCACCCCCACCACCATGAACCTTGTCAGCCTGAACGGCACACCGATGCTCGCGGTGGTCACGAAGGATGGCCGCAACTACGCGCTCACGCTGATTCCGGCGACCGGCGAGGCGGCCATGGATCCGAAGAATCACCGCACCGTGTCGCTGGGAAGCCTGAGCAAGAGCCCGGAGTCGATCCTTGGCGTGGACGTGGATCACGAGGGCAAGACGGACCTGCTGGTGTTCACGCCCGACAAGCCCATGATCATGGTGCGAGAAGTCACCGACAAGGACGGCAAGCCCGAGCTCAAGACGCTCGAGAGCAAGGACATGGGCCAGTTTGGCCTGGTGCAGGCCGCCAACGGGCGCAACACCGCGGTGTTCGATGTGCTGGGCGATGGCAAGAGTGAACTGCTGGTGGCCGATCGCAACTACGTGCGCGCGCTTCGCTACGACGCCGCGCCCGCGGCCGGCACGAGCCCGGGCTGGCAGGTGGTGAAGCAGATCAACGCCGACGCCAGTGACGCCAAGCTGACCTGCGTGGCCGTGATGGGCGACAAGGTGGTTGCCGGCGACAAGGAGAACGGCCGTCTGGTGGTCTTCGGCCGCGACGGCAGCGACTGGAGGCAGGTCGAGGCGATCGAGGTCCCCGGCTTCAAGTTCAACCAGATCTTCGCCGGCAGCTTCGGCGGCGACGACAAGCCCAGCATCCTGGCGATCGGCGACGACAGCTTCGCGCTGGTGCGGCTGTCGGGCGATCGCTGGAAGCTGACCGAGGTGGCGACCTGGCGCAGCGACGAGCCTCGCCGCGTGGAGCACGAGCTGGTGGTGGGCGACCTCAACGGGGACGGATTCCTGGACATCACGGCGCTCGACGCCGGCGAGCAGATGGCCGAGATCCTCTCCTTCAGCCAGGCGGGCAAGCTGCGCTACGGCACTGCGTTCAAGGTCTTCGAGACCAAGATCTTCTCGGGCGGCGAGCCGAAGGAGTTCGAGCCGAACATGGGCCTCGTGACCGACATGACCGGCGACGGCAAGGACGACCTGGTGCTGCTCTGCCACGACCGCGTGCTGCTGTATCCGCAGCAGGCGAAGCCGGAGGGCGGCAAGAACTGACGCTCACGCGTAACTGTGCAGCCCCGTGATCACGAAGTTGATCACGATCCAGTTGAACAGCATCACGGCGGCGCCGATCACGGCCAGCACGGCGGTCCAGAGGCCCTTGTCCTTGCTGCGCCAGCGCACGTGCACCAGCAGCGCGAACACCACGAAGGTGTTCAGCGCGAAGACCTCCTTGGGATCCCAGCCCCACGGCCGACCCCAGCTGTGGTCGGCCCAGATGGCGCCCATCGCGATGCCGGCCCACAGCAGCACGAAGCTGAGTTCCATCAGCGTCATGGTGACGCCGTCCAGAATCTCGCCCATGCGGCCGGGCGTCGCCTTCAGCGCGCTTGCCTGGCCACCCGAGGCCAGCGCGAGCATCTCGCCCGCACCACCCACGCGCGCGTGCACGGCGGCGCCGCCCGCCCAGCGCCACACCAGATACATGGCCGCGGTGACCGCCGCCATGAAGATGAGCGCGTAGCTGAAGATGATCACGTTCGTGTGGATGTAGAGCCACAGATCGTGCAGCACCGGCATCATGTTGCCGATCGCCGGGTTCAATTGCGCGGGCAGCAGCGCGCAGGCCATGAGCGCCACCATGCAGCCAGCGCTCGCGCCCAGCGCAAAAAGGCCTCGCACCGGAAGGCGGCGGAACATCGCCTCGGCGAGCGCGGCCAGCGCGGCGCCCATCCAGCTGGCAGTGGTCACCGCCTCGAACATGTTCGAGTTGGGCCAGCGATCGCTCACGTACCAGCGCAAGCCCACGGCGACGGTCTGCAGCACGAATGCGGCCGTGAACACGATCAACCCCAGCCGCATCGCCCCCTGCCACTTCCAGCTGAAGCCCATGAGCAGCAGCGCCAGCGCGGCGAAGTAGACCAGCCACACCCAGGTCATCTGGCCACTGCGGAAGTACCACGCCTCCCACCGCAGCCGCGACTCCGCCGGCAACGCCTCGCCGCCAGCGACCCGCAACGCCTCGGCCAGTTCCGCCGCCGCACGCTGCGCCCCCGGCGCGTCGCCCGACCTCCAGGCCGCCTGGAATGCGCCCCAGCGCTCCGCGACCGGCCCCCGCGACTCGTCCATGCGCAACCACGGCTGCTGCGGATCCTGCACAGGCACCATGCGAAGCCGCCCAAGGATCTGCGCCGGCTGCATGAGCGCCAGCGCGCCGCGAAGCTGGTCCACCTGCTTGGCCGTGCGGATCAGGTCGCCTTCCATCTGGCGCATGAGCGGCGCGAGTTCAGGGCGCCAGGAACCCGCCACGTCGTCCCACACCAGCGCGCGGGAGATCAGGCCGTGCGACTCGAATCCCTCCATGCGCTCGCGCAGCGATGGATCGGTCGCCAGCAGTGCCTGCGCCACGCGCACCCGCACCTCACGGTTCTTCACGTGAATGATGTCCGCGTCGGCATAGGCCTCGGGGCGAAGCGCAAGATCCAGCATCGTGAACAGCGGAGACTGCTTCACGGGTGGCTCGCCTGACCGGATGGCCTTCGAACCCGTGACCTGCTGCAGATAGCCGAAGGCGAAGCTGCCAAGGCTCTTCACGCGTCCCTCGCTCATCACGGCCGCCTGCTCCAGCGGCGCCAGATCGACCTGCTGCATCGCGGCCAGTTCCTGCGCTCGCGCAGGCACGGCAAGCAGCGCCAACGCGGCGACAGCGGTGGCCACTGCACCAGCCGGCCGCACCATGGCCTGCTGGCGCAGCAAAGCGCGACGCTTGATCACGGGCTTCACGTAGAACGCGTACAGCATGCCGAGCACCGCCACGATGCAGCCGACCAGCTGCATCACCACGCCGTGACGGCTGCCGACGCCAAGCACCGTGTAGTTCAGGCCCAGGCTCGGCGCCGCCACGCCAGCGCCATCGTCGGGCGGATCCCACTGCGCCTGGAAGAACGACAGGCCGCCATGCTCCACGGGCTGGTTCACGCTGACCCGCACCGGCTCGCTCCAGGCGCCGTCGGACTGCTGGAACCGAAGCAGGCTCACGTAGTCACGGATCGTCGTGGTCTCGCCGGTGAAGCCTCCGACATGCGTGGCCAGCTCGAAGCGCTCCAGCGCGACCGGTGCAGGCAGCGGCATGCGCTGGCGCGAGAAGAGCATCTCGATCTGCGTGCCGTCCGCCAGCGTCATCACCGTGGGCTGCAACTCGCGGCGACGCAGCACATCCTCGGGGCGGTCGAACACGTAGTCGTGATATGGCAGCCACGTGGCGCGACCATCCTCGGCCTGCACCAGCGCCATCGCGAACTGCTCACGCGCATCCTTCTGGCGGCGTCGCTGCGGCACGATGAACGGGCGCGTCTCGACGATCGCGCGCGGCAGATACTCGCTGACGCGAAGCGAGAGCCCCTGCGCCAGCGGCAGCGGCTGCCCCACCACCAGCTGTCGCGAACGCACGGATCCCTCCGCACCATCGATCAGCGTGAGCTGCGCGGGGTCGGGGCCCGCCACCAGCGTGACCGGAGTCGCGCCAAGCCCCCGCATGAAGCGCGACTTCACGCGTGCCAGCATGGTGTTGGCGGGCGCCTTGGGATCGGGGTTCTCTCCCGGCTTCATGTCGCGGTTCAGCCCGGGCTGATCGAAGATCCACCGTCGGATCGTGGTCTCGGGCGTGCGGATGTCGACAATCGCCACGCTCACGCGCCCACCCGAGAGCTTCAGGTTCTCCTGCACCGCGACCACGCGCACCGCGATGTTCGCGGCTGTCGGACCCACGGGGACGAAGGCCTCGCTGCCGGCCGCGGTCCACTGCTCCGAGGTGAGTTCCGCGGCCGTGCCGTCGATCTCGAAGGCGATGCGGCTGGACTTCGCGAAGGACTCGAGTGCCTCCTTCGTGTCGGCCCATCGCATGGTGATCAGACCGCCCTCGTCGCTCGCGCGCGCCTCGTCGAAGGCCACCAGCTGGAACTCGCGAGGCGCGCTGCCCTGCGCCTCGATCGACACCATCGCGGCGGGATTCAGTGGCGCATCGGGGCCGCCGCGCGTGAGCCGCGGGCGCTCGAAGGCATAGCGCAGGTAGCCCGTGGCCTTCAGCGTGACGCCGGGGAAAGGATCGTCCTTCTCCGCGGGCGGGATCGGCACATCGATCGCCTGCAGCGGCATCTCCTCCCCCTCGGACACGAAGGCCAGGCCCTGCGCGGGCACGTAGTCGTTGTAGAGCGGGAGCCCCTCGATCGGTCGCTGCGACCACTTCGTGTCACCCGGCTTGCGGACATAGAGCGCCCAGCTCTTGTTCAGGTCGTTCTTCAGGTAGAGCCACCCCTGCGACTCGTACTCGGCCACCGCCTCGAATGCCGTCTCGACGATCGGCGCCCCCCTCGCCTTCTTCGCGCGCTGCACAGGCTGCTGCGGGTCGTCGGTCAGGATGAGGTCCTCGGCGAGGTCCGGTCGCCCCGCGATCACCTGGCGCATGAACCTGCCGCGCGGCCCCTCCACCAGCAGCATCACGCTGTACGCGCGCTCGCCCGCGGCGTCACCGGTGCGCAGTTCCCAGTCCGGGTCGATCTGCGCCACCTGCACGCGCCAGGTC
>Ga0164293_10003397_pt1 | contig 13575 bp, 13 predicted proteins | sample GEODES118metaG_FD_111487 | JGI IMG/M metagenome (GOLD analysis project Ga0164293, IMG submission 111487) | Eutrophic lake water microbial communities from Lake Mendota, Wisconsin, USA - GEODES118 metaG | ecosystem: Environmental > Aquatic > Freshwater > Lake | place: USA: Lake Mendota... | reverse complement strand
ATCAGTTGTAATTAAAACAACATTACATTTTTTATCCAATAATCTAATTGCATCTAATAAATTTGCAGTTCCTATGGCATTCACTTCAAAAGTCTCTGAAGGAATTTCATAAGACAACCTAACTAAAGGTTGAGCAGCTAAGTGAAAAATATAATCCGGTTGAAAATCTAACACTGCCTTTTTCAAGGCTTCTCTATCTCTTAAATCACCAATTACTGATTCGCATAAAGTGTCTCCATTAATCTCGGAGTATAAATTTATTTCATTTTCTGGTGCTAGAGCATAACCTTTCATAATAGAACCTAAGTCACTTAGTATTTTGATTAGCCACGAACCCTTAAATCCAGTGTGACCTGTTACAAATATTTTTTTTCCTTCATAAGTCTTTTTGAGTTCTTTCATTGTTACCAGATTTTCCATTCGGCATTACCTGAATTCCACATTTCATTTAAATCCATTTTATCTTTCAACGAATCCATTGGTTTCCAAAATCTATTATGATAATTTAAATTTAATTCACCATCAATTGCCAGTGATTCTAAAGGGTCTTTTTCCCAGATGGCATTGTCTCCCTCTTTTATATAATCAAATACACTAGGCTCACAAACAAAATACCCCCCGTTAATTAAAGAATTGTCTTCGTCTTTTTTTTCTGCAAAATTTACAACTTCATTATTCGTACCTATTTTCATTAAGCCAAATCTTCCTTGTGGCCTAATTCCAGTAACCGTACATTTTTTGCCACTTTTTTTATGATTCTTTACTAGTTCTGCAATATTTATATCTGATAACCCATCACCATAAGTAAGAAGAAAAGGTTCATTACCTATATATTTCTGAATTTTTTTAATCCTACTGCCCGTCATCGTGTTTAAACCTGTATCAACTAATGTGATTTTCCAATTCTCAGAAGCATTGCTATGAACTTGTCTAGAGTTGTCACTTAAATCTATCGTTAAATCTGATTGATGTAAAAAATAATTTGCAAAATATTCCTTTATAAAAAAGCCCTTATATCCTAGACAAATAACAAATTCATTAAAGCCATAATGGCTATAAATTTTCATTATATGCCATAAGATAGGTTTACCCCCTATCTCGACCATAGGTTTAGGACGTGTATCTGTTTCTTCAGATATTCTTGTTCCATATCCACCAGCCAATAAAACAACTTTCATAAATTAATTGATTTTATAAAAAATCTAAATTACAATATTCACTTAAATTCAAATTCAAAAAATCAAGGAATTTATAAATTGGACTCTAATTGATTTTCATACCATTCGATAGTTTTTTTTAGGCCTTCCTTCAGAGAAAACTTTGCCTTGAAGCCTATTTCTCTCTCTGTTACCGATGTATCAAGTATTCTTCTAGGTTGGCCATTTGGCTTTGTTGTATCCCATAATAAATCAAAATGGCCACCCGTTAATCCATTTATCGTTTCTGCAAGCTCTTTTATAGATACTTCAAGGCCACTACCAACATTTAATGCAACTACAGATGAATTAGATTTCAAAGCTTGTACCAATGCATCTGCTGCATCTTCTACATATAATAAATCCCTTGTCGGATTTCCATCACCCCATAAAGTAACTTGCTTATCTCCATTTTTAATTGCTTCTTTGAACTTCACAATTAGTGCTGGAGCTACATGTGAACGAGTCTTTTCGAAATGATCGCCAGGGCCATATAAATTTGTAAATAATAATACTTGCGAATCTAGACCATATTGATTTTTATAAGCTTCCCCTTGCACAATCAACATTTTTTTTGCCATACCATAATGGGAGTTTACTTCTTCTGGATAACCATCCCAAATTTCTGATTCTTTAAATGGAACTTTAGCAAACTTAGGGTAACTACATACTGTACCTACCGAAATAACTTTTTTTACCTTATTCATATAAGCAGAATGTAGAACATTTGTATTCATCATTATATTATCATAATAAATACTTCCCTGATTATTCCTTGTAAATTCTATTCCTCCTGTGATACCAGCTATATGAACAATATAATCGGCACCTGCAAAAACACGATTGGCATCTTCTAATTTTCTTAAATCACATTCTTTAGAGCGTACTAGTCTAACTTCTTTGAATTGCAAATCAGATTGTTTTAACTTGTCTAAAAAAACTTTACCGACGAACCCGGTACCCCCGGTTACTACTAAAATACTATTGCTATAATCTGTCATTTTTTTTTGAAATTAAGTTGTGAATATATGGGATTATTTCTTTTGCATCAGGAAAGTCACTTTTTGGATATTCGGTGGATTGATATTCTATTCTGTTTCCGAATTGCACTTTTAAATCAAAATATTGCGCAATTTCACCAATACTAATTGTATTCTTCGCTCCAATTTCTATAATTCCAATATCGTGAATATATTTTAAAATTAATTTTGATGCAGTCTCTGTATCAATATAATTAAACGCAGATTCTGAAGTCATAAACACTTCATTGCCTTCAATCATATCAAAAATTACACCCTTGTCTAAACCTTCGCCAAATAGGCCACCTAATCTAAAAATGACATTTTCAGAACTGTGGTCGCTTACTAAAACCTCTGCGAGATGCTTATGTCTCCCGTATGGATGATTAGTTTGTAATCTTGCAGAAACACTACTAATTAATGCAATTTTTTTAAATTTCCAATTATACAAAATATCGGCAGTTAATCTTACTGTTGCATCAAAGTCTTCAATCGGGTTATTTGCAGCCCACCACCTTTTTGAAGGCATCGCACTGTGAATGATGATGTCAAATTTTGTTTGTTGTTCTTTTATTAATTCGTAGTTATCGCTTACAACTTGAACTACATCATTTTCCCCGGATTGTAAAAATGCTTTTGTTATTGCTTTTCCTACAAAACCATTGGCCCCGATAATTGCAACTTTATTCATAGATATTATTTGTTATCAGAATTTGCAATAGGATAGGCAGTGGAATCGTTACTACTATTAATGATATGCTCAAAAACTATTGGCGGGTTACAATCATCCCATCTTTTTGTCAAAAATGCCATTGCAGTTGTATGTTCGATAGCGTAAAATGCATGTGGAATACCAATTGGAACTCGCAAACATTGTCCCTTAGATAAATGAAAAAATACTTCTTTACCATCTTTATCTCTGGATACCATTACACCATAACCTTCTACAACCATAAAATATTCTACAAATTCTACATGATAATGATTACCTCTAATTTTATTTGGATGAAAAATAAGCATGTTAAACTCCATAATTGGCTCAGGAGGAACCCAAGTAAATATCCCCCCTCTACTATCTCTTACGGTTTGTAAGTTACACGATGGATTAAACCTAACAATTCTTTCGTCTGAAAAATCGTCATTTGTAGGCACTATGGCATTAGGACTAATTGTACTCATTTATTGATTTTAAAGTTTAACAAAACTCTTGATATAATGCTGTGTTTCAAAAAACTAATTATAATCCACTTTGCTTGATATATAATTCTTTTTTAAATAAAGAAATATCGCTAGTTACCATCTCTTTAACTAGTGCCGACAAGTCATATTTAGGTTTCCATCCTAATTTAGTCATAGCTTTTGTTGGATCGCCTATTAATAATTCAACTTCGGTTGGTCTATAATATTTAGGGTGGACTTTAACGATAATACTTCCTTCATCTAACTTATATTTCCCATTATTTTTGAAAACATAACCTTGCTCTAGTTCACCCTTACCTCTAAATGCAATTTCAATTCCCAATTCCGCAAAACTCATTTTTACAAAATCACGAATAGTGGTTGTGATACCGGTTGCTAAAACAAAGTCCTCAGGCTTTTCTTGTTGTAAAATTAAATACATACCCTCAATATAATCCTTTGCGTGTCCCCAGTCTCTTTTGGCATCCAAATTTCCCAAGTACAAACACTCTTCCATTCCTAATGCAATTTTTGCAGTTGCTCTTGTAATTTTTCTTGTTACAAAAGTTTCACCTCTTTGAGGAGACTCGTGGTTAAACAAAATACCATTACATGCATACATGTTATACGCTTCTCTATAATTCACAGTGATCCAGTATGCATATAGTTTTGCAACAGCATAAGGAGAACGAGGATAAAAAGGTGTTGTTTCAGATTGAGGCACTGCTTGTACTAATCCATATAATTCTGAAGTAGATGCTTGGTATATTTTTGTTTTCTTGGTCAAGCCTAATAATCTTACTGCTTCTAAAATTCTTAATGTTCCAATACCATCTGCATTTGCTGTATATTCTGGTTCTTCAAAACTAACATGCACATGACTCATTGCAGCTAAGTTGTATATCTCATCGGGTTGAACTTCTTGAATAATACGTATTAAGTTTGTACTGTCAGTTAAGTCGCCATAATGCAAATGAAGATGTCTATCTGGTATATTTGAATCTTCATAAATATGATCAATTCTCTGTGTATTAAACAGAGAGGATCTCCTTTTAATTCCATGCACCTCGTATCCTTTGTTCAATAAGAATTCTGCCAAATAGGCTCCATCTTGCCCAGTAATTCCTGTAATAATTGCTTTTTTCAAAATTTAATGTTTTTGATATTCTGTATAAAATATTTATCTCATAATTCCATTTATGATACTACCATTTTCGGGGTAATAAAAGGTTTTCCAGGGCTTCCAATTATTTTTTTTAAATTTATCGATTAATAAAGAATCAGGCAAATCACTAAATAATATAATTTTTAAATTTTGATTTCTATTCAATGAATTAAATATAGAATCATCATTTAAATGATAATTCTTTCTATAAAGTAGATTTTGATTAAAAACATCATTGATATTAAAACCTCCTAAAATTAACGGCATTACACCATAAGTTATTCCATGTAAATAAAATTTATTAGAATACCCATTGTTCTTGACTGCCGATAAAGCATCATCATAAGGATAAATGTTTTGTGATTCAATAAAATGCGAGAATGGCTTTTTTATTTCGCTGAAATATGTATACTTTAATTTACTATGTGGTTTGTTGAAATTATTATAGAAAAAAAATATGAAAATATTGCCGCCAATTAGAAAAAACAATAAACTAGTTTTAAATCTTTTGAAATAAATTAACATTGTTAGAGCACTAATTATAACAAAGGGAACAGTTAACTCAGACTGATATCGGCCTATCCCCCATAAAACAGGTCTTATCGAATAAAATTCTAAATGCACAATTACAGCAAAAAATAAAATTACAAAGTAATAGATTTTATTTTTATTTTGTAAAAAAAATAAAAAAGGTAAAAATAAAGGTAAGTATAATAAATTATTAAGTAAGCTTATTGCAAAAATTCCTGATTGAATAGAGTACAAAATTCCGCCTTTGAATAATTGACTATCTTGAATATTATCAACACTCAAGGCGGGATTCTTATAAATTAATGTATTTAACAAAAAAGGTGCAACAAGGAGTAAGGGAATGGAGGTGTGCAGGATTTTTTTTGATTTAATTAATTTGTTTTTATATTCGATTATCAACAATACAACTAACAAAATTAAACAAGAAATTATGGATTGTCTTAATAAAACACCAATAGCTAATATTGAAAACATTCTTATGAAATTAAATTCAAAAGAATCATCTAAAATTTTACAAATGATGTTATATAAAAAATAACTAAATATAATAGCACCCCAAATTGATTGTTCTACTAATAGACTAGTGTGCCATAAGACAGGGATTGTTCCAACGAATATTGCAAATAAAAAACCAATTTTTTCTTTCAAATAAATAGAGGAGATTTTAAAAGATAAAAATACAAGTGCAATTAAGCCAAAAAATTGTGGGAGCCTAAATGAAAAACTATTAACGCCAAAAATAGTTGATGTTATCCAAAGCGGGAATAATCTGAATGGGGGATGAACATCTGAATTTCCACCTGAAGATAGAATAACCAATCGAAAAAATAAGAACACGAGAATTGTAAATAATATTTTAAGAGATATATTTTTTAGAGCTTTTATTAATAATATAGATAATAAAAAAAACACTAAAATTAAAATATTAATAATTTGCAAAAAGTACTTTGCTTCAATAAAATTAAAACGCGGAGTTTTTAAATTAATTGCTTTTAATATGAAAATGGAATGATATATGGATAATTGAGAATGATAAAATTGATCCCCATTTAAGAATTTATAAAGACCAAAGAATGATAAAGAGAAAAAAAACAAAAAAACAATTGATAAAAGAATAATATCAAAAAAAGAGAAGTATATAAAATCTTTTAAATACTGTTCCTTAGAAAAAGATAAGTATAACAAAAAAATAAATATAAAAACTAATAATAAAGTTGAAAATATATTAATATACAGTGAATTAAATCTAGTTAAAGAACCATAAAAACTATATGACCAAAAAAATACAAAAGATAATAAGTAGCCCCAGTTAAATTCAACTTTGAATTTATTGACACTTTTTGTAAAAAGAAGTTTGACCTTATTAATCATTAAAATTGTTTTAATTTATTTAAAAGATATTATAAGTATTTTATTTTTGTCCATAATATGCTTTCTCTCCATGTTTTCGAGTAAAGTGTTTATTTAAAATAAAACTTGGAAATTCAATATTATGATTTAAGCTCAATGAATGAAATGCCATATTTGCGCAAGACTCTAATGCAACAGCATTTTCAAAAGCTTTATTTGATGTTTCTCCCCACGTAAATGAAGCATGTCCTGACAATAAGCATCCTGGCATATGAATTGGCTCTAATTTTTGTTCATTAAAAAATTCTACAATTTGAATACCTGTTTCTTTTTCATAGGCGTTTTCTACTTTGTCCTTTTTTAGATATGGAAGACATGGTATATCTCCATTAAAATGATCCGAATGTGTAGTGCCTAATACGGGTATAGATTTACTTGCTTGGGCCCAAATAGTCGCCCAAGGAGAATGTGTGTGAACTATACCTCCAACTGAATTGAATCCTTTATATATCTCTAGATGAGTTAATGTATCTGAACTTGGTTTTAATTTAGAATCAATGACCTTCCCATCTAAATCTACAAGAACCATATCTTGCCACTTTAACAATGAATAAGATACACCGCTTGGCTTAATTGCAAATATCCCATTTGCGCGGTCAAATGAAGATGCATTTCCCCAAGTTAATACTACTAGTCTTTCTCGGACTATTCCCATATTTACTTCAAAGGCTTCTTGCTTTAATTGGTCTAAATATCCTTTTCCCATAAGTGTGTATATTTTAAATTTGTCATAACTGCATTTGGATTAAACCCTAACGATTTCATTGATTGGCGATATGGTAAGATATCATTAGGTCTCCCCCATCTTTCTGGACAAACTATACAAGTTTGCATAGATGACAATGCAATAGTATTATTAGAATCTATAGGTAGTTTGGTATTTGTATCGACCCACACCCAATCAACTAATTTTTTATAATTATAAACCAATTCAATGGGCTCGTCTTCAGAAAATCTGACTGCTATTGCACGTTCTCCCAAACGGCTTGCTCTATATAAATAAGGAAACTCAACATCCAATAAAAAAAAAGATGGAATATTTCTTTCTCTAACTAATTGCAAGACATCATTCTCAATCCCTGCCTCTTTTATATTTAAAACTAGCAGCCCATGTTTATAATTGTCTAAATAATCAACTAAACTATCTCCTGAAAGATATGGTTCATGGTTTAAGATCAATTTACTATCCTGTGATCGAATATCTATTTCACACCCATATTTAAAAGGCACTACCAATAATTCATTTATTAAGTTAATTCTATGTGCAACAATTTCCATCAACGATTGCCTTTAATTATGTCATTCCTTAATTCAATTATATACCCTATTGTTCGTTTAATTAATTTAAATTTCCCTTTTAATGTCCCACCCCCTTTTGCTTCTCCAAATTCTCTATTAGAAAAAAAGACGGGAAAAGAATTAATAGAAATTTTAATTCTATTAGCAACAAAGAGTATATATAAGTCTAGTGAAAAGTCATAAGGAGCTTTTTTAAGATGTTCCATGAAATCTCGATGAAAAATTTTAGGTTGAGCGTTAATATCCCATAATTTTTGATTTAAAAATAATGAAGATATCATTGACATACCACCAGTAAAGATATTATCAAAAAGATTTCTACCTTTTCTTTCACCTTTAACAATACATTGATTAGATTCTAATTCTACTTTATATAGTTCATAGGCAAGAACCACGTCTTTAGGGTCAGTTTGTAAATCCGCATGAGTCCAAGATAAAATCCTTCCTTCAGCAAGAGCCAATCCTTGTAAAATTCCAAATCCATAACCTCTATTTATTGGCAAATGTACAGATTTTCCAAAAGTATGTTTTTCTTGACTTAATAATTGCTCCAAGACAGTTTGTGTTTCATCATTAGATCCATTATTGACAAAAATGAATTGAATATCAGTCCTTCCCTTGCCTGCATTTGAGCAAGCTTGAAATAGTCTAGGTAATGACCTAGACTCATTATAGCATGGAATTACTATGGATAAATTAATCAAACTAAAGTCTTTTTTTAAAATAAGCTAGCCAATATTGATATTCTTGGTAATCTTGAGGAGTGCCCCAGCATATATATTGATCTACTTCATGAACATGTATGTTAAGACCTGATTTTATGGCAAAATCACTAGCAACATCAACATAAAATTCATTGTTTATTCTATAATTTGACTCAATCATATCTTCTATAGAATCAAAAAAAGACTTCGCTTTTTTAAAAGTAAATGCCCCAATTATTGCATGATCGCTCATTGGATTTTTACTTATTGGGATTTTACAACTAACATGAATAGCTTTAGTTGATTTGGGTGCCGTTTCTACCCATCCATACATATTAGGGTTTTGAAGAACTGCCGGATTGTTTCTAAAAGTCCAAATCCAACCATCTAATTCTGGATTTTGATACATTTCCTCTATAATATTCTTATCATAAACCATATCATTATCGGAAGCCCCAATGTTTAACATTGCATCGTCTGGGATATGATCTCTTGCAGATAAACATGTAATCGCTTGCCCCTCAGTTAACTCATCAATTGTTACAATTACAACATTATTCAAATACTTTTCCAAAATATCCTTTATTGGGTATTGCTGTATATGATGATTTCTGCATACAAAAATATTTTTGTCAGCATCAGGTAATGCTTTGCATGCACGAATTACCATTGGCAATCCATCTACTTCAATAAATGGCTTTGGAACAGTGAAACCAGCATCTTTATACCTTTGTCCCTCACCTGCCATTGGCACTAGATTAATTCGCATTTGATTCTTTATTGCCAAGAATGAATAAGTTGATGATTGTCACCTAATATTTTAAATAAAGCTAAACTTCCACCACTTTCTTGCTGATTTAAATTGATTGTTGTTGTCGTTATCTCATCAATTAATTTCTTGCCTTCTTTTTTAACTGAAGCTATAGTTAAGTGTGGAATCCAATGACTACCTACAAAAGGAAATCCGAAACGATCATATGATTCTTTGTATTTACCTTCCCAAATTATATTATAAAAAAGAGGAGTTTTTATAAAATCTAAAATAGACTCAGAAAGGTCTTGTTGAAATTTAAAAGCCAAAGAGTTGGGGATCAAGCCAACTGATAATGTGTCGCCTCCTGTCACCAAATCATTGTAAAATATTTTCCAAGAATCCACTAAAAAATCAATTTTTACATTTTTAATTCTTGAAATAATTTGAGATTGATCCTGCTCATGCGCATTAAATAAAAAAATAGTGGAATGTACAGGGTGATTTAAAAAAAAAGCATCAGGCTCTATTTTTCGAAATTTATTTTTCCAAGATTCTACATATTGATTTAGCTCTTCATTCGGAATCCAAAAAATACCATATTTAGTAACTGGTCCTATATATCCTACTAATTCATCTTTATACTTCTTCTGTTGTTCCTTTGTAAAGCTCGGGATTAACACATTATTAAATACAAGAAAAAGGTGTTCATCAAGATGATCGGGATTCAACTTATACCAATTATAAACAGGTTGGTTAAATACTTTCCCTAATAATGTCCTCAAAATAACATTATGTGTTACTATTGCTATTTTGTTTTTTGTAAAACCATTATTTATAAAATTTTGAAGCCTATTACTCACATCCAACTGACTCTCGCCAGCAGGAAATTTGGGATCTTCATTTTTTTGCCAAGATTGAACTAGTTCTGGAAATTTATCATTTAGCTCATTTAATGTTAATCCCTCAGCTAAACCATAATCTATTTCATTTAATAATTCGTTTTGACAAAGTTCTTCTGTTTTAAGTAACTCACCAGTTTCTATAGTTCTTTTTAAGGTCCCAGTATAAACTAGGTCAAAGTATTCATCACAGTTAATTTGAACTGGCTTAATTATTGAAGGATTTCGTCCGACTCCAAGAAAACTACCATCATTCAATTCTGTCCTACCATGTCTAAAAAAACTTACCTTTTTAAAAGTTAAATTATTAATATAAGTTTTGAGGTCATCTATAAAGACATCAAGTCTTTTAAAGATTTCGTGTGGCTCATCTGCATTTTCATATTTCCATTCGTGAAGCTCAATTAAAAATTCAGAATGATACTTAAATGAAGGACTTAAAGAACTAAAAGTTTCAGTTAATTCTAAAATTGAATATCTATTATTTACTTGATATAAAATCTTAATTAAATTTAGTTGAAGGAATTTTAATATGTGATATGCATATTCTTTTTGATGTCTATCATCAATAGGATAGGTATTTTTCTTTTCTGAATATGGATTAGTAGAAAAATCATATTCTCTATAACTTATTACTTGATTTTTTAAATCATCTAGGTATGCCTCTAATCCTCTCCTTGTACCTACTAAATCTTCTAATTGAACACCTGTAGCTGGATAAATTTGTGATAAGTTTTTTCCATAAATAGAAGTGAAATACTCCCAGTCTAAACAAGTAAATGGACTTTCTAAAACATGTTTGCGATGGCCAGCAATATCATAAATCATGATATGGAAAACTACAGTCTTTTCATTGTTAAACTTCAATGGGCCGAATGTCATATTCAGTTTAATTTTGTAGTCTTCTAAGCCTATATCTAATCCATTTATTGAACATGCAGCATTTTCAATTTCACTAAATTTGGACCAGGAAAGTTCATCGACAATTACAATTATATCAATGTCACTTATAAGCTTAATATCGGTAGATGTTTCAAATGAACCTACAAAAGTAATAGAATTTAGACCTTCAATTGGTGCAAGCTTATTAACAACTACAGCCTTAATTTGCTCCTTTATAGAACTAATATTGAGCATACTCTCCTGAGGTTTGTAAATGCATAATATTTTTAATTGGATTTGGTGCACCTAAAATATAGGAGCCCGAAACAACCGATTCAACATTTAAATATTTAACAGTTGAGTCGTTTACACCGCCATCAACACAAATTTCAAATTTTGATCGAGATTTATGACTATTTAGTTTTTCAAGTAATGGAATTGCCGAAGTATCAAATTTTTGACCAGAAAAACCAGGTTGTGGTATTGTTAATAACAGTATATGTTTGATTTTATTATTCTCTATATAGGGATCAATTATTTCTATTGGTTCATACAAGCTCAATGCTATACCTGCATTTACATTATTAGAATTAATTTTATCAATTACATTAGATAGATTTTCGTCCATCGTTGGGTGTAAATATATAACGTCAACATAAGGGAGCAAATCGTCAATCCAGTCAGATGGATTTTTTGACATAATATGAACCTCGATTTTCTTTTTTTGCCAATATGCTCTAACCACTTCTGCTCTATATGCTTTAACATCTTTACAATTTGGGTTATATGTTTTGTCTACAATGTCTATATGTATGAAATCAGAAATATTTGAAATTTTATTAAAGATCAATTTTATATCCTCTACACCATCCGCATAAATTGCGACTCCAACTTTTTTATATTCTCGAAATGAAAGTCGTCGATGAAGAACATACGAAATCATAAAGAAAGATCCAGCGATAACAAATCGTGAAATATCCATATCATAGCCATATTGCTGTATATTGCTTCGTAAAAAGAGTTGAATACTAAATGAAAGTGTGGATATAAAGGAAAAATAGAATAATGCTTTTTTTCTTTTCGCAGGAGTTATATGAAAATTAAATCTAACATTTAAAAAAAAAGCGCATAGTAATCCTATAAAGAACGCTAACAATGTTGCTGGGTAATAAGAAATGTTGTAAAAAAATAAAAATTTAGATATTACTAGTTCAATCACAAGTGATAGAAATCCAAATACTACATACAAAAATAGAAAACGATATCTATAAAATAGAAGATTAACTTTTTTCAAACGTTTCTTTTTTTTGATATTTAATAAGGAAAACGAAATGCTTCATTCCAACAAAATTTATAATTGCCGAAATAGCAGTTGCTATAAGAAAAGATAGCTGAACTTTATAATGAAAATCAGTGAGCCAATTCAACAAATTATTATTAATTGTAACATTGATAAATAGAGTTCCACTATACAAAATAATAAACTTGTATAAATGCCCCCAAATATTATTATGATTCCTGAAAGTTATATTTCTATTAGCTAAAAAAGCAAAAACGGTTCCTGATATAAATCCAAATGCCTTTGCTTGGGAAGTATTTGTAATTAACTTTCTTGACAGAAAATAAACCAGATAATCAATTAGGACAGTCAATATTCCTATAAGTAGAAAAAATCTTATTTCTTTGGAAAATTTCATTGATATTTTGTAAGATAATACGCACTAAACTGCGCACATTCAACCTATTTTTCAACCTTTTTGTGTTACCTATAAATAAAAAATCATACATATAAAGTGCTTGATTTTCAGCTTATTAATGATTTACGACTATCTGCAAATATCCAATATTAGTGTGGACCACACTAATCCAAACCCTATGCAACCATCTTTCTATATAACTGTCCAAAAATCAAATACAACACAGTTAAGAATCCTGCTAAGAATCCGCCCAATATTAGTGATTTTAACCTTCCTACTTTATCTTTTTCTAAAGGTAAAATAGGGCGGTCTATTAATTGCACGAGTGGTGTTTCTTTTCTTAAGTTTACTTTTGATAACTCCAACTGAGCAACTAGCTGAGTGAGTATTGCTGTGTTGGCTTGAACGTCAACCTGGCGTCTTGTGCTTGGTGTACGCTTCACATTTAATGCTGGATTCAAATTGTATACATTGTCACTTGCAGTGGCAACGCCTGTGATGGCACTATTTAATTCTGCCCTAATACTATCTGCCTGGTGTTGTAAAATATCTACATTTAACCTAGATTTTTTACTTTTTGTTTCGATGTAAAAATCAGAGGTTTCTTTTAACAATTGCTCACAAAATAATTTAGAAAATAATTCACTTTCAGTTTTAACTGTTAAGCTAATAATACTTACTTTTTTATCTTTTTGAGCAATTACTAAATTACTTTTTGTCAACCCTGCAGAAATTCCATATAAAATAGAATCTTGTTCCAAACTAAATTTAGTTCTATCTGCATTCACAGGAAAATTAATATTAGCAAGTGTTGGTTTTTTAGCCCAGCCTTCTTTTAGT
>Ga0164293_10003396_pt1 | contig 13576 bp, 13 predicted proteins | sample GEODES118metaG_FD_111487 | JGI IMG/M metagenome (GOLD analysis project Ga0164293, IMG submission 111487) | Eutrophic lake water microbial communities from Lake Mendota, Wisconsin, USA - GEODES118 metaG | ecosystem: Environmental > Aquatic > Freshwater > Lake | place: USA: Lake Mendota... | reverse complement strand
CTAGTATAAGTTGATGAAAATCTTCATCTTCAAGCAATGTATCTAACTCCTCTTTGAACTCATATAAAATCTCTAATGATAATATTTCTTTCTTTTCCATAATAATTAATTTAAGAGTTAGTGCTGGGTATAAATATTAAATATATATAAGATCATTTTGATATTCATTAAGTGAATTAATTGTAATATACAAATTACCTAATTGGGACTCACCTATTTCTCCACTTTCTTTTATAATAGAAGATAGTTGTTGAATATTTTGATAATCTTCTTGAGTAAAAGTTAACCCATCACATTTAACAATAATATCATTTTCTTCATAAGGAACACTATTTTTTAAATTAAAAATCCGTTTAGACAAATTAAATTTAGTATTAGGTTGTTCTTTTCTGATATAGGAATTTATTAAAATTTGGGTATTATCTTCAATATAAATTTTATCACACCATGGTTCTAAAATTTCTAATAAATATGAATTACAAGCTTTAATTATAAACCCAGTTTTGTATTTAGGAGGAACAATAGGCATTAATAATTCATTATGTAAAACATTACTACCCCATTTTCTCCACCACTCTCGAAATTTTATAGCTCTTAGGGCCTTATATTCTTCTGAATCTTTTGGTTTATACCAAATAGTTCCATCTGGTAGTGGAATTTCAGCTTCTATTTCAATTCCATCTTTAAATCTACTACCTCTACAAGTCATATGATATACAAATGAATCTCTTGATTGGATTAATTTATACCCAGCTAAGTACATTCTGTTAAAAATGTCAGAATCTTCTAGTTCCATAGGAGCGAATAATGGATCATGCCCCCCTATAGCTTGAAAATCTTCCTTATACATACACCAAGGAGCAAATATCCCATTTGTGATTTTATTGCTATTAATCTCTTCTAAAAGAGTTACCTCTTTAATAAAGACATCTTTTTGAAATTCTTCAGGTTCAAACCCAAAAGCTTTAACATATTTTTCAGGGCCTGGAGGATGTAAAGGTGGTTCCATTCTTGTAGCTGCCACTACTGTTCCTTTGTTTAAATGTTTAAGTAAATTTGGAATATGATTAGGTGTTGTAATCATGTCAGCATGAAATATAGTAAATACTTCAGTTTTAGATAAATCAACACCTTTATCATAAAGTATGGTATGACCTAAACGTTCAGGTCCTTCATTACGATATTTAATAATATGATCACCTTGTAATGATTGTATCCATTCCCATGTACCATCATCAGAAGCATCATCTAGTAAGATTATATCATGATTTGTATTATAATAATTATGAATTGAATTTACAGCTTGGTGTAAATATTTTAAATTATTTCTTGAAGGTATAATAAAACTTATTCTCATATTATTTTCTAATAAACCAATGGACTTGATTGGGATGTATAGTTAATTTAAGCTCATGTTGATTAACAAAATCAGTTACGGCATTGCGAACATCTCCACAAGTCCAGTCATCTCCAAAAATTAAACCACCTGGTTTTGCTAATGGGTAATAGTTAGTTAAATCTAAGATTACATCCCAATATTCATGGCTACCATCAATATAGATCATATCTGCTTGGAGTTGATTCTTTTCAAATACTTTTTGCAAAATAATAGCTGCTGTGATAGATGGGTAAGCAAAAGGTAATACTGCTTTTTCTAAACCTGTGTAGCACATATTCGCTAAAAAATTATAATAAAAAGTTGGGTAACCATTTTTTCTTTGTATTCTTGATTTTGAGTCAAATGTAACCTCTTCCCAGTGGTCTGCTCCCCCCATCCAACTATCAACACATATTGTTACCCCATCAGGATTTGAATTAAGCATTTGTTTAGTCATACCTGTTGCTGACCATCCTAGAAAAGAACCTACTTCTATAATTAAACTAGGATTTTCTTCAGCTACAACCATTTGTAATAGTTCATTAGCTGGCATGGATCCTGGAGATAAGGTATTTTCATATTGGGTATAATCAAAATTTTCATATATATCTAGATTACCATGTAATAATTGTTTAATTTTTTTAAATTGATTCATATTTATTTAATTGTTATTTGATTTAAATTATAAGTTATTTTTAGCAACATATATCTTTTATTTTTAGGAAAATTAATAAAATTTATTCTTATAATACTTTTTGATTAATACTATTATATACATTTTTGATTCCATCTTGCAAGGGAGTAAATAGAAAATCTGGGAAGTACTTTTTAAATTTGTTTAGGCAAACATCCTTTCTATGCTGTCCATTAGGTTTTGTATTATCATATATGATAGTAAAATCACTACATTCTAATACATCTAATGCTATTCTAGCTATTGAATCAATACTTATATTAGCTTCAGAAGCGATATTAAGATTCTCATATAAATCTTGTTCTATCATGGATGATATAATCACAGCTAAATCTTTAGCGTATAAAAATTGTCTCAATGGTGTACCATCTCCATATAATGTGATTTTCTTTTTTCCTTTTAGTTTAGCTTCATGTATTTTACTTACCAAAGCCCCAACATAATGACTTCTATAGTCAAACTTATCATAAGGGCCATATAAGTTACAAGGAATTAAATAGCAATAATTAAAAGAATATTTTTCTCTTATAGCGTCTATATGTACCGCCATACCTCGTTTGGCTATACCATAACTAAAATTAGTAATTGTAGGTTTCCCGTTATGGAGCATTATTTCTTCCATTGGGTATTGGTCTACTATATCAGGATAGGCGCAGGTACTAAGTATTCCTATAAAATTTTTAACATTATTCTTTAGAGCTTGATCCACAACTAATGTGTTCATCATCACATTTTCGGCGTAATACTCAACTTGATGTTGTATATTGTCTAATATACCCCCTACCTTAGCGGCACTATGTATCACAGTGGTAGGTTTTATGTCTTTATACATTTGTGATACAGCTTTACAATTTGTAAGATCATAATCTTTACTACCTACAAAAACTGCATTTGGGAGTATTTTTTTTAATTCTTTACCAACCTGGCCTGTTCCACCTGTTACAAGTATTCTGTCCATTTTAAAATATATTGAAGTAATTAAATTCATTTTCGTTTTCAAAAAAATCCAACACCTGCTTTATACATTGATCAGTGTTGAAGTATTGCCATTGTCCCCATCTTCCTAACCCATATAACTTGTAGTCTTTAGAAAAAGATAAGATACGCTTCATCGACTCTTTGTATATTTTAGTTGGCAAAGGATATGAGTATATGTTTTCATGTTCATACAAGGAAATTCCAGCTTTCCACTTCTTATCATTCTCTATCCATCTCTTTCTATTGATGTCAGTCATCACACCACCAGGTTTACTATAAGGTGCAAAGTTGCATATGTAGAACTCTCTATGTTGTTCAATATCTGGGTTAGGAATGTACATCCAGTGAGCATCATGTGTGTAAGGCTCACGCTCCCATAAAGAGATTACATCGCTTAGATATTCTAAGTTTTTAAATTCCTCTTGGTAGTCGAATCCTTCGATTTGGATATCAAGCTTAGTCCATGGAGCTGTGTTAATGATATTCCTGGTAACGTACTGCTCATTGATGTACCACACGCTATCTACTTTACAATACCTTAAAGTCTCAACATTAACATTCAACTCAATGTAGTCGTTGACTGGTTTTTTTATTGCATCAAATACCGATTGGAATCCACCATACTTAGGGTAGTAAAAGGACTTGTGGCTGACAATCTGCTCTGTGAAGTTGGAGTTTCTTTCGATAATAGACTTTAGGACGAGCTTGATATCTGTTTCTGGTATCTTAATCAACCAATCTGTGTTTAGCTTAGATATGTCCATGCACCAAAGTTTCTTGTTATAGGGAATCATGTAGTTATCCGCAATCTTATCTCCTAGATAGTTGCGAATCCACGATTCAAAGTTCTCGTACTTAACGTCTTTGCTTGCTGCTGTAAGATATGAGTAGAGGTACTCGACCTGGAGATCAGTTGGAAGTTGCCATAGGTTTAGCTCTATAGGAAATTCCACAGGATGTCCTTCTAGGTCAATAAGCACTTTTGTATCGTACTTGTTAAAGTCTTCCTTTGGAATGTGATCAAATATCCAATCCAATACTTCAGGAAACTTTGAGTGTAATACGTGACCTCCTCCGATGTCAAGGTAGTGACCATCTATTACTTTAGTTCTACACAAACCACCACTCTCCTTCTCTCCTTCTAAAAGGACAAAGTTCGTTTTACCTAATTGTTGCAATCGTCTTGCAGCTGCCACTCCTGTGATACCGCCTCCGATTACGACGTAGTCATATGTGTTTTTCATTGTTTGATATCTTGAATTAGTTGATATTCTGTCATTAGTTCATTGTTAATTAAGGATACGTGCTTTATTGGTGCTTCGCAAAAGTTCATACCAGGTATATGATAAAACACTCTATAGTGGTCGTGTGTGTTAAACTCTTTCCAAGTTTGCTTATCGTTTATTACAACGTACTGGGTACATTCTTTGTGAGCACAAGCTTGTGCAATAAGCGTTCCACCCGACATTCCTCCTATTACGTACTTGCAATTTTTGTTATTGAGAAGGGACGCATACTCCTCTAAACTAACATGAATAGCGTTTTTAGAGTTAGCAAACTTCTCAGCTTCTTTTCCAAATACATAGACGTTAGTGCCCGTCTTGGTAATTTCTTCTATCAAGTTGTACCAGAAGTCGGCGGGGGCATTGCGGTGAGTAGCCCATCCTCTATATCGTATATGCACACAACAGTACGGATCCTCTGTGTTGAGGTGCGAAAGATCTCTGCAATATACATTAGTCAACACATCTTTCATCTTATCCCAATAAACATACTTGCCATCTGCTCCTAGTCGTGGCAGAGAGCCCTCTGGGTTGCCAGAGACTGCGTCGCATATATCCACCACACTATCTTCGCTGCCAATTGTCTTACGGTCAAAGTCTTCGTAAGGAAGTACGTTATTCCAAAATCCTTTATACAAAAACATCCTATCTCTCAACGTTACTATAACGTCGTCTGGTTCAAGGCCTCCGTCTATGTAGAGTTGTTTGATTTGTGTGTGAGATGCAATATACTCCCATCCTAACTCAAAGTACTCGCTAAGGATACCGTTAACACTGTCGCTAGCTAAGGTACCTTCTAAGGTTTTTTTTCCAACTATGTAGTATGTCATATGCTTAGTTTAAAATGCCTGTACTTCTTAACGCTTTGATAGAGTTTTCGTACTCGTTGTATTCGATGTTATCGTGTTGTCGTACCCAATCCACAAATCTCATTATTCCGTTTTCAAAAGAAACCTTTGGTTCATATCCAATTTGTTTAATTTTAGTAATGTCTGCATAGTTGTGCCTTATGTCTCCTTTCAAGCTCTCTCCTGTAATGCGTACATCTATATTAGAGCTATACAATCTTTTTAATGTTTCTGCAACAGTTAGCACGGTTGTTCTTTGCCCAGAACCTACGTTGTATATTTCACGATCTTTGGTATATCCGTTTACTGCTAAAAGGATACTATCAACTACGTCGTCTATGTAAACAAAGTCTCGACTCATCAGGCCGTCTTCAAATACCTGAATGCTCTTGTTGTTCCTGATTGCTACTGAGAAGATGGAAAGAATGCCGGTGTAAGGGTTCTTTAGTGATTGTCCTGGACCGTACACGTTTTGAAATCTCAATGCACACACCTCAACTCCTCGAAAGCCTGTGAATAGTACTTGTTCTTGGCATAGTTTGGTGATTGCGTAAATTGACCTTGGATCCGTCTTATCAGTCTCTTTTGTTGCGATAGGATTGCCGTCTGGATCTAAAAGAGCATCTCCGTACACTGACCTCGAGGAGGCTAGCACAACTCTATCAACTTGAACGTCGCCATTAACGATAAGATCGTTTAGTAAACCTATTGTTCCTATGTTAGTGTTACAGTAGCTTTGAGCACACATCATAGACTGACCAGTTCCTGTCTCTGCTGCTAAGCATACCACAACGTCAAACTTTACTCCAAGCAGCGGTTCCCACGTAGAGCGTTGATTAGCATCACCGATGATAGTGGTACATAGCTCATTTACCTTTATAAAAGTTTCAGAATCTTGTTCGGGACGCTGTCCATGTACTTGTTGTAATAGGTTGTCCATTACAAACACAAGATGTCCTTCCGAGACCAGTTTTTCACACAGATGGGAGCCGATAAATCCAGCTCCCCCTGTTACTAATATCGTCTTCATCCCTTCTTTGTTATGAGGTTAAGTTTATTAACTCCGTAGAATGTGGTAGGTAAAGTGAACATACGACAACTCTCTGCATTGTTTGTTAGGTAGCTACACTCCTCTTCAGTTAGAAATGGACTATAGAACTTACCGCTACTCTCAAAAGACTCCAACACATCTACAGTTGATTCCCCTTTGTTAAAAGACATATCATAACCATATAAAGTCTTACCTTGCCATACAGATCCATCTGATGTATGTAAATCTTCAATCCAGTACTGGCCGTTAGGTTTTAAGTAGGGAAAGAGTGTTCCCAAGCTAATTTGCTGATGACTTACAACATGAGAACCGTCATCTACAATTAAGTCTACTTGGCCTATTTGATTCATCACTTCACGAAGTTGTTCTTGATTTGACTGGTCACAAATGTGTGTAGTTACTCTATCATTATTATGTTGAGTTTGTGACACTATATCAATGGCATGAATTTTTGCGTTAGGAAAATAGTTGTACCACATAGCTAATGATGGACCTGAGCCAACACCAATCTCTAATATAACCAACTCTTGGTAGCGAATAGCTTCCATGTATTGATTGTATATTGGAGTGAAATGAAGTCTTGGTCCATGATGACCTTCAGATGGTGCTATAGTACCCTTGTCTGATGCATACATGTTTGCTAGTTTTGTAAGTAGATCAATTTCTATTGATTGTTTTTTATTGTTGATTTTATTATTATAATATTCCCATTCTTGTGTTTCTTTAGCTTGTGAAGTACTAAAATTAGATACTTGGCCCTCGTGTAGTCCTATAGTAATTCCTAAAGTTGTGATTATATTTGGTTCTCCATATTTTTCTTGTAGTCTATAATGCATATCCTTATCATTGATAATAATCAGTTCTTCATCAAAATAGATTGGATCATTTTTATCATTAATGAAAAAAGATGTACTTGGACATCCCATTACACCATTAAAGCTGGGGATGATCATGTGTATTAACTCTCCATTTTGGAGATGATTAAATGTAAAAGCTCCCCACTTAACTGAAGGGTCTTGGTATAGATCAGCTAACATTTGTAAAACATTTATATGAGCAAACATATCATCAAAATGTAGAATTTTAATAATATCACCTTTAGCCTTTTTAATACCTTCATTCATGTTTATAGATGAATTACCTCGACCCCTTTCATTAAAGAAATGCTTTATATCTATTTGTGGATAATTGATTAATAAATCTTTTATTACATCATCCTTGGAGTGGTCAGCTATTATTACCTCAAAGTTAGTATAGGTTTGAGTTATGATACTGTCTAAACATCTTTTTAAAAAAAAGGATCCTTTTCCTTTTGCTTCATATGTTGGTATAATTATTGATATCTTTAGATTATTATAATCTAAATATGTTTGAGTATGGTCAGTATTTTGTTGTTGCATATTATTTTATTTTTTATTTTATTTAACTTATTTTAATAGGGATATTATTTTAACAAAAATAACTAAGTGGATAAAAAAATTTATTGATTTAATTAATCTTTAATTCTAATAATAGTTTCAGGTAAATGTATCCAATCTGGTGGGAGTAGATCTTGTGTTGATAAAGACTTGTTTTGTGGGCCAAACCAACGATCAGGACAAACAACTCGTTTGCTTTTGTTGTTATTCAACATCGCACCCCACCAACTAAAGGTTGAGTTTGCTATAATATTGTGAGCGCATAAGCTCATTAGATATAAGTCTTCAATATCGCTCTGCCCCTCAACAAACTTAAAATTATCTCCTTTAAAGTTCTCTTTGCACCATTGTATATCATCACTAAACACAAAAATTTTATAGTCTTTAAAATAATCTATAGCATTATGGTAGTATTCTATTGAAAGATTGTGATGATATTGTGATAGTGATAGATAATCTCCTCTTCGAATGTGTAATGATACAGCATTTTTAACATCAAATTTACTAGATAGCTTGTCTACTATCTGTTGAGTAGGTGCAAAAATTTTTTTAACAGTTGCTATAGATTCTTCAAAGTACTTGTATGATTGAAAATGACCATCAAGCATACAAAGTTGTTTACTTGTTGTATGTAGAGGATTATAACCAAATTCCTGCTCTTGTAGTATACCAAAGCCATCTACATCATCTATAGTTGTAAGTCTGGAGAAGATGTTATTTAGATAGGTTTTGGGATGCCCATGGAGGGTTGATGAGTGTTCTGGGTGTAACTTATATTCTATGCTGTGTTTTTCCGCTAAGGCAATTCCTGCGGCTACTTGGAATAGCATGTTACCTAATCCCCCATAGAGCTTACTAGTGATAATTCCTTGAGATTTAATTGTATTATAGGGTCGCTTACCTCTAATATCAGACTCTCTTGCCTTCATCTCCACTTCATATCCATTAGGATCTCGTTGAAGATCATTTAAAATCCGCTCTCTGTTATCTTGACTTGAGTTATACACATAAGCAATAAAATCTATAACCCCAATCTTCTCAGGACCAGCCATCTCCAAACAAGGATAACTTGTAGCTAAGTCTTCAGCATATATATAATATTCACCTGTTTCACTAAATAAAAGATCTTCTTTTTTAATTTGGTTATATAAATGCCACTTAAAGGTTCTTAAATGAGAAGCTCTCCAATTATCTGATCTATATAATTTATTAATGTGAACATAATTATCATAACAGGTCCCATGTAAAATAGTAGTTCCTAACTCTAATGATGGATAATTAATATATTGCCCATAAGTCATCCAAACATCATGATCATTATAGTATTGATTTAACTTCTCTAAAGTTTGTTCTTCAAATAACCAATCATCTCCATCTATGAATACCAACACATCTTCATCATCATCAATAAAATCAATAATATCTGGGTTGTATGGGCTTACATTATACCCTCGTCTTTTATTCACTGGGTTTTTTATGATTTTCCAGTTTGGGAGATTTCCTATAATTCCAACTACTTTCTCATAAGTATCATCAGTAGAAGCATCATCTATATACAAAACATCATAATTAGTATAGGTTTGGTTAAGTATACTAGCTAGATTATATTCACACCATTTTATATTGTTATAAGATGGTATAATTATTTTAAATTTATTTTGTCTCATTTTTATAATAACTTAGCCAATGTTGTTCAGTCACAGAATTACATTTTAATATTCCCCAAACTTCATAATCTTTTTTCAACAAAAATTCAGTTAAATATGATCCATCTTGTCCATTAATATCAGTTATTAGCGCTTTTTTCATTGATTAGCCTCTATTATGAGATCACACATAAGTTGAATATCCTCTAAGGATAGTTTAGGATGATTAGGAATATACATACCTCTTTCATCAATAATTGAACAATTAGTTAATTTACATTCACCATAAACTTTTTTGTAGAAAGGTTGTGTACCCATTGATCCTGATATGAGAGGACGACATTCTATTCCATTTTGGGTAAAAAGTTGTATAGCTTTAAGTTTATGTTCTATTGTCTTAAATAAAACAGGAATACAAAAACTAGCTGTAAAAGTATTATTAATTTGTTTTGGGAACCAAACAATATCTTTTAAAAATGACTCAAATATTTTATAGTTTGCATTTCGTTTTTGTATAGAATCATCAACTTTATCTAGCTGATTTAAGCCAAGAAATGCTTGTAGATCTGTAGATCGAAGATTAAACCCAGGAAGATAAAATGTATATAGAGCTAAGAAGTTATCAATGTCCCAATCTTTTCTTAGTTCTTTTTGCATTTCAGGTGACAAGTCTCTATCCCGTCCATGACTTCTTAATTGTATAAGAATATTATATATTTCTGTATTATTTGTTGTTATTAAACCACCTTCAATAGTACTCATTGTATGACCAAAGTAAGTAGAAAAAGAACTCATAAGACCAAAGTTACCTAATTTTACACCTTGATAAGATGTCCCTTGTGATTCACAATTATCTTCTAGTAATACTACTTCATATTTATTACATAACTGAATGATTCGTTCCATATCAGGGCATAGTCCTAAAACAGACACTAGTATCATTGCTGCTGGGGATTCTTGTTTGAATGTTTTTTCAAGTTCATCTAGATCAATTGATAGGTTATCTAAGTTACAGTCAACTAAAAGGGGTATCAAGCCTAATTGCATTACCGGCGCTAAGTCTGTAGCCCAACTTAGTGATGGGACAACCACCTTATTATTCTTTAACTTGTCGTCAACTACTAGAGCATACAGCATTAGTAAGTTCGCTGATGATCCAGAGTTTACAAAGACAGCATGTTTGCTTCCAATCCAATTTGCAAATTTTTCCTCAAAGTTGATAGTTAACTGACCTTTTGTTAGTCTAGGATAAGTTTTAAGCCATTGTATCAGTTGATCAATGTCTTGTTTATCAATTGTATCTTGTACAAGTTTTATGTTCATATTATTTTAATATATTAATCATTGTATTAGTAAACAATTCTTGATTATAATAAAATTGGTAGTTTTCTTTAGCAGTATTACTACATAATATATAAAATTCTTTATCAGAGGCCAACCTATTTGCTAAATTTCTTGCTTTTTCTACATCATACACTTCAACAGAAAGTTCAGGGTGGCAAAGTTTTTGGGTGTCAACATTAATATTTCCTATACATGGGATACCTAAATAAGCACAATTCAAACTAAAAGTTCCAGCGGCGACTGTAGGCATTAAATGAACAGCATATTTAAATGTACTTAATTGTTTGATCCAATCTACCCAAGTTAATCGTGGTAAGAGATTAAGTAATTGGTTTTCTCCTTCTCTAGTAGCATGGGAGGTTTGTCCCCAAATAGGTACATTAAATTCTTGAGCTACAATATAACTTTCAAATCCTCCATACCATCTAGCAAAATTGCCTCCTATAATAACTTTATCTTCAGGTTTAGGGATAAAATCTTTAATACTATGTTCAATCATTAAAGAAGGTATTACTTTAATATCTTTGTTAGGAAATAAACCTTTATAATATTTTTTGTCACTTTCATTATGAGCAAAAATATTATCACAGTTTGATAGCATATTATAAAAGTTAATTTGGTCTGGGAGTTCATAGTCATTAAACCACCAGTGGGGTCCTTCTTGGATGTATGAAACTTTTTTATTGTTAGTTTTTAATGTTGAGATAAAATCATAAGCTAATAATTTACTTACAGGGTTGATGTCTTTTTTTATTTTAGAACCATCAGCGCTTAAAAATAAACAACCTTTAGGAAAAATTATAAAAACATGATCATAATTTTTAATTTTATTAAAGTTATAGATATGATAATGATCAGCTTTTAAAGCATACATCCACGCTAAATCAGTTCTCATATTTTTATCATCAATAAAAATATTACCTTCAGATAAATTTTCAGTTAAAAATGCTATTTTCATATTGTAATTATAGGAACATCATAAAAGTGATAATGGCATATATTTTCTATTAAAACATTTTTATGACTAGGGTCATGCATTTGCCAATCTTTTACAACTTTAAGTAAAACAAAGTATTTTTCTTTAGGTATTAAATGATATTTAAATAAATTATTTCTATAAACACAATCTTTTAATAAATCTTCACAAGATCTAAACCCATAATCCCAAACTCTAGCATTAGGTATAGGTGAAGTATAAATTTTATTAAAAATTTCATTTATATGTTTTTTATCATTTAAATAATCACATTTTGATACATTTATAAAATAAAAATTAGTTTGAGGATAAAAAAATTCTTCAGTATCATAAATAGCTTCAATAGCTGTCTCAATATTATAACTATTGAATCCAGCACATCCAAACCCACATAAATAATAAAAATCAGCTTCTTCTATTATTTTATTGAATATATCAGATTGTATAATAACATCATTAGCAGATTTACAGAGCCATTCAATACTATTTTCTTTACAGTAATCAAAAATTAAATTATCTAACTCAGCAGTTCCTAAACCTGGTCCTATATTTAATTTTGAATCAAGTAGTATACAATTAGGAAAATACTTTTTCCATAACTGAGTATTTTCTTGGACTAGTTCTGGGTAAATTTTATAGTTAGTGGCTACAATAATTTGTTTATATTCTTTCAAAACTGGTAAGTTGTAAAGAATATATTGCTCTAATTGATTCAAATCATTCTGAGAAGATATATATCCTATAGTTCCATAGACTGATTTATTAATAAGTTGTTTTAAATTCATTCCAAGTAATTAGATTGAGTAGTTTTTTTCTATTAAGGTTAAAGTATTCATAATCACTAATCTTTGATTCTATTTTATATCCATCTCCAGAATTTTTTATAATCCCAACTCCAAAATCAGTATCAATAACACAGCTTAAATATGAAGGATTATTAAGTTTGAAATTAACAAATGCTTTCCAAACATCACCTGTCCAAGCTATGGTTTGGCGAGGAACTAATTGAGTTTCATAACTTGAAGGATTACAATCATGTAATAAAATAAATCCTCCTTTTACAAGATGATTTAATGAATTTTTAATGTCTTTTTCAACTTGATCAGCATGATGTAAACCATCTATAAAAATAATATCATATTTAATTTCTTCATGCTCTTTAATTAAATCAAAAAAATCATTAGATGTTATAGGATAATTTACTTCAGGAGGGATATATCCTTCTAGTCCAGGATCAACTCCATCTTTATGGATAGCTTTTATTTCCCTTATATTTTCTCCTTTAAACACTCCTATTTCAAGATAATTAATTAAGTTATATTTTTTAATTAAATAATTAATAATATCAAATCTTTTAATTGAACTATTTAAATATTTAACTATTTCAGGTTCTTGAAGATTATTGGTATACATTTTATAATTTATTATAAAATTCGTTTTGTTTTTCTTGACGTTCTATAGTTTTGGGATGAAATAAAGAATAACTTTCATCATCAGGTAAAGAAGTATAGGTTTTAAAACCATCTAATCTTTCATGGACCCTATTAATCCATTTTATTTCAGGTTTATTTTTCCAAATCCTCCATTGATAATCAGGCCAATTCACTCTTTTCTTACTATCAACTTCCCATCTCCATTTTTGAATATGATCTAAGGTTAGACCTTCTACAGTGTTGACTCGAGGAACTAAGAAAACTTCTAAATCATTATTATTTTCTAAAAGCTCTGGGAGAGCATCTATCAAAAATTTATGAGGAATTTCATCAGCATCAATTTGAAAAATATAATCACCAGAGCATATTTGGGTTAATTTATTTTTCCAATCAGCAAAATGTCCTTCAAAAACACCCTCATATAATGAAATTTCTTTATTAGTACTATAATTCCATAGAGATTTTTGTATATGTTTTGTAGTTTTAGATATATCTAACAAAACACAAATCTCATCCTTATAACGTTT
>Ga0164293_10003395_pt1 | contig 13577 bp, 13 predicted proteins | sample GEODES118metaG_FD_111487 | JGI IMG/M metagenome (GOLD analysis project Ga0164293, IMG submission 111487) | Eutrophic lake water microbial communities from Lake Mendota, Wisconsin, USA - GEODES118 metaG | ecosystem: Environmental > Aquatic > Freshwater > Lake | place: USA: Lake Mendota... | reverse complement strand
TCCGATACATCCCGCGATTCATTTGATAATCCGGTTGGTGACACAGGCGTTCCCAATCGTATTTTTCCTGGAAGTGGTGGGAAAAAATCTCGAAAGAGTTGTGGTAAACGAAATAATAAAACAAGAAATAAAAAATATAAAAGATCTTAAATATATAAATGTGCGTTAAAAAGTGGATAGGTTGTGCTATTTTGTTTTATATTTGCTATTTGATTGTAAATTATTTAGACAAACCGGTTGAAAGCTTTGGTAGAAGAGGAATAGGTTTAAGAAGAGGTGGATATTATGGAGGTGGATATTATGGAGGTGGAGATTATGGAGGTAGAGGTATTAGATATCCGGTAGTAGTTACGCAGGATTATTATCCGAGCTATTGGTACAGATATATTCCATTTTTTGGTTATTAATTCATATTATAGATTAATTAAATATAATATGATTTTTATATTTTGCTCTACTTTTCTATAGCTTCGCAAAACTTCGTGAAAAAAGTAGATTAGATATCGAGCGAAACTGTGTTACTTGATGATTTTGGTCGTCTGCGACTCTTCTTCGGCATATTTCCGTCACCTTGTAAATCCTTCAAATCACTAATGCTAATAGTGCTACTATCATTATTTACATTCTGAGATTGTGTTGGTTCTTGTATATTAATAGTCTTTGTTTTAAGTCCAGAGAGAATATCGGTAATATCACTTGGTCCCTTCATTTCAGGACGACTACTGGTCTGTCTTCTGTTGCTTCTTTCATCTGTATTACCGTAATTTTCTCTCAAACTAATTCCTTCATCGGTAAAATTACTTCGGCTCATATTCAAATCAGGGCGATTTGAGTAATTATTGTTTCCCGGTCTTCCTTGAGGAGGTGGTATAGAATTAGGTCCCTGTGTTGCCATTGGAGGAGGAGGTCCCATACCGCTTGGTACTTCAGGATTCATCATATTAGTCATAAATCCGGAAAATCCTGGACTGGTATTGGCCATTGAATTAACCGCCGCATTTTGGAATGAACGCATCAAATCAGGATTTTGTCTCAAAATATCATCCATACCTGGCATAGCAGACTTGAACATAGTATTTGTCATATGAACCATCATAGCACTTCCGCCAAGTTGGAACAGCAATTTGATTTCGGGTGACATCGACGCCTTACTCTTGTATTTCTCATACAACTCGCCAAAAATGTCATCATAATCAGTAATGTTTTCGTTCACTTGTTCAGACCAACCATCCAACTTGATATCAAAAGGGTCAAAACGCCCGTTCAAAAACTCGATTCCGTTGATAACAGCCATAAGCATATTACCTTGGAATTTAACTGAGTTACTCTTCGTTTTCTCCTCCATAATGGTCTCATATTCGCCCATCATTTCTTGCAAAGAAGATTCCATTGAGTATTTTTTAGATAACTCGACACCCTTCTTCTCAAGCGCCTCTAACTTGCGCAAGAACTTGAACTTCTCTCTTAACATTTCTTCTTTAGTTAATTGAGGTTGAGAAGGTAGACCTTTATCAGGATTAATAGGTACATTATTAAATTTGCCATAACCATCCCATGTTTTAGCATCACCGCCTAAATCAGATGTGGCTCTTCCAACACCAGAAGAACCTCCATCGCTAAAACGAACGGATGTTGGTTTATCATCACTAAATATAGAACTCGGTGCCGAAAACATTTCTGAAGCAGGTTTGTAACCAGAACTGGTATTTGGAATGTCATCTACTAAGTTGTTCAATTCATTTTCTAAATTATTTAAATCATCTAAATCAATATCACTTGATAATTTTGAACTTTCTTTAACTTTGTCGTTCATTAAAAATTCAAGTCCTCCCCCAAAATTGGTAGATTTATTATTCCAATCACTGCTTCCTCCCGAATTATCATTAAAATCGAGTTCTGATATTTCAATCATTTCAGCCATTATTATTCATTAAATAGAACATATAATTTTAAGTCATACGCGAATTAAATATATTTTTTATAATAAAAATAAAAATATAATTATATTTTTTGGTTTTGATCAACTTTTCATAACTTCGTGGAAAAAGTTGATAAATTTGATATAAACCATAATCCTTGTAAAAAAGAGTCTGCTAAATCATCCTTTTTCTTATGAGAATTAAAGTAATCGAGTTTATCCGAAAATCTATAATCGGTTGTAATTTTTTCTAAACATTTTGCAATACCCAATTTTTTTCTGTCACTATATTTACTTTTGTCTTTAATGTCGCAATCTTTAAGCTTATTTGAAGCTGAAATAAATTCCACATTTTTCACATTTACGGGACACATTACGAAGTATTGTACTAACATTCCTTGAATCGTTTTCATTCGAGTCGCTATTGGACTAATTTGATTTTCGATAATAACGGAATCAATACAAACCTCCTCGGAAAACAATTTATCAAAATGTGCTTTAATATTCATGCCAATATTGTACAAATCAACATCCGCTGCTTTTTTTACCTCGATTTCTTGTAAATAATTTTGTTTAATGTAGTCATTAATACTGGTTACTAAATCAACCTTCTTAATTTTTGGCGGATATTTAATGCTATATTTGTCAGCAATTTCAAAAAGTTTTTGTATTTTTTGTTTATTGATAAAAGATGGTTTTAATTCAGATGTTGGTATTTGATAATTTTGTTTTTTAGAATGTTTTAAACAAAAGCATTGGTCATCTTTTTTAAATTTTGCTGGCTTATTACATAGACCAATTTTATCGATAAAAATACAATTTTGGATTTCGTGTTGCTCGGAAATATTAACTGTATCCCATTTTGTAATCTTAAAATAATCAGAGTTTTCTGATTTTTCAAAAAGACAAAAAGCTAAATTCTTGATACCAACATCTATACTAAGTATTTTCATATATTATTTAATTATTAAAATACTTGTTATTAAATTGTTTGCAAATTGTATATATAAGATTTACTGTTTATTTGTGTAGACTTGAGGGTTGATAGATGGTGCAACCAACCGTGAGTTCAATTGTTCACGCGACAAGTAAGGATTTTTCAAATCACTATTACAGTAGCCAAAACCAGGTTTACTCGTGTCAAAAGTAGACCTAAATGTGTATGGTACATTATCGGATGGTGTTTTACCGGTTTGGACGTGAGGGTCAAGACCCAATTCGTAGCAGGCTTCGGTAGTATTATAGTTCATAATATGAAGACCATTTTGCTGTAAATATTGGCGATAATTCCAATTATTAGTGATACCTTCTTGTTGTTGTATTCTTTTATTGACAACAGCATCTGGCTGCCATTGTGCAAAGTTGCGACCATCCGCCATTATCGGAGGAAAATTAAAATGTATATTATTAGATCCGCTATAACAAGTAGCCCACGCCATTTTATATATTTACAAGATAAAATTCTTATTCAACTCCAAGCAATTTAAGTAATTCGTTTTTCTTCAACTTTGAAGAATCAGATGAGAGTCCCTTTTCGGCGACAATGCTTCTTAATTTGGGAATCGCCATTTTTTTATAATCTAATGGTTGTTCTGGTTTGGTTTCTTCTAAAGTAATATTGATTGATTTAAGGTCCATTGATTTTATATTATCGTTTTTTTTTTCTTCCTTAATGGATACACTGCTTATGCTGCTATCGTCTAAGTCTTCTAAGCTTGCGGCCGATAATTCATCCATTTCGTCTAAATCTTCTAAGCTTACTTCGTCTCCAGATTCACTGTCATCTTTATTATCGTTAATGTTCATTTTTAGTACTTTGACATCATTAATATTTCCAATCTCTATAACACTTGAAACACTATCATCGTCAAGAACATTTTCATCTATACTTACTTCACTTGCTGCGTCCGAATCAGATTCGTTTGCTTCACTTACATCATCTTCACTTACATCATCTTCGTCATCATCTTCTTCGTCATCAGAAACAAGAATTAAATTATCATTTTGTACTACTCTTTTTTCTAAATTGGGTTGTTGTTGCTGTTGATGAAAAAACTGAGGGTTTTGACCTTGGTGATTCATTGTTAATTGATGAATAATCATTTTAGAACCATTTACTTCTTCGGCTAAAGAAGAAACAAGGCTCAACATAGAAGAAATTTTATGATTTTGTTCTCTAAATTTACTTTCAAAATATACAACAAGCAGTGCTACTACGAGCACCAATATTCCTAAAAACATTAAAAAAGTAGGATTAAATAAATCTGTTAAAGAAGGCATATTATTACAAAGAGGATATATAAATTAATTATTTAAATTAACGAATTAGTTTATATTGTTTTATTTAATCTGCTTATCCTATTAAATTGATTCTCTACCAAAACTCTCATATCCTGTTTCACCCGTCGCTACATCCTTTGTTTCCTCTGATCCCTTGTTTTTACGATCTTTTTCCCAATCTTTTTGTGAATTATACATATTCTTAGTAAGATTTATATCATTTACATCGTTTATTGCTGCTTCTGTGGTTTTTTTAATTTTTTCTTCAATTTGTTTACAACATTTTCCGTGTCTCATTATTGACAAACTTCCGCAATAATCCCGTTTAAGTTTACTTAATTCATTAAATGATATACCTTCTTTTGAAACAGCCTCTCTGCAAGCTCCTCCACCCCTTCTAACTCTTTTATAATTTTTCCTGGTTCTCTTATAATTTTTTCTGGTCTTTCTGGTTTTTCTATTTCTACGTGTTACCATAATTCTATATATTTGTATTAGAAATTATTTCTTTTGGATAATTCATTGCCGTTAATACAGCTATACCACCCTTAACCTCTGAAATCCCATCGACTAATTTGTATTTATAAATTAATATATCGTCTTTTTTCTCTGTCTCCATATGACAATTAATAATGCTCTTATTTTTTTGTAATTTTTTACAAACTTTGATAAAATGGGTTGTCAAGATACAATGAACATTCGGGTTCTTAATTAGGTAATTCATAAATGCTGTAGAACTTGTCACGGCTTCATCCGGATTTGTGCCAGAGTACAATTCATCAAAACCGCAAAAGTGTGTTTCATCTTCATTGGTTTTTACTAAATCCAAAATATCCTTGCATCGTCGCGCCTCAGCTTGGAATAAACTATCACGTCCAGATGTGTCGGGAATATTTAAATAGCAGTGGATATATTTAAAAGGGTTTATTTGTGCCGACTCGTAAAAACCGCAACCGAATTGTTGTGTCAAAATAATATTAATCAGTGTAGATTTGAGTATGGTCGTTTTTCCAGACGCATTGGGTCCAGTAACAATAATATTCTTCTTGAACTTTATTGTATTTTTAATTGGGTTATCATCTTTCAAAGGTCCATAATAATTATTTTTGAATTGCGCTTTACCTTTGCTTTTGACAAAAGCAGAATAATTTATTTTTCTCTCTTCAATGTTATTTTGTAATCCTTCAAGACAATCAACATAACCATTGAAACCTAAAGAGTACATAATTACTTCGTTATATACCAAATCATCATGTAATTCGTAAAAGTATTTTAATATATGCCCGATTTCCTGTATTTTTTTGATACTTGTTAATTTGTATTCGGTTATAAACGCAAATTTCTTCTTTAGATTTTCGAGTATTAGTTTTTTCTCTCTTAACACCTTATTAAATTCATTTTGAGTTGGTAAATTGTCTGAGTAAATCAAATAATTATCCATTGATTTAATTGTGTGGTCGATATAATTGCTAATCTCATCAAAATGTTTATGTATTTTAATCATATTATTATGGAATTTTAAGCAAATGGTTACATTTTGATAAATTGAAAAGAAATAAAACGCTGCGGATATAACTAAATATATTTTTTCATTAAACGAAACATCATTAAACTGTGTAAAAAGTTTACCAATTGCGTGTGATTGAGCAATAACCTTTAACACTTCAATATATTCGTTAACAGTTAAGTCGAGTCCTTTTAATTTAATAATAAAAAAAGGTACAATCAATATAAAAACAGGAATAAGGAGAGAAATGACAGGAGATGCCAAATTATACATACTCATAAATTGTAGAAAATGTTCTGATTTATTGAGAAATTCTAACATTGGCCATTCGATATAATAATATTTTTCCTTGAAATCAGTCTCGCATTTTATTTCATTCCATATTTCCAGAATATTTCCATAATTTGGCGAATATGTGGTATATTTTTTATCACAACGCTTATATGACTTTAATAATTCCTGGTTTTGTGTAATAAAGTCGACATCTGTAGTATAATAATCGGCAACTTGTTCAATAAGTTTTTCAGAAACGTCGTTATCATTGTTAAAAAAATAATTATATATTGGTTTACAACCAGACGCATCAACAGTTTTAACCAGTTCCAAATCGTTAATAATATGTTGCTTTATTTTCATTTTTTTGTCATTATAAAAAATTGGCATTTTAAAATGATTATTAATTTCATCAACTACTGACATTTATTATATTAAAAAAAGAAATATAATAAATTTATTTTACGAATGTCATGACAATAGTTTTACTAATTTACTAATTTACTAATTTACTTAGTTTAGTATGTTTCCTAAATCGGCAGGCATTTCTCTAATTTGCGTATTATAATGACTTTCAATTTCCTTCATTTTACCAAAATCACGTCTGGTAACAAAATTGAGCCCAGTGCCTTTTCTTCCCCATCGGCCACTTCTACCGATTCTATGAAGATAAGTGTGAACGCATTTAGGTACATCAAAATTAATAACAACTGACACTTGTTGGATGTCGATTCCTCTGGCAGTAACATTGGATGAAATTAAAACACGATTAACACCGGTTTTAAATTGATTAAACGCAACTGCTCTGGCAGCAGAGTCCATCCCACTATGAATACAACATACAGGGAATTCGTCTTCTTTCATTGCTTCATACAAATCAGAAACACGCTTAACACTGTTGCAATAAATTATACAACAAGACAACTTAGCAACTGAAAACAAATGTTTCAATGTTGCGTATTTTTGTCTGTCGTCATCGACGGCAATATAATATTGTGCAATACCTTCTAATGTGAGCATTTCGGTTTTAACACTAATTTCAACGGGATTGCGCATAATTTTATCTATGAGTGGTCTAATACTTTCTGGCAATGTGGCACTAAATAAAGCAACCTGGATGTCATTGTTAAAATATTGGAAAATATTATACACTTGCTCTTTGAAACCAGCCGACAACATTTCATCAGCTTCATCAAGAATAACAAGCTTAATGGTCTTAATTGAGATTTTATCCCTGCGCATCATATCGTAAACACGACCGGGACATCCACAAATAACATGTGGAGTATTTTTATTTGAGAAACTGGACTTCTCTTCATAATTTGCGCCTCCAAATACAGTCTGAACACGCAAACGCTCCTTTTTACTATTTTCAAGCATATCGCCGAGTGAAGTAATAACTTTTGATGTTTGCGATGTAAGCTCTCTGGTGGGTGATAAAATTAGAACTTGTGTTGCGTTTTTTTCCATATCGATTTTTGACAAAGCACCGATAGAAAATGTGGCGGTCTTTCCAGTGCCAGATTGAGCTTGAGCAATAATATCTCTTCCCAACATAATAGGTTTAATTGCTTTTTGTTGAATTGGACTGGGTCTTTCGAACCCATAACTATAAATACCCCTTAATAATGTTTCAGGTAATTCCAAATCCTCCCAGGCATTTATTTCATATGAAGTTTCAATTACTTCTTCATTATTACTTGCTTCGTTAACTTCGTTTTCAGTTGACATTTATATACATTAGTTACAATAAATCTATTTAAGTGTATTTATTTGTATTATTTATTTAAAAAAAAATTGATATAAATGTAACTCAATAATGTATAATATACAAATCCGATGTCCGCTAAATTAAATAGATATTCCCTAAATGATTTTAATAATTTATTGTTCACTGGTTTCAATTACGAACTACCAGCTGAAACAATTCGCATAATTTCAGAATTGGCATTAGAAGTCGGTTCGCCAGATTATGTGAAGACTCCTATATTTCAAAAAAGAGAAAATCCTATGAAAACTGAAATTAGTACTGATGATGTGAATGGAGATGGTTTTAGAAGCGCAAGTGGAGGCGGAGGAGGCTTCAAAAAGAAGCGAGGTAATAAAAGTATGGAAATAAGTGATACTGATTGGGAATCTATCAGAAGTTTCCAAACAACAAAGATTGAAGATCGTGCTGGTATTGATGGTGAGATAGATAATATCAGAAGTTATTTGAATAAAATAACTGATAAAAATTATAATGATAATCGTGATAAAATTATGGATATAATTGGTAACATTATTACCGGCACCCAAGAAAATATTAATAGTGTTAGTTCGGCTATTTTCGATATTGCGTCCACAAATAGGTTTTATTCAAAGTTGTATGCAGACTTGTACACTGATATAATAAAGAAGTATCCTGTTATGAGGGATAGTTTTGAAGAGAGCTTGTCGAGCTTTTCAGAATTATTTAAAACGATTGAATATGTGGATTCAAATGTGGATTATGGTGGGTTTTGTAAAATGAACAAGGATAATGAAAAGAGAAAGGCGTTGGGTATGTTCTTTGTTAATTTAAGTTTAAATGGTATTATATCCACTTTAACCATTCTGAACATTACAAGAAATTTATTATGTCAAATATTTACTTATATTACAGAGGAAAATAAAAAGAATGAGGTTGATGAGCTAACTGAAAATGTAGCGTTGTTTTACAAAAAAGAGTTTTATGAAAATGAGGATAAGCCCGAATATGAATTAATTAAGGGTCATACTATTATGGAAGTAATTGAAATAATAGCTAATAGTAAGGTAAAAGACTATAAGAGTTTAACAAATAAAACAATCTTTAAGTTTATGGATATGATTGATATGTAAAATATATAACTTAAATAAATAATAGTATAAAAATAATAATTTAAATAAATAAATAATGTCTAAAAATGATAATAATACAAATAATGAAAATGTTTTTTTTTCATTAGATGAAGGTGAGCTATGTGAAAATAATACAGACCTAACTAATTTTTTGGATGAGTTTGATTTTTCAAATGAAATAAATGATTTAAATAATGAAGGAATAACTGAAGTAATGTATGTTGATTATAAGATAAATTATACGGTTAAGGAATTATTATTGATATGCGAATATTATGGAATAGCAAAGGAATTAAAAATTAATAAATGTTGCAAAGATATAATTATACAAATTTTGGTAGATTTTGAAAATAATCCATTAAACAATACTATTGTTTTAAGAAGACAAGAAATGTGGCGTTGTATTAATATTTTGAAAAACGACAAATTTATGAAGAAATACGTGTTATGGTAAATTATTTTTGTATTTAATTTTGTATTAAATATAAAATATTAGAATAAAATATAAATATGGTATTATCCAAAATAAATAAAGATGTGAGTTATCCTGAACTGAAAAGTGTTGATTCAGGTGATATCAAAATGGAAGCTAATTTATACCAATTAGAAATACTTGGTTCAGATGTTATTATAGCTGTTGGAAATTCTAAAAATACTTTTGAAGCTGAAAATATTATGTATTTTCCAGTTTATTTAGTTAAAAAAAACAACAAAGTAATACAAATTGGTGTTTATGAAATAAAAGCATCCGATTTTATTAGTTATTTAGATGATCATAATAATTTGGATGTTGAAAGAATGGATGAGCCATTGGTTTATACTTTTGTCACGCCTGAAATGTTAAACAAATTGAAATTAGAGCCTGATGTACCCCTTCGTAGGGTTGAAAAAAAATCTGATGAAGATTCTGAATCGGAAGCTGATTCTGATTTGGAAAAAGAAAAAAGTGGTTCTGAATATAACGTATTATATGAAATACCAGAAGAAAGAAGCGATATATTTATTTTAACAAAGGGTGTACCAATACCGGCTGAATTGGTTCCAGAGACTCAAAAAAAAGCAAAAGAATATAAGGAAAAATATCATCAGGAGCCAAATGATGTTTGGGTTCAAAAATTTATGAAAAATAAGAATTATTCATTGGTTGATAATGAAGCTGGCGGCGAGTGTTTATTTGCCACTATAAGAGACGCATTTTCAAGCATTGCTCAACAAACATCTGTGGCAAAATTGAGAAGTAAATTGTCAAAAGAGGCAACCGAAGAGGTTTTTTTAAATTATAAGGAACAATTTGATATGTATAATACAACGCTTTTAGAAGATACAAATAAAATAAGAGAGTTAGAAGCAGAATATATTACATTACAACAAAAATTTAGTAGTGTAATTGATAGAAGTGAACAAAAACTTATTTCGGAAAATGCCAAGAAGGTTAAGGCTGAACATGATAGATTAGTACACGAAAAAAAAGTAACATCCCAAATGTTACACGAATATAAATTTATGAAGAAGGTAGACACCCTTGAAAAGTTTAAGTCTATTATTAAAAAATGTGATTTTTGGGCGGATACTTGGGCAATATCTACATTGGAACGCATTTTGAATATTAAATTTATTATTCTCTCGAGTGAAGCATATCGAAAGGAAGATACTAAAAATATTTTGAACTGTGGACAATTAAACGATACAATTTTGGAAAACCAGGGTATGTTCAATCCAGAGTTTTATATTATTATCGACCATACCGGCGACCATTATAGATTGATTGGTTATAAACATAAACTGATTTTTAAATTTGGAGAGATACCATATGATATTAAAAATATGATTTCTGAAAAATGTTTGGAAAGAAATGCAGGTGCGTTTTTTATAATACCTGATTTTCAAAAATTCAAGGGTACCAGGAAAAAGGCTGCTGTTAAAGATGTTGAATATGAAGATTTAAGTGAAGCTAAACTAAGAGGCTTATATAATGACGATGTTGTATTCTTGTTTTATTCAAAGTCAAATGATAAACCACTTCCTGGAAAAGGTTCAGGAGAGAAAATACCAAGTGAGCGTCTAAAAGAATTTACAGAATTGGCGACATTCCCTGAATGGAGGAAAAAATTGTCTAACTTTTGGGTTGCTCCATTTACATTAGATAATCACCATTGGGCTTCTGTGGAACATTATTATCAAGCATCTAAATTTAAAAACGAAAACCCACACTTTTATTTGAGTTTCTCTCTTGATTCAGGAACAGAATTGTCTAAAGACCCACAAATGGCTAAGGCTGCTGGTGGTAAATCTGGCAAACTAAACGGTAAACAATTGAGACCCGATGAGGTTAAAGTAGATGCTGATTTTTTTGGAAAAAGGCATAAAAAAGAGATGTATGATGCGCAATATGCAAAATTTACTCAGAATGAAGACCTTAAAAAATTGCTATTAGCTACAAATGAAGCAAAATTGACACATCATAGTCGCGGTGCGCCTCCAATTGTTTTTGAAGAACTTATGTTAATTCGTGACAAAATTCGCAGAAATAATTTATAAATTACATAGATATTTATATTTATATAAATATATATATATGGCAGCACTTTTTGAGGTAGGTGATATAGTTGAAGATAATTGGTTTAATAGACGTGGACCAATTATAAGCAGAGAGTATCAATCCGCTCCCCCTAATGCGTATTTACCTCCTGTAATCGGGTATAGATATACTATAACTGATTCTAATAATAATGATCAACTTGTAAGTTTTATTTTAGAGCCATTACCGATAGAAACCAACAACATGGATAAAACAGGCGCAAGATGGACACCTGTAGGAAACAGGCCAGAGCAGAAAGAAAAGGCAAAAATAAGAGGTGGTAGAAGAAGAACACGAAAAACTAAAAAATCTAAGAAGGGTAAAAAGAAAACCAAACGAAGATATTAAGTTAATTTATAAATTACATAGTTTGGCAATTGGAGCCAGCAGAATCAGATTTTGGCATCATACTATTTGGACAGCAACCAAATTGCGTTCCAGCGCAACCACCTATTAAAGGGTAATTTGGGCAGTTTGTGCCTTGTGGGCTGGTTTTAGTGGTTGTTCTGTCAGGACAGCATCCATATTGAGTTCCAGCACATCCGCCAATTAAAGGAGATGGAGGAGGAGGTGGGGGAGGATATCCAGGACAATTTGTACCATAAGGATTCATTTTTGGTATAGTACTATTTGGACAGCAGCCGTATTGAGTTCCAGCACATCCGCCAATAGGTTGAGGTTGAGGTGGAGGTGGAGGTGGGGGAGGAATATAACCAGTACAATTTGTCCCATAAATGTTCATTTTGGGTGTTATACCATCAGGGCAGCAACCATATTGTGTTCCAGCACACCCACCTACAGGTACAGGTTGTGGAGGTGGGAGTAATTTAATATTATTCAAAATAATTAATGCTAATAAGACAATTGCTAAAACAATTATTACTGTAGAGTCCATATAGTAAATATTAATATTTTTATTTGTAAAATATTAATAAATAAAAATAATGAAACTAATGAAACTAATGAAATTATATTAAGACAAAACTTAAAAATAAATAACTCAATATAATAATAATGAGGATATCAAAAAATAGTAAATTACTTATGTCATTTTTTACAAAAAATAAATACATAAATCATTTAAAGCAAACACCAAGAACCAATAAAATTATTACGCATTTGTATCACGATATATTAAACGCATATAACTATCTTTTATCTGTAAAACAATCAAGAGGGTCAAATTTTTACAATGTAACCACCAAGAAAATACAAAGTTCTATGCAAATAACAAGACCCAAGAATTTTAATTCGCATAGTTTTCCAGAAGAAATAAGAAAACACATAGACGAATTATCTGTAACAGAATTATGTTATAATTTTTCTCTCTTCAATCGAAATATCAAACTATATTTTATAACAGAAGAGGACCATATTGAGTTAAAATTAAAGGAATATAATAATCATGTTGATTCTATCATAATGTGGTTATTTATATTAAATGAATACGCGTCAAAACAATGTGCGACTAATTTAGTGGTATATTTTTACTTTACATCATTAGAGAAAAGGCTGCCAAACTCAAATATTCATGTTTTAGATGAAAACAATGTTAATACTGCGTTTACAACTACATGTCCAAAAGATTCCGAAATCGTAGTGTATAGAAAGGAGGAATGGTTCAAGGTTTTCATACACGAATCATTTCACAATTTTGGTCTTGATTTTTCAGATATGAATAACTCGGAATGTACAAGTCGTATATTGAATATTTTCCAAGTACAATCGGAAGTAAATTTATATGAATCTTATACTGAATTTTGGGCTGAAATAATAAATGCGTTGTTTTGTAGTTTTTTCTCATTAAAGAACAAGAATAATCTTGCTGAATTTCTCTCTAATTCCGAATTTTTTATTAATTTTGAAAGAACATATAGTTTCTTCCAGCTAACAAAGGCGTTACGGTTTATGGGTCTAACATACACAGATTTATATTCAAAAAATATTCATCGGAAGATCCTAAGAGAGACGCTGTACAAGGAAAAAACAAATGTGTTATCTTATTATGTAATTAAAACCATATTAATGAATAATTATCAAGATTTTTTGTTTTGGTGTTCCAAACACAATCTTTCTCTCTTACAGTTCAAAAAAACATTAAATAATCAAAGCGAATACTGTAAGTTTATAGAGCAAAACTATAAAAAAAGCACTATGTT